>MTKZ01003428.1_pt1 | contig 11429 bp, 9 predicted proteins | sample 1042781 | NCBI WGS metagenome assembly MTKZ01 (sample SAMN06212207, study PRJNA360539) | anaerobic digester metagenome | biome: Wastewater treatment plant; material: sludge; isolation source: anaerobic digester fed with sludge from wastewater treatment plant | place: Denmark: WWTP Viborg ...
CATGTCCGGTCGCCTCTATCTTTGGGCGCCCCCGTTCCAGTCGTCGGAGCAGAAAGGGCGTCAGCCCGTCTGTGCGCGGGTCAGGCAGATGAATGTTGTCAAGAACGTCCGCCAGCGGATGGGCAAAGGGAAATTCGTTCTCATAAAAACTGCATTTTGACCCGAAAGACGCAGGTTCGGAACACATCCCGTATTCAGCCCAGAAGCCCGGGAGAAACAACACTTGGGGAAAGGCGTTTACGGCGGCCAGGTTGGCCTGAAGCCAGCATTCATTATCGGAAAAATAGTCCAGCAGAGAGGCGCCGTGCCAGTTTGGCAGCCAAGGGCTGTCTATAATGAAACCCACGGGCAAGGGCGAAACCGACTCCCCCCGGATAACGGCAAGCAGCAGTTCCCATTGGTCACGGGTCATGAAATAGTTCCTTTAAGGTGTCTGTCAAACGAGGTCGGACCGCTTCGGATTGTGTCGGGCTAGGTCGGACGCTTTCATGCTTAAAAATGTATATGTCTAACGGGCATTTCTTTGAAAACCCAGGTTTTTCCCCGGCTTTTACGCTCGTTACCAAGTTGCACTCTTGTCATTACCCACATCTTTCCTTCAGGATGTGGTATTGAGATGCCGATGTATGTATTCAGAATCCCAACGGGATTCCATATCATAGCCCAGGGTTGCGGTACCCCGCTACCCTGGGTAAGTGATGTCTCTCCTTCTCTCTTTTATACTCCAACGGAGTTACGTCGGTTTTCGCACACGACATTTATACCAATGTGACGTAACCCCATTGGGGTAAACGGGAATTGGGGGCGATTTCCGACCCAGGGTAGTGGAGTACCGCAACCCTGGGCTATGATATGGAATCCCGTTGGGATATTGAATTCAAACATTTGCTTTTCACCGCTACTATTCATTGACAAAAGATGTAGGTAATGACAAGAATGGAATTTGGGAACGAGTCGCCAACTTGGGGCTTTTCTTGGCCCCCCAAGGCTCATGAATGTCAGTTCCTCCTTCCACTAATACGCTTTTACCGGCATTTCTTTGCCTCCGTTTTCAGCGGACACATAGGCGGCATATATGGTGGAAATGGTGTTCGCTCCAAGAATGCTGTCACTTTCCACGGGGTCCCCATAGGCGACGCTGCGGTAGAAGGCCTCGATTTCCTGCGGGTACCCGGTGAACCAGTCCTCGTCGGGCGGTATATTCGTCCAACCCTGTTTCTGTTCAATTTTTTCCACGGTATAGATGTCGGCGAAAATTTCGTGGCGCGGGTTGTACACCTGCATGGAGGTGTTCGGGTTGATGTTGCACAGGGTGCGGTGGTTGTTCGCGGCGACTTCGAGCCAGTTATGGATGCCGCCCAGAATAATATCCGAGGCAAAAACGGTTGCCAGCGTGCCGTCTTCAAAGGTGACGTGCATCATGGAGAAATCGTCAATATCATAATAGTCCCGGCGTATGAATCCCGCATCCAGGAAGGTCGGCATTCGGGTCAGCGCGGCCGTCCGGGCCGAAACGGTTTTCGGACCTATCGGCTTCCCGTCCCGGGCGCGGCCTTCCACCCGTTTCAAGTAGAGCGCCGCCGTAAGGGGGTGGCAGCCCTTGCCGATCAGGACGCCGCCGCCGGAGTATTTCCAATAGGCGTAGGTGGGATTGTGCGAGCCCGAATGGGCTTCTTCCCCATGAATCCACAGAATTTGCGCTCCGGTCTTTTCTATGACTTCCCGTTCCCGCTGGATGGCGGGCGCGTACACCCAGTTCTCTGCATAGAAGATGCGCCCCGCGCTTTTCCGCTCCGCGTCCAGCATACGTTCCACACTGGCAAGGCCGTGTTTCAGGGCGTCTTGCTTCGGGAAGGTGTCGCCGTGAAAGGCATCCGTGCCGTCGCCCAGGTAGCCTGTGAGGGGCTTCTCGACGATAACTGACTTGCCCCGGTTCAGCGCAGCCACGGCCACCTCCTCATGGCCCGCCACCAGCACACAGCAATGGACTAGGTCCACTTCATCAAGCAACGCGTCCAGCGCGGCAAAGTGATGGATCCCGCGCTCCCGGGCATATGCGGCGGCCTGTTCCTGATCCAAAGCATAGACGCCTCTCAGGTCCACATCGACCCCATGGACGCGACAAAGGCTTTCATAGTGAAACCGGGCGGAAAATCCCGCGCCTGCAATACCTGACCTGACGGTTTTCTTGGTGAACATAGGCGAATCCTAACTGTTGAAAATTGTTATTGGAGTTCCTGGGACAGTATAAAATGGCACTAACTTAAGTCCGCAAAGAAGGGACAGACACCCCAAAAACAGAGATGTTGTTGATAGAGATATTGGTTTGGGCCTGTTTTTGAGGAGTCAGTCCCTCCTTTGCTTCGTCCTATACCGTAATTCTGGACGGATAAATACCTTAAGTTGGCGAGTAGGGGTGCCCCTCGCGGGGCACCCCCCTCTTAGAACCGTGCTTGCACTATTAATGCACACGGCTCCCGCACGTCCATCTACGCGTAACACATATTGATGTACATGCTTCCGCGCTACACGAAACAATTTCGTTTCCACGACAATTCCGCTACTGTGCGCGGTTCGTGTCGCCTCGTTTCGCTTGTCCGTGCTACATCTCCTTTCCTACGGCGTGATTAGCGCCATCATCGGTACTATGAGATGTTCCGACTCCCCGGGATTGGTAAGCGCCTTCTCCCTGTTACGGTTGGCAACGCCCTCTCTCATTGATGAGAGCAACCACGGGGTCTCCTGGGTTACCGCGCATTCTATGCATGCATGCCATGGTCTCAGACCCCGGGGCGCTACTCGACCTGGCCGGTGTGTCTCTGATGGACACGGTTTGGTCTTTCGTATTGACTTCCACCAGTCTGACAGTGTCGTCCTATCCCAACTCATGATTTCGGGGCTCAATCCCTTCAACCTTTCGGCTTACGGCCTACATGCTTGCGTCCTACGCTTAAAACGCGGAATTACTCCCGCGCCTCCAAGGATTAGCTACCCGGCGGCGGCCACCTTACCGGGGCGGGACTTGCACCCGCAAGAATACGCGACCTTGCCCAGCCGCACCAGACTTCCTGAACTCCTAGGAATAAGCGAAGGCACTTTTTGAGAGAACCCATAGACTGAGTAAATAAGGGACTGACTGCCAAATAGCCCCTGAATACAGCGCACAATCCTGTGCTCTATGTTTGCTATTTGGTAGTCTGTCCCTTCTTTACGACACTTTGTGTCAAACTTTTGTGCAATACTATTTTCCAAAGAACCACGCCAAAACTCTATCGAGGTCAGGAACTCTGAAGTTAGCGCCATTCGAAACAGTATACTTAATTATACCTATTACGACCTTCAAGAAGCCTTGAGAATATCATCAGGCATAATTAAGTATACTGTCCCCGGAATTCCCGGAACTCCGGAACTCCCAGAATACCCAGAACTCCCCCCCAATTCATAATTCATTTTATCCTGCCCTACGCGCATTGTGCTCGGCCCATGCCAGGAGGCGTTCGATATCCTGGGGTCGTGATTTGGCCAGGGGCGTTGTGGCGGCGAGCGCGTTGGCGAGGTCATCATCGGACAGGTCGCGGTCGGGTTGCTGCTGATGCCTTGCATCGAAGGCGCGGAAAAGGGCGTCGTTGACGCATTGCTCGATTTCCGCGCCGCTGAAGCCGCCGCTTCCCTTGACGAGCGATCCGATATCGTAGGCGTCCGGGTCGCGGTGGCGCTTGGCCAGGTGAATACGCCAGATGGCGTCGCGTTCTTTGGGGCCGGGCAGGCCGACGAAGAAGATTTCGTCGAAACGTCCCTTGCGCAGGAACTCAGGCGGCAGCGCCTCGATCTTGTTGGCCGTGGCCACGACGAATACGGGGCTGCGTTTTTCCTGCATCCAGGACAGGAACGTGCCGAAGACGCGGGCGGTGACGCCGCTGTCGCCGGGGCGTCTGCTCCCGGCGCCGGCGAATCCCTTCTCGACTTCGTCAATCCAGAGGATACAGGGACTGACGGCTTCGGCTGTGGCAATGGCTGATCGCAGGTTGGACTCGGACTTGCCTACGATGGAGCCGAATACGCGCCCGATGTCGAGCCGGAGCAGGGGGGCGTTCCAGGCGCTGGAGAGGGCGCGCGCGGTGAGGCTCTTGCCGCATCCGGGCACGCCGACAAGAAGCACACCCTTGGGCAGGGGCAACCCCGCCCGTCCGCCTTCTTCGTTGAACGCGGGCTAGCGCTTTGCGAACCAGTCGCGCAGTTCGGCCAGGCCGCCGACGTCATTAAAGGAATCTGTTTGCGGGTAAAACTCGAGGATGCCCGTTTTGCGGATAATCTGGGTCTTCTCCTTGATCACCTCGACACTGACGGCGCGATTGAGCGCGCTGCAGCGATGCAAGGCAACGCGGAAAGCGCGATCGGCTTCATTGAGCGTGAGCCCGGAGGCGGCGCGCACCAGGGCGCGGCGGTCGCCAGCCTCGAGTTCAACGGGAAGTCCCAGTTCTTCCGCCCGCTTTTCCAACGCCCCGATAAGAGGTTCCAACTCCTTCTTGTCGGGTAGTTGGAACACGGCAAGCGTGGTTTCCTTGTCGAGTTCGGCGGGCAGAGCGTAGTAGGGGGACAGGAAAAGCATGGACTTGTGCGAGCCGCGCACGGCCCGGGCGGCGTCGCGTATCAAGCGCGTGACCACGGGGCTGAACTGGCGGTGCATGTCGAGGAAGAGAAAGAGGGCTTCCTCGGGACTCTGAATCACGTGGCTGAGCGCCACGGTCGGGTCTTCGAGGGTATCGTTCTGGACGAGTTTGTCCTTTCCGTCGCGCAGTCCGCGGGACGCGCTCCAAATGTATACGGCGAGCGGAGCGGCACTGCGCCGTTCACCCCGGCGCTCGGCAATGCGGCGCACGGCTTCGATGACCCGATCTTCCTCGAATGAAATGATGGTAATGCAGGGGAAACTGGCGCGGATGAGCACTTCGAGGCGGGACTCGTCATCGTTGACCAGCCGGATACGGCGCGCTACAATCTCGATGTCGTTGGCCAGGTCGCGGGCGTTGTAGCGATCGTCAGGGTCCCGTTCGAGCATGCGCTTGACGATGCCGATGATTCGCTCATCCACGCCGGCCTTGTGCAGGGCTTCGAGGTTCAAGGGCGCATTCATGATAGCGCGCATGGTCTCGCCCTCGCTGGCGCCGTCAAACGGGCGAATGCCGGTGAGCATCTCGTGGAAGGTAACGCCCAGGGACCAGATGTCGGCAGGATAGCCCGATGCGCCCTCGAACACTTCGGGCGCCATATAACTCATGGTTCCCAGGCGGGTTGAGGCGATTTTACGGCTGTGCATGATGCGGGCGATGCCGAAATCAATGAGCTTGGGCACGTTGTCGCGGGTGATGATGATGTTGTCGGGTTTGATGTCGCGATGGAATACGCCCGCGCTGTGGGTATATTCGAGCGCCTCGGCCAGCCGGCCGATAGTGCGCAGGGCGAGGTCTTCCTCGAGCGGGTTCTGCACTGCCCGGGTACCCGGTACGGCCAGCCGGTCGCGCAAGGAGACGCCGTCGAGCCAGGCCATGACCAGGTACGGGACGCCTTCCCCCTCTTCCAGCGCGTAGACCCGCATGATATTCGGATGGTCAAGCATGACCTGGGCGTCGAATTCCTTGTGCATCAGGCGGAGCACGTCGTCGTCCACATCCCGGGGAAAGGCCAGGGCCACCCAGGGTTCCCCGACTTTCGTGCCCGTGTTGCGGGCCTTGTACACGTACTTGAAGGCGCCCCTGCCGATGTATTGTTCGATGACATAGGGGCCGAAGGTTGTTCCCGGCGGATAGGGTCCGTTGATGGTCATAATCGTCTACCTTATAGATACCTGTTTACGAGGGTATCGGGTTTCGGGTTTCGGAGTTAGGGTGTAGGACGTAGGGTTTCATAATTCAAAATTCTTTATTCTTCCTCCAAAACCGCCGCCCGCTGCATCTGACCTGCCAGGCCATACCGCTCCTGTGCGGGAAATTCAGCAATGATTTTATACACAGCAACGACCCTATCCACAGCCTGTTTCCATACTTCCAACTCTCGATAGGTCTTCATTGTTCTATACCCGATACCCTTGTTCAACCGTCATCCGATCACGCATCATACAGCCTGCGTCGCCGCGGCGGACGCGGCGCCGGCGCAATCGGGGCTGCGGCCCGGGCCTCGGGTTGTTGGTCCACGGCGTCGCTGGTGGCGTGACGCCAGTCTTTGGCGCGCTCGCGCATTTGTGCGATCTGGGGTCCCATGGACTGGCTCAAGGGACGCGTCATTACGATGGCGCGCACCAGGTGGTGATTGCGTAATTCCGCGCCCGGGCCTTCGGCGAAGGCCTCATAGAGCCCGGATACGACCACCTGTTCCAATTCCGCGCCCGCAAATCCCTCCGTGCGCGCGACGAGATCGGCGAGGTCGAAATCGGCCGGATCGCGGTAATGGCGCGCGATGTGAATGCCCAGGATATGGGCGCGCTCGCGGGGCGTCGGCAAATCAATAAAGAATATCTCGTCAAATCGCCCTTTGCGCAACAGTTCCGGGGGCAGGGCGTCCACGTTGTTCGCAGTGGCGATGGTGAACACGGGCTTTCGGTTTTCTTCCATCCAGGTAAGCAGCGTGCCGAAAACGCGCGCGCTGGTGCCGCCGTCGCTCTGGCCGCTCATACCGGAGAGGCCCTTTTCAATCTCGTCCATCCACAGGATGCACGGTGCGATGCCCTCGGCCATTTTCAGGGCGCGGCGCATGTTCTCTTCCGATTCGCCGACCAGCCCCTGGAACACCTTGCCCAGGTCGAAGCGCAGCAGCGGCATCTGCCATTCGGCGGCCACGGCCTTGGCGCTGAGGCTCTTGCCGCAGCCGGGTACGCCCACCAGCAGCAACCCCTTGGGATTGGGCAGTCCGAAAAGGCGCGCATCTTCGCTGAAGGCCCGGCCGCGCTGGCGCAGCCAGTTCTGCAGTTCGTTCAGACCGCCCACGGAATTGAAGTTTTCAGGGGTCGCGTAAAACTCGAGCGTGCCGGATTTGCGGATGATCTGCTCCTTCTCGGACAGGAGCAGCGGGATGTCCTCGGGGTCCAGGCGCCGGTTGGTGACCACCACCTTGTACAAGGCGTTTTCGGCCTCGGTGGTGGTTAGACCGCTCAACGCCTGCACCATGCGCTCGCGGTCGCCCTTGGCCAGGTTGATCTGAACGCCATCGGCATTCCGCGCTTCCTCGATGGCGTCATCAAGCGTTTTCAACAGGGCCGCCTCATCGGGCAGGTCCAGATCCACCACGGTCACATCCTTCTCAAGTTCCGGGGGAATCTTGAGTACCGGCGAGAGCAGGACAAGCGTTTTCGGGCTTGAGGTAAACGGCCGCACCAGGTCGCGCAGTTGTCGGATAATCACGGGCGCGCCCTTCGAGCGCTCGTCGAGGAAGAAGTGGAAATCCTCGAGGATAAAGACGCCGGGCTCCTCGAATTGTTCGAGAAAGGGCAGGATTTGCGTGGGTTCGGCCCTCTTGCCCGGGTTGACGGGCTTGTAGTCCATGGCGCACAGTCCGCGCGAGACCGACCAGAAATAAGGCGTTCGCTTGAGGCTGCTCCGTTCGAGCATTTCGCAGATAATGTCCAGCGCCCGCTCTTCCTCCGGCGTAACCACGTAGAGAATGGGATAGCCGGCCTTGATGTAGGTTTCAAGTGTGGAGGCCAGGCCGCCCAGGTTCGCACGGGCCGTATCGTTCGGGTTCCTGCCGTCGGAGCTCCTCTTGCGGTCGGTTCCCTCCGTTTCCCTGTCGCTTGTCATCAGTCGGTCTCCCTGTGCTGTTCGATTTCATGACTATATTCGGATTCACGCTCCAACTGAAATTCCGGTTTGAGCGTTCGCTCACCGACAGGAACACCCAGACGTTCTTCGAGCTTCTCCGTAAACTTGACGCACTCCTTGCCGTGGGCGCCGAGTACTTCCACCTTCTGCGTGCCGTCTTTGGCGATGGTGATCTTGATGCGTTTCATGAGGTCCTTCTTTCCGCGCGGGTACGGCCCTTGTTGCGATTTCGTTGACAAATAGTATGGACGGTATGGACGTAATGGACGCTGCGAAAGATGATTCTTGTAAAGAAGTTAAGCGGTGGTACACGGTCATCTCTTTTGTTCCGACTATTCCTCTTTCATCCTTCACACTTCATCCTTCATCCTTCACACTTCATCCTTCCTCCTTTACCCTTCAGAATCGGGTATCTTCAATCAGAATGATTTCGCGCTGACCGCTATCAAGAACACGTTCCTCCTCGACCAGGAGATAGTCCTTCTCGGCCTGGTCCAGAATGATGTTGCGCGAATACTCCTGATTCAACTGTTGCAGAAAATTCTCTTGACGGATGGGCGTATCCTTTTGCACGCCCCACCAGTCCGCCACCACCTCGTAAACTTCCTGTTTGCGCTGGAAGCCGATGTCATATTCCGAGCCGGTGTTGACCACCACCTCCGCCGTTTCGCGGTTTCCCGAATAGCCGCGCACCACCAGGTTCTCCCCTTCCTGGTACTGGTAATGCAGGTCGCGCAGCGCCCGCGTCAACATTTCCTTCTCTCGGAGTTGCGTCTGAATACGCACAAAATGAGACATTTTCATGCTCCTTCCTTGAGTCCAATACCCAGGTCTATTGACTTCAGAAACCCGAAACCCTATACCCGAAACCCGAAACCCGAAACCCTGCTTTACGTATCCAATAGTCGTCTTGGCCGGGTCCGTTCCGGATACGCTTCCACCGCTTCTTCCTCGCCTGTCGAGGCGGGAAAGGCGCGGCCCTGGGTCTTCCACAAGCGCAGTTCTTCGATGATGTCCGTGTGGGACCTGCTCAGCGGCACGGTTTCCTGGATCGCCTTAAGCACATCCGCCTGCGCGATCTCGCGGTTCTTGTCCGCGAAGGCGGCGAAGCGCGACTCGATGACAATGCGTTCGATTTCGCGGCCCACATAGCCCCGGGTCTTGCGCACCAGTTCATCGAGGTCCAGCTGGCGCTCGGGAAACATCAGTCCCGCCTTGGTCAAGTGTATCACAAAAATCTCGCGACGTTCTTCCGAATTGGGCACATCCAGGAAGAACATGCGATCGAAGCGGCCTATCAGTTCGGGCGGCAGATTCGCGATGTCGTTCGCCGTGGCAAAAACGAATACCGGCGCCGTGCGTTCCTGCATCCAGGTCAGAAAGGTGCCGAAGACGCGCGTGGCCGCGCCGCTGCCGCCGCCGCCCGTGGGCCCGGCGCCCGCGAAGGCTTTCTCCATCTCGTCAATCCACAGAATGCAGGGACTCACCATTTCGGCCAGGTTTACCGCCTTGCGGATATGGGCCTCCGACTCGCCCAGCAGGGAACCAAATATCGCACCCATGTCCATGCGCAGCAAGGGTAATTTGAGCACGCTCGCCGTCATCCGGGCCGACAGGCTTTTTCCCGTGCCGGGAATGCCGATGAGGGCCACGCCCTTCGGGTAGGGCAAGCCCGCCTGCCGCGCTTCCTCCGTAAAAACACATTCGCGCAGTTTGAGCCACGATTTCATCAGGTTCAGGCCGCCCACATCCGCTTCGTTTGCGCCCGCCGGCGTGAATTCGAGGGCGCCGCTCTCGCGCACGATGCGCCGTTTCTCTTTTGTCACCAGTTGGACCGCCTGCTCGTCGAAGCGCCGTTGCTTCGCCCACACCCGTGAGAAGGCCATGCGCGCCTGGTTCGTGGTCAAGCCCAGGGCCGAATTGATGAGCAGGCGGCGAATCGCGGGACGGGGCTGGTGCTGCGGCTCAAGTTTGCTGGTCATGGCGTCCAGTACGCGCATCAACACCGTTTCATCCGGCAGCGGCACATGAAGCACATAGAGTTCGTCTTTCAACTCGACCGGCACATCCTCCATGGGCGTCACCATGACCAGAAACTTGCTCTGGCTGCGCAGCTTCGGCGCCAGATTGCGCAAGCCCCGGATCAGGGGGCCATTCTTCCAGGCCATGTGGAAATCTTTCAGCACCAGCACGGTCTGATCCGGCAGCGCGCGCGCGATGAACTGAAGTATTTTCTCCGGCTCCACCGCTTTGGATGCGTCAACGGGTTTTCCGGAGGGGCGCTTCTCTTCCAGATACCCCAGCACGTCCCACGTGTATACCCCCAGGGTGCGGGTTACATCGAGGACCGTTTGGATCACCCGATCCTCCTCGTAGGTCACCAGGTTGATCAGCGGCGCATTGGCGTCGAACAGCGCCTCCAGTTCGCCCCGGAAATCCTGTTCTTCGTGCGACATGGCGTTGGGTCTCCTTTCCTCGGTGAATGGGTGCAGAAATAGGATACCATAAATACAAATTAAGAATTAAGAATTAAGAACCCAGAAATGGGTTGTTTGAGCCCCCCGCGCCTCTGCGTCTCCGTGTGACCTTTTTTCCGCGCAGGGACGCAGAGGCGCAGAGAGGAAAAGAAGGAAACCGGTCACCGGGCTGCGAGAAGCGTCGCTACTTGTTCTACCAGCAAGGTTATATCCTGTAGCAGCGCCTCACGTTCCAGGGCTTCCTCGTCTTCGAGAAAACTTTCATAGCGAAAACGAACCGCATAGCCGCTCAGGTCCAGAAAACCCCAATACGTCGTCACATCCGCCCCATGCATCTCCAATGTATGGAGCAGCAGGCTCAGATCATGGGTATGGGGATGCGCTTGTTCCAGCAGATTCAACCATGCTTTTAATGCCTTTTCGACCGCCTGTTGCGCATGGAAACCGAATATGCGATCATCGAAAGCCTCGGGGTCGCCCATGTGCTCGAGGGCTTTCAGATCGCTCGAGGCCGTCTTCAGCAGGTCTCGCGCGAGATCATGGCCGGCCATATAGACGTCTCCCCTCGCTGAGCCCGGTAGCCACGATGTGTCCAGGCACATCGCGCCACCGCTCCACCTCGCCCCGGGTATAGATAAGAATGTCTTTCGACAGGGGAAAGGACGCTAACCGACGGTACAGGCGGCCCGTCAGGCGGCGCCGATGCCGACGCGTCTCCTGGGTTTCAGGCATGACCACGAGCAAATCCACATCCGAGCCAATATGGTCGAGTCCCTTGGCGCGCGAACCAAACAGGATCACCGCCTCCGGATGCACCTCATCCACTATCATGTCCATCATCGTTTTCAGCAAATGCTCGTCCATCGGGTATGCCTTTCAAAAGCAACGGTTACCATCAGCATTATACAGTGAACAAGTACTTGCATGCCATCCTTCAAACTTCATCTCCGCGCGGGCCTTGTTTTCCTCGCTGAGGCGCGGAGAGCGGATGACGAAATACAATTTCAAGGTTACGAAATGCAATTTCGTAACGAGCCCTGATTTATGTAACAAGCCCGGCAAAAAAAACGCGATCGTGCCTTCGGCGCGACCAGAGGGAGAGTACCCCCTCTGGACTCCCCCCAAAGAACAAAATTCAAAA
>MTKZ01004031.1_pt5 | contig 11428 bp, 8 predicted proteins | sample 1042781 | NCBI WGS metagenome assembly MTKZ01 (sample SAMN06212207, study PRJNA360539) | anaerobic digester metagenome | biome: Wastewater treatment plant; material: sludge; isolation source: anaerobic digester fed with sludge from wastewater treatment plant | place: Denmark: WWTP Viborg ...
GGGTTGGCCAGGCGAACTGCCTGTTGGTATAATTCACCCATAAAAGGACGTGTGAAGGGACGTGGAGAATGAATTCAAAAGTCGCTGTACTCAAGACTACGCCAGAAACCGTTATCGAAGACTACATTCGTCTTTTCGAACTGGCTGATGGGCCTAAAGCGCTGGACCCTGGTGCTACTACCATCCTCAAAGATAATATCTCTTGGCACTTTCCGATGCCCAGCGCCAACACCACACCCTGGCAGATGGAAGGCACCATCCTGGCGCTGAAAAGTAAAGGCTACAATGATATTACCTGTGTGCAAAACCAGACCGTGGTGACAAACGCTTTCAAAGGAGAAGACCTCAACGGTTACGTTCCCATCTTCAAACACTACCATATCCCGGTGCTGTATAACTTTGAAGACAAAGATATGACCTGGGTTAAGTACAAGCCCAAGGCGAAGATGAATGCCCTCGACCATATCTATCCGGAAGGTATCTACATTCCAGATTACTTTGTAGGAAAGAACATCGTGCATCTGCCGACGGCGAAATGCCATATCTACACCACCACCACCGGCGCCATTAAGAATGCATTTGGAGGTCTGCTCACCAAGCATCGACATTACACCCATTCATATATCCACGAGACCATCATCGACCTGCTGGCTATCCAGAAAGAAATCCACACAGGATTGTTCGCGGTGATGGACGGCACCACCGCGGGCAATGGCACCGGTCCGCGGGTGATGAAGCCGGAAGTGAAGAATGTCATTTTGGCATCACAAGACCAGGTGGCCATTGATGCAGTGGCAGCCAAACTGATGGGTTTTGACCCGATGGGCATCAAGTACATCAACCTTGGTCACAACCAGGGGTTGGGAGTGGGCGATCCTCGTGAGATCGAGTTGGTGGGGGATGATATTTCAGGAGAGAACTGGCACTTCAAAGTGGGTCACAATCTGCATCAGTTCATGGGCTGGCTTACCTGGTATGGTCCGACCAAGTTTCTGCAAAAGCTGGTTACCCGTACACCGCTGGTGGCCATCCCCATCGCCTTTTCAGAGGTGTATCATGATTATGTGCACTGGCCATTACAAGAAAAATATGTCTTTAAGGAATGGTGCCAAAACACCGGCTGGGGGCAGTTATTTATGAGGTATAAAAAAGAGGGGGTCATCCACAACCTTTAGCGAGACAAAAAACAGGCTGGCAAAATGCCAGCCTGTTTTTATTACACGAACCCGGTCATGCGTTGGTAAAACTCGGCAACCTTTTGCCTCACGATGGTAATTTCGGCACGCTCACGGATGATCTCACGGTTGCGAGCAGCGGCAGCGCGGCGGAATTCTTCATCCATTATTCCGCGCTGCACAGCCTCGGCCAGCGCGTAAGCGTCAGCGGGATCGACCAGGATACCATTCTCGCCATTGCGGATCCACTCGCGGATTGATTCGATATCCCCGCACACGGGCAGGCAGCCGATGGCTATGGCCTCAAGCAGCGAGTTGGGCGTGCCGTCGTGCTCACTGACCGAGACGGATACCAGAGAGCGAGCGAACTCGCGCCATAATTCAGCCTGAGAGATCATCGGTAACAAGGAAACGTTATCCAGTATCCTGAGACGATTCACCCAGCTCAGGGCTTCGGGTTGTCCCGCCATCCATGGACAAATGAACTGCACTTCTGGGTACAGGCTAAGAATGAGCGGGATGGATTTAAAAAAAGTGTCGTTGCGCACGGAGCCGCTGCGGAACCCGCGCGGGTTGATCACTTGCCAGGGCACAGCTGGGTCGATCCCCTGGGTGATGTTCTCGATCTCAGCCAGGTCGATCCCTCCGTTACCCGGTACAGATACAGCCGGCTTGGCGGGGTTGAAGGACCAGGCGCGCGCGATGCGCAGGTCGCGGACGGTATCAGAAATCAGCCCATCCGCGCGCAGCAGCGCGCGGCGAGTGGCGCTGCCCATCACCCCATTTGAGATCGCATGATAGGTAAAGTCGTTGCCCCAGGTGGAGATGACCAGCGGAATGCCCGTTGGGGTGCGGCTGGCAAGCATGCCTTCATAAGGGATGCGCAGCGCATGCACGAGGTCTGGCTGCAGGCGGTTCAGCAGCTCGAGATAATCTTTCTCCGCATGGGTGATGGTCAATGGACCCAACCAGTGGCGCAGGGTGGCAGCGAGTCCACGGTAACGCGAAACTACTTTTCGCCCGCCCCTGGCGCCGCCTCCCGCCTGGCTGCCGGATAGTCCGGCGAACGCCACCGGGAAGAGGATGGTTTCGTTCACTCCGTCGACCGGTTGACAGGGGTAGGTAGAGACCAGGTTGATAGTGTAATTCAGCGGCTGCAGCATGCGTATCCAGCGCCGGGTAATTGGGCTGCGCCCATCTGCAATGATCAACAGGTTCACGCTTTCCTCCTCTAAGCCTTTGAGAGAACGGATTCAACCGCTGTGCAAAAGGTCTTTACCATGCCTTCCAGGTTGACCTCTTCAGAAACAATACGCCGAGATGCCAGCCCTTTTTGACGCAGGCGCTCAACATCTGACAGCGCTTCTCGAATAACACGGGCGAGGGTTTCTGGGCTGTCATCCGGCAGCGTCCAGCCGTTTTCCTCACGCACCAGTTCAATTTGGGTGCCGTCGGCCGCGCCTACGATGACGGGTAAGGCATGCGCCATAGCCTGTTGAATGGCCAGTCCCCCGGTTCCCGGAAGGATGAATAGATCAGCGGCCTGGTAATAAGGGTCCAGTTCCTGCCCGCGTTTGGCACCATGGAACACGGCTCGTGGATAGACCTGCCAGGCGAGCATCTCCAGGCGTGAGCGGTCAGGTCCGTCTCCAATAATGGATAGCCGCGGTTGTTGGTGAGGGGGCAACATGGCCAAAGCGTACAGCAGCGTATCAACGCGTTTGCGCGGCTGCAGGCGCCCAACGAAGAGGAGCTGCGGGGTGTTTTCATGGAAGGACGGCGGTCGTGCAACGACCAGGTCCGTTGGTCGGCGGGTGACCGCGTTAGCGGCGACAAATACGCGGGATGGGTCCACTCCGGCATGACGGTACTGGAGGGCGGCGGTGGTGGAGTAGGCGATCACAGCGTCGCAGGAACGTAAAAGGCTATGGTAGATAAGCCGGTAGATCTTTCCGGCGCCGGGTAAACCCAACCCCCAGCCAAGCACCGGGCGTCCGCGTTCTTTCATCCAGCGCGCCGCCAGCGGGTTGGAACGATTACGCGGGTTGATTTCCATGATTAACACGTCAGGCTGCCAGCGCTGCAGCCAGCCTAAAACCCCTGCCTGCCAGTAAAAATAGGCGCTGCCGCGAAAAAAATGCAGGTTACGTGCGTGTGTGTAGTGGGCAATGGAGAGCTGGTCAACAACTTCTACGGCTTCACCCTGGCAGGGCTCACCCGCGAAAACCCCCAACCCCTGCAGGCAGGCGGTAGCCAGCGTGTCGAAGAATTCCGCGCGGTACTCCGGCAGCACACGCTGCTGCAACCCGACACGGGCGTGAATCATGTTCATACAGCGATTACCTCAACCTTAGAACCAGCCGGCGTTTTGGTCACTTCAATACGCGCCGGGAAGGCGTCTTTCAATTCTTCGAGGTGGGTGATGACCAGGATCTTCTCAAATTCCGTGCTTACCAGGTTGATGGCTTCTACCAGGCGTTGACGTCCGTCAGCGTCCTGGCTGCCAAAACCTTCATCAATCACGAGGGTCTGCAGGCGCGCCCCGGCGCGATGTGCCAGCACACGGCTGAGTGCCAGGCGGATGGCAAAATTGACCCGAAAGGCTTCGCCACCAGAGAAGAGCTCGTAGGGGCGTTCACCGGCGGGGTCGCGGATGAGAATGTCCAGCGTCTCACGACGTTCTTCGCGCTTCTTATCTTTGAAATCACGCTGGGTTTCGAAGCTGATAGACATACTCCCTGAGCTGAGCCGATCGAGGATCTCGTTCGCGTGACGCTCAATTTCTGGCAGCGCCTGTTCGATGAGCAGCGCGGGAATGCCGTCTTTGCCAAAAGCGCGTTCCAGCGTTTTGAGATCAGTGACCTGGTTATTAAGCTGGTCTTTCTCTTCGAGTTTCTCCACCTTTAGTTCGCGCTGCTTTTCCAGCACTTCCACCTGATTGCGCGTGTACCCTAAATCCCTGTTCGCCTGGTTCATCTGCTCCTGGGCTGCGTAGTAATCTCTTTCCAATTGATCGAGATCCGGCAGGTTGGAAGTTTCGATCTCCAGTTTTTCCTCGTCCTGCCTGAGCTCATCAAGCAGCGCTGAAAGGCGCTTTTGGTTGTTCTCCATGTTCTTTTGCAACGAGGTGATATTTTGTTCGAGGGGGGCGAGGGCGGACCTGGCCTTCTCCAGCTGTATTTTTTTGTCCTGGCTGGCGCGGCCATCCAGTTCCATACGGCGCGCCTGTTCGTGAGCGGCGGCGTCGTAACCCAGTTTCTTCAATTGAGCATCCATCATGGCTAACTGCTTGCGCGCTTCCAGCGCAAAGGATTGAGAGCGCAACGTCTCTTCCAACTCCACCATGCGCACGGCGCCTTTTTGCTGCCAGTCAGTGAACGCGGCTTCCTTCATGCGTAATTCCTGCGCTTTCGTGTCGAAGATGCGTTGTTGCAGTTTCAACTCGGCGTCCACCCGCTGCAGGTTGAGGAGCGCGGTTTCGATCTCACGATATTGGGCTTCGCTCTGTTCGATTATCCTTTTATTTTCGCGATGCGCGTCGCCCTTTTCTTTGCCGCGCGCGTTGATCTCATCCACCAGCCTTTGGCGCTCATCGTCGGAGAGGGGTTTTTCACAGGTGGGGCAGTTAGCGCCGCTGATATTCTCCAGGTGAGTGCGATGCTCAACAATTTCATCCATCTCCATTTTTAGGCGCGTGTTTTCAGCCCGGGCGCGGGCGATTTCATCCAGGAGAGCGCGCATTTCTTTTTCCAGTTGTGCTCGGGTTGCCAGCTTTGCGCTGCAGTCTTCGACTGCTTTGCTGGAGTCTTCAACCAGCCGCTGGATCTCAGGCAGTTCCTGTTCTATTGAGAAGATTTCAGCCTGTTTCTGTTGAAGCGAGTTTAACTCGGCCTGGAGGCGGCTTTCTTCTACCGCGATGGCCTGCAGCGGGGCCTGACGCTGGGAATCGTACTGGTGAAAATCCTGCGCCAGCGTGTCCCACTCTTCGAGGGTTTTACGCGCCTGTTCCCAGGCGTCCACCTCCTGCCTGATCTCTTTTTCCTGCTGTAACAGGGAAAGATGGGTCTGACGTTCTTGCGTGCGCAGGTCGAGATCGCTGCGCATCGTTTCATCCTCTGCGCGCAAGCGATTAATCTCCGCGCGTTGTTTTTCTACCTGTTTTTGGTCGGCGAGAATACGCTCGGCAACCTGGCGCTGCTGCTCAAGATAGGCTTTTCGCGCCTCAAAGAGTTCCGTCTGGGTGCTCACTTCCTTTTCCAGGCGGGCGAGACGTTCCTTTCGTTCTGCTTCCTGTTGCAGTTCAGTCTCAATTTCCTGTAAATGGCTGATAACCAGGGCAAGGTCATTTTCCAAAAGCTTACGGCGCCGCGCTGCTTCCTCGCGGTAGTCCTCCCAAATGTCCAAACCGAGGATGCCTGATAGGATACGCTTACGGTCACCCGGGCGCTGCTGAGCGAACTGGTCTGCTTTGCCCTGCAGGAAAAACGAGGCATTGGTAAATGTTTCATAGTCCAGGTGAAGGGTGCGGCGGATGAGCTCTTCAGTGCCGCGCATGGTGGCTTCAGTGAGCGGCACCCAGTTGCCTTCAGCGTTGCGCAGTTGAAACTCAAGCTGTGTGCTCTTGTCGCGAGTTTTGCTGCGCTGTACCCGGTAACGCGTGGACTCGTAATCGAACTCAAGCAACACCTCGGCGGTATCAGTACCCATGTGGATGATGGCGTCGTCTTTACGGCGCGCTTCACCGAAGAGCGCCCAGGTGATGGCTTCAAGCAGACTGGATTTACCGGCGCCGTTTTGACCTGAAATGCAGGCCAGGGCGAAACCTGAGAAGTCGATATCCACTTTCTCTTTATATGAAAGAAACCCGCTGATTTGCAGGCGGTGGATGATCATTTATCCCCTCCAGCAGGCGGCGTTTTTTCGCTATTGCGGCTGACCAAGATCTTGTCGATACGCAGGCCGTCCATATCCAGCACCTCAAATAGCAGATCATTCCATTGGAAAGTCTGACCGGCGTGGGGAATGGAACCCACCTGGTTCATCACGAATCCGCCAGCGGTTTGGAATCCCACTTTATCTTCTTCAGGGAGCAGGTCCAGATCGAACAGGTCCTTAAACTCGTCAATGGGCAGTAAACCATCAATCAGGTAAGAGCCATCTTCGCGCATCACGATTTCGGGTTCTGAAGCCTGGTCCTGGCTGGGGAGTTCACCGATAATGGCTTCGAGCACGTCAAAAAGGGTGACGAATCCGAGCACGCCACCGTACTCATCGATCACCAGGGCTTCATGTACCCCGTGCTCACGCTCCATTTCAAGAACGCGCATGACGGGCGTGTTTTCTGGGATGAAAAGTGGCTTTTGCAGCAGGTCCAACAGGTTAAAAGGTTCGCCTGAAAGCTGCTTTTCAAGCAAGTCTCTGGATTTGAGAATTCCCAGCACATTGTCCAATGACTCCCTGGAAACTGGAAAGCGGGAATAGGGAGATTGGACGATGGTCTTCAGTATTTCTTCGATACTGTCGTCCGCGTCCAACCAGGTGACATCCGTGCGCGGGGTCATAATGGCATTGATTGAACGGTCGTTCAAACGGAAAATGCCTTCCACCATGTCCTGTTCTGCTTCACCAAATACCCCCACCTGTGTTCCCTGGTCGATGAGTACTTTGATCTCTTCTTCGGTAATGGGGGGTTCGCCGGAGGGCTTGATGCCCAGCAGGCGCATGCCCAGGTCAGTGGAGGAAGAAAGCAGGCGCGTGAGCGGTGATGTGAGCCGGGAGAAAAACACCATGATACCGGAGACTTTTGAAGCGATTTTTTCAGGGTTGTTGAGCGCGATCTTCTTGGGAATAAGCTCGCCAATGACCAACGAGAAATAAGTGGTGACCAGCACGACAATGACCAGAGAGAGCGTGGCGGCCGACGTGGCCAACCAGGGAACGCGGGCGAGCGACTGGGTCAGCCGCTCTGCCAGAGTGGCGCCGCCAAAAGCGCCCGTGAGCATCGCCACTAGGGTGATGCCCACCTGCACGGAGGACAAAAATTGCCCGGTCTCCTTGGAGAGCTGCAGCGCGCGACCGGCGCCCGCATCTCCTTCATCCGCGCGTTGTTCCAGGCGCACTTTGCGGGCTGAAACAATGGCAATTTCCGACATAGAAAAAAAACCGTTAAACAAGATCAGGACGAAAATGACCAGGATTTCAATCAATGTATTGGACATGTCGGATAACCTTGCCGTCCTTACCCGGGCTTTGATCCGGTTACGGATTGAAAGATCGATTGAGCAAGTGTTTGCAGCCCTGCAAGATCACGAGGTTGGGCGTGAGTGGATTTCCAGTAAGTCGAGAGCAATTCCAACGGACTGTAGCTGGCGATGTTCTGATTAGCGGGCAGGCGCAGCCGGGCCTCTGCTTGCGGGCGGCGGACCAGGTGAAATTCGAGCGCGGAGGCGAATTTTTGGCGTAAGGCAGGCTCATCAATATCGGCTTCAAGCTCACGCGGATACTCAATGACCAGTCTGAAGATGGCGTTCTCGGCTTCAGCTTCGTTCGGTGAGGAAGCGAGGATTTTTTCCATCGCCCTGTCTTCCATGGAAAGCCTGACCAGCCGGTCAAAGAAGGCGCGACCGTGCAATTTTACAAACCGGTACGAGGTGTTTCCTTTCTCCACCTCAGCGATGACAAAGCCCTTGTCATCTGCGACCTCGCCGAAATCAGCCCGTTCAATGGAACCTGCGTATACGACTGGCGGGTGCAGCCCAGGGTTGAGGTCCTGGTATTTGTGAATATGACCGAGCGCGGTGTAATCCAGGCGAGGGTCTTTCACTAGTGAGCCAGGCAGAACCAGGTCTTTGCCCAGCATGACGGTGCGTTCATTGCCATAAACCGCCCCCTGCACGGAGCCGTGCCCCACCAGCACAGTGGGCAGCGCGGGGTCAAGTTCGTCCATCTGCGCCTGCAGGATGGTGGTGAGGCGTTTTTCGATCTCCTCGTGAACAGTGTCTTCTTCTACAGCGGAAAGCCCCAGCGCGGCCACCAGGCTGGAGCGGAACACCCATGGCAGCGAGAGCACCTGCAACTGCAGCCCCCACAGGTCCGCGGGTTTAAGCAGCTCGGGTTTGTAAAGCACCCGCACTTTCGGCACCTGCAGGGTGTCGAATTCCTGCAAGGTGTGCGCGCGTCCGCTGGCGGGACTGATATCGTGATTCCCTACCAGTAAAAGTGCGGGGATATCCGCCTGTGGCAGGCGGATGATGCGTTTTCCCCATTCACGTTGGAAAGTGGGCGATGGGGTTCGGTCTTTGTAGGCGTCTCCGGCGAATATGACCAGATCCACTTTTTCGGAAATGGCGTGGTCAATGATGGTATCCAGGGCTTTTAAAAAGTCGAGGGCGCGGATGGGCAAGCCGGTTTCAGGGTCATGTTTTCCGTGTGTGGCAATATCAATATGAGCGTCAGCAAAATGCAGGATCTTGATCATGAAATTTTCTAACCATTACAAGTATAGCCGAAAATCTCAGGGAGTTTCCCCCATTTGTTCAAGCGCGGCCAGGCTGGGGCCAAACCCCGGGTGATACTTAAGACTGTCGCGAAACTCGGCGCGCGCGCGCTCGTTATCTCCCAGCGCCAGGTAAGCCATGCCGCGCCAGTAGTAACTTTCTTCAAGGATAGGTTCCGCGCTCATGCGTTTCAGCGTCTGGTCAGCCAGGTTGATCACATCTGTGTAGCGGGCGGAATAGTAATAGGCGAAGTAAGGGCCGGTCTGGTACCACATCATACGCCAGGGGCGGGCGTTCTCTGGTATCTGCGCGTAAAGGTTGAAAGCGGAATCATAAGCCGCAGCCGCACCATTGTAATCCGCCAGGTACACCAGGCTGGTGCCGGCGTTGAACCAGGCGAAAAAGCGTTCGCGTATATCGCTCAGTGTGGTCGCTTCCATTTTTGCGCGTTCATAGGCCAACCGATAAGCACCATTCTCGTCCATCAGCGGACCAAGGGCATTGAGCACATCATTCTCTTTTTCGGGCGGGTAAACAACAATCAGAACGTAATTGAACGCGCGCCAGTCCTTTTGCATATCTTCGTATGGCACAGTGAAACCCGGGAAGGTTTCGAGGTCTTTGATCTCGCCTCCCCCCGGGGGGTGGCTGAGCAGGTAAGAATCTTGGGTAATGAAGGACTGAGCATCATCGTTATAACCAATGACCAGATTAAAATGCCCCATCCAGCCTTCTTTTTTCAGATCGCCGGGCTCAAAACCTTTTTCCACCAACACCGGGAAGCCCGCGTTGAGCAGGCGTTTGAGGGTCTCCACATCGCCCCCCATACGTGAAAGCGCGCGCAGCGAGGTCTGTGTGTTGATAAAAGTGACCATCTCGTAAGGCATCACGTTTTTATCGCGCGGATTGGGTTTGAGCACCTCCGCAGCCTCCACCTGAGTTTTGCCCCATTGATAAAAGGAGAGATTCATTGAAAGGGTTGCTGGTCCACAGTTGTTCCATAACTGGGGTTCAGGTTTAACTCCAGGCAGGTAGACTTTGATTGGCAGGGGTACAGGTGTGAGAGTAGGCGTGGAAGAGGGGAGACGAGTTTCTTCAGTTATCAGAATGGGTGAAGTGGGTGTGGGAACGAGCGCCGTCAGTGTTGCTGCGGAAGCAGTCGCAATCAAATTTCCTTCTTCAGCGCCAGAAGGAACAAAAACCTCAGCCTGAGGAGGATTGAGACGATATTTAATGTCCGCGAACAGGTTGTGGGTATGATAGGTGATGCGCGACCAAACGGGAGGAAGGCTGAGGGTTAGACCGGCGACGATTAACACAACCAGTATAAGGAGTAGCCATTTTCGCCTGTAACGCATGCGAGTATTATAACATCTGGATATGCACTCTCTCTTCAGTTATTACGGCCAGGGCTTATACCAGGAACAGGGCGAACACACAGTCAAACAGTCAGATGATTGTCTCAACGATGGTTAATCGAGCAACACCCTGTTGCTTTCGGCGTACTGATTGCTGGGCGGGTCTTGCCGTTTGTTGTGCTTCTTGCTGGTTAACTGTGAACCCGAGGGAGGCAGGAAAAAATGCGCCAGCACCATCAATGGTCAACCTTCTTTCCAGCTCTTTATTGAATGGATTGGAAAGATAGAACCTCCCTTTGGCGTGCTCGGCGATGGTGAAGCCCGGCGCGTCAAAGGCTGGCGGCAGGCGCTGGGTAAGCCTGTGCGCTCGCTGCGGCTTTCCGGCGGGGTTTCTCAACTTTCAGGGCGCGTAACATTCCCCGCGGTCGTACGGGGAAAGGGCTGCGCGCGCGATATCACGCACCTGGTTGACACCGGTGAAGAATTCGCGCATGATCACCAGCGAGAGGTAGCGCCCAACGGGAGTAGGGATGACAGGATTCTTCTTCTCAAACGCTCCCAGCAGGCGGAAGAAGAGCATTTCCAGCCATAGCCCGCGGCTGGCAGGAACACCAAAGCGCTGCCTGAAGGCGGCGCGATCGAAGCGCAGGCCGAACATGTCCATCATCATCCTGTAACGCATTTGCTGGCGCCGGCTGAAAGGCTGTGCCCCGCTGAGCGCCATCCGGCCTTGAGAAACCAGGTCGCTGTATTCCTGTAAGGAAAATGTACTGGCGTAAAGGCAGCCATTCAGGTATGAAAATACGCCGGATCCCACCCCCACGTATTCTTCGTTATCCACAATATACTCGTCAATCAGGTTGCTGCCATTACGCGCGAAAGTCCAGGCGGAGAGCGCGGAGAAATCCTGCGCTAATCCCTGGCTGATGATGGCGTAATAATCGGCTTCGCGGGCAGGGATGAGTTCACCGACCGTGCTGGCCATGGAACGCCTGACCGAGGGTGAAGACATCAGCGGGTAAAAGGTCACCTGCTGCGCGCCTGAGTCGATGACCGCGTGCAGATCATCGCGCAAAATTTGCGGCGTCTGGCTGGGGAAGTTGAAAATCATATCCACATTGAGGGATTTGAAGTGTGGAGCGGTACGGCGGATGCTTTCGAGGATGCTGGCGCCGGAACCGAATTTTTGATAGCGGTTCATTTGCTTGAGCAGCCCGTCATTGAAACTCTGAACGCCAACTGAAAGGCGTTGTACACGCTCTTTCAATAGCGTGACCATCTCCGGGTTCAAGTGGTTGGGGTTGGTTTCGCAGCTGACCTCGTTGATACTGAAGAGCTCCCGCGCCAGGTCAATGGTGCGCGCCAGTTCATCTGGGACGATAGTGGGGGTGCCGCCGCC
>MTKZ01019246.1_pt3 | contig 11428 bp, 10 predicted proteins | sample 1042781 | NCBI WGS metagenome assembly MTKZ01 (sample SAMN06212207, study PRJNA360539) | anaerobic digester metagenome | biome: Wastewater treatment plant; material: sludge; isolation source: anaerobic digester fed with sludge from wastewater treatment plant | place: Denmark: WWTP Viborg ...
CAAAATAAAGAGCAACAAGAGCAACAGGCTCAACAACAACCATCTCAGCAAAATCGGCAAGAGAAAGAAAAAAGTCAAAAGGAAGCCGCGCAAATTCTGGATGCCTTGAAGAATGATGAGAAAAAACTAATGCAGGAAAAAATGCGAATGAAGGCTTCTGGTCTGGCTAAGGAAAAAGATTGGTAATTCCTGGATGAATAGATTAAAAACCTTCAGCTTACTGTTTTTCTTGCAGTTAATTTGTCTGCACGCCCTAGGTCAAGACTTGCGCATATCCGCCTCGGTTAACCAGAAAAACATTACCGACAAAGATGTGCTAATTTTCTCGGTTACGTTGGAAGGAATTAGTGATTTCCCGGAAGTTCCGCCCCCTGAAAGTCCAGACTTTGTTCTGATTTCTGGACCATCGCAGTCCAGCAGTATTCAAATCAGTCAATGGTAAGATGAGTGCCTCGAAAACCGTCAGCTGGCAAATTGCACCTACGCGTGCCGGCAAACTAATGATTAATCCTATTTCGATCAAATATCGCGGCAAAATCTATTCAACTGAACCGGTTATTGTTCGCGTCACTGCTTCCGCGCCTACCCAACCCCGTTCCGCGCCACCTTCGGGAACTCCCGATAAACAAGTGACTCCGAGTAGCGGCGAGGAAGTTTTCCTAAAAGCCGTTGTCCCTAAAACTACGATATATATGGGTGAAGAATTAATAGTTTCATTTGATCTGTACTTTAAGAATGTGCGCACCTTCGGCCGTAAGAAACTACCCGATGCTCAGGGATTCTGGAAGGAAGAACTGGACGCGCTTACTCAACCGGCTATAACCAATGAAACCGTCAATGGTGTTGCCTACCGTAAGGCGACAATTCAGCAAATTGCTCTTTTTGCTACAACTACCGGTGAATTGACCATTGATCCAATGGTAGTTGATTGTGAAGTAATCCAGCCTAGTCAACGGCGTTCGATTTTCGACGACTTTTTTGGCGGTTCATTTTTCGATGATCCAATGTTTTCGAAAACAAAGATTGTAACAGTTCAGTCGGAGCCGATTAAAATTCGAGTCAAACCGCTTCCCGAAAGCGGCCAGCCTGCTTCATTCATTGGAGCAGTTGGGCAATTCAAAATCGAAAGCAAAATTGATACTCTGCAGGTAAAACAGGATCAAGCTCTGACACTTCGATATAAAATTAGCGGTAGTGGTAATATTAATTCTATTAAATTACCACCGCCCAGTCTACCCAATTCCGTCGAGGTTTTTGAACCTAAAATCGAAAAGAAAATAGACAAGTCGAGCGGAAGTATTAAAGGCTCAGTGACTTATGAATATGTGCTAATTCCCCGTCGGCCTGGATTACTAACTGTTCCAGCGATTTGGTTTTCTTACTTTGATCCGCAAACCGAAACCTACCGAACTATCTCAACCAGCAGTTACAAAGTCAAAGTCGTTGGAAGCGAAGATATGCTTTCCGACCGAAGCGTGGGACTTAGCAAGACCGAAGTTTCACTCCTCGGGCAGGATATTCGTTTCATTATGCGGGAGAACCCAAGCTGGCATAAGTCCGGGCAGACTGTATTCAGTGAATATTGGTTCTGGCTGATCAACGGCTTTTCGCTACTGGTTATAATTGGTGCAATCACCCTACGCTGGTGGACTGAAAAGATGGAAAGTAATCTGACTTTTGCGCGACGCCGACAAGCCTGGTCGAAATGGCAAAACCGTCTACGGATTTTGCAAAAAATGGCGGATAATGTCGTCGGTGAAGATTTTTACGCTCAATTGTCTCAGGCGGTGAACGGTTATATCGCCGATCGGCTCGGTTTACCGCTGGCTGGTTTAGGTCCCAAGGAAATTGAACAAGAATTGAGACAGTATGCGATTGATTCTGAACTGATAACAAAAACCGTAAAATTGCTCGAGAAGCTGGACGAAATTCGCTTTCTACCAGGGATGATAATCGCCGATGATCCAAAAGAGATGCTATCTTCCAGTCGTGAAATTGTATCGGCTTTGAGTAAAGTGATTTAAAATGAAATACTTGCGCCTATTGATTCTGATTTTAAGTCTAACCGTCGGGTTAATAGCTGAAAACCCAGCCGAACTCGATTCATTGTTTGAACAAGGTAATCGAGCTTACCAGGAGGAAAACTATCCGGAAGCCATTCGCTTGTATGAGAGCATCATTGCGCGCGGCTATGAAAGCGGTCCACTATATTTTAACCTGGCAAATGCTTATTACCGCGTCAATAATATCGGGTATGCGATTCTGAATTATGAGCGCGCCGCCCGACTTATGCCCAATGATCCGAACGTGGCTTTTAACCTGCAATTGGCTAATTTGAGTGTCAAAGACCGAGTCGAGGCGCCACCGCCATTTTTCCTTTTCCGCTGGTATCAAAATTTTCTAAATCTATTCAGTACGCGTGGTTGGGCGGTGATATTCTCGATTTTACTCTTAATTGCAGCTAGTAGTTTTGCCGTTTGGTTGAATCTGGATTTAAGACGTCTGCGCCGCGGAATAAAGTCACTTTTTATTGTTTCAGGAGCGCTCAGTATTATAGTGGCTTTGATCCTTTTCCAAAGATATCGAACCGAGACTGCCAGCGATTTTGGGATCGTTCTAAGTGGAACGGTCAGCAGTCTATCCGCCCCTCAAGCCGGTAGCACTGAGTTATTTATCATTCACGAAGGGACCAAGTTTAAAATTCTTGATTCCGATGGAAATTGGCTAAAAATCGAGCTGGTTGACGGGAAACAAGGCTGGGTACCGAGCGCCGATGTGGCTAAAATCTAAACGCCTAAGACTGTTTATCTCTTTTAAAATTGCCCATAATCTCCGTATATTTTGGCTGTGTTAATTTTACGAATATGAAAAATAAAGCCATAGAAGTTTTAATTTTATTATCATTTGCTTGTTTGCTAGCTCAGGAAAATATAGCACCTCAGGATGAGAGTTTTGATCCCGCCGTTTTGAAGGAGCCGCCTCTACCAATGCTGGACAACACGCTGATATATGAAGTTGTTACTGATCTTAAACCGTTGACCAAACCGCCAGTTAATAATGCGGCTGATTCTATCGTTTATATCGAAAAAATGGGCTGGAAAGTTCAGGTGTTTTCCACTAGTGATTATTTCCTGGCTGACTCGGTTTACCATGAAATTCGAAGCCAATTTGGTGATTCGACAGTTGAAAAAGTGTTCAATTTGCCTTATTATAAAATCCGAATAGGAAACTGTGCAACGCGGGAAGAAGCCGAACGCCTGTTAGTCCGGGCTCAAGAATTGGGCTATCGGGACGCCTGGGTAATCCGCACTCAGGTTAAGCTGGCTGTTAAAGAAGGCTTATTTTAACAAAATATTAAAAATGATGAGGTTTTAAATATGTCAGGCCATTCAAAATGGAGCACAATTAAGCGAAAAAAGGGGGCTCTCGATGCCAAGCGCGGCAAGGTTTTTACTAAAATTATTAAGGAAATTCAAGTCGCCGCTAAAATGGGCGGCGGCGATGAAAATGCTAATCCGCGCCTCCGCACAGCGGTCTTAGCGGCTAAAGCGGCTAATATGCCTTTAGCTAATGTCGAACGAGCCATCAAAAAAGGCACCGGTGAAATTGAAAGCGTCAATTATGAAGAGATCACTTATGAAGCCTACGGACCCGGCGGCGTGGCAATTCTAATGGAAGCCTTAACCGATAATAAAAATCGCACCGTTTCTGAACTGCGCCACATTTTGACCCGCCACGGCGGAAATTTAGCTACCACCGGCAGTGTTGCCTATAATTTTGAAAAGAAAGGCATCATTACCGTGAATAAAGATACTTGCACGGAAGACGATCTTCTGGTGATTGCTCTGGAGGCTGGCGCCGACGATATTAGCACTGAAGACGACGTTTATGAAGTCAGCGTTGATCCCAGTCATTTTGAAAAGGTAAAAAAAGCGCTGGAATCGGCTAAGATTGCCATTGCCAGCGCCGCCGTAACCATGATTCCTAAAACTACTATCAAAGTAGATGAAAAAAACGCTCCGAAAATCATAAGTCTAATGGATGCTCTCGAGGATCATGACGATATTCAAAATGTTTACGCCAACTTCGATATTGATGATAAATTACTGGCTGAATTGCAACAGAGTGCCGGATAATGTCTGAAGAACTTAGAGTAATCGGAGTTGACCATGGTATTAATCGCACCGGGTACGCCATTGTTAGCAAAAACGGCTCTAAGCTCTCTTGTCTTACCCATGGCTCGATCGTGACTACTCCTCGTGAAGCCTTTAATCTGCGTTTAAAACACATTTATACGGAATTGCTCCAGATTATTGAAGCTTGGAAACCGTCTATCATGGTAGTGGAGGAAGCTATCTATGCCCAGAACATCAAAACTGCGCTTCTAATGGGACATGCTCGGGGGGCAGTGTTACTGGCAGGCGCCAATGCCGGCTTGACGATTGCCGAATATCCACCCACCAAAATAAAGTCAGCCGTAGTTGGTAACGGTTTAGCATCTAAAGAACAGGTGCAATATATGGTTAGTCGGATTTTAGGCCTCTCGCAAGAACCGGAATCCTTCGATGCCGCTGATGCTATGGCGGCAGCAATCTGTCACCTTAACCGTCCAAACATCAGGGATTAAAGTATGTTTGCTTATATTAGTGGAAAATTATTCCAGAAAGAGCCTACTTCGGTCATAATTGATGTCAACGGTATTGGTTATCAGATTAATATTCCTTTATCGACGTATTCCGCTCTACCAGCTACCGGTCAAAATGCCAAGTTACTCACTTACTATCATGTTCGCGAAGATATCCAGGCTTTGTATGGCTTTGCTACTTCCGAGGAAAAAGAGCTGTTTTTACTGCTAATCAGCGTATCCGGCATCGGGCCAAAGATGGCAATGACGATTCTCTCTGGCACTAGTCCCGAACAATTTCGGCGTCGGATATTAGACGGTGATGTCGAATCTCTGACCTTAATTCCGGGTATTGGATTAAAAACGGCGCGACGAATTATCGTTGAATTGGGAGAGAAAATTGGACAGACATCTGAGGTTGTTTCCGGTGAACTTGCGACTGTTACTTTGGGAGCGACTGGCGAGGAAGCATTACGCGCCCTGATTTCGCTCGGTTACCGGCGGGCAGAAGCTCTGAATGCTCTACGCAAAGCTGTCAAGGAACTCGGTGACTCTGCGCCCGTTGAAAAATATATCAAAGCGGCTCTTAATCAAATGTAAGGCGGAAATATGGAAAGCGCTAACAATCAGGTAAAAAAGACCCCATTTTATGACCAGCACTTGGCTTGTAACGCCAAACTTGTGCCTTTTGCCGGTTACTGGATGCCGATTCAATATCGCGGTATTATGGAAGAACACCGCCGCGTCCGAACAACAGTCGGTGTTTTCGATGTTTCCCATATGGGTGAATTCATCGTCAGGGGTTCCTCCGCTGAGGACTTTTTGAATTACATTACGATAAATGATGTGTCCAAATTAGCAATCGGTCAAGTGCAATATTCTGCAATGTGCTATCCCGACGGTGGAATCGTTGATGATTTACTTGTTTATCGTTTTGCTGATCATTTTATGCTGGTCGTCAATGCCGCCAATCTGGAGAAAGATTTTAACTGGATCAAGCAACATCTTCCTGCGGGAGTGGAATTGACTGATATTTCCGATGAAACCGGACTTCTGGCTGTTCAAGGTCCGTTAGCCCTTGAGACCTTACAACCATTAACGCCAATCAATTTAAATGAAATTGAATTTTATCATTTTCGGGAAGGTGAGATAGCAAACGTTCCGGCTATCCTGTCGCGGACTGGTTATACCGGCGAAAAAGGGCTGGAAATTTATCATAAACCGGCTGACAGTGCCAGACTTTGGGAGGCTATTTTTCAAGCCGGGGCAAAATACGATATCCAACCAATTGGATTAGGTGCCCGTGATACTCTCCGCCTCGAAATGAAATATGCACTCTATGGCAACGACATTGATCAGACGACTAATCCGCTGGAAGCCGGACTGGGCTGGATCACTAAACTTGACAAACCAGATTTCATCGGAAAAGCAGCGCTACTCAAAATAAAGGCGGAAGGCTTGAAACGTAAGAGTGTCGGCTTTGAAATGCTCGAGCCAGGTATTCCGCGCCATGGCTATAAGGTTTTTAAAAATGGCCAGGAAATCGGTCTAGTAACCAGTGGAACCCAGTCGCCGACTTTAAACAAAGGAATCGGAATTGCCTATGTCGCTTCCGAATATAGTGCTGTCGGAACGCCGATTGAAATCGAAATTCGCGGCAAATTACTAAAAGCTGTAATCGTAAAAACCCCATTCGTCCCAGCGAGAACGCAGTGAATAACCGACAGCAGGAAATACTCGGCATTTTACTTATTGCACTCGGTATTTTAATTATGCTGAGCTTGATTTCCTACAATCCGATTGAAGAACCGACTATCTCGAAAAATGTCGCTATCCAAAACTGGATGGGAATTGTGGGAGTATATATTTCCCATTATTTGATTAAATACACCCTCGGAGTTGCGGTTTTCATTTTTCCGGTATTGATGTTGGTCTGGGGCTGGTGGTTATTTGCCGATAAGGAACGCAAGATATTAATCCGGTTCAGTTTATATTCTATTTTTATGGCTCTATTAGTATCGGTAGCTCTGGGACTACCGGCTGTTAGAGAAAATGTGGACAGCAACTTCGGTTTCCGCTATAGTGGCTTGGTTGGCGGAGTCTTTGCCAAGGTAATGTGTGATTGGCTGGGGTTTACCGGCACGGTGATTGTACTCTTAGTGCTGGCTTTGGTGACGATCCGCGGCTATTTTACCTGGAGTTTTTATAGCCCGATCGCTAAATGGCGTTCGCATCGTCACCCAAAAAAGGAAAGAACATCCGGCGAAATACCTCAACCTCGTATTCCTGAACGGGAGTTTTCTGTATCGCAATCGGAAAAGGATGCCGCAGTTGTTCAATCTGAAACCGAAGCTACTCGACCAGTCAAAATTAAAAAGTCGGTTGAACCACAACCGCCAATAATCGAACCAAAAGTCGAACCAGTAACTAAATCTGAGACCTCAGGCGGAGTATATCAACTGCCGCCTATTGATTTACTCGAATTACCACCAGAGTCAAGAGATTCGGTGACTAAGGAAGAAATGGCTGAAAATGCCCAGTTGCTGGAAAATGCACTGGAAACCTTCGGCGTAAAAGGTAAGGTGGTCAACGTTTCGCCGGGTCCGATTATTACCCGATATGAAATTGAACCTGCCGTCGGCGTGCGTGTCAGTAAAATCGCCGCTTTAGCCGATGATCTGGCGCGGATTCTTTCCGCTAAACGCATCCGGATCGTAGCTCCGATTCCGGGTAAATCGGTGGTCGGCGTCGAGATTCCCAACCGTAATCCGGAAATTGTCTATCTGCGCAGTATAATCGGCTCACGGCAATTCGCTAGCGCTAAGTCGAAACTGACCATCGCTCTCGGAAAAACCACCTCTGGCGAAATTTATACTCTGGATTTGGCGCGTATGCCTCATCTGCTAATTGCCGGTGCAACCGGCTCCGGTAAAAGTGTCTGCATTAACACTATTATCGCCAGCCTTCTTTATTTAGCCCGACCGGATGAAGTCAAATTTATGCTGATTGATCCTAAAAAATTGGAATTGTCCATTTTCAAAGCCCTGGAAGGTTATCATTTGATCACATGTGAAGATCTGGATGAAGATGTTATTACCCGAGCGGATAACGCGATTGTAGCCTTGCGTTCCGTCGAACTTGAAATGGAACGGCGCTATGAAATTCTGGCGAGTGCTACCGTACGCAATATTGATGAATATAATAACCGGGTGGTCAGTGGTGAACTGGATAAAGAATTCCTGCCGTATATTATCATTGTAATTGATGAACTTGCCGATTTGATGCTCACCTCAGCCAAAGAAGTCGAAGAACCGATTACGCGCTTAGCTCAGATGGCACGGGCGGTGGGTATTCATTTGATTATTGCCACCCAGCGCCCGTCAGTTGATGTCATCACCGGCGTTATCAAAGCTAATTTCCCTGCTCGTATCGCCTTTCAAGTGGCTTCAAAAATTGATTCGCGAACGATTCTGGATTTAAATGGTGCCGAAAAATTACTGGGCCGCGGCGATTTGTTAATTACCACACCTCAAAATCCCGAGCCTTTCCGAGTTCACAGCGCTTATATTTCACTGGAAGAAATTGAACGAATTCTGGAGCATATTGAGAACCAACCCCGACCGGGTCAGGTCGAATTACCCTCGGTAAAAGAAGAAAGCGTAGAAGAATTCGGCTTATACGATGACAGCGAAAAAGACCCGCTCTATTATGAAGCTTTGCGTTTAGTCGTAACTCATCAGCAAGGTTCGATTTCTCTTCTCCAACGCCGACTAAAAATCGGTTACTCCCGAGCCGCTCGGTTAATTGATGAACTGGAAAAAGCCAGCATCGTCGGGGCGTTTACCGGTAGTAAAGCTCGCGAAGTTTTAGTGGATGAAGATTATCTGGAGCAATTGAATAAAATTCAAAATGACGAAGACGAGGTCTGAAATTCTGTGATAAATATCAAAGCTACTAACTGAAAACTTCTTAAATTATTGCCGTGAAATTGGTAACTCGTAAATATATTTTCAATTCTATAATCTTGTCTGTTTTACTGACTATTCCAATATTATTATTAGCTCAAGAAACCACTCAGGTGATTCTTAAAAAGGTTGCGCACTGTTATCAATCAGCGGTGCCATTTAAAATCGGGTTTACTGTTAAACTGATNNATAACCAGTTTCGCGTGAGTCAAACGGAAGAGGAAATCGTGTATGATGGTCAATGGCTCTGGACCTACGATAAAGTTAATCGGCAAGTAATAGTTGAAGAATTCAATCCGCGTTCCAGTCTAAAATTGATTTGGGATATTTTAAGTGGTTCCTTCGACGGTTATCAGATTAGTAAAAGTGAGTGCCAAAATGGTCTTTTAGCTGTTGTAGAATTGAAACCGTCTTCTAAAGATGGCTATATCCGTTCCTTACAGATGAAAATTGATCGTGAACGCGGAAGGATAGTATCGGCTGAATATCGTGATTTTCAAGATAATTTGGTTAATATTGAATTAGATACTCTGATCGCTTTGGGGCGAGCCGATACCGGATTATTCAAAATTAATTTAAATGAAGGCGATGAGTTAATAGATTTACGGCCATGAAAAATAACTCCAGTAATATTTGGAAAAAACTCATTAGTCCGAAGACGTTATTCGCCTTTGCCATCAGTATTTTGGGACTTTATTTGGGCTTCCGCAAATTTGATAGCACCGAATTTTTAAGTTACTTGCGTCTGACCAACCTCTGGATTTTTGGATTGTCAATGGCGGTTATGGTTTTTCTAATCGGGATACGCGGTTGGCGCTGGAAATATTTGATTTTACCGATAAATGATTTGCCTGTTAAACAGGTTTTTGAGATGGAGATGATCGGTTATTTCGGTAACCATGTTTTTCCCTTTCGTATGGGAGAAATTCTCAGGGGTTATGCTCTGAGTAAAACCCAAAATATACCGGTTAGCGCCGTATTCGGGACTATTGTATTGGAGCGGACTCTCGATGTTCTGACTTTTATTATAGTTCTAATCAGTGGAGCTATTTTTTTCCCGGGTATGCCTAAATGGGTTCGAACAAGCGGTTTAATTAGTGGAATAGTTATTTTAATTTTATTTATTTTGGTATATATTTCAAACCTTAAAAAAGTTGCACTGAAAAGGTTCTTCAAGCAAAAGATGCTAAAGATAAAAAATTTAGATGATAGTAAAATAGGCAAGACGGTTAAGAATTTTTGGCAAGGTTTGACGACCTTGCGAGAAACGCCGCATCTGGGATTGATTATCTTTCAATCGTTCTTGATCTGGGCGGTTAATATCGGCAATTTCTGGTTGATGGGCGCGTCCTTACAGGTTTACTTCGATTTGTTCGATTTATTACTGGTTTTTTTTGTTACTTCTGCCATCATTTCAGTTCCGTCGGCTCCCGGCTACGTGGGAACCTATCATGCCGCGACGATCGGCATTCTGGTTTTTCTAGGGTTAGAATTGTCGAAAGCTCAAGCTGTGGCGGTAATTATGCACGCAGTCGGTTTTATTAGTCTAACCACTTTGGGTTTGTTTTATTTTCTTAAATATCAATTAAATTTCAAGAGTACAGTCGAAGTGTATGTTGAGAAAGGAGCATAGGATTACTCAATGGAAACTATGAATGGTAATATCAAAACAGGAATTCCGGAAAGAAGCTTTACTGAAACAGAAAAGGAAGTTTCGCTTCAGGATTATTTTCGGATTATTTATCGAGGCCGCTGGATCATCGGAATCGTTTTCGTTGTGGTTATGCTCCTCACGATTTACATTACATTTACCACTCCGCCGGAATATCAGGCATCTACGACTCTGATGCTCTCCGGCCGAGCGGCTTCTACCAGCACTTTATTCCAGAATCCATTGTTACCGATGAGTTATATGAAAGTCAATAACGAGATAGAGGTGTTGAAAAGCACTGCTCTAGCGCGAAATGTAATCAAAGCCTTACGTAATTCGCCTTATGCTGACAGTCTATACCTTTTAGAAACAAGAAAATACCATAAAAAAGGCGTTGGCTTAGGAGATCTGATGGGCGGCATAACCAGCGGATTACAGCATATTTTTATGCCGTCCCAAGAGGAAGATTTGATGGTAGTTGATACCCTCGATCGAGCTATTGTCAAAAATTTAATGACATCTATGAAAGTCGAACCGATTCGCGAAACTGAAGCTATTCGGTTGACAATTTCTTCCGTTGATCCCATAGAAGCCGCCCTAATTGCTAATACGATCGCAAGTGAATATTATAAGACCGATGTAGAATACAACCTTGGGGAAGTGATCGAGATGAAAAACTTCCTTGAGGAACAACTCGAAAAAATAGAAAAGGACCTGAAAGAGTCGGAAGAGGCTTTGAAAAATTACCAACGCCAAGAAGGTATTTTCGGTCTGGATGAAACTGCTAAAATTTTAATTGATCAACTCAGCACTTTTGAGGCTACTTATTATACAACTCTAGCTGATCTGAAAATAGCTCAGCAAACTCTTGATAATCAACAGAGAATGCTAACCGAACGCGAGCAAATGGTTATCCAGGAATCGGTCAATACCACTAATCCCTTCGTAGCTCAACTTCGTCTAAGTATTGCCGAAATGGAAGCCGAAAAAATTACAGTAATGACCGTTCAAGGTTATAGTGCTGACCACCCGGCAATCAAAGAGCTGGATAAAAGAATTACAGATCTAAAACGGAAGCTATTTGAAGAAGCTGAAAAGATTACCAATTTAGGATTGACGCCGGAAGAGCAATCTAAAATTTCGGCTGAACTACTCAATAAGGTAATAATGAACAATATCGAGGTCATT
>MTKZ01008640.1_pt4 | contig 11424 bp, 12 predicted proteins | sample 1042781 | NCBI WGS metagenome assembly MTKZ01 (sample SAMN06212207, study PRJNA360539) | anaerobic digester metagenome | biome: Wastewater treatment plant; material: sludge; isolation source: anaerobic digester fed with sludge from wastewater treatment plant | place: Denmark: WWTP Viborg ...
CCCGTCGAGGGCGACGGCGACGACATGGAGCTCTACGACATCCGCGTCGTCGTCGACCGCATCGAGGGCCGCTCGGTCTGCGGGATGAGCGTCGGCGACTGCTTCGAGGTGCGCAACTCTGCGCAGCTGAGCACCAACGGGCCGAGCGGGCACTTCTGCCTCTACGCCCTGCAGGCGGTGCTGCCGCTGGTCACCGTCAAGCAGCGCGTGCTCCCGCCCGGGGACTGGATGGAGCAGGACCAGTACGTCGCCTGCCCCGACCCCGAGGAGCGGCTGATCATGCGGATCGAGCGGGGCGAGCTGCGCTCGATGCGCTCCTCCGATCTGACCTGATCTGACCTGACCTGGCCTGACCTGAGCCGGCTCGACCGGAGGGAGCGGATGATGGCGAATCGAGTGGAGATCGGCCTCGGCCTGCAGTCGGACAAGGCGCCGGGGCGGTACGCCGAGCTCGCGCGGATCGCGGAGCGGCACGGGATCGACGTGATCAGCGTGTTCAGCGACCTGCTGTTCCAGCCGCCCGTCGGGGCGCTGCTGGAGATGGCGCAGGCGACCAGCCGGGTGACCCTCGGCGCCGCGTGCTGGAACCCCTACACGCTGCACCCCTACGAGATCGCGGGCCAGTGGGCGCTCATCGACGCCGCCAGCGGCGGCCGCGCCTACCTCGGCCTCGCGAAGGGCTCCTGGCTCGGCGCGATCGGGCTCGAGCAGCCGCGCGCAGTCGCCCGGATCGAGCAGGCCGCCGGCCACATCGCCGCGCTGCTCTCCGGCGACGGCGAGGGCTACGAGGGCGACATCTTCCCGCTCGCCCCCGGCACGCGGCTGCGGTACCCGCTGCTGCGCAGCTCGGCGCCGCTGCTCATCGGCAGCTGGGGCCCGCTGGGGATCGCGCTCGCGGGCCGGGTCGCGCAGCACCTCAAGGTCGGCGGGACGGCCAACCCGGACCTCGTGCCGGTGATCCGGCAGCGGCTCGCCGTCGGTGAGACGGCCGCGGGGCGGACCCCGGGCGAGACCCGGCTCGTGTTCGGGGCGGTCACGGTCGTCGACCGGGACGGCGCGGCGGCCCGGCGCGCGGCGCGCCGGGAGGTGGCGATGTACATCGACGTGATCGCGGAGCTCGACCCCACCGTCGAGATCGAGCCGGAGCGGCTCGCGCGCATCCGGCAGCGGCTCGCCGTCGACGACCACGAGGGCGCGGGGACGCTCGTCACCGACGGCCTGCTCGACCGCTTCGCGTTCTCGGGCACGCCCGAGCAGGTGGCCGCGCAGGCGCAGGCGCTCATCGACGCGGGCGTCGACCGGGTCGAGTTCGGCACCCCGCACGGCCTCGAGCGCGAGGACGTCGGCGTGGAGCTGATCGGCGCCGAGGTCGTCCCGATGCTGGATCGGGGGCGCGGGTACCCGGTGGTCGAGTAGGCCGCTCGCGGCCGTATCGAGACCACTCGCGCGCGGCGCGTGGTCTCGATACGCGCCTGCGCCGCTACTCGACCACCGGGTTCGTGGTCTCGATCCGCGCCTGCGGCGCTACTCGACCAGCGGGGCGCACCTCTCAGGGGCCCTCGATCACCTCGCGGACGAAGGCGAAGGCCGGGCCGTCGAGGCGGGCGACGATCCGCTCGAGCAGCTCCACCGCGGCGACCCCGGCCCAGTCGGCCGGCAGCAGCTCGCGGGGCAGGCCCGGGTCGCGCAGGGGCAGGTCCCGCCAGTCGTCGAGCGCGAGGAGGTAGCGCACGAACGCCTTGCGCGGGCTGGGCTCCTCGTCGTCGACGAGCGCGTCGAGGTCGGCGCCGTGCGTGGCGACGAACTCCGCGTACCTGCCGTGGATCTCCTCGAGGTTCCAGCTCGAGCGCACCATCCGGTCGAGGTCCTGCCCGCCCTCGTGGCGGCCCACGAACACGTTCGTGTGGTCCCGCAGCCCGAGCGAGTCGATCAGCTCGACCGCGTCCGCGCGCATCCGCGCCGGCGCGATCCAGGTGCCCGGCCCGACGTTGCCAAAGCCGAGCGCGACGAGGCGCGAGCGCAGCAGGTGCCGCTGGTCGCGCTTCTTCTCCGGCACTGAGAAGCTCGCGATGCACCAGCCCGCCGCCCGGTCCGCGGGCTCGCGGGCGTGCCAGATGACGCGGTCGCCGGCGGCCAGCGCCTCCTTGGCCCGGGCCGTCAGCCGGTACCCGTTGCGCCCGTCGCGCTTCTCCGGCTCGAGCCAGTCCCGCTTCTTGAGCCGGGACACGCTCGTGCGCACGCCGGACTGGTCGGCGCCGACCTCCTCGAGCAGCGCGACGATCGCCCCGATGGGCAGCCAGTCGTCGGTCCTGCGGGCGAAGGCGCCGAGCAGGGTGACCAGGAGGGTGCGTGACGTGCTCATACCGTGGTCATTCTGCACCGCAGGGCGACCCGTCCTGAAACCTGGGGCTTGACGGCCGCCCGCCGATTGGCGAACATATCTCTGCGTGATGACGATCGTCAGAAATCAGAAATGATGTCCCCGGCGACGCGACGAAGGGCGAGAGCGTGAACCAGTCGGAGTTCTGGAACCCCAAGACCGAGCTGCTCGATCGCGAGCGCCTCCGGGGCCTGCAGCTCCACAAGCTCCGCGACCTCGTCCAGTGGGCCGACGCGCGCAGCCCGTTCTACCGGCGCTCCTTCGCGAAGGCGGGCTTCCGGCCCGAGCAGCTGGAGAGCTGGGACGACATCCTGCGCATCCCCTACCTCACCCGCGAGGACTGGATGGCAAGCCAGGAGTCCGTGCCGCCCTACGGCGAGCTGCCCGTCGCCGGCCCTGAGGCCGCGGTGCGCCTGCACACCACGAGCGGCACCTCCGGCCGCACCCCGCTGCGCGCGCTCGACACCCGTCGCGACTGGAAGTGGACCAGCGAGATGTGGTGCTACGGGATGTGGGGGATGGGCATCCGCCCCGCCGACATCGCCTACGTCGCCTTCGGCTACGGCTCCTTCATCGGCTTCTGGGGCCTGCACAACGACCTCGAGAAGATAGGCGCGCTCACCATCCCCGGCGGCGCGCAGACCACGCAGATGCGGGTCAAGCAGATCATCGACTTCGGCGTCACCGTCGTCGCCTCGACCCCGACCTACGCGCTGCGCCTCGCGCAGGAGGCCGAGGCGATGGGCGTCGACCTCAGGAGCAGCCCCGTGCACACCCTCGTCCTCTCCGGTGAGCCGGCCGGATCCATCCCCGAGACCAAGGCGCTTATCGAGTCGCAGTGGGGCGCGAAGGCCTACGACACCGCGGGCATGACCGAGATCTCCACGGTCTTCATGTTCGAGCCGAGGAACCAGCCCGGCGGCTGCCACATCATCGAGGACCACTTCATCGAGGAGGTCATCGACCCCGCCACGGGCGAGCCGCTGCCGTACGGCGAGGCCGGCGAGCGCGTCTGCACCTCGTTCGGCCGCTCGATCATCCCGCTCATCCGGTACCGGACCGCGGACATGGTCGTCAAGGTGCCCGCGAGCCGGGGCGGCAACGGCCGCACCTGGGACCTCTACGAGGGCGGGATCATCGGCCGCGTCGACGACATGAAGCTCGTCCGCGGCACCAACGTCTACCCCGGCGGCGTCGAGGGCGTCGTGCGCACCTTCCCCGTGATCGAGGAGTTCCAGATCCGGATCACCCGCGAGGGCATCCGGGACGAGATCTCCCTGCACGCCGAGCCCGCGGCCAGCGTCACCGATGCCGAGTGGGCCGTGCTCGAGAAGGACCTCGGCAAGGCCCTCGCCGAGGCCCACGAGGGCCTGCGGTTCATCGTCGTGCGGGCCGAGACCGGCGCGCTGCCGCGGTTCGAGCTCAAGGCCAAGCGGCTCGTCGATGAGCGTTGAGAACCCGGCGAGCGCTGAGACCCGACGAGCGCTGATTCTTCTAAGGAGCATCCGATGACCGACGACCTGCTCGGTACCGCCGTCACGCCCCAGGAGGCGACGATCCTCGAGGTCTACCGACAGCTGAAGGAGCTCGTCGCGGACCCCGATCTGCCGCCGACGGCGCTGGCCAACCTCCGCGAGGCGCTCGCGAGCACGTCCATCGTCGTGGTCGGCCTCGCCCTCGAGGACGAGCGCCTGATCGACCTGGGCTGCTGAGCCGCCATGCGCTTCGCATTCATCGGGGGCGGCCCCGGCGCGCTCTACTCCGCGATCCTGCTCAAGCTCGCCGACCCCGGCCACGAGGTCGTCGTCTACGAGCGCAACGCGATCGACGACACCTTCGGCTTCGGCGTCGTGTTCTCCCAGGAGACCCTCGACAACCTCGCCGACGCCGACCCCGTGTCCTTCGAGCGCATCGAGCTGCTCTGGCGCAAGTGGTCCGCGATCGACGTCGACTTCAAGGGCTTCCGCGAGCGCTCGGACGGGCACGCCTTGGCGGCGCTCTCCCGCAAGCAGCTGCTGCTCATCCTCGCCGAGCGCGCCGCCGAGCTGGGCGTGTGGCTGCACCACCTCGAGCCCGCCCCGCCGCTGGAGCGGCTGCGCGCGGAGTTCGACCTCGTCGTCGGCGCCGACGGCGTCAACTCGGCCACGCGCGACGCGATCGCCGATCGCATCGGCTCGCACGTGAGCACGCGGCCGTTCAAGTACGTCTGGTACGGCACCGATCGCCCCGTCGACTGCTTCACCTTCCTCTTCGTCGACACCCCGTACGGAATGTTCTGGGCGCACATCTACCCCTACGACGAGACCCACTCGACCTTCCTCGTCGAGACGGATCCGGACACCTGGGAGCGGGCGGGCCTCGACGGGTTCGCCGCCGTGCCGCGCGCGCCGGGGCAGAACGACGAGGCCTCGATGGCCTTCTGCGAGCAGATCTTCGCCGAGTACCTCGACGGCCACCGGCTCGTCGGCAACAACTCGGGCTGGCTGAGCTTCCGCGACGTCGCCAACGACCGCTGGCACGACGGCAACGTCGTCCTCATCGGCGACGCGGCGCACACGGCGCACTTCTCCATCGGCTCGGGCACCAAGCAGGCGCTCGAGGACGCGATCAGCCTGGTCGACGCGATCGTCGCCGAGTCGGGACGCCCCGCCGCGGAGGGGATCCCCGCCGCCCTCGAGCGCTACGAGCAGCAGCGCCGCCCCGTCGCCGCCTCGCTGCGCCGCTCCGCCATGACGAGCCTGCGCTGGTTCGAGCGGATCGACCGCTACGAGGGCCTGCCGCCCGAGCAGTTCGTCTTCCAGCTGCTCACCCGCAGCCAGCGGATCACCTACGAGAACCTCAAGCTGCGGGATCCGGACTACGTCGCGCGCGTCGACGCGTGGTTCCACGCGAGCCAGGCCGCCGCCGGCAACGACGCGGAGCCGGGCACGCCGCCCATGTTCTACCCGCTGAGCCTGCGCGGCATGACGCTGCGCAACCGCATCGTCGTCTCGCCCATGGCGCAGTACTCCGCCGTCGACGGGATGCCCTCGGACTGGCACCTCGTCCACCTCGGCTCGCGCGCCGTCGGCGGCGCCGGCCTCGTGATGACCGAGATGACGTGCGTCTCCCCGGAGGGGCGCATCACCCTCGGCTGCACGGGCATCTGGAACGACGAGCAGACCGAGGCCTGGAAGCGGATCGTCGACTTCGTCCACCGCGACACGCAGGCCAGGATCGGCCTGCAGATCGGGCACGCCGGCCGCAAGGCCGCGACCAAGCTCGGCTGGGAGGGCAACGACGTGCCCCTCGAGGAGGGTGCCTGGCCGATCGTCTCGGCCTCGCCCATCCCGTACCGCCCCGACTCCCAGGTGCCCACCGCGCTCGACGAGGCCGGCATCGCCGAGGTGATCCGGCAGCACGTCGACGCGGCCCGCCGCGCCGAGGCCGCCGGCTTCGACATGATCGAGCTGCACTTCGCGCACGGCTATCTCGTCTCGAGCTTCCTCAGCCCGCTCTCCAACGAGCGCACCGACCGCTACGGCGGCGACCTGCGCGGCCGCGCCCGGCTCGCGCTCGAGATCTTCTTCGCCGTCCGCGCGGCCTGGCCCGAGGACAAGCCGATCACCGTGCGCATCAGCGCCACCGACTGGGTCGAGGGCGGCGTCACGGGCGAGGACGCGGTGCGGGTCGCGGAGTGGCTGAAGGAGCTCGGCGCGGACGCGATCGACGTCTCGACCGGCCAGACGAGCATCCGGGCGCGGCCCGAGTACGGGCGGCTCTACCAGACGCCGTTCGCCGACCAGATCCGGCAGGAGGCGCACGTGCCGACGATGACGGTCGGCGCGGTCTCGAGCATCGACGACGTGTCGACCGTGCTCGTCGCCGGGCGCGCGGACCTGTGCCTGCTCGCCCGCCCGCACCTCGTCGACCCGTACTGGACCATGAACGCGGCCCTCGACCTCGGCTGGGAGGACCCGGCGATGCCCGTGCAGTACCTCAGCGGCCTGGGCGCGCGACGACGGGAGCAGAGCCCGTGATCGTCGACGACGGCACCTCGGCGTCCTTCCTCGCCTCGATCGACCTCGCGGAGGTCGGTCGGGATGCGTCCTCGGTCGAGTTCGAGGGTCGCGCCCAGTACGCGCCGTGGCCCAAGGCCTACGGCGGCGACGTCGTCGCCCAGGCGCTCGCGGCCGCGTCCGCGACCGTCGACGACGACCGGGTGATGAACTCCTTCCACGCCTACTTCGTCCGCCCCGTCGACATCGGCGAGCCGCTGCGCCAGCGCGTCGGCCTGCAGCGCGACGGCCGCGGCTTCTCGACGCGCACCGTCACCTCCTCCCAGCAGGGCCGGGAGGCGTTCTCCGCGCTCGTCTCCTTCGCGGTCGACAGCGACGAGGACCGCTACGGCGCGGGATCGCCGCTGCCGCTGCGCGACCCCGAGACCCTGCCGAGCTCGGCCGAGGCGCTCGAGGGCGCCGGCGCCACCGAGGCGGCCGCCGCCTACTGGTCGCACGGCCGCAGCTTCGAGCAGCGCCACGACCCCTCGCCCGTCTACGTCGGCGTCGAGGGATCCGACCCCCGGCAGGTCGTCTGGATCCGCGCGCTCTCGCCCATCCCGACCGATCCGCGCACCCAGCGGCTCGCGCTCGCCTACGTCTGCGACTACACGATCCTCGAGCCGGCGCTGCGCATCCACGGGCTGGCCTGGGACACCCCCGGGCTGATGACCGCGAGCCTCGACCACAGCATGTGGTTCCACCGCCCGTTCGACGTGAACGACTGGATCGCCTACGTGCAGGAGCCCGTGTCGGTGCAGGCCGGCCGCGGCCTCTCCCAGGGCCGTTTCCACGACCGCGACGGCAGACTGCTGGCGACGGTCATGCAGGAGGGCGTGATCCGCCGCCCGAAGGAAGAAGAGGAGTGAGGAGCACCCCCATGGCCCACGAGAACGTCAACCCCCCGAGCCTGGCGACCCCCATCGGCTTCTCCCACGGCACCCGCGCCGGCGACACGCTGTACCTCGGCGGGCAGACCGCGATGGACAAGGACGGCGCCATCGTCCCCGGCGGCATCGTCGAGCAGTTNNCTCCAACGTCCTCGCGACCCTCGCCGAGGCCGGCGGCGTGCCGACCGACCTCGTCTCCCTCACGATCTACATCACGGACATCCCCGAGTACCAGCGCAACGGCCGCGAGATCGGCCGCGTCTGGCGCGAGCTCGCCGGGCCGCACTACCCGGCGATGGCCGGCATCGGCATCACCGCGCTCTGGCAGCCCGAGGCGATGATCGAGATCCAGGGCGTCGCCGTCCTCGGATCGCAGGACTGACTCCCCGTACCCCCCTACGAAAGGACCCCACGATGGCACACGATGACGTCCCCGTCGTCACCCGCGCCGGCGAAGAGCACCGCGACACCGGCCAGTCCGGCGGCGCCGTCCGCGTCTCCGGCGTGAGCATCCAGCACACCCCGGCGACCAAGATCTGGTTCGGCCAGGTCAGCAACGAGCCCGGCTACCGCTCGTACCCGCACCACCACGGCGAGGCGGAGACCGGCGGCTACGTGCTGCGCGGCCACGGCCGGATCTACTTCGGCGAGGGCTACGCGCAGTGGCTCGACATGACCCAGGGCGACTGGGTGTTCGTGCCGCCGTTCATGCCGCACGTCGAGGCGAACATGTCGACGACGGAGGAGCTCGTCTGGCTGACGACGCGCACCCCCGACAACATCGTCGTCAACCTCGAGGACGTCGACGACGCGACGCTCGAGGGCTACCGCCGCGCCTGACCCCTCCCTCCCGCTCCCTTCTCCTTCCCGGGTTGGGGGAGAGGGGAGCGGGGGATGGGCGTGGGGCGTCGATGAGGCAGGAGGAGACCGGATGACCGTGGAGGACGAGGCGCGGGCGCTCATCGCGAGCCTGCGCGAGCCGGACGGCGCCGAGGCCGTGCTCGCCAACGCGCGCGCGATCGCGCCGTTCGTGCGGGCCAACGGCGGGCCCTCGGACGAGGCCCGCGGGGCGCAGCCGCCGATCACGGACATCCTGCGCGCCTCCGGCCTGCTCCGGATGACGTTCCCGAGGCGCCTCGGCGGCCTCGAGATGCGCACCGCGCAGCAGGCGAAGGCCGCCGCGATCGTCGCCCGAGCCGACGCGGGCATCGGCTGGAACGTCGCGATCCTCAACATGACGGGCCTCTACGCCACCCGGCTGCCGGAGGCCGGCCGTCTCGAGCTGTATCCGATCGAGGACCTGCCGACGAGCGGCGCCTTCCACCCGCCCGGGCGCGCGGTGCGCACCGAGGGCGGCTATCTCGTCACGGGCGACTGGGGCTACGGCTCCGGCAGCCCCATGGCCGACCACGTCGTCGGCGGTGCGCTCGAGTTCGACGCCGACGGCGAGCCGATCCGCCACCCCGACGGCCGCCAGGTGATCCTCGGCATCGTCCTGCCGCCCGCGGCGATCGAGTGGAAGGACGACTGGAACGTCGTCGGCCTGCGCTCCAGCGGCTCGGGCGGGTTCCGGATCACCGAGCCGGCCTTCGTCCCCGCCTCGCACGTCTTCGCCCGCAACTTCCCCGACACCGCGGGCAACGACCCGCTCAACCGCCACTCCGAGGTCGGCTTCTTCGGCCTCATGGGCGTGCCCGTCGGCGTCGCGGCCCGGCTCTACGACGAGTCGCTCGCGGTCGTGCGCGCCAAGCGCGCCGCCGGCGCGACGATCGACCCCTTCGTCCAGGTGCAGCTCGTCGAGATGGCCGACATCCTCGACGGCGTCACCCACCAGGTCTTCGGCACCCTCGAGCGCGCCGACCGCGTCCTGTTCGAGGCCGGCGGGCTGCTGACCCCGATGCAGATGGCGCGCGCCTTCGCGACGCAGGCCCGCGCGGGGGAGGCGGTGCTGCGGCTCATCAAGATCGCCGGCGAGATCTGCGGCGCGACGCGCGCGCTGATGGACGACAGCCCGCTGCAGAAGGTGATCCGGGACGCGCTCGCCATCACGGCGCACGGCAGCATCCGCTCCGGCACCCGGATGGGGCTGCTCGAGCCGCTGCTCGCGGGCGAGGGCGCCGCCTCCGCCTTCGACGACGACGAGGAGATCGCGGGACCCTGACGGCTCGTCCGTCCGCGCTCGCACCCGCGCGCCCCTGCCCCGGCGAGANNCATAACAGCGGAAACCCGCCACTCTCAGCACTGGGTGCCCTTCGACTCGTCGCTGCGCTCCTCGCTCAGGGAGCGGGAGTGTCCCGGTCGCTGAGCGAGCCGGAGGCGAGTCGAAGCGCACCTGTGGTCGGCCAGGGCCCTTCAGGGAGCGGGGCGGCCGGCGACGGCGCGCACGTGCTCCCAGGCCGGCTCGGCCAGGCGGTCGGAGAGGGCGAGGAAGCGGTCCATGCTGTCCTGCACCGGCCAGTCCTCGGGAGCCAGGGAGGGGGCGAGGCCCGGGTCGACGTAGGGGAGCACGCGCCAGCTGTCGATGAGGCGCATGTAGCCGATGAACGCGTCGCGGTCGTCGGACAGCGGCAGCGTCTCGATCTCGTCGGCGGCCGCCGCGAAGGTCTGGTGCTCGACCAGCAGCGCGTCGAAGTCCCACCACGAGCGCACGAGCCGCTTGAGCTCGTCCGGCGACTGCATCGCCTGGGCGCGGAAGAGCATCGCGTACTCGCTCGCGTCGAGGTCCTCGAGGATCTGCCTGACCTCGTCGGCGAGGTAGTCGGGGCACACCCAGAGCGCGGGCGCCGCGACCCCGCAGCCGATCCACTGCAGCCGGCGCCGCAGCTGGTGCCGCAGGTCGCGCTGGCTCTCCGGGATCGAGAAGGAGATGAGGCACCACGGGTCGCCGTCGCACATCCGCCGGATCTCGAAGATGCGCCGGTCGCCGCGCTCGAGCATCGGCAGCGAGGCGGGGTTGAGCCGGTAGCCGATCGCGCCCGCGCGATCGTGCAGCAGCAGGCCCTTCTTCTTCAGCCGCACGACGCCGGTGCGGGTGCGGGCGGCGGGGATGCCGAGGTCCTCCAGCAGCCGGACGAGGTCGGCGATCGCGATCCAGCCGTCGAGGCGCCGCCGATACAGGCCGACGAAGGTGCGCAGCACCGAGGTGGTGCTGCCGGGCCGCGCGTCGATCTCGTCGAGGATCGACAGCGTCGACGACGCGAGGTCGATCTCGGCAGTGCTCGATGCCAGGCTCGATGCCACGGGTCCTCCGGCGCTGGGGTCCGGGGCGATCGCCCCCGGATGGTGGTGTCAGTCTCCCAGGGCGTCGCGGATCGCGACGGCTCCCGCGGCGACCTCGGCGAAGGTCGTCGACAGCGGGGAGAGGCCGACGCGGATGCCGGCGGGCGGGCGGAAGTCCGGGATCACGCCGCGCTCCCAGAGCGCCGCGGTCACCGCGCGGAAGTCCGGGTGGCCGATCGTGACGTGGCTGCCGCGGTCCGCGGGGTCGCGGGGGCTCAGCAGCTCGACGCCGAGCGGGGCGAGCAGCGCCTCGTGGGTCTGCACGAAGAACTCGCCGAGGCGGATCGCCTTGGCCCGGATGCGCTCGATAGAGGCGCGCTCGACGAGGTCGAGCATCCCCTGCATCGCGAGCATCCCGACGACCGGCGGGGTGCCGCTGATGAACTGGCGGATGCCGGCCGCCGGCTCGTACTCGTCCTTCATGGCGAACACGTCGTCGGCGCCCATCCAGCCCCAGATCGGCTGGCGCGAGCGCGCCTGCGCCGCCGCCGAGACGTAGCCGAAGGCCGGCGAGCCCGGCCCGCCGTTGAGGTACTTGTACGTGCAGCCGACGGCGAAGTCGACGCCGCAGTCGTCGAGCCGCACGTCGAGGACGCCGACGGAGTGGCAGAGGTCCCAGAGCACGAGGGCCCCGGCGGCGTGCACGAGGCGGGTGATGCCGGCCATGTCGGCGATCGCGCCGGAGCGGTAGTCGACGTGGCTGAGCAGCACGAGCGCGGTGCGGTCGGAGAGGGCGACGGCGACGTCGTCCGCGCGGACGCCGACGACGGGGTCGGCGTCGATCCAGCGCACCGTCGCGCCGCGCTCGGCGGCGACGCCCTCGACGATGAAGCGGTCG
>MTKZ01004910.1_pt1 | contig 11423 bp, 7 predicted proteins | sample 1042781 | NCBI WGS metagenome assembly MTKZ01 (sample SAMN06212207, study PRJNA360539) | anaerobic digester metagenome | biome: Wastewater treatment plant; material: sludge; isolation source: anaerobic digester fed with sludge from wastewater treatment plant | place: Denmark: WWTP Viborg ...
AACCAATTTGTATAAGATGAGATTCTGTTAAGCATAAGGATCATTTTTGTTCAATTTTATTTGCTAAAAATGGCGGCATGGTATAAAGTTTGCTCATAAATGTATCAAAAGTAAATTGAGGTACAAATTTGAGCACTCATAATTACGAAGAACTGGCGGCGCTGCACGCCATTGCCAAGGCCATGGCCCAGCCTTGGGATTTGCGGGATCAGCTCGAGCAGGTCCTCCACGAAATGAACGCACGCCTGGGAATGTCGCGGGGCATGATCTCGCTCCTGGACCGGGACAGCGGCGAATTCTGGCTCGAGGTGGCCCACGGCGTGGACCTGGCCGGGCTGGAAATCTCCTATCAGGCGGGAGAAGGCATCACCGGAAAGGTCGCCCAGACGGGCCGTCCCATGGCCGTCCCCAATCTCGGCAAGGAGGCGCTTTTCCTTGACCGAACCGGCGCCAGGCGTTTTCTGAACCGTGATGAATTATCCTTTCTCTGCGTTCCGATCATGTACGATTCCCGGGTTGTCGGAATCCTGTCCGCCGACAAGGGGGCCAAAAATGTAACAAATTTGGACCGGGAGCTTTCCATGCTGTCCTCCGTGGCGGAACTCATCGCCAAGGCGGTTCATATCCTCGCCCTGGAGGAGGAGAACCGGCGTCTCCGCCGAATTATCAATCAGGGGAAGACGCCTTCCGTCGATATCATCGGGCATTCCAAGGGGATGCAGGAGGTTTTCGGCCTGATCAGCCATGTGGCGGATTCCAGCACGACCGTCCTGATTCTGGGTGACACGGGGACGGGCAAGGAGCTCGTCGCCCGCGCCATTCACACGAACAGTTCCCGCCGTAAGGGTCCGCTGATCCAGGTGAACTGCGCCGCGATCCCCGACACCCTGATCGAAAGCGAGCTTTTCGGACACGAGAAGGGAGCCTTCACGGGCGCCGTGCGGCAGCGGCGCGGACGTTTCGAGGAAGCCCATGACGGGACGATCTTTCTGGATGAGGTGTCGGAACTGTCTGCGGCGGCACAGTCCAAGCTGTTGCGGGTCCTGCAGGAAAAGCAGATCCAGCCTCTCGGTTCATCGCGCGTGATCACGACCAATGCACGCGTGATCGCCGCTACGAACCGGCGTCTGGAGGATTGCATTGCCTCCGGCCAGTTCCGCACGGACCTTTATTACCGGCTCAGCGTTTTTCCGTTGTACCTGCCGCCCCTGAAGGACCGCGGTCACGACATCATCCTGCTGGCCGATCATTTTGTCGTCAAATATGCAAAACAACAAGGCAAGCCGGTCAAGAGGATTTCCACTCCTGTCATTGAAGCGTTTCTGTCGCATCAATGGCCCGGAAATGTACGGGAACTGGAAAACTGCATTGAAAGGGCCGTCCTGCTGGCCGAGGGGGATTCGATTGAAATGATTCATCTTCCTCCGTCGCTGCAGGCGAAAACAAGGGAAGATGACACCAGGGAGGGGGGGCGGCTCAGCACGGTCATTCTGTCGCAGGAGCGCGCCCTGATCCTGGAGGCCCTGAGGGAAACCCGGGGAAACCAGAGCCAGGCGGCGAGGCTTCTGGGAACCACTAAAAGAATCATCCAGTACAAGATTCAAAAGCTCGGCATCGATCCTTCGAATTTCCGCCCGAAAAACCGGAACGTTCAGGAAAACAACAGAACGGTATTATGATGTAACAATTTTGTATCATTTAAAACACAAAAATTACAATTATGTTGCTCGTGAAATTTTTTTTCGACCCGGCATTCCCGGGATTTCAAGGCTGAACGGGTCGTGTTGGAGAATCGAAAATGTGGCATGTTTTTCGCTTTAGAAAGCTAACCCGCTGAAACCGGCGTCACGGATCGATTGAAGCGGGCATTGCGAAAGAAAGGATTTTTTCATGTGCCGTTTATTTGCCATCACCAGCCGGGAACCCCTTTCCCCGATGACGGCGATACACGCCCTGAACGTCATGAAGGAAGGCCATGACGGCTCCGGCGTGGGCCTGTTCCTGACCGATCTGGGCGGCAGCTTCGAGCGATTCAAGGGGGCGCCCATCCTGTCCGGAATTTTTTCCAACGAGGGGATCCGGACCCTGGACCGCTACATGATGGAGCTGGACTTCATGGTGAAATACAAGCTGTCCATCCGGCCGGGCGCGGCCCCTCCGCCCGGCACACCGAAGCGGGACAACTACCTGATCCGCGTGTACGACTATCCGCCGGACTGGCAGTCCCTGTCGAAGGAGGAAATCGAACACCGGCTTCTGCTGACCCGAATGAAGCTCAGGCTGATGGGGGAGGCGGACGGATCCATGATGGTGTTCAGCTTCTGGCCCGACGTCATCATGATCAAGGAGGTCGGCGATCCCCTGACCCTGGCCGAATACCTGGGCCTGGACAATGAGGAGCTTCAGGCCCGGATCATCCTCGCCCAGGGGCGCCAGAATACGAATTACGCCATCGACATTTACGCATGCCATCCCTTTTTCATCCAGGGCTTTTCCACCATGACCAACGGGGAAAATACGGCCTTTGTGCCGATCCGCGAGTTCCTTACGTCCCGGAATTATCCCGGCTACACGGGCTACCAGTCCGATTCGGAGGTCTTCACCCACATTCTGCACTATACGCAGAAAAAGCTGGGAATGGGACTGGACATGTACAAGCACATCCTGACGCCCCTGAAGGACGAAGAGCTGAACCGGCATCCCAACGGGCAGAAGCTCCGCCATGTCAAGCACGGTTGCCGTCCCCTGATCATCGACGGCCCCAATTGCGTCATCGGCTGTCTGCCGGACCGGTCGGTCTTCATGGTCCAGGACAGCAAGAAATTGCGCCCCGGCGTCGTGGGCGGCGGGGCGGGCATGTTTGCCTTTTCTTCTGAGATGTGCGGCCTGGACGCCGCCATCCCGGCCCGCAACAAGAGCGAGGATTTTCAGCCCATGAAGTACGACACGGTGATGGTCCCGCCAAACCGGCAGGAGGTGGTGCGATGGAATCAATGGGAGCGATAACCCCCTCGACACTGAGCCGCAGTGATCTTCCCTGGCAAATTGCCTGGAGCCGGGAGAAGTGCACCCTGTGCGGCCGGTGCACCGCCGTGTGCCCCGTCCGCGCCATCGAGCCGGGGGTCTTCCGAAAAAGGACCGTTCAGGTTCCCGTCGGCCTGGCGGAGAAGCCCGGCAATCTGTACAGCGTCTACCACGGCATTGAACAACGGACGGATCCGGCGCACGCCTGCATCGGCTGCGGCATGTGCGACCTGGTTTGCCCCAACGGGGCCATCCGGCCGGTCCGAAGCGTGGAAACGGACAAGCTCCGATTCCACAACAACCCCGGCGGCGTCCCTCGCCGCAGAGGCGGGCGGCGCAACGACCCCCGCAGCATCCTCGACGAGATCAAGTTCGTTCGCATCTCCATGCTCACCGACCCCGCGCTGGATGCGGGACGGCACGACTTCGAGCTGCGGACCCTGCTCGGACGGATTCTCCCCGCGGAGGAGCTGGTCGGAACGACCGGCAATCACGGCTGGATTCCACCGGTCCGGGAAATCTATCCCCTCATCATCGGCAGCATGTCCTTCGGCGCCCTTTCTCCCAACATGTGGGAGGGCCTGCAGATGGGCGTGGCCTACCTGAACGAGGAGCTGCACATGCCCGTGCGGATCTGCACGGGGGAAGGCGGCTGCCCGCCGCGACTGCTGCGCTCCCGGTTCCTGAAATACGTCATCCTCCAGATCGCCAGCGGCTATTTCGGTTGGGACGAGATCATCCATGCCCTGCCGGAGATGAAGGAGGACCCCTGTGCCATCGAGATCAAGTACGGACAGGGGGCGAAACCCGGCGACGGTGGCCTTCTCATGTGGTACAAGGTGAACAAGCTGATCGCCGCCATTCGCGGGGTTCCCGCCGGTGTCAGCCTGCCCAGCCCACCCACGCACCAGACCAAGTATTCGATCGAAGAGTCGGTTGCCAAGATGATCCAGTCCATGTCCATGGCCTGGGGGTTCCGGGTTCCCGTCTATCCGAAAATTTCGGCGACGAGCACGAGCCTGGCCGTCCTCAACAACCTGACGCGGAACCCCTATGCGGCCGGGCTGGCCATTGACGGCGAGGACGGGGGGACCGGCGCCGCCTACAACGTATCCATGAACCACATGGGACACCCGATTGCCAGCAACATCCGGGACGCCTACCTGAACCTGGTGAAGATTGGCCGGCAAAACGAGATTCCGCTGTTTGCCGGCGGCGGGATCGGAAAGAACGGCAACCTGGCCGCGAACGCCGCTGCGCTGATCATGCTCGGGGCCAGCGGCGTTCAGATCGGGAAGTACATCATGCAGGCCGCCGCCGGCTGCCTCGGATCCGAGACGGACCGCTGCAATGTCTGCAACATCGGACTCTGCCCCAAGGGCATCACCTCCCAGGATCCGCGGCTGTACCGGCGCCTCGATCCCGAGATGGTGGCCCAGCGGATGGTGGATGTCTATCTGAGCTTCAATACTGAGCTGAAAAAGATTCTGGCGCCGCTGGGCCGTTCCACCTCCCTGCCCATCGGCATGTCCGACGCCCTGGGCATCGCGGACGGCCGTGCCGCCGAGCGGTTGCAGATCCGCCATGTGATCTAGAAGGAGCCTGGAGAATGCTGTACAAACCGACCATGATCATCACCGGCCTGAAAACAGGCGTCCGAGTGGAATCGCGGGACCTCGAGGCGGCGATTCAGAAGGCGGTCGAGGACGGACACCGCTGCATCGAAGTCCACGCCTACGGCCAGCACGGTGTTGGCGGACGACTCTGGAAGGCGGGGAAAAAGGATGAGCTTCTGATCCGCATCCTCGGCTCTTCCGGACAGCGCGTCGGCGCGATGGGCTTTCCCGGCACGACCATCGACGTTTTCGGTCCCGTCTCGGATGATGTGGGCTGGCTCAATGCCGGCGCCCGCATCGTCGTTCGCGGCAATGCCACCAACGGAGCCGGAAACGCCATGGCCCAGGGCAAGATCTATGTGGCGGGCGACATCGGCGCCCGCGGCATGACGATGACGAAGCACAACCCCCGCTTCGAAGCGCCGGAGCTCTGGGTTCTGGGGAGCACGGGGGATTCCTTCGCCGAATTCATGGCCGGCGGCACCGCAGTGGTCTGCGGTTACGATACGCCGCGCTTCGAAAATGTTCTGGGTTACCGCCCCTGCGTCGGCATGGTCGGGGGGCGAATCTTCTTCCGGGGGCCCCATCAGGGATTCAGTGAAGAGGACGCGAAGCTGACCTTCCCCGACGACGGGGAATGGCAGTGGCTTCGGTCGAACATGGAGGCGTTCCTCAAGGCCATCGGACGCACGGAACTCTATTCGGTGCTGATCTCGGACCGCGGCGCTTGGCAGATCCTGGTTGCCCGGAAACCCTACGAGAAGGTCGGGCAGCCCGTCCGGACCATGGGCGAGTTCATCCGGAATGTCTGGGACCGGGAACTGGGCCAGGGCGGCCTGATCGGCGATCTGACGGATATTCCCCGGAATGCCGTCGATGTCGTCGCCACCGGCGCACTGCGGCGCTACATCCCCCTCTGGGAAAACGAGAAGCATCTTCCCCCCTGCCAGGCCCACTGCCCCACGGGCATTCCCGTTCAGAAGCGCTGGAGCCTGATTCGCAAGGGCCGCATGGACGAGGCGGTGAACCTCGCCCTCACCTACACGCCTTTCCCCGCCACGGTCTGCGGCTATCTGTGCCCGAGCCCCTGCATGCAGAGCTGCACGCGGCAGATCGCGTCTTTTCCCTCGCTGGACGTGGCGGCCCTGGGAAGGGCTTCCCTGGAGGCGGCCGCGCCATCGCCGGCGCCTTCCACAGGGAAAACCGTGGGCGTGATCGGCGGCGGCCCCGCGGGCCTTTCCGTGGCCTGGCAGCTCTGGATGATGGGCCATTCCCCGGTCATCTACGAGATCCGGGAACGGCTGGGCGGGAAAATCACCGACAGCATTCCGAAAACGCGGATCCCCGAAGAAATTGTCGGACACGAATTGGATCGCGTCCGGGAAAGGATCGAGCACATCTTTCTGAAGAAATCCCCGACCCGCAAGGATTTCCAGAAAATCAGGGCCAGGCATGACTTTGTCGTCGTCGCCGCCGGGGCGCAGAAGCCCCGCATGATCCCGGTCCCGGGCCGCGAACGTGCGCTTTCCGCTCTGGAATTCCTCCGCGCGAGCCGGGAGGACCGGATTCAGGTGGGGCCGCGCGTCGTGATCATCGGGGCCGGGAATGTGGGCTGCGACGCCGCCACGGAAGCGGCCAGGCTGGGAGCCGTGGAGATCACCCTGGTGGACATCCAGGAGCCGGCGTCGTTCGGCATCGAGCGAAAGCATGCCGAGGCTGCAGGCGCCCGATTTCTCTGGCCGCGGACCACCAAGGCCATCACCGAAGAGGGCGTGCTGCTGTCCGGTGGGGAACTGCTGCCCGCCGACACGGTCATCATGTCCGTCGGCGACGCGCCGGATCTCGGCTTTCTTTCCGAGGACATTGTCCTCGAGAGAGGCTTCGTCTCCGTCAATGAGCGATACCAGAGCAGCGACCCGCAGGTTTTCGCCATCGGCGACGCCGTGCGGCCCGGGCTTCTCACCGATGCCATCGGCGCCGGGCGTATTGCCGCGCGGGCCATTGACGACGTGCTGAGGGGCCGTCAGGAAATCTATGATCAGCTCCCGGTCATCGAGCCCGCCCGGGTCCGTCTGGAGTATTACGATCCGCGCCTGGCCACGGCGGGAGACATTGGCGCCTGTTCCACGCAATGCGCATCCTGCGGCGCCTGCCGGGACTGCGGCCTCTGCGAAACGCTCTGCCCTGGCAACGCCATTTCACGCCGCGCCCTGGAGGGAGATGCCTACGAGTACATCGTGGACGGCGACAAGTGCATCGGCTGCGGCTTCTGCGCCGGGGCCTGCCCCTGCGGGATCTGGGAGATCGTGGAAAACGCGCCCCTGGAATAGCCGGGGGCAGTATTGAGGGAATGGATATCATGAATGAAAAAATGACAGAAAGAGAGGTTCACCATGTTTGAGTGCAAGACAAAGAAGGATGTCCTGAAGGCGGTGAAGGATCACAATGTCAGCTTCGTGCAGTTCTGGTTCACGGATGTCCTGGGGATGCAGAAGGTTTTCAGCATCACGCCCTCGGAGTTGGAAGAGGGCATCGAGGAGGGAATGGGCTTCGACGGGTCGTCGATCGAGGGATTTGCGCGCATTGAGGAGAGCGACATGATCGCCATGGCCGATCCGACGACCTTTCAGATGATCCCCTGGCGGCCGACCGATCGGCCGGTGGCCCGAATGATCTGTGATATCCTGAACCCGGACGGGACCCCCTATGAGGGGGATCCCCGCTATGTCCTGAAGCGGACGATCAAGAAGGTCGCCGACCAGGGCTACACCTATTTCGTGGGGCCGGAGCTGGAGTTTTTCTATTTTCAGAACGAGAAGGGGACGGAAATCCTCGACCAGGGTGGGTACTTCGACGGCCTCCCCGTCGACCGGGCCACGGACCTGCGCCGCCAGACGATCTTCGCGCTGCAGGACCTGGGGATCCGGGTGGAATACTCGCACCACGAGGTGGCGCCCAGCCAGCACGAAATCGATCTCCGCTACGACGAGGCCCTGCGGATGGCCGACAAGGTGATGTCCTACCGAACGGCCGTCAAGGAAATCGCCCGTCAAAACGGCGTTTACGCCACGTTCATGCCGAAGCCTATCTTCGGCCAGAATGGGAGCGGCATGCACACCCACCAGTCCCTTTTCAAGGGCGGCAAGAACGCCTTTTTCGACGGAAAGGACAAATACAACCTGTCCAAAATGGCAAAATGCTACATCGCCGGCCTGATGGTGCACGCCCCGGAAATCACCGCAGTCTGCAACCAGTGGGTGAACTCCTACAAACGGCTGGTGCCGGGCTACGAGGCGCCGGTGTATGTCTCCTGGGCCAGGCGCAACCGCTCCGCCATGATCCGGGTGCCCATGTACAAGCCGGGCAAGGAAAAGGCCACACGCATCGAGTACCGGTCGCCCGACCCGGCCTGCAACCCCTACCTGGCCTTTGCGGTCATGCTGGCCGCGGGGATGAAGGGAGTGGAGAAGGGATACAAACTGCCCGATCCGGTGGAAGAGGATATTTTTGAAATGGACGAGAAGGCCCGCGAAAAGGCCGGGATCGTATCCCTGCCGGGCAGCCTTCATCAGGCCATGACCCTGACGGAGAAGAGCAGGCTCGTTCGGGAGACACTGGGCGATCACATCTTCGAGAAGTTTCTGGACAACAAAAAGCTGGAGTGGGACCGCTTCCGGACCCATGTCAGCCAGTTCGAGCTCGACCGCTATCTGCCGATCCTGTGAGGGGGCCGGTCTTTGGCGGTTTCACAGATCAGGACCTTTCCCGGCCAAAGGGGGGATTCATTGACACGATTCAGTACAGGGATCGGGCTGCAGACCGAACCGGGCCCGGTCGGAAACGAACGCGAATGACCCTGCCATTTTGGGGGAGTTGAACCTTGTCCCTGCTCAAACAACAACCGCCCGCGCTGCTGGTCCTTGAGGACGGGAACGTTTTCCAAGGCCTTGCCTTCGCCGGAAGGGGAGAGGTCCTGGGGGAGGTGGTCTTCAACACCGGCATGACCGGCTACCAGGAAATCCTCACCGACCCCTCCTACAAGGGCCAGATGGTGGCCATGACCTATCCCCTGATCGGCAACACGGGGATCAACGACGAGGACATGGAATCCGGGGGCATCCACCTGGAGGGGCTGATCGTCCGGGAGTATCAGGATTTTCCGAGCAACTGGCGGAGCCGCCGGACCCTGAAGGCCTTTCTGGAGGCCAGGGGCAAGCTGGGTGTGGAAGGGGTGGATACCCGGGCCCTCACCCGCCGGCTGCGGTTGCAAGGCGCCATGCGGGGAATCCTGACGACGGAAACCCGTGACGTGGATACCCTGCTTGCACGGGTCCGCTCCTATCCGGGCCTGGTGGGCCGGGACCTGATCCGGGAAGTGACCTGCCGAAGACCCTTCCGCTGGAAAGATGGTGGGCCGAAATCCATGCGGGGCGCGAAAAAGAGGCGGAGCGACGGCCCGCTACGCGTCGTCGTCATCGACTGCGGCGTCAAATACAACATCCTGCGGCATCTCGAAGCGCGGGGCTGCGAGATCACCGTGCTGCCCGCGACGGCGACCGGCGAGGAAATCCTGTCCCGGCAGCCGGACGGCGTCCTCTTTTCCAACGGTCCCGGCGACCCGGCCGCCCTCCCTTATGTGGTCGCCGCGGCCCAAGGGGTGCTGGGCAGAATTCCGCTGTTCGGCATCTGCCTCGGCCACCAGATCCTCGGCCAGGCCCTCGGCGGGAAAACCGGCAAGCTGAAATTCGGACACCACGGCATCAACCAGCCCGTCAAAAACCGGGCGACCGGTCGGGTGGAAATCACGTCCCAGAACCATGGATTCCATGTGCTTCCGGAATCCCTGCCCGCGGGGCCGGATCTGTCCCACGACAACCTGAACGACTGCACGTCCGAGGGCATTGACTGCCCGGATCTCGATGCCTTCAGCGTCCAGTATCACCCCGAGGCGGCGCCCGGCCCCCACGATGTCGATTACCTGTTCGACCGCTTCGTCGAACGGATGACCCTGGCAAAGGAGAAGCGGCCATGATCCTGATCATTGACTTCGGCTCCCAGTACAACCAGCTCATCGCCCGGCGGGTGCGCGAGCACCATGTCTACTGCCAGATCGAGCCGCCGGACATCGGCTTCGACAGGATCGAGGCGCTGCGGCCGGAGGGCATCATCCTCTCCGGCGGCCCGGCCAGCATCTACGAAAAGGGGAGTCCGCGCGTGGATCGGAGAATCTTTGATTTGAATATTCCCGTTCTCGGGATCTGCTACGGCCTGCAATTCATGATGGACGCCCTGGGCGGTGAAGTGATCCGGTCGGAAAGGCGGGAGTACGGTTTCGCCGAGCTGCGGATCCGGACCCCGGAGGGGATCTTCAGCGGCGTCCGGAGGGACACCCGGTGCTGGATGAGCCACGGGGACATGATCGGCCGGCTGCCGAAGGGTTTCCGGGTGACCGCTTCCACACCCAGCACGAATGTCGCCGCGGCGGAGCATCCGGTAAGACGTTTCTACGGCCTTCAGTTTCACCCGGAGGTGGTCCACACGCCCGAGGGGAAGCGGATGCTCGGGAATTTCCTGTTCCGGATCTGCGGCTGCCGGAAGACCTGGACGATGAAATCCTTCGCGCGGGATGCCGTGCAGGAAATCCGCGAACAGGTCGGAGACGGCAAGGTGATCCTCGGATTGAGCGGCGGCGTGGACTCTTCCGTGGCGGCCGTCCTGCTTCACCAGGCCATCGGCCGTCAACTGCACTGCGTTTTCGTGGACAACGGCGTGCTCCGGGAAGGGGAGGCCCGCAAGGTCCGGGACGTTTTCCGGAAGCACTTTCACATCAACCTGCGCTATGCCCGGGCGGGAAAGCTTTTCCTGGACCGTCTGAAGGGCGTCGGGGAGCCGGAGCGGAAAAGGAAGATCATCGGCCGCACCTTCATCGAGGTCTTCGAGAAGGAGGCCCGGCGCATTCAGGGGGTCCGGTTCCTTGCGCAAGGCACGCTCTATCCCGATATCATCGAGTCCCGGTCGGCCTTCGGCGGGCCCAGCGCCGTGATCAAGTCCCACCACAACGTGGGCGGCCTGCCCAAGAAGATGCACCTGTCTCTGGTGGAGCCGCTCCGGCACCTCTTCAAGGACGAGGTCCGTCTCCTCGGCAGGGAACTGGGCATGTCCGACGAGCTGGTCTGGCGCCAGCCCTTCCCCGGGCCGGGGCTGGCCATCCGGATCATCGGCGAGGTCACGGCAAAGCGCCTCGGCATCCTGCGCAAGGCCGACGTGATCCTCATGGACGAGATCCGCGCGGCCAACCTGTACCGCCGGCTGTGGCAGTCCTTCGCCGTTCTCCTGCCGGTCAAGAGCGTGGGCATCATGGGGGACCAGCGGACGTACGAAAACATCCTGGCCATCCGGGCCGTCACCAGCGACGATGCCATGACGGCGGACTGGGCCAGGATTCCCCATGACCTGCTGGGCCGGATCGCCAACCGGATCATCAACGAGGTCCGGGGCGTGAACCGGGTGGTCTACGACATCAGCTCCAAGCCCCCCAGCACGATCGAGTGGGAATAGAGGTAAGGTTCGGTAACACTTTCCCAATTCGAAAGCGGGGAAGCGGCAAGAGGACGGATAAGGAATCGGAAGGAAGATGCCGAAGCGGACGGACATCAAGAAAATCCTGATCATCGGCTCGGGCCCGATCATCATCAGCCAGGCCTGCGAGTTCGACTATTCCGGAACCCAGGCCTGCAAGGCGCTGAAGGAGGAGGGCTACGAGGTGGTCCTCATCAACAGCAA
>MTKZ01048223.1_pt1 | contig 11422 bp, 12 predicted proteins | sample 1042781 | NCBI WGS metagenome assembly MTKZ01 (sample SAMN06212207, study PRJNA360539) | anaerobic digester metagenome | biome: Wastewater treatment plant; material: sludge; isolation source: anaerobic digester fed with sludge from wastewater treatment plant | place: Denmark: WWTP Viborg ...
ATGTCTTTTGCAAATGAGCTACGTTTATCATAAATAGTATCAACATATGTTGCCAGGAATTTAGAAAAATACCGCTGATTATCGAATACTAGATTGCTGATATATGCATCCATTTTCAACTTCAATTGCACAAGTTTTGCTTTAACAATTTGCTCTTTTGGCAAATTCTTCATTCGATTCAAACGTGCTTCCATTAGATTAGCCGCTTCCTCATTTCTTTCCTTTACAGAGATGTATCTTGAATCGACTCCATATTCAGCTTCATCCTCATTTATTTTATTAGTCATTATCATATTCATTTATAAGATTTAAAATTTCCTCCACCTCCATGCTTAAGGACATTCCTGTAATATTCATACAGTATCGCTCTACATAATGCCGGGCAATGCTACTCTTTGGCCTAAGTGATATGCATGCTAATTCGCCAAATTCTAAAACTGCAATTTTCGCAACATGGGTTAATAAATTTCCTACAATTCTTTCATATTTCTTATGCTTTCCCATATTTTCTATTGAAACAGTTAATAGCCTGATATGAATTCTCCATTCTTCCGGGATGCGTTCAATCGAAATCAATCCTAAAAATTCATTGGTTTCGATTATTCGCAACTTAAACACTTCTTTCCCCTTTTCAGATTTCCAATTAAAAAAGTATCGTCCCTTAGTTATTGCTTTGTAATCTGTAATTTCCAATGGAATGACTTCTATCAAATATTGTTCTCCTGTGGACGTTGCGATAATTTTCATCATCCAAAGCTAAACATTGTTTACGTAAAACGGAAATATTTGCCATTTAGTTTACAAAAAACGGAAATTTAATCTGTGCGCTTATTTCAACTTTCTATTATCTTACTAACTTATTAAATACAACTTTCAAGTCCATATTTTAAAAACCACATTTTTCCTCCTCCTCACCATATTTACTTTACCTTTAAAAAATACAATGTCGTCTTGATTTTAATTTACTTCATCTAAACGATTTTCTAATAATGTCGAATAAGTATTGTTTTACCTTATCATGAATACCTCTTTTGTAAATAATATCGCAAGAATTCTAAAAAGCAGAATAACACGTAATGTTATTTTCTGGTTATTCACGCTTTGGGTTGTTCTTAACAGCAACAATCAGAAGGATTTTGCGCCTATTTATTTCCTGTTTCTTAGCATTACGACATCCCTCATGTTGGCGCTTACGTATATCAACAATTTATTGATCGTGCCAAAATTGCTGCAAAAAAGAAAATACATAATATACACAGGGGCATTTCTACTGCATGTTTCGCTCATCTCTTTGTCCTATGTTTTGGTACTCAAATGGGGCCTAAACTACATTCCTGTGGAACACATTCAGGACGTGAGTTTTATCTCCGGAAATATTTCTGACAAATGGACTTTCGATGTGATTATCTCTGAAATGNNGATTATGAAAATAAGGAAAAAGAAATTGAAATCGTAAAACAAAAACAGACAGAATTGGAATTGAATTTCCTGAAAAGCCAACTAAATCCTCATTTTCTCTTCAATACACTTAACAATCTTTATGCACTCGCGCTAAAACAATCTGAACATACTCCGGAATCTATTCTGAAACTGTCGTCACTACTGCGTTATCTACTTTACGATACCAAAACTGCATATAATGATTTCGAAAAAGAAAAGGAACTGATGTTGGCCTATATCGACCTGGAACTGCTGCGAATAGAAGATCCGAGTGACTTACATTTTAATATTGAGACAGACAAACCTTGCAGTATTCCGCCATTACTTTGGCTGCCTGTCATTGAGAATGCATTCAAATATGGAACTCGTTATATAGCTGATCGCTATTTTATTAGTTTTGAGTTTACTATTTCACAAAATATACTTACCATCATTTCGAAGAATAAATACAATCCGACGACTGCTGTTTCATCAGAAAATGTTTCAGGTGGAATCGGTCTAATGAATCTTCAGAAACGGCTGACTTTGTTGTATCCTGAAAAACATGTTGTGAAAATTAATAATGAAGCCGAATATTTCACCATTGATATAAAAATTCAACTTAATTAAATGACCTACCGTGTACTGATAGTCGATGATGAACCGCTGGCACAGGATGTCGTGGAAACTTATATCCAAAAAATACCGGAATTCGAAGTGGCCGGCAAATGCAAAAATGTCATCGAAGCATTTAATTTCCTGCAAAAAGAAAAACCGGATCTGATCTTATTGGATATTAATATGCCCGAAATATCAGGTATAGATTTTCTAAAAAATTTAAGTGATAAACCCAGGGTTATTTTCACTACCGCATACGCTGAATATGCATTAGAAGGATTTGATTTAAATGTCGTAGATTATTTACTGAAGCCGTTTTCCTTTCCGCGTTTTTTACAGGCTATTCAAAAATTCATCGCACAACGACCGACTAATATTCCAATTTCCAATCAATCTCCATCGACGGGTGAAAAGACCGTATTTCTTAAATCCAATGGAAAATACATAAAAATCCACTTGGATGAATTGTGTTTTGTGCAGGGATTAAAAGATTATGTCATGGTCTGGACTACAACAAAGAAGATCATTGTTTATACCAAAATGAAAAACCTGGAAGCTCAACTCGCGCCACATTCTGAATTCAAACGTATTAATAAATCCTATATTGTTAATTCAAATTTTATCGAGGAAGTCGAAGGAAATTTTGTAAAAATAATTGGTCAGGAAATTACGATCGGTAATACTTTTCGAAGTGAAGTTTCGGAATGGATTCAGAAAAATCGGCTCGGATAAATAATTCTAGTTTCACCTTGTATTGTGAACCGAAATATATAATTTAAAACGTAGATAATGTTGCTATGATTTCCCCCTTTGGAGGGGGGTAGGGGGAGGCTTTTATAAACTGAACTCCATGTTTTATTATAGATTAATAAGAAATAAATTAAAGAGATAATTATAAACACATCTCTTTAATATTAGAGATCAACTATCATTTTGATAATCATTAAGAAATTATGCCGCTCCTTCAGAGCTTGTACGCCTCGTTGAATTATACCCAGGACGATGCCCTGAGCTTTGTAATATCGGCCCTTCAGGCCTGTCTTCAAACCTCCCCTGTACATCGCGCCGGGTTAATTTTGCGAATCACAATCCATTATTTCCAATTTCGTCGAGTATCTACCCTATTTCACATAAAAACTTTTTACTCTAGATCTTCCCACATTATCTTTAATTATCACAAACAAATTAATTACACAGATATGATGACTTATTTTAACAGTAAACCTACAAAAGCATTTCTCCTGCTATTTATCTTCTACACATTAAATGCAATTTCCATTTTTGCACAACCCACTGACGCTTCTCTCATCACCAAGATGAAGAATGGTAAAATGCCCGGCGCATCCTTCGCTGCTGTTAAAGAAGGAAAGTTGATCTATCATAAAAATCTTGGTCTGGCAAATATCACCACGGATAGACCTATTGATGATCAGACGATCTTCATGCAGGCTTCTGTGTCCAAAACAATGATCGCCACAGCCATTATGCAACTTTGGGAGCGGCAAAAAATAGATTTGGATATTGACATTAATCACTATTTACCCTTCAGCGTGCGGACACCTTCCTTTAAAAATGACAGCATAACTGCGCGGATGCTCCTTACTCATACTTCGGCGATTCAGGACGAATGGAACACCATGGGCTCTCTGTATGTTCTTGGCGACTCACCCATTTCGCTGTCAAGTTTTTTGAGCAAATATTTTACTCAGGGTGAAGCTTATTATAAAGCGGGCAACTTTTACACTTATCGCCCGGGCACCCAATACAACTACAGCAATATTGGTTCTACACTGGCGGCCTACCTTGTCGAAACAATTTCCGGTGACAATTTTAGTCATTATTGTGATACCGCGATATTTCAAAAGCTGTGTATGACAAGTACCTCATTCCTTTTGGCAGGCATCAGTGATACGACACGCATAGCAAGACCTTACGGTTGGGATGGTTCAGCATATTGGTATGCAGGCCTGTATGGATATCCTGATTATCCGGATGGTCAGTTGAGAACGACAAGTACGGACCTGTCCCGATTTATGACCATGTATCTGCAGCATGGCACTTATGAGGGGTCGAGGGTATTAGACAGTACGACGGTGGATTACATGCTTAGACAGCAAACTCCTGTGGAACCAGCACAAGGAATTATATTCTATTCTGCCAAGGCGAGCAATGGAGATGTACTTTGGGGACACAATGGAGGAGATGCCGGGGTCAATACTGCGATGTATTTTAATATGACGAAAAAAACAGGTGCGATAGCCATGACAAATGGGGATGGAACAAGCAGTTCGAATGCCGATTTATTAGTCAATACACTCTATATTTATGGCATCACGGTGACTCCTGATTCCAATGATGTTTTCCTGCCTTGTGAAGGGACAGCTGCCTCCTTTGAGCCGACCTTCTCGGGAAATATGACCATCTATCCAAATCCATCTGATGGCAGGATATACGTGGTGTTATCAGAAAGTGGAGATGCAAGTATCTCGGATATCCACGGAAAAGTGGTGCTGCGGACAAAATTAGATAATGGACAAAGCGAGGTGATATTACCTGAAAATTGTACCGCTGGAATTTACATATTGAGTGTGATAAGTAAAAATGGAAAAGAGCGTATGGTGAGGAAAATCTCGGTGGTGAAATAATTGCAGTTTACCACAGAAAAAACAATTAAAATTTTTATATCAATTCCAGAATTTTATACCCTAGCAAAAGACTTTTTGCCACGAATTGCACGAATGATGCTTCGCATCTAACACGAATTTATTTTTGAGAATTCGTGCCATTATTTTCGATGCTGATTACGCGGTTGTGACTAATTAGAATCAGTTTTTTGGAGAAAAACTAAATGGGTTATCATGAATTAACAGGAAATTTCAAATCATTGCGATTTAGTTAAGTCTATTTGTTTATTTAATAGATCTAGGCACGCTGAACCTTGGAGCAACCTTCAAATGAAAACTATAGATAAATTTGATAGGCATACAAAGTGCTGACAACCGATATTTCATGAATTAGATGCTGTATTTCAATTGTTAATTAAACGAAGTAGAATTATAAATCACCATAATTAAACAAAAAAAGCCACTCCTTTAGAGAGTGGCTTTTCCAGGATTAACTAATCAGAACTATCTGATCTCAATGCTCTGCCCGGGCTTGTGTGCCTCAGGATCTTTGGGCAATGTGACTTCAAGTACACCATCGGTGTATGCTGCTCCAATCTGATCTTTGAGCACCTTGTCATTAAGCTTGAAAGCGCGTTCAAATGCTGTGGGTCGGTACTCTTCGTATATGAATTTGTCCTCGGTAGCCGCTTCCGGCTGGTAACTGATGTTCAATACATCTTCTTCGATCGAGATGGTAAACAGGTCTTTTCTGAGACCTGCAGCATAAAGTTTGAGGATATATGCGTCAGCTGTTTCGATGATATTCACAGATTTTCTGTTACTAAATCTTTTTCCCATTCCGCTCTGAAAACGGCGGTTCATTTTTTCTGACATATTGTCTCCAAAATGTTTTCTGAAAGATGTCCATGCTTCGTGATTGCCCTGAGACATATTATCACATTGAAATTTTGCTTGTCTATTATACATGTTTAATGTTTTTAGATTGTTATTAAATGGTTTGGGTGATTTAGGTATTTAAATAATTATTTCGTGGAAACGAGCCTCCCCCTAACGCAGAAGCATTTTGTTCGTACCTCTCAAATGTTCTGACTTCACTTTGTCTCTTCCCGAATCTGGTGTGGGACTTCCGCTTTGCTCCAGCATTCGTCGAGACTTCGTTACGTTTCACTTCCTCGAAAAGGTCGCTTAGGCACCTTTTCTTCGTTGTTCACCCCTCCAAAGGGGGAAATACTGCTCAATTCATAATATTTCTATTTAATTAAGCCTGAGGAAAGAACGGGAGATACCCTCAGCTCTAATTATACATTATTCACTATTCATTATTCATTTTCTAATCGGAATTATGGCAAGTTCTTTTCTGTAGGGAGCAAATGATCTTTGACGATCGTAATTGTTGTAGTCCAATTGGCCACCGAATTCATCATCATAGTTTCCGATCCTTTCTTGTGCCTGATGGAATAGCATCTTAGCAGATTTGACTGCAACTACAACAACTGATACCACCAATGCGACCATTAATACTTTGAAAAGTAGAAAAAGAACCATTGCGCCAACTCCAGCCAGCAAAGTCATACCGGCTATCTTAGGAAGCATAAAATTTATATTGTTTTTCATTTTTAATTTGTTTAAATTATTTAATTAATAAAATAAAGGCCTTTAAATAGAGGACGGAGAAGATGGAGTTTTACTTTAAAAAAGGGCAAATATTTTTTTAAAAATATTTGAAGCTTGATCAAAAGTTATAGTGTTTAATTAATTTCAGGAAGTTGTAATTAATATAAGTTAATATTTCTCTTTTCGAATTAACCTCCCCCTACCCCCCTCCACAGGGGGAAATTCGGGATACTCATATTTATTGAGCATAGCGAACGTTTCGGGTAAATTTGTAAAAGTCTTTTGAAATATTATGGGCGTGCAATTAAATAACTTAATACATCATAATGCCTTTATTAATTGACACAAAGGGCAACTTAAATACTACTTTTCATACCAAGTTTGGGGTTTGGAGTTTGGGGTTTGACAAAGAGTTATGTTTTATTTTTTAATTAAATAGCTTAATACACCTTAATTCCTTAATGGTTTAATAATTGTAAATACTAGTATAAACTTCAATACTGCATTTCATACAATGTTTGTTGTTTGGGGTTTGAGGTTTGTCATGGACCTTCGTTAATTAATTTTTCAATAAAAACTTAATCCCTCTTAATTTCTTAATGGTTTAATACCCCTCAAATACTTAGTTCTATAATTTCAAATGTTCCAAAAGCTTAATTGCCTTTTCGGGTATGCCAGCCTCCGCACCTATTCCTCCACTCCTCCTTCAATGCTTCTCTTTCTTCAGGTGTCGCATTGGAAAATTTGTCCCGAAATTTACGCATCATAAAATGCTTTCTCTTATCGTGATGCTCGGGTCCGCCAAAGCGTCCGCAAAGCAATTTGAATAAGACCAGTAACCCAAATGATTGCCAATAGTTGATCGCCTTCCAACCGGTGATATCCGGAATAATTGCATTCCATAAAAACATCACGACAGCGCTGACAATAAATATCATCGCCAGCATTAATAAAAAGAAAACAAACTTTCTTTTACCTTTATTATACAACATTTCTCGATTCATGATTTTTTAAATTATATCTTGATATAAAGGATCCAATTTCTTACGCAAATATTTTACTGCGTAACCCTTTCTACTTACGATCGTCTTGATCGGTACGCCCTCTTCCTCGGCAATTTCTCTGAGTGTTTTATCTTCCAATTCATTTTGAATGAAAACCCTTCGTTGGTTTTCAGGTAATTCTTCTAGGGCAATTTGTAATGTATTCCAGAATTCTTCTTGAAACATAAATATTTCAACGTCATCCGTATCGTTTGAAAGTAAAACATCTTTTAATGACAGCTCACCTTCCTCTCCTTCGTAAACCAAATCATCCAACAATAAATTCTTTTGTTTTCGCGACCTGTCGATAATTCTGTTTTTAGCCACACGGTATAACCAACCACTAACACTTAGGATCTCTTCAGGATTTGCAAGGTTGCTATATTGATACCACACATCCTGGAGGATATCTTCAGCATCTTCCACGAGTCCAACTTTACTTTTGATAAACCCAAACAGTTGACTACCATACCTTTTGATCGTATCGGTGAGGTTAAATGCTTTTGTATCAGCCATTGGAGATACGGTTACAATATTCATTTTCCTTCATATATTGTATTGCAGACGAAAGAGTACGCAAATTACTCTATTCAAACTTGAATTAAATTAAAAAGAAGACTAAAATGTAGAATAATACCACGACCGCGCAAGCAGCATCGGAGATAATGCACGAATAATCACATACCATTTAAATACATCCTAAAAATTTTGGCTAATCTTTTGTAATATTCGCTTAAAAATTAAAGCATCAGCTTTCCACAAAAACCATTCGTGTATCCGGCGCAATAAAATTCTTGATTCGCAGAATCAGGATAATAAATTTATGCCTCGAGCAGGAAATATAAATAAAACATAGTGTAAGAATTGACCCTTTATTCCAATTCTATTCATCTATTTTCGTTGAATTTTGGGTGGCCTTTACAGAAAGTACATATTTCATGACAGCATCCTTTTCTATATCATTTAACTCTGCAAGCATCGCCATATCATCTACTATAATATGCCAGCTTTCTTCGGTTCTTGCATAAATACTTTTTTGTTCATGACAGCCTGTGCAGGTTACATTGAATAATTCATGACCGAGACGAAGAGTTTCAATTGTGATGCCCTGATACTTTTCCTGCATGGCCATCAATTGTTTTTCACCCGGCGCAGAAACAACCTCATAAGGAATGACGAAAGTAGGTAAGCCTTGATTGGCAGCCGGGCTTAGGATGCTCATTCCCGAAAGGATGGTGGGTGCCGGCTCGGTTGGCTTTTCCTCAGGTTTTGATAATTGCTTCACAGCAGTGGTTTCTTTTTTTTCATCGGGTTCGGGTACCGAACTAGCAACCATAGTCTTTCGGGAAGTATTGCACGCGAGGAATATATTCAAACAAAATATGAGTGTAATTATGTATTTAAATTGCATTGATATTATTTTATTCGATAATTAAAATGATTATTTATTTCGAAAAAAACCAGTGAAATCTACTTTTAGAAATCGCTGGTCTAAAAAACTTGATAATTTCTGTATATTTTTCCGCATATTCATTTTCTCACCTTGTCGCCTTTTCTCTCTAACATCCATTCAGGTTGAGCAACCTTCGCTAAGATTTTGAATATGAAAGGTAAGCGATTTCGGAGCTCGTAACTTTCAGTTAGCTAACAAAGTTTGATGAGTTCCCAAACTCTTGATTTTACTAATATTCCGCCCATTTATTATATATTGTTGTGCGTTCGTTTTCTTTTAAAACTTTTTATCAAATGATTTTCCGTTGAATATATATACTCCACCGCTTGCCATCCCAAAGAGTAAATTATTTCTATTGTCTTTATATATTGACCAAATCATTGGTTTCGAAAGTCTGCTGTCGATTGTATAGTTAGTCATATTTTTGCCGTCATATTTCCAAACGCCTGTATCTCTATCACCAAACCAAATATTCCCTTCTGAATCTTCTTCAATTACAAAAACATGTTCAAGTGTTCCTGCAGGAGAAAGATTTCCATTTTTACTACTAAAAATGTTAATAAGCCCATTCTTATCAGAAAAATTTATTGCTTTCTCGTTCTCCATTAGTAAAACACCAATTCCATTATTACCTATCCAAATCCGCCCTTTTGAATCTGCCAAAACACTTCTTATATGCAAGTTTTCATTCTCTTTTAATTCCAGTTTTTCATGGTCAAAACTTTTCGTATTTTTTCCATCATACATAAATAATGCATTGTAAGTGGCTATCCACACCTTACCGTCGGTTCCTTCCGATATATCAGTTACACCATATGAATTATTGGGGTCGTTTGTTTTGGGTTTTGGAAAAATTAAATAGTTCATTTTTTCTCCATCAAAGCGATTTATTCCGTCTTTTTCACCTGCATTAAACCATAAATCTCCACTGGTTTCATTCCATTCCAATTTTGGGACGTCAGTTTTATATGAATAATTAGAAAAATCTACTCCATTATATCTACTTATTCCGTGTGCAGTTCCAAACCAGATATTTCCATTTTTATCTTCTTCTATTGAACGGATTTGATTATCACTTAGCCCCTCCTTAGTTGTAAAGTATTGAAATGTTTTTCCATCATAATAGCTTATGCCTTCATTATGACTTCCAAACCAATAATTGCCTTTGCTGTCTTGAAAGATAGCACGTATTCCAGAAGTAAATTTTAAAATGTCGGCTTTGGGAGTACTTGAAAAATGAGCTTTAGTTACTTCCTTTTCGGAAGATTTCTTTTCAACGCATGAAAAGGTTAGTGCCATTAAGAATATTAAGTATACCAAGTTATTGTTTTTTTTATTCATGAATTTATTTTAAGAATTTGTCAAACGAACTACCATTAAATTTATAAACTCCTGCATTATGTGTCCCAAACCAAAGAACTCCTTGTTTGTCATTGGAAATTGTGAAAAGATATACATTAGTTTCGCCATCTTTAATAGGGTAATGAATAAGTTCTTTTCCATTATATTTCCAAACACCATTCTCATATGTAGCCAACCAGAAGTTACCTTCATTATCTTGTGTTATAGATAGAAAAAACGGAAATTCCCTTTCATTTTTTTCGTTAATATACCTAATTCCATTTTCCTTCTTAAAGGATATGCTATTGCCATTATTGGTTACTTTGTCGTATCGAAATCGTGTATTGTTAATCCAAATAAAGCCATCTTTGTCTTCATAAATAGCACGTGTTCCAAAATCCCCAACATTAGGGGTTGTCTGTGAGCAACGGAATACTATGGATCAATTCTAAAATAACATACCGACTAGCACTTTCTTTCTGGTATTACTACATCAATTATTTAGTAGCGACTACCTGAACAGCATCGCTATTTTGAACAATTTTTCCAGCGCATTTAATTTCATCTTTCTTGCCAGAACAAGACTTTTGTGCCAATTTTGATGAGCAAGACATTGGGTTTTTGCCGGGTATAAAGGATAAAGGTTGANNGAATTTTGATGAGCAAGACATTGGGTTTTTGCCGGGTATTTCCAAAGATATTGCAGAGTTGCAAGTTTCAGATACTGAACATTTAGCGACAGTTGCACAAGAAGCTTTAGAAACAGCAACACATTGATTTTTATTTAGTAAGTTGGAAATACTAAACGCAGTTGAATTAGCTTGACAACCGTCTTTTGAAGCTACTTTTAGGTTGCTTTCATCGACTTTTTTAATATTTGTGTTGTCACCATTGTTTTTGAAAGAGATAAACATTAGAAATAAAAAGAAACAAATTTGCGCGTACATAGACATTTGTTTTAGTTTGTGAAAAAATTATTTGGATCAAATTTGGTACAGAATATGAATTAATATTCAGAGCTTCTTTTGATTTGACAAAGATATGTGAGCCCGGCAGGCTATGCTGTTACCCAGCAGTTATTATCCTGTTAGTCACTTGTTAAAAAAAAGTCCGCTCATATATAATTGCGTAATTTTGATTCCTTAATGAAAATAGATCGTACATATATCTTCGTCACCCTGTCGTCAATAGCGTTGCTGCTTGTGCTTGCTATTCAAGTCAATTATCTGCTAAATACAGCTCAAATCAAGGAACAATTATTTAATGAAAAGGCCAATATGGTGCTCGATAGAACAGCACTAGCGCTA
>MTKZ01025468.1_pt1 | contig 11419 bp, 11 predicted proteins | sample 1042781 | NCBI WGS metagenome assembly MTKZ01 (sample SAMN06212207, study PRJNA360539) | anaerobic digester metagenome | biome: Wastewater treatment plant; material: sludge; isolation source: anaerobic digester fed with sludge from wastewater treatment plant | place: Denmark: WWTP Viborg ...
TTTACATCGGAAGGAGAAATGAAGTGTTTAAAGCAACACTTATGTTTACCGAGCGTTGTAACATTAATTGCTCACATTGCTGTGTCAATGACCATGCCTATATAGGAAAAAACCAGGATATGTCAATGGAGAATGTTTATCAATATATTGAACAACTTCATGAACTATCCTTACAAGAAAACCAACCCTTTACTCTCAGTTTTTCTGGTGGTGAAGTATTTTTACGTTACCAAGATTTAAAAAAAGCTGTTACTTACGCAAAACAAAAAGGTGCTTATCGGATTTCTTGTATGACCAATGGTTTTTGGGGAAAAGATGATCAACAAGCTAAAGATTGGATAAGTGAACTAACCGAGGCAGGCTTACATTCGATTGGATTTAGCCTTGATGATTTTCACCAGGAATTTATTCCAATTGATTCAGTTTATAAAGCTTTTGAAATCTGTAGAGAGTTAGGTTTGGAAATTATGATTAAATCGGTTATTACCCGGTCAACTCGCCGTCTCGCCGAAATATTAAAGGATTTGGGTGATTTAACCATTAATATGAACTTAATTGTTCAAGAAATTGCTTGTATTCCCGAGGGAAGAGCAATTCATCAAATTTCATCGGATGATTGGTGGTATGAAAAAGGAATACCAAATGAACCATGCTTGGCAGGAATTATGCTGGTAATTTTTCCTGATGGGAAAACATTTCCCTGTTGTGGTACTGGTTGGAATCAATGGCTTTTATTAGGAAATGCTCAGGATACGACACTTCAAGATCTTTTTGAGAAAAGTAGAAATAGAGCTATTTGTTGTCTTCTTCGTGATAAAGGACCAAAATATTTTGTTCCTTATTTTGATCAGATAGGATATCCATTACCAAAACAAGGATATGTTAATTATTGTCATCTGTGTCAGACTATTTTAACCCATAAGAAAGTAGAGAATATTCTTCCACAAGCCATCAACGACTGGAGGGAAGAAAGGGTAAAAAATCTTTTTGGTGATTACCTTTAATGTTTAATAAAATAAACTCATAACAAAAATAGATTTTGCAGCTTCAATGAGGCTGAAAGAATACAAAAGATTTATGTATTCATCAAAATTTAAAGGAGTTTATAAAGGGTTATTTAAAAATCTTAACCATATAAGTTGGTTAAGAAAAAAAAGAAAGGAGGAAAAGAAATGGCAACAAAAGAAGATTTAAAAAAGATAGCGATTAAATGTATTGAAGATGATGCCTTTCGGGCTAGTTTTGAGAAAGATCCGGTAAAAGCAGCTGGTACTATGGGAATTAAATTAACCGCAGATCAAGCGAAAAATCTCAAAGAAAAAGCAGCTAAAGTGGAAGCAGCTGGTCAGAGGGAATCAAAAGGCTTATTCTCTGCGGTTGTATCAAATGTACCATAATCTTATTAAAGGAAATTGAAAGAGAATTGTAATATGTATAAATAGAAATCTCCAATTTGAAAGCATATTACAATTAGAAAAAACACGTATAGAATTATAAACTTAGAAATTGATAGAACAACAAAAGGGAGGATAAAAAAACCTCCCTTTTGTAAAGGAGAAATTATGCAGCGAGTTTTACTGATTAGTATGCCTTTTGCTGATGCCCGCCGTGCTTCCAATGCCTTAAGTGTTTTAAAACCGAGTTTAATTCAAGCAGGAATTCCCTGTGATATTGAATATTTCAATATCCTGTTTCGTAATCATTGCGCGAAACCTAAGGTTTATGATGAAGTGGCAGGGTATTGGATTATCGGCGAATGGGTTTTTAGTCAGGTTCTTTTTGGTTCAAATTGGTTCCAATCTGAAAAAGGAAAACCTGAAACTATGCAATCCCTCTTTCCTGATAATCGATTAAATGGAAAAGAGTGTATAGCTAATTTGGTTTCATTAAGCTCTTCAGTTCAAGACTTTATCGAGAAATGTTTCAATTCTGTCGATTGGAATCAATACGAAATTATCGGTTTTACCTCTATGTATAGCCAACATACGGCGTCTTTGGCTTTGGCAAAAAAAATTAAAGAAAATTTTCCTGAAAAAATTATTGTCTTTGGCGGTGCAAATTGCGATGGACAGATGGGAAAAGCGCTCCTACAACATTTCCCCTTTGTTAATTGGGTATTTAGCGGCGAAGCTGATCAATCTTTCCCTCAGGTTATAAAGAGATGGTCTCAAGGGTTTGAAATATCTGGGATTCAAGGACTGATCTATCGCGATGAGAGTGGCATAAACGATTACGGTTTTGGTGAACAGCTAAATATGGATGGACTACCCATTCCTGATTTTCATGACTATTTTCAAGCACTTGAGAAATACGCTCCTGAGTTAATTCCCAAAGTTAATTTACCGATCGAACTATCAAGAGGATGTTGGTGGGGCGAAAAATCCCAATGCATTTTCTGTGGGGTCAATCGACGTTCCTTAAAATATCGAACCAAAAGCCCGGAACGAGCTAAAAAAGAAATCCAAACCTTAATTGACACTTATGGAATAAAGAGAATTCAGACTGTCGATGCCAATTTAAATCCTGATTATTTTCAGAATCTTTTACCCACATTAGCTCGCACTGGTAAAAATCAATTAAAGGAATTTTTTGTTGAAACCAAGACCAATCTCAATCGCAAAGAGGTGCAACTTCTTCGTCAAGCAGGAACAAGAACCTGTCAACCTGGCATTGAAAGCTTTGACAGTGAAATATTATCCTGGATAAAAAAAGGAACAACTTTATTACAAAATATCCAGTTTTTAAAATTCGTTCGAGATTATGGAATCCGGGCGGTTTATAACTTTCTTTACGGATTTCCGGGTGAAAACCCAGAAGCTTATCGTCGCATGGTTTCTCTCATCGAACTCATTACTCACTTACGCCCGCCTGATGTCCTCAGCCCAATCGTCCTTCAGCGCTTCAGCCCCATCTATCAGAATCCTGATTTTTGGAAAGTGACCAATATTCGAGCTCTTCCTGCATATCAACATTTTTACCCGTTTAAGCAGGAAGATTTGGATAATTTAGCCTATGGTTTTGATTGCGATTTTCATGAAAAAAACCAATTTCCACAATATTTTGAACCTTTGAAGAAAGCTCTTGAAAGCTGGCAAAGCTTATGGTATAAAAAAGAACCTCCGCTTTTAGCTTATGAAAAAATTAGCGAATTGGAATTAGTGATTTACGATACTCGACCTTCTCGACTGTCCGAACAGGTTCATTTGAAGGATTTATCTGCTTTTATATATCTTTTTTGTGACGAGAAAAAAGGATTAAATACTATTCAACAAGAAATAAAAAAACAAAATGGTTACCAAAATAATAACGAAAAATTAGTAGAACAGATCTTAGATGATTTCATTCATCAGAAATTAATGGTTCAAGAGAAAAACCAGTATCTCAGTTTGGCAAATGACCTTCGACTCATGTCTGAAAATGAAAGTTCAACTTTGGCATATTTATTAGTTACTGATGGAAAAAACTAAACCTATATTATGGTCACATTAGTAAAAAGGAGAAAGATATGCTCTGTTGGAAATGTGAACAACCAGCAAATGGAATTTGTCGATTTTGCGGACGAGCAATATGTAAAGATCATGCTCAACCAATGCCCTATATTTTAACCGTCTATGTGGGAAAAAATAAAATCCCAAAAGCCATTGTAGTGTCCGGTGCTCTTTATTGTGGAATGTGTACCCTATCACAAGACCCGATTGAAATGCCGGAGATATATTAATTTAAATCTTACTATGTTTATTATGTGGTTTATCTTATGATTTATTAAATTTTTAAATTACTAGATCATTTGCAAACGATGGCATTAAAAAGGTATTTTTATTTAATAAAAAGTATATCGCCTTCAGAAAATTATGGAATTGAAGAAAATTAAATTTCCGCTTTAATTGTTAAAACACTGTCAAATGCCTAAGAATAAAAAATGTAATAAATTAGGACAATCTTGCATTCGCCCTTTTATTTGTTTTTTGTTCAATATAATGGTGAGAGGTCGGGATGAGAGAACTGCATATTTTTCATTGACCGGTACAGCTTTGTTACCTAAAAATTGTCTTTATAATAGCTGGATAAAACGTCAAAAGGTTAGGCGTATTTTAAATAAAATCGCTATTGACAAATAGATGGGTGCGTTATATTTTAATAATGAACAAATGAAAAATACATTTGTATAAGTTGATTGAGAGAATAGAAAATGAGCTACAAGAAAGAAACTCCAATTATTTATCAAATAGCCCACCTTTATTATAACGAAGGTATGACCCAGGAAAAAATTGCCGAACAATTAGGCATGAACCGCATAAAAATACACCGTTACTTGGAAGCAGCCAAAGAAGAGGGGATTGTTCAGATCTTGGTTGTTAATCCTCTTTCCCAGGTTGGAGATCTTGAAAGCTTCATAAAGAAAAAATATAAATTGGAAGAAATAGTTGTTGTTCCAGCGCTGACTAACAATGAATACTTTATAAGAAAAAGTTTAGCGAGATCTGCTTCTAAATACTTAAGTGAAAATATACAAGATGGTGATTGTATCGGTATCGGTTGGGGTAAGACCATATATGAAACATTAAAATATTTTCAACCAAGCAGAAAAATATCGGCAACTGTAGTTCCATTAATTGGAGGGATTGGTCAGTATGCCGCTGACTTCCAAGTAAATGAGATGGCTCGTCAGTTTTCAGAAAAAATAAACGGTGAATTTGTTCCCCTCTATGCACCAGCAATAGTTGATAGTGAATCAATTGTCAAAGCATTGTTTTCTGATAAAAATTTCGAGAAAGTTTCGAAATTATGGGAAGGGTTGGACATAGTGGTAGTTGGAATTGGTGGACCCATTGCCAAGGACACCTACCTTCCCGATACATCTCTTAGCGATAATGATTTGAAAATTCTTATAAATAAAGGCCATGTTGGCGATATCCTATTTAATAATTTTGATAAAAATGGAAAAATATGTAATAAATCATTGACTAAAAAAAGAGTAGGAATTTCTTTTGAACAATTAAAAAAAGCTAAAAAAATAATTGCAATTGCAGGATCGTTACGGAAAAAGGAAGCAATTCTTGCCAGTCTAAAGTCTGGTTATATTGATGTCCTTATAACCGATCAAATTGTTGCTAAAGAATTAATAGGAAATAAGCAATAGGGATAGTTTAGTTTTTTGAAGGAGAATGAATATCGTTAAAATAAAAAAAGGAGGTGTAATGAGGAAAATATAGTATAGTTACCTTTTTTAAAAAATGAAAGGAGCTGAAAGTATGAAAAAGTCATTTTTAACAATTATTTTAAGTCTCTCTTTTGTGGTATTCTTTTCTTTGAGCGTTTTTTCGGCAGAATTTCCCGGACCTGATGCAGCAAATATCGATTGGAATCAGGCTAATGGACAGTCAATTCGCGTTATGGCATGTAGCCGAGATGCTATTACTTATTTAAAAAATATCGTTCCTGAGTTTGAAAAACTTACTGGAATTAAAGTTGCTATTGACGATTACCCAGAAGCTGAATTCTTCCGTAAAATCATTATTGACCTTTCATCAGGGAACCCTGTATCTGATGTATTTATGTTAAGCCATGCTTATTCCACCATGTATGAAGCAGGCGGATGGTTAGAACCTTTGGAACCATATTTGGAAAATTCGAGCTTGACTGATAAAGCATGGTATGATTTCGAGGATTACCCTGCCGGTAGTTTAAGTGCTGTAGTGATTAACAGTAAATTATACGGAATACCAATTGCTCCTGATAATCAAATTGTTTTCTACAGAAAAGATCTATTTGAAGAAGCGGGACTTCTTAACCCGAACAATATGGATGAACTCTATGACGCTGCTGTAAAATTGAACAATCCACCCAACCATGCCGGAGTCGTTTTAAGATTAGCAAGAGGTGCCGGTACTCACTGGCCCTGGAATGGTTACATCCAAAATTATGGTGGATCCTGGCTCAATACTGAAACCAAACGACCAGAATTGGATACACCGCAGGTTATTGCTGGAACTGAAATGTACTTAAAACTTCTCAAAGATGCAGGACCAGCTGGAGCGGTTAATTATAGTTGGTATGAAGCAAGTTCAGATTTTGCCCAAGGCAAAGCGGCAATATTTGCTGGTGACGCTAATATATTCATGAGCTCGTTTGAAGATCCTTCCCGGTCTCAAGTTGCTGGTAAAGTTGCTTATGCAGTATTACCGCCGGCTCCCGATGGAAACAATGCACCTGCTGCAGGTACTGCTTGGCACTGGGGTATGAGTAGCGCTTCTAAATCGAAAGAAGCTGGATGGTTGTTTATCCAGTGGGCAACCAGCAAAGACATAGCGCTAAGATTAGGTGTTGATACCACCGAAATCATGAGAAACTCAATATGGCAAAGTGAAACTTTGAAAAATAAATATCCAACAGTTCCAGATTGGATTGAAGCCAGTTCAGCTACCATGAATCAGTTCTCTGGTTTGTATCGATTTCCAAGAGTAAAAGAATTTGGACCTTTAGCTGATATTGTTGAAGCTCTCTTGCAAGAAATGTTCTTAGGGCAAATATCAGTGGCCGATGGAATGGCAAAAGCCCAAGCTCAAACCTTAGAAGTCATGAAAATGGAATAAAAAGTCATAGAATTTTCTTTGATAGGGGTTTCCAGTATGATTTGGAGCCCCTATCAAAGAAAAGGGGAGAGAAATCTTTGAAATATGAGGGAAAAGTAATGATAAAAAATATTTCTCCACGCCATAAAATCGTGTATTATCTCCTTTTGCCAAGCATCATAACCCTAGTTATATTTACGCTTTTTCCTTTTTTTTATAACCTTTGGGCAAGCGTTCAGAACTATGATTTAATTTATCCAAATCAAAGGCATTTTATAGGAATAAATAATTTTATTAAAGCAATAACTAATGAGGAATTTTGGAGTACTTTAAAAACGACCTTATATTTCAGTGGTCTTGGAATAATCTTGCAATTACTTATCGGATTAGGGGTTGGATTGCTTTTTGGGAGAGAATTTAAAGGAAAAAACATTTTACGTACTTTGCTGATTTTACCCATGGTTGCAATGCCGGTTGCAACTGCCTACATATGGAGAATTATGTTTAGCCCCTCTTTGGGAATTATCAATTACATCCTTCAAAAAATAGGTCTGCAGGGTTCCGAATGGATCGCTGGGTACAATACGGTAATACCTTCCTTAGTTGTTGTCGATACCTGGCAATGGTCTCCTTTCATGATTTTAATTATTTCCTCGGGGCTTATGTCGCTCCCCAAAGAACCTTATGAAGCTGCCAAAATTGAAGGAGCAACCGGGTTTCAAACCCTAAAAAACATAACCTTACCTCTTTTAAAGCCAATATTAAGCATAGCGTTTGTTTTTCGGCTTATTGATAGTTTTCGTACTTTCGATATTATTTACTCACTTACCGGGGGTGGACCTGGGCATGCCTCGGAAACCCTGAACATAAATATTTATCTTAATGCTTTTCGTAATCTTGACATAGGCTATTCTGGATCTTTAGTCATAATTTTTCTATTTTTGATCAATATTGTTACCATGTTTGTGATTCGGAGGACTGGTTTTGAGGAAAGCATTTTAAAGTAAAGATTTAACGGAGGAAATTATTCAAGATGAGAAGTTGGAAAGGAATAGAAATACTTAAAAATCGGATCGCTTTTATCGTTGTTTTAGCTATTGTTATAATTATGCTTTTTCCCATAATCTGGATGGTTACTACCTCTTTTAAAAATTCTGTAGATTCTATGAGCATTCCTCCCAAGTGGTTATTTCAACCGACCGCTGAAAATTATAAAAGTATACTAAAAAATCAAGACTTTATTAATGCTTTCAAAAATAGTTTGTTGGTTGCAGGGATATCTTTGGCGGTAGTTCTTATTATTGGTTTACCGGGAGCCTATGCTTTGGAAAGATTTAACTTTAAAAGAAAAAAGGACTTAGCATTTTGGATTTTAAGTACCCGAATGGCTCCTCCAATTGGGGTTCTTCTTCCTTTTTATCTTATGTTCAGAAGGTTTAACTTAACCGATACCCGCATTTCTCTCGTATTAATGCACATTACCATTAACTTAGCTCTAACGATATGGGTAATGAGGGGATTTTTTCGGGAAATTCCTTACGAGTTAGAGGAGTCCGCGCAAATTGATGGCTGCAGCACCTTAGGAGCTTTTTTTAAGATCATTCTTCCCCTTTCTATTAATGGAATAATTTCGACTACAATTTTAGGATTCATTTTTTCTTGGAACGACTTCATATTTGCTAGTGTCCTTGCCGGTGGTAGTTCTCGAACTCTGCCGGTTGTTGTAGCTCGATTTATTGGATATTATGAAATTAAATGGGGAGAGCTTTCGGCAGGAGGTGTAGTAGCCATCATTCCAGCAATTATATTTATTGGTTTTGTTCAAAAATATTTAGTCCGAGGTCTTACTTTTGGTGCTTTAAAAGAATAATATAAATTAAGCTAATATTTTAAAAAAAATAGTTATTAACCAACTGAATCCCTCTTAATCTTCCTTTATTCAAAGGCGGACTAAATTGGATCAGAAATAGTCGGTTATTTTTAAACCAAAAGAAGGCGTTGAAAGATGTCCTTTCATGCAGCAACTTTAAGGAAAAAAAGAGATTATTTAATATTATGGGTAAAGGGGAAGCACTAAGAGGTGTTGAGAATGAATTCAAAATATTTTAACTTTGAACCCCAAACTAAGCTCATTTTTGGAACCAACTCATTAAATAGTTTAAAAACTGAGCTTAAGCCTTTTGGGAATACTCTGCTAATTGTAGCTCAAAAGAAAATTGAAGAGATGGGATATCTGAAAAGAGTTACGGATCAATTGACAGATGGCCACTTCAAATTATATTTTTGGTCTTCTATCCATGACAACCCGGTGGTATCCGATGTTGATGATGCTGTAGAATCTCTCAAATCAATAAAATTTGATGCAATCATTGCCTTAGGAGGGGGAAGCACGATAGATGTAGCCAAGGCCCTATCAGTGACTGCATGTACCGGTGGATTAGCTTGGGATTATGTCTATTCTTCAGCAAAAAGAACTGTAAGTCAAACCATTCCAGTTATTGCTATACCTACCACCTCTGGTACTGGGAGTCATATGACCAAATATTCCGTATTAACCAATCCTCAACAGGGCATTAAATCAACTATTGTTACAGAAAAAATTTTTCCCAAGGTAACCATCGTTGATCCAACCTTAATGGTAAGTTTGCCCCAATATATGACGGCAGTTACTGGATTTGATGCTTTATCTCATGCAGTTGAATCCTATGTTTGTATCAATGCTAATCGGATGACCGACATGATTTGTGAAAAAGCAATTCAAACCATTGCTAAAGCTCTGCCACAGGTTATCAACAATTTAAATGATTTGATTCTACGTGAAGATATGGCTTGGGCTGATACCTTAGCTGGTATAGGAATTGCTTATTCGGGGAGCACTTTACCTCATGCTATGGGTCAACCTATCTCTGGACGATATCCAAAGATTCGTCATGGAGAAACTTTAGCGGCTATTTATCCTTCGATTGTCGGTTTTTCTTATCCAGGAAATGTTGAGAAGTTTGATCGAATAGTCCGTTGGATTGCAGAAGGTATCAAAATGGAAATTGAAAATATAGATGCTGAATTAGCTTCAAAGGTTTTTAGTGAATTTCTAAAAAGGATTGGATTATCAATTCGTTTGTCGGATTTTGGATTGGAAGAAAAAAACATTCATGATTTTATCGATCCAACGTTAAAATGCGGTGATGTTTATACTAATCCAGTGGTAGCTACTGAGCAGGATATTATCGAACTTTTTAAATTATCATTGTAGTTGAGCAAAATATTATTAATTATTGGAGGTAATATTAATGATAACCAAGGAACAATTTGCTGCAATGCAAGATCATTCAATATTAGAACCTTATGCTACTGAAAATGAAATACGAAAAAGATGTGAAGAAACTATTCAATATGGATTTGCAGCAGTTTATGTCAACCCATGCTGGGTTTCCTTTGCTAAAAAAATTATTGGAGACAAAGCAAAAGTGGGTACAGTAGTTGGTTTCCCACATGGTGCAAATACGACCAAGATAAAAATCGCTGAAGCTCTTGAAGTAATTGACAATGGAGCGGATGCTCTTGATTTAGTTATTAACATTTCAAAACTAAAATCAAAAGATTATGACTACGTGGAAAATGAATTGAAGCAATTTGTTAAAGCAGTTAAAGATAAAAAACCGAGTGTTTTGGTGAAAATCATCATAGAGACCTGTTATCTCAATCATGATGAAAAGGTCAAGGCTTGTGAAATTGTTGCTCGTTCAGGAGCTGATTATATTAAAACCTCCACGGGATGTGGCCCTGCTGGTTGTAAGGTAAGCGATATTCGGATTATGAAACGCATAGTAGGAGATAAGATGAAAATCAAGGGAGCCGATAGAATTAGCTCGGTTGAAGATGCGCTGTCGATCATTGAGGAAGGAGCGTCTCTTTTAGGTGAAAGCCATGCTATTCAATGGCTTGCTGATTGGGATAAACAGTTATGGTCAAAAGATTATAAGAGATGATTTATTTAATTAAGGACTCCTTTTAAAATATATGGAGTCCTTTTTTGTTTCTAATACAATGTTTTGTATTGCCAATATTTACCTTTAAAAAAGGAGAGGAATATGTCTTCCTATCATTCTAAGGCATTTGTTTACCATGGCCATCCCAAGCAGGTTACGTTGGAAACCCTTGACTTGGATTGTGGTCCAAATGATTTAATTGTCAAGGTTTTGATGTGTGCCCGTTGTGGAACCGATAAATCAATTTTCTTACATGGTCACAAAAACGTCGATCCTTATGCTCCCGTCGTTCTTGGTCATGAGTTGATTGGAACTATTGTTGAGGTTGGTAATAATGTTAAAAATTGTAATGAAGGGATAGGATATGCTCAAGGAAAAAAATTATCCCCTGATTATCTCAGTTTTTCTGTTGGTGAGAGAGTGACCTTCCAATCCCGTATAGCTCGCTATAAAAATGGTTTGATGCTTATTCCCAAACCGATAGCCAACCTTTCTTTTCAAATTAATGGCGGATATGCTCAATATATGAGAGTTCCTGAAGATATGATACGTTCAGAGTCAGTGATTCGAGTTCCTGAGATAGTTTCTGATGAAGAAGCCTGTTTGATAGAACCAGCAGCTTGTGCCTTGGAGTCGATTTATGCCACTCCTCATCCAGTTGGAGTAGACAAGGAGGGGAGGCATATCTATAAAGCCGGTATACAATCTGGTGGGAAAACCTGCATTATCGGTTCGGGAACCGTCAGTATGCTTTATGCTTCATTGGCAATATTAGAAGGTGCGAGTAAAGTGGTCATGGTGGTTCGATCTGAAAAAAAAGAAAAACTCATTCATCAAATTTTAAAAAACCAAGTCAAT
>MTKZ01012549.1_pt2 | contig 11418 bp, 10 predicted proteins | sample 1042781 | NCBI WGS metagenome assembly MTKZ01 (sample SAMN06212207, study PRJNA360539) | anaerobic digester metagenome | biome: Wastewater treatment plant; material: sludge; isolation source: anaerobic digester fed with sludge from wastewater treatment plant | place: Denmark: WWTP Viborg ...
CGCGCGCGCAGGTCGGTGGCCAGGCGATAGACCCCCGTGGACAGCAGCACCATCTGCTGATAGCCGAAGAGCCACTTTCCGCCGTAGATCGCCAGCACCAGCCAGCAGACCGCCGACAGCAGCTCCGGCCGCCCGTTGCCCATCTTGATGAACGTCTTGATGGCATAGGCGAGCGAGAGGTCGAGGAGCCCCACGAACGCGGCCGCGATCAGCCCTCCCAGGAAATACCTGAGATGCGGGCGGGAAAGGGCAACGATGCGCCGGAACGGTGTCAAGCCGCCGCCTCCGGCTCGCGCCTCGCGCTTTGCTGATACCAGTCGAGAATCGCGTCCGCAGTGCGCTCAATGGCCCCCGGCGGCTCCAGCAGGCTTCGCAGGCGCCCCAGTTCAGCGGTCTGGCCGTCGCGTTCGGGGGTGTCTCCGATCAGGCGCTCCAGGCAGGAGGCCACAGCCTCGGGCGTCGCATCGTCCTGCCGCAACTCCGGCACGATGTCGGCATCCGCCAGGATGTTCGGCATCGCCATATGCCTGATATTCATCCTCCGCACTTTGTACTCGATCTGCATCATACGCGACCCACGGTAGAGTACCACCATCGGCGTTCCCGCAACAAGGGCTTCCAGGGTGGCCGAGCCCGAGCAGACCGCGGCCGCGCGGCTGTGGCAGATTGTTTCCTGTGTGGCCGAGCGCGCCAGCACAAGCCGCGGTTCGGGAAGCCCCTTCGCCACAGCCTTCCGGACAGCGGAGCGCGTGAGGCTAGCCGCCCTCTCGGACTGATAGCTGTCGGGAAGGGCGGTGACAAACGCAAGGTCCGGGTGCGATCGAGAAAGCAGCGCGGCGGCCTCGACGAGCACGGGGAGGATGTGAACGATTTCGTGAGCCCTGCTGCCGGGAAGCAGGGCAACCACGCGGCAGTCCGCGGGCAACTCGAGCCGCTCCAGAAAGCGCTCGCGTGTGAGCCGGGGCTTCACCTGGTCAATAAGCGGATGCCCCAGAAACAGGGCGTTTGCCCCCGCCCGCGACAGCAGATCGGCGTTCCACGGGTAGGGCGTGATGAAAAGACCGGCCGCACTGGCGATGCGCTCCGACGGCGGGGTGCGGCGCCACGACCCCGGAGGAAACCAGTACACAACGGGTATGCCGAGACTCTTCATAAACGGCGCGACCCTCAGGTTGAACCCTCCGAAATCCACGGCAAGGGCCAGGTCCGGCGGGTCCGCGGCCAGCCTGCGCTTCGCCCCCGCCTCCACAATGAGCCCCTGGAAGATGAGCTTGGAGGCCTGGACGATTCCGATGGCGGACGAGCGCGAGGTGTCGAAGATGAGGTCGCAGCCGGCCTCGTGAAGGCGGCGGCCGCCGATGCCCCACGACGTGAGATCCGGCACGCGCCGCCCGAGCGCCCGGATAAGATGAGCCGACTGCACATCGCCCGACGCATCGCCGGCGAACACCGCGACGTTGAGACGATCCGGCGGGCGCGTGCTCACGGGTTCAGCACCCCCCCGGCTACGCCCGGGGGGTGTCGAGCTGCCGTCCCCTGTACCCGTACTTGATGTTCTTGACGAAGTTGAGCAGATAGTCCCGCTCGGGTGACGGCGGCACCTCGGCATCAATGGCCTCTATCGCCTGGGACACGTTGAAGCCCGAGCGGTAGAGCAGCTTGTACGCCAGCTTGAGTTCCGCGCGGACCGTGTCGCGTATTCCCGCTCTGCGGCAGCCGATGATGTTGAGGTCATAGACCTCCGCCGGACGTCCGTCGGCCTTCATATATGGAGGGATGTCCTGCTCGACCTTGCTCATTCCGCCGACCATGGCGAGCTGGCCGATCTTCACGAACTGGTGAACCCCGACCATGCCCCCGAACACGACCCTGTCCTCGACGATGACATGCCCGCTGACGCCCACGCCGTTCGCCATGCTGATGTTGCTGCCGAACGTGCAGTTGTGCCCGATGTGGCAGTACGCCATGATCATGTTGTGGTCGCCGAGCACCGTGGCCTGTTCCTCGCCCGTCGCCCGGTGAAGGGTGACGAACTCGCGAATGATGTTATGCTCACCGAGCACGAGATAGCTGCGCTCGCCGCTGAATTTGTGATCCTGCGGCTCGCCGCCAAGCACGGCGTGGCTCTTGATAACGCAGTGCGCACCGAGCGTGGTGTACTCCTCGATGACGGCATGGCTTTCAACGCGCGTGCCTTCGCCGATCACCACGTTCGGACCGATCACGGCATACGGACCAACCTCGACCCCCGGCCCGAGTTCCGCTGACGGATGGATCTCGGCCGTCGGATGCAGGCGGGCGCCGACCTTTTCTTCAAGTTTCATTTCCCGCACCAGCTTCCTGATATTGCCTCACTTACCGACAGCGACGGGCTGCTTCGCCTCGTCCACCAATGACTGCTCGCGATCCTGCAGGGCGAACATCATTTCGCCCTCCGCCGCGATTTCGTCGCCCACCCGGCTGACCGCCTTGATCTTTCCGAACGGCCCGCGGGTCTTGAGCAACTCCACCTCCGTGATCAGCGTGTCTCCCGGCAGCACCGGCCTGCGGAAGCGCACGTGGTCAATGCCCGCGAAATACGCCAGTTTGCCCTGATTGTCGCTGAGGGTCAAGAGCAGTACGCCCCCAACCTGCGCCATCGCCTCCACAATCAGAACGCCGGGCATCACGGCCGCTCCCGGGAAGTGCCCCTGGAAGAACTCCTCGTTGATCGTGACATTCTTGAGGCCCACGGCGCGGCAGCCAGGATCCAGCGCCAGAATGCGGTCCACGAGCAGAAACGGGTAACGGTGCGGGAGGACCCCGCGGATCTGCTCGACATTGAGCGTTCCGAAGACTTCTCCCAGCGCTCCGAAATCCGCCGGGGTGCCGCGCTCCTCTCTCAAGGAACTCATGTTGCTATTCCTTCCTCAAACGCCGCGCCATTTCGACGTTTGCCCAGTGGCCCGTGGCGACTCCGAACACCGTTCCTGAGATCGCCCCTCCAGCCAAAGCAAGATCGCCAAGCATATCGAGAAGCTTGTGCCTGACGAACTCATCCGAAAACCTCAAAGCCGGCCGCACATGGTCGTCATAGACCACCAGCACGTTCTCTTCGCTCGCCCCCTTCGCCAGCCCCGCCGAACGCAGGGCCTCCGCCTCCGAGACCAGGCCGAAGGTCCTCGCCGGGGCAATATCGCGGCCAAAGCTGTCCTTCGAGCAGGAGAACTTCCTGAAGCTCATCCCGATAACCGGACTGTCATAGCGGAGAAGGTAGCTGATCTCGAACTCCGCCGACGGCGAAGCCACCATCACCGCGTCTTTGCGCGCGAAGCACTCCAGGCTCTTCACGCTGAAGCAACGCCGCTCGCGTCCCTGCGCGCGAACCCCCACCTGCCCGAACGACGATACGTACGGGCCCGCGCTGCCGTCCAGCACGGGAAGCTCCGGGCCGTCAAGCTCGCACACCGCGTTGTCCACCCCCGCGCCCGCGAGCGCCGAAAGAAGATGCTCCACGCAGACAAACGTCGCGCCCCCGGCGCCGATCGTGGTGCCCCTGCTTACATCGGTGACATTCCCCGGCTCCGCCCGCACCGATGCCGCTCCCCGCCGGAAAACGATTCCCGTGTCCGCTTCGGCCGGGAACACGCGCAGCACGCACGGTTCGCCGCTGTGCACGCCCACGCCTTCAAAAACCGCATCACCCTCCAGGGTGGCCTGTTCTCCCGGCTCGAAGATCACTCGGCGCGGTCCCGGCCCAGGGCCTCTTCGAGTTCGGCGATTCTCGCCTGCAGATCGTGTACCTGCCGCATAATGTCCGGGAGCCGCGACACGCTCGCCCAGATACGCATCTGGTCACCGTAGCGCCTCGCGGGAAACCCGGCCACCTTAGCGCCCGCGGGAACGTCGGAGATGATGCCGGCTCTTGCCGCAACCTGCGCGCCGTCGCCGATGGACACATGGTCCTTCACTCCCGCCTGTCCCGCAAGAAGGGCCCGGTCGCCGATCTGCACACTGCCCGATATCCCCACCTGGGCAATGATGATGCAGTCCCGGCCGACCTTCACATTGTGCGCGACGTGCACCAGATTGTCTATCTTGGTGCCCGACCCGATCTCGGTGAAACCGGTGCGCGCCCGGTCCACCGTCACGTTCGCGCCCAGCTCCACATCGTCCTCGATAATGACCCCGCCGATGTGCGGAATCTTGATGTGCTTGCCGTCAATCTGGTTGTACCCGAAGCCGTCCGCGCCTATCACCGAGCCGCTGTGAATGATTACCCGGTTGCCCAGATGCGTGCCCGGGTACAGCGTAACGTGAGGGTAGATGATGCAGTCTTCCCCGATGGTCACCCCCTCTGCGACAAAAGCAAAGGGAAGCACAACCGACCCACGGCCGATTGCCGACCGCTCTCCGACATGCGACTGGAAGCCGACGGAACAGCCCGCGGCGATTTCGGCGGTGGGGGCGACCCTGGCGGTGGGGTCAATGCCGGGCGCGGCGTTCGGCTTGGGGGCGAACAGCCCGAGAACGGCGGCGAACGCGGCCCGGGGGTCGTTCACTCGCACAAAAGGCTTTTCCAGCGTGTCGGCTCCGTGTCTTGTGAGCACCGCCGCCGCCGCCGAGCGCTCGGCGTCCTTCAGGTGGTGTCTCGAATCGGCGAAAACGAGATCGCCAGGGCCTGCCTCCGGGATAGACGAAACCCCCGAGACAACGGTCCCCGGGTCGCCGACGATCTCGCCCGATACCAGATCCGCAATCTGCTTGAGGTTTACTGTCATCCAGATGCCATTTTCTCAGTGCTCACCGCCGCCCACGTAGGACGCGGCTCTCGCGGTGACCGCACCGCCCGCGTCCCGCGCGCCTTTTCGCGGCTGGCTTGCCCGCGCAAGCGACGAAGCTGTTACCGCATCCTGCCTTATCCGGGCTTCCATTCTATCCCCCGCCCGCGCCAACTGCCGCTTCACCGCCTCCTCGCGCGCCGCCGCCGATGTTGGCGGCGGGCCCGGCGAGCGCGCGGCGGAGGGCATTCTGATGCCGTCAACCGACAGGTCTGCTACAAACGATTCGACGGTTTCGCCGAGCAGGGCGGCTCTCGCCCGTTCCTGCTGTTCAGCTAGTACCAGAGCCCGTGCGCGGTGCCGCGCGGCGAAGTCGTCCATCTCTGAATCCCACGCCGCTCGCGCGGCGCGCTCACTCTCGCGCCGGCGCGCCTCGATCTGCCCGATTTCGGCCTCGACGCGTTTGTCAATCTCGGCGAGCCGGCTCTCTTTCCCGGCAATCTGCCGCACGACCTCATCCGTACTGCCCGGCGCCGCCCCGCTCTGAACCTTCAACACGGCGATGTCGAACTGCAGGCCGGCACGCTCGGCCGCGCCCTTGCGCCGCGCATCCATCGTCTCAGCGGCAAGGCGCTCGTTCAGTTCTGCCAGACGGGCCTCCAGTTCACCGCTCCGGCGGTCACGCTCCTGACGGATGGCAATCTCGGCCGAACGCAACTCCCGCTGCTTCACGCCCGCCGCATACTGCTTCAGCCCCGCGCTGATGCGGCCGCTCAGACCATCCCGGATGTGCGCGATGTCGGGTGGCTCCAGCAGTCCCGGCGACTCGATCTCGGCGGGACTCAACGGGCGCGGAACGTTAACTGCCGCAACCCCACCGGAGAAGCGCCCCTGCTTCAGAGCCCGCGCTTCCCCCGCAAGAATGTGAGCGCTCCGGACCGGCTCTAGTTTCGCCGCCGGAACAAAACTCCTGGCGGGCGACGTTTCAGGCGTCTTGCGCGCGCACCCCGCGCACACGGCAAGCGCGGCCCCATACGCCACCAATCCGGCGGACACAGACCATGGGGACCATCGCAGCCGCATGCTGTCTCGTCAGCCTCCGTTCAGAGCCTTGACGACGTCGTCGGTAATGTCGAGTCCGCCGTAGAGCACGGCGATCTTGTCAATTACCGTCGCCAGCCCTTTCTGCGTGGCGACCTTGGCGACAGCCGCGAGGAGGTCGGCGTTGACCTTCTCCTGCAGCTCGTTGCGCCGCTTGTCAACCTGCTGGCCGTAATCGTCGTTGAGGGTGGCCAGCGCGGCGGTGTTCTTGTTGGAGATATCCTTCAGTTCGCGCAGCCGCGCCCGTTCCACGTCCGTCGGCTCGGCCTTCTGGCTCAGTGTGTTGAGCTCTTCATCGCGCGTCTTGCCGATCTTCTCCAGTTCGTCCATCCGCTTGTTCTCGGGGTCCGTCCGGGGGGTTTTCTTCTTCAGGGTCACGAGTTCGGTCAGCTCGGACTCGGTCATGAGCTTATGGGTGGCGCGGGCCTCGATGTCGGTCTTCAGGTCGTTGACCAGCTTGTTGATCTCGTCGTTCGCCGCCTTCATGCCTTTGTAGTCGGCGGCGGCTTTCTGGATATCCACCATCGCGATCGTCGCCTGCGCTCCGGCCCCCGCGGGCGCCTGGGCGCCCGCCGGGCAAGACAGGACCAGTACTGCCGCCAGGGCGGCCAGGCATGCGATGCTGCTGAGTGTAATCTGCTTCAAATCACTATCTCCCTAGAGAATCCGCGAGCCGCATTACTAGAATGCCTGCCCGATGCTGAAGTGTGTTCTGGACCCATCGTCCCCGAAACCGTAGTCAAACCTGAGATGCCCGAGAGGCGTGACGACCCGCACTCCGAGACCGTACCCCAGATGCCCCTCGAATGACGTCGTCTGATCCGGAAGCTCCTCGATGTCCGCGTAGTCGTCACCCCACGCGTCGCCGTAGTCTGCGAAGAGCACCCCCGTCAGGCTGTTTCCCAGCGGTACACGGTATTCGACGCTCCCAAGCAGCATCCTGTTGCCCCAGAAGCGGTCTTCCTGATATCCGCGCAGCCTCTCCGCGCCCCCGAGGAAGAACTGCTCCCAGAAGGGCAGGGTTCCCGTCGAGGCCGCCATCTGCAGGCGCAGCGCGATGCTGCGCCGCTTGTCCTTGAAGCTCTCGCGCGGCTTGCCGAGGCCGATGTAGCGCCTGAAGTCGGCCTCTATCTTCACGAAGCCGCCGGAGGAGCCGCCGTCAATGCTCGAGAAGCCGGGCTCCAGGGACAGCGACGTGTACATCCCCTTCCACGGATCGAGCGCGAAGTCGCGGGTGTCCAGCGTGCTCTTGAAGGCGATGGCGGTGATGTCCCCGGACTGGCTGATTGCGGCGAACCCCTCGGGAAGGTTCTCCATGTTGCGCACGTCGCTCTCAACCGTCTCCCGACGCATCGTAAGGAAGCCCTTCAGCTTCTTGCCGAACGGTTTCGAGAAGCCCAGCGTGCCGCCCTTGCGCCGCTCGCGGTAGTCCGCGTCCGAAAGGTCAGTGCCCCCGCCGAACACGTTGGACGAGAACCGGTATACCTCCCTGTCGTATACCCTGGCCGACAGGCTGGTGCGGTCTGAGCGGAACCACGGGTTGTAGAAGCCCAGCTCGTAGGACGATCCGTAGCCCGCTCCGCTGACTTCGTAGAGCGCGTTGACCCCCACGCCGGCGCCGCGGAAGTTCGCCTCGGTGAACTCCACCCGCCCGACGACTTTCTGAAGAGAGCTGTAGCCGATCCCGGCGCTGATCAGCCCGGTCTTCTTCTCAGTCACCGGGATGGTTATGTCGAGCACGCCCTCGTCCTGGCCCGGCTCTTCCCGGGCGTTCTCCACCTTGTCCACCTCCAGAAAGTCCAGCTCGTAGATGCGGGTCAGGTCTTCCTGGAGCGTCCTGCGGCTGTAAACGTCTCCGGGCTTGAGCTTCATCTCCCGCAGGAAGACGGACTCCTTCGTCTTCTTGAGGCCGGTGAACTTGATCTGTCCGACGCGGAACTCGAGCACGGGGATGGCGAGGATGCCGGTCGCGGCGTTCATATCGGCGTCGGCAGTCACATAGGCAAGGTTGCCCAGCTTCCGGTAGGACTCCTCGATTGCCTTCACGTCCTGCTCCCAGGTGTTCATGTTGAAGACCTGGCCCTCTTTGGTGCGCATCACCTCGAGAAGCTCGTCCCGCGTAAATACCGTGGCGCCGGTAAACTCTATCGCCTTGATCTTGGGGTTCTCGACCACTTCGAAAATCACCCGCACGCCGCCCGGCACCGTCTCCTGACGGGTGGACACGACCTGGAAGAACCCCATCGCCTCGATCTCCTTGCGGTCCGCCTGCGCTTTGGCGGAGTCGTAAGGGGTTCCGGGCTTCTCCTGAATCGTGGCCAGAATGGCGTCACGGCTGATGTTGGTGTTGCCCTTGATCTCGATCTCGATGATCTGCTGTTCGGTTTGTGCGAAGAGCCCTGACGGCGCGAACGCCAGCAGGATGAGGACGGCAAGGGCGTACAACCCTCGCGGCCGATATTGCCGTATAGTCATTGCCTGATACTGGAACCTTTCATTTCTGTCACAACCGCTTGCGTATCATCCGATATTGACGTGCGGCGCGTCAACTCCCCCGGATTCGAGGGTCCTGTTACCCCAGATAACCCTGCAGCTTCCGCCGCAGCATCCCGCGCGCTCTTGCCAGGCGTGTCTTTACCACATCCACGCTCAGGCCCGTCGCCTCGGCTATTTCCTGGTAGCTTAGACCCTGCAAGTCGCGCAAAACTACCGCCACCCGGTATGCCGGCGGCAGATCGTCAATCGCCCCACGCACCCGCTCGCGCAGGTCCTTCCTGTGAATCGCTTCCTCCGGTGTCGGCAGGCTCGAAGCGAAGCTGTCATCCCCCACCGGCTCGTCATCCCATCTCGCGCTGTCCCTTGCCCGGTTCCTGCACAGGTTGATGGCAATCTGGCAGAGCCAGGTGTAGGCCGACGAGCGCCCCTCGAAACTGCTCCACGCCCTGTAGGCGCGCACAAACGTCTCCTGCGTCAGGTCCGCCGCGTCGTCTTCGTTGCGCACCAGCCGCAGTATGAGATTGTAAACTTTGCGATCGTGCAGGGCCACGATCTCTTCGAAGGACCCTCGTGCGTCGCCTTTCGGCGTGGGCTGGCGGGATTTCGTTCTGTTGTCGGGTCTTGTCTTATTCAAGTGGCAACCGCGCGCCTTCCGGCTGCCGCTCAGGGCCGGCCGTGAGGTGCCCACTATAACGAAAGCCCCGGCCGCCTCGCATCAGAAGCTGATCGCACCCTCGAAGCCTATCGTCCGCGCGCGGAAACGGCTCTCGCCGTAGGTCAGCCGCAGGCGCCTCGAAATGTCGTAGGTCAGCTTCCACTCGTCGTCTTCCTGCCCGCCCGCCAGGTTTTTCCAGTAGCTCAGGCTGACGCCGTCAAAAAGCCTTCGCTGAACCTGGATGCTCAACATCTCCTCCGGCCCGCCGAAACCGAAAGCCACCTCCTGCAGGCCGAGCGCCTCGGCAAGGGCCGACTCCACAGGCTGCAGAACACCCGGGGCAAGGTTAGCTGTGAAGAGCTGCGCAACCTCCCTTTCAAACGAGTCTCCCCCGAACCCCGACGGTCCCAGGCCGGCCTGCTGGCCCAGCATGGCCAGGATGCCCGATGCCTCCAGGCCGGGCGGGTAGCTCTGGAACGAAACGCGCGGGTTCTCGAGCGATCCGCGCACAGCCATCTCCACGCGATAGCTCGAAACCCCGGGCCTCGACGCGTTTGCTGCCGCCGACAGGTTCGTTTCGGCGCGGATGTCCACGCTCACCCGGCCCTCTTCGGGAGGAGCGTAGCGGAAGTCAATGGTTCCTACCGGCACAACGCGGAACCTGCTTCCCGGGAACAGCAGATAGCCCTCGGTCACCTCGAGCCGGCCGTTCAGCAGCGGAGACGCTGCCGTCTGCGCCAGCCTTGCCTGTCCGGCGACTCCGACGTTCATTCGCGGGCCCCTCACCCTCAGCCCGCGCCCGGCGTTGAGGGTGATGTCAAGCGCGGGGTTGATCGCCAGCCGCCCGCGCTCCTCGGGGGCCGCGGCGGAAGAGGGCAGGCCTACCGTCGCGTTGTGGGCGGTCACGGCCCCCGTCAGTTTCATCGCCCTGAGAGGGCCCGCGGCCTGCACGTCCACGTCAACCTTCCCGTTGTAGCTCTCGCCGTACAGCCCGCTCAGGTTCTTGAACTTCAGACCCATGTCTTCTGCCAGTGCGGCGAGCTGAAGCTCCCATCCGTCCCTGCCAAGCGACGCGCCGCCAGTAAGGGACAGCTCGCCGCCATCGCTGGATGGCAGACGGAATTCGTTGATCGTCACCGCCGGGCCGTTCAGCGCGACGTCTATCTTTATGTCCTTCAGGGTTGTCCCGGCGCCCTTCAGCGCGATGTCGCCTTTCGGGAAGCGGACAAAGCCCTCGAGTCTCGGGGACGGCCACTGGCCGGCAACGGACACCCGTCCCTCTCCCTCCCCGCCCGTGCGCTCCTCATCGAGCATGCTTGAGACGAGCGTGAGAATGTCGAGGTCAGGCCGGACCAGTTCGGCCTGAATGTCCACAGGCCCGCCGTCAACGAACGCCAGGCGGGTGAGGCTGAAAGGCAGCGTCCCCGACAGCCTCAGCCCGTGCGGTCCCGTCGTTATGGTGGTCTCCGCCAGCTCCACCGAATCGGCGCCGGCGGTGATCATGCCGGTCGTGAAGCGCTCGATCTCCACGCGCCCGACCCTGCCCGAGGCCACCGCAACCGAGCCCTCGATCTTCGGGTCATCGAGCGTGCCGTCCGCCTGGAAACTGATGTCGAGCGCGCCCGACACCCCTTTGAGCGCGGCCACGTTCTGGATGCGGTTCAGATCTATGTTGTAGCCTTCAACGTCCGCATGGAGCGCGCGGTCCGTCGTCAGCGTGCCTTTGGCGCTGACCTGCATGTCGCCGTCCTCGATGGTCAGCTCCTTAACCTCGTACCCGGCAGGCCCCGTCGTGACGTGCAGGGACGCCGTCCCGATGTCGGCGCCGTAGAGCTTCAGACCGCCGATGGAGGCCTGCATGTCCGCCCTGATGCCCTGGTCCGTGCCATCGAGTCGCACGGTCCCGTCAAGCGCCCCCTGCACACGCTCGGGAGCGGTGAATGCGGCGTTGCGCACGTCTTTGCTGGAGATCCGGCTCATAAGCCCCAGGGTTCTCGCCAGCACGAGCGCGCGAGTGAGGTCAACGCTCGCCGCGCCTTCGACGGGAGCCTTCCCCGCCGCTCCGGCCAGGGCGCCCATGCTGACAACCGCCGACTTCAGGCCCGAAGCGTCACTGGCGGTGCTGAAGCGGAGTTCATCCAGCGAGACGGGCCCGCCGGCAAGCTGAACCACGGTTTGGCCCACGCTCAGAACGTCGTCGCGCCACTCGATTCGGGCCGATGTCGCGGCCACTTGCTCGCCGGCGATGTTCAGATCCTGGAGCCTGGCGTCCGCGGTGAGGGTGGGCTCCGGGGTCGTGCCGCCGAGATGGCCCTCCATGCCGAGCGACGCCGTGAGCGGCAAGGGCTGCCCGAGGAACATCGGCATCAGCTCATCGAGCGGCAGAGATGAGAGCTTGAAGTCGAA
>MTKZ01017616.1_pt1 | contig 11416 bp, 14 predicted proteins | sample 1042781 | NCBI WGS metagenome assembly MTKZ01 (sample SAMN06212207, study PRJNA360539) | anaerobic digester metagenome | biome: Wastewater treatment plant; material: sludge; isolation source: anaerobic digester fed with sludge from wastewater treatment plant | place: Denmark: WWTP Viborg ...
CGGATGGCTTCATCGGAGATGGGCACGGTAATTCTTTTGAGTTCTTTGGCGCTCATGCGTAGTTCACCTGAGTCCCTTCAATTGTCAGAGTGCGGTGGCGGTATGCCCAGCACATGTAGGAAATCGTCACAAAGTAAGAGGCAGGCAAGCGGTGCGAGGCGCGAATTTTTGTGCCAAGCACAGTCGATTTTCCGCCAAAACCCATTGGTCCAATTTCCAGAGTATTGGCTTCTTCGGTAATCCGCTGTTCCAAGGCCGAGAGTTCGGGATCTGGATTGTCCTCGTGCAGACCGGTCAGCAAAGCTTCTTTAGATACCAGATATCCGCTGCCCCGGTCTCCGCCAATGGCCACGCCTAAAAAACCCGGCGCGCAGCCCTGACCCTGGGCCTGGTAGACCGCATCCAAGACAACTTTACGCACGCCTTCCAGGTCGCGGTCAGCCCCAAGGCCCACATCAGGCAACGAATACTGCCTGCCGACGTTCTCACATCCGCCGCCTTTCAACATCAGGTCGATGGTCAGACCGTCCCCCGCAACTTCCTGAAAGTGAATAGTCGGGAAATTATCATCCCCGAGATTGTTGCCGGTGTTCTTCCCATGCAGGGAGTCCACCGCGTTTGGGCGAAGGTAGGAGCGTTTGGTAGCCTCGGCGATTGCTGCCCGGATTTGTGCTTTGAGCGCGCCTGGTTCCCAGCCCTGTCCGTATTTGACGAAAAACAGCGGCGTACCGGTGTCCTGGCAGATGGGGGTCTGGTTGCGCCGGCTCATTTCCACATTTTCGAGGATAGAAACCATGGCAGCTTCTGCCGCGGAACCCTTATCTTCAGCCTGGCGGGCATTGATGAGCGCGTCCTGGATGGATTTTGGCAGGTCGGTTGAAGTAAGCCGGACGAGTTCGACAAGTTCATTGGTTATATCGCGCACTGGTTCACCTCTATTTGCGTTTGTTCACAATGCGTTCAATGAGATGCGCTTTGTAGGCTTCAAGGTCGATAGGCATCCGAGCGACGCCCGTCTCCATAGCAGCTTTGGCGACCGCGGGGGCTTCGTACAGGCAAACGCGTTTATCCAGCGGTTTGGGGACGATGTAATCCGGACCAAACTCCAAATGGTCAAGGCCGTAGGCGTCCAGAACATCCTGGGGCACCGGCTGTTTGGTCAATTCTGCCAGGGCATATGAGGCTGCCAGTTTCATTTCGTCATTGATCTGGCTAGCGCGCACGTCCAGCGCCCCTCGGAAAATAAAGGGGAAGCCGAGCACATTGTTGATCTGGTTGGGATAATCGGAGCGGCCGGTACCCACGATGGAATCGGGGCGCGCGCGGCGGGCAAGCTCGTATTTAATCTCTGGATTTGGATTGGACATGGCGAAAATAATCGGGTCGTGCGCCATGCGCTTGACCATTTCCTCGCTCACGATATCCGCGGCTGAGAGACCAAAGAAGACATCCGCGCCTTCCATTACCTCTCCCAAGGTCGCGGGACCATCGCCATTTTCAAAGGCCACCTTATAGGGGTTCATGGATTCGGTGCGTCCTTTGTAGATCAAGCCTTTGGTATCCACCATGTAGATGTTTTCGCGGGGGAGACCGAGGCGGATCAGGTGATTCGCGCAGGACATGCCCGCAGAACCAGCCCCGGCGAAAACAATTTTAATGTCTGCGATTTTCCGATTGGTTAGTTCCAGCGCGTTCAGCAGCGCGGCGCCGGTGATAATAGCGGTTCCATGCTGATCGTCATGGAAGACCGGGATATCCAGCATTTCCTTCAGTTTGGTCTCAATATAAAAGCATTCGGGGGCTTTAATATCTTCGAGGTTGATACCGCCAAAGCTGGGGGCGATAGCCCGGGTTACCTCAATAACTACATCCGGGTCGTGAGAATCGACCTCAATATCAAACACGTCCACATCCGCGAAAGACTTAAACAGAACACCTTTGCCTTCCATAACGGGTTTAGAAGCCAACGCGCCGCGGTCTCCCAGCCCCAGGATGGCAGTCCCATTAGAAACTACCGCCACGAGGTTACCCTTGGAGGTGTACTGATAGGCAAGCAGGGGGTCCTTTTCAATTTCGAGGACTGGCCAGGCAACGCCGGGAGTATAGGCGAGGCCCAAATCATACTGGTTATCCAGAGGTTTGGTCGGTACCATGGCGACTTTGCCAGGAACCCCATTCAAATGATGGTATTCGAGTGCAGCTTCTTTAGTGATTGCGGGCATAATGGGTCCTTTTCTTTTAAGATGAGATATTGATACCGGCAGGTCTTTATTGATCTGTTTCTTCGGCAAAGTAAATCGCGCCTACGGGACAGTTAGCCTCGCAGCTGCCGCATTCGACACAAATTTCAGGGTCTATGTGCGATTGTGTTTCATCTTCGGTGATCGCCTCGCTGGGGCAGCCCGCCACGCAGGCTCCACAAAGGATACAGTCACTGGTCACGATATAGGGCATAAAAATCCTTTCTAAAACTTATCCCATATACATTCTTGTGGGATCGATTTGCTCCCGAATGAGGCGCAGCTGTTCCTGGGTGGGGGGCTCGGTAAACGGGATTGTTCCGCTCATCTCCGGGACAAAACCCATGGTGTTCAGGACGTCCTCAAGAGTGTTTCCAGGGTGGATCGAAAGCAGCTGCATGCGCTTGGTCTCTGGGTGAAAGCCAAAGATGGCTTTATCCGTAATCACGCGTTCCGGGCCACCGCGCATGTTCAGGTCCGCTCGCGCGCTCCCGCCGCTGATATAGCCTGGGCTGGTGACGAACGAAATGGCTTCTTTTAATTTGCGGGCTTCGTGGCGGATGATAATCACGGTCTTGTTCGCGCAGGAGGCGATGTCATTCGCGCCGCCGCTGCCAACCATNNACTGGTCAACTTCCAGACCGCCCAGGAAGCCCACATCAACGCGACCTTTATGCAAAACGGTACCAAGAATATCCACAAAACTGCTCAGGACTTTGGCGCGATACCAAACGCGAGGGTCAGCGAGACCGACGCCGCTGTCTATCGGCTCGGGGTCCACAACGCCCAATTCAAACAGGATGGTCATGTTGGGGGCATGGGTTTGTTTTGCCAGGAATGACGCAACCACTGGTAAGCCCAGGCCAACCGCCACAATTTGGCCATCTTTAAGTTCGCGTGAGCCAGCCACAGCCATTAATTCTGAGGGGGAGTATTCGCTAGTCATCTTAGTAACCTCGCAGTGGGTCCGCGGCGATTTTCTTGAGGAGTTCATCTCCGCCCAGTTTGGCAAGATAAGACTCGTGGTCCGGTACGCCGTAAACGTAAGCATCCAGGTAGGTTTGCATCGTTTCAGGGCTTTGGGCTGCCTCCGCGTATAAGCGGATGTGGTCAGCGTCGTAATCGTAAGCCTGGTAAAGGGAGCATGGGTGCGCGGCGTATGGGACGTGCACGACATGGGAAACCAGGAACCCAGGGATTACATTGCGCTCTGGATGTTTGCGAATTTCTTCTGTGGAGATGATTTCATGCGCCAACACGATGGTGCGTTTGCTCGCGCGGGCTTGTTCAAGATTATCCCAACGCGGTCCATTGATCTGCGCGTTACCCTCCGAGTCCGCGGCGGAAACGATCGCAACAGCGACGTCTGGCAGCAGCGGTTTGAGCGCTAACCATTCTTCGCCAGTGAAAGGATCCGTCACCGTGGCGACGTCTTCGGGGTGCTTCTCCTGCAGGTTGACCAGCAGGTCAGAGCCCTGCAATGAGCGGATTGGGATGAAGGGGAGACCTAAGGAACCAGCCAGATACCGGAAGGTCACCGAAAGACTGCTGTATTCCTCAGCAGCCAAAGTGCCTGTTTCTATGCCGCGATTGACGCCGCTTAGCCGGCCAAAGCGGTCCAGCGAGCCGCCGCCGTAAATGAGCCGGTCAGCCATGCCTGCGCCAACCAGAATGTCAGCATCCATAGCGCCCACGCACTGCGAGAGCGTCAGGTGATTGATACCCTGCCGGATGACTTCATGCGCAAAGGCCATCGCGCAGCGCGCGATGGCGAAACCGGGCAGCGCGACGTGCGAGCCAGGTGGGATGCTTGCGACTGCGTCGTGTAAGCTGCTCAGCTTGTTCATCTTACACAACCAAAGCAGGACGGTCGAAAACAACCAGCAACAGCTGGCAAACGCCATTCTCGCACTTGATTTCCGCGAGTTCCACCTGGCGGTTGAGCTTGTCTTCGATGCCCATGATGATCAGATTGGCTGGCACGCATGTAAAAGGTTCGATGCCTTTTGCTAACATCCGTTCTTCCACAGGGAGGTGGAGGCAACCCTGCACTGAAATCCGTAAGGTGAGGTCTTCTTGCGCATAGCTGACATCACCAACAATGCCTTTTTCCAGCAGGACTGCTTTGACAACCTGGACAATTGCAGGGATTTCTGGGCCAGGGATACGATCCTTGCAGTCGTTTTCATAAATTCCTCTACCGACCTCCATCATACGGAATCGGCAGCCGCGCCCGCGTTCATCCCAAAAGGCTTTTTCCAGTTCAAAAACCAACCCATTTAGATAATCGTGAGAAATGGCTTTGTCGCTCATCTTACTCCTTGTAGTAGGGATTGCCGAATGATTCGTCAAAGACGATGTCCTTTAACGCCAGGCGGGGGCGGGGGCGGTGGGGCCGCGTCGGATGTCCAATGGAGATCAGGCTGACCGCTTTATATTCGTCAGGAATGTTTAGCAACTTGCGCAACCGTATTTCATCGCGAACGTCGATGCAAGGGGCGATGACCCAGCAGGCTCCCAGGCCAAGGGCTGTCACCATCAGCAAGATGTTTTCAATCGCGGCCGAGGTATCAAAAGGAAGGTCCCAAACATCCTTGCGGCCAATGACGATGATGTTTACGGGAGCTGTGGCAGCAAACATTGAGACCGCGCCGGAGGTTAACTTCTCATAAGCAGCTTTCTTTTTAGCTTCATCTTCCAGGGTCGCGAAGCGCTGCTGCATTTTCTTGGTCATGAATTCCGCGGTAAATCTTCTTCCGCTGCCGCCGCCGGAGATATCTCCCAGTTTCTTGCGGGTGGCTTCATCCTTTACAACAATAAAGCGCCAGGGTTGGGCGTTTTCTCCTGATGGGGCTTGTCGGGCTGCTTCCAGGATCAGGTCAAGATCTTCATCCGAAACCGGTTCCGGTGAATATTCCCGGATGCTGCGCCGATCCTGGATGGCTTTTAAGGTGGCCTCTGCCAGAGTGAATGTATCAGACATTTGCTCTCCTTTAGTAATGAAATATGGACTGCCAGGGTGAGGTTGCGTGTCGCATTTCGATTGTTCCGAGTTCATTTGCTACTTAATGAGGTTCGTCTCATCTAATAAAACACTATTTTATAGAATGACACTATTATCACACGGATTTAGCGCTCTGTCAATAGAATTTGACCGAAAGGATGTTGTGCTAAAAAACCATTTTGGCGTTGTAGTCTTGACACTCTGAAATTTCTATGTTAATATCCAAGCAATGAAACCCAGTTTTATAGAATGGTACAAGTTTCATTTCCCTGATTAATACGAAAAGGAGATATTGATGGCCGACTTACCTTTTGTCAAAGCATCCGATGTTGAGGGGGAGTATCGCGAACCACCGCGAAGGTCGAAACTGCTCTTAGCTCCCAAGTTCGGAGGCGTTATTAACGTTTCTATGGGGATGAATATCACGGAAGTTGGCAGCATGATTCCGGATCATGTCCATACGGAATCAGAAGAAGTTTTGTTCCTGATCAGCGGTCGGGCCAAACTCGTCATTGAGGGAGAAGGCGAGTGGGAAATTGGGCCAGAGACCGCTTTTTATTCGCCAATTGGCAAAAAGCACCGCGTTGAAAACATCGGCGATGAACCGCTGAAATTAGTCTGGGTATATTGCCCACCGCTTCCAAGTCATTTGAAATAATTAATCAAGAAATGGAGATAACAAGATGTTTGAAGAAACCCGCAAGTATGTAAAGACCCTTGGACTGCCTGAAGGCGACCTATTCGATATGCCGTCTTCCACCCTGCGTTTTCCTGACGGCGCAGCTTTCCGCATTGAAGTTCCTACTGTTAATACGGCTGAATCCGTGCAAGCCCTTTTGGAAACCGCAACCAAAAACGGCATCGTCATCAACCGCGTGACCGAGACCTACGGTATGTTCCGTCATACCAAGGAAGAAATCAAGGAATACTGCCGGCTGTGCCATGATTACGGCTGCGAGCTGCTGCTCTCCGTTGGTCCCCGCGCGACCTATGATACCGGCGCGACGGTTCTTTCCTCCCAGGGTATTCGCATTAGCTACCGCCTGCGCGGTATGGAACAGGTGCTGCGCGCTGTGGAAGACATCAAGCGCGGTTATGAATACGGCTGCCGCGGCTTCCTCATCTATGATGAGGGCATGCTCTGGCTCGTCAACCAGATGCGTCACGACGGCGCTCTGCCTGCTGACATCAAATTCAAGTGCTCTGCTCACCTCGGTCAGTGCAACCCCTGCTCGTTCAAACTGCTTGAAAGCCTGGGCGCTGATTCCATCAACCCGGTGCGCGACCTGCAAATCCCGATGATCGCGGCGCTGCGCGCGGCTGTCCAGGTACCGTTGGATGTTCATACCGATAATCCTCCTGCTTCCGGCGGCTTCATCCGCGTTTACGAAGCTCCCGAAATTGTTCGTGTAGCTGCTCCTGTGCACTGCAAGACCGGCAACTCTGTTGTGTCCGCGCATGGTTCGCTGACCTCCGCCTCTGACGGCAAGAAAATGGCTGATCAGGCTTCCATCGTTGTCGAAATGCTGACCAGGTACTACCCCGAACTGACCCAATCCGGTAAGAACACCCCCGATATGTGCATTCCCGCAGTCTAGGAAAGGACTCTTCAATGGGTGAATGGGTTTTCCCACCAGATGGTGGCAGAATGGAAAAAGCTGAAGGTCTCTATCTGCAGACCATGAACATGACGCAGATCAGAGAACGGCTAAAGACGAATGATTTAATTATCATCCCTGTTGGCAGTACGGAATGCCATGGAGCTGGTCAACCTCTGGGTGAGGACACCTTCCTGGTGACGCGCATGGCGGAACAGGTCGCCTTGAAAACAGGCTGCACCATTGCGGAACCTGTCTGGTATGGATCCCATCCTTTCAATCACCTGGGTATGCCCGGTACCGTTGTTGTGCCGGAAGATGCGTTTTTGGCAAACCTGCGGGCTATTATCGCCGGCTTGTGGAACATGGGTTTTCGCAAGCAAATCTTTCTGAATGGGCATGGGCAGGAGGAAGTCATTCCGCTTGCCCTGCAGCAATTCGGAAAAAAGTACCAGGTGCCCGCGGTTCTCATTTCCCTGCATTGGCCGACCGTGATCCATGATTACCTCAAGGACAAAGCGCACGGCGGCCCCTTCGAGACGCCTTTCCAGCATGCTGACGAGGCAGAAGGATCTTACTCCCTGGCGCTTTTCCCGGAATTCATGGATATGAGCCTGGTTGTGGATACCAAGCCGGAAGGCTTTCTGCCGCCCGGACACGTGGACAAAGGCGGAGAGGTGTATCACGCCCCCATAAAGGGACATGAGCATGTTGGTTTGGGCGGCGCGGAAGTGCTTGTTTACCCTGAAGGCGTCATCGGACGGCCAACTCTTGCGGACGCGGAAAAAGCAAAACCCGGCTTGAACGCGCTCTTGGATTACATGGTGCGCCTCATCGGGGATATCATGACCAAATTCCCGGCTGGGGAACTGCCCCCCGCTGAAAAAGTCACCATGCGGCCCAAGGAGCAAATAGACGCGCTCCTGAAAGGTCCGCTAAACGGCGGCACGCACATATATACCGTAGCGTACCCCCCGTAAATCGATAAGCTCTGCTGAGGAATTTTATGCAAATACTCCGTGTAAACATGAATACGTTGCAGGTTCACTTTGAACCTGCAACGCTGCCTTATGAACGGCTGGGCGGCCGGGCCTTGATAGCCAGAGTATTGCTCGAAGAAGTTCCGGGCATGTGCGACCCCTTAGGCCGGGAAAACAAACTCGTCATTGCGCCGGGATTGTTAGCTGGTTCAGGTGTTTCTGCCTGCGGGCGCCTCTCCATCGGAGCGAAAAGCCCGCTCACTGGCGGCGTCAAGGAAGCAAATTCCGGTGGCACCGCGGGAGACGTGCTGGGTCGTCATGGTATTCGGGCGATAATTGTTGAAGATCTGCCAAGCGACGACACGCTTTACTTGCTGCTCGTGAGGAAGGGTCTTCAGGCAGAATTGCTTCCAGCGGATGACTTGAGGGGAAAAGGCAATTATGCCACCTCAACGCTCTTGCAAGGACGCTACGGGGGAGATTATTCCGTCATCTCCATCGGTCCTTCTGGCGAGCAGATGCTGCGCGGCGCTGGCGTTGCGGTAACTGGCATTAATGACCAACGCTGCAATATGTCTGCGCGAGGCGGCATTGGCGCCGTGATGGGCAGCAAGCACCTGAAAGCGATTGTGATCGAAAAAGAAGAAAACCGCAGAGCTCTGGCAGTTCCAGAACTGGTCCGCAACGCGAATAAGGATTTTGTTCTCGAGATAACTAAAAGCCCCAAATTAGGCAAACAAGGCTCGCAGCATCTTTACGGTACTGCTTCGATTGTCGCAGCGGTTAATGAAATGGGCGCGCTTCCAACACGCAACTTCAGTAATGGGCGCTTCGAAGATTCGGAATCCCTGCGCGGCGAGACCCTGCGGAAAACAATCCTGGAAAGAGGCGGCCAGGTTGGCGTGAATTGCATGCCCGGCTGCGCCATAGCCTGTCGGAATGTTTATGTGGATGAGAACGGCACGCCAATAGTTGCCACGCTGCAGTATGAGACCATCGCGCTGCTTGGTTCCAACCTTGGGCTAGGCAAACTCGATGATGTTGCCAGGTTGAATTACATCTGCAATGACCTGGGACTGGATACCATCGAGACTGGCGCTGCTCTCGGCGTAGCTATCGAAGCTGGCTTCGCGCGGTTTGGCGATTACGCCAGCATTGCCGCGCTCCTCAATCAGGTGTCGGAAGGCACGAAATTGGGTAAAGCTATCGGAAATGGCGCCGTGGCGACAGGTATAGCCGTTGGAAACATCAGAGTTCCGGCCGCGCTTGGCCAGGCAATGCCGGGTTACGACCCACGCGCGCTAAAAGGCAATGGCGTCACCTATGCCACTTCCCCTCAGGGCGCGGACCATACCGCGGGCAACGCGTTTGGAGCCAGGAATGAAGTAAACCCGCTTGGAACCCAGGGGCAGAAGGAGCTGAGTTTCAAGCTCCAGATAATCTCCGCCATGTTGGACAGCACTGGGCTTTGTTTGTTCGTCCGTCCCCCTATCATTTCCAAACCGCAGCTTTGCGTGGATATGATTAACGGCGTATACGGCTGGGGTTGGACCGTGGAGGACTATAACCAGTTTAATCGGGACGTGCTCAGGATGGAGTTGGAGTTCAACCGGCGCGCTGGCATCAATTCCCAAGATTACCGGCTTCCGGAGTATATGAAAACGGAACCATTGCCTCCTCACCAGGCGGTCTTTGATGTGCCTGATGAGGACCTGGACCAGGTGTTCTCGGCACTTGAAGACTGGCATGATTGAGGTTGAATTGTTTGGTCAATTGGCAGATAACGGGAGCAGGCTGAACGTGAATGACTTGCCGCTCCCGACAACTGCCTTGCGGCTGGCAGCGCATCTTAAGATTAATCAGGAATTAGTTGGAATTATCACCATTAACGGTAAGCAGAGCCAATGGACTGAAAAAATTGATAACGGCAGCAGGGTTTGTTTCTTTCCTTATCTTGCCGGCGGGTAATTCATCAAAATCAGTTGTACACGAAATCATGCCCCATAATAAAAACTGCTTAATACAACAATGATCCTTAATATTTCCGAATAAAGTTGGTTTGTCCTCTGACAAAAACAGTAAGCCAAGGAGACAACACTTAATGTAGCATAAACAACAACAAAGCCGCCCACCATTGAAAGTAGATGGCATACAAAAAGGAGAGTTATGCTATTACAAGTTGAGAAGCTGAATAAAGCTTTTGGGGGTCTTAAAGCAGTAAATAATGTGGATTTTTCAATCTAGACCGGCGAAATCGTCGGCCTGATTGGACCGAATGGCTCCGGAAAAACCACCACCCTGAACTTGCTCACCGGTTTTCTAAAACCAGACAGCGGTTCAATCCTGTTTGATGGCAAAGAAATTGCTGGAACCGCTCGCAGCAGCATGTGCGGGAACGGAATCGCGCGTACTTTTCAGCTGATCAAACCCTTCCTAAACCTTACCGCTGTACAAAATGTGATGATAGGCAGAGCCTTTGGCAAAGAAGCCACGATGAACCTGAAACTGGCGGAAGAAGACTCGCTGACAATGCTTGAAAAAGTTGGTTTGCGGAGCAAAGCAACTATGTTGGCAAAAGATATGACTTTGATGCAGCGCAAACGTCTGGAGTTGGCGCGCGCGCTGGCAGCAAAGCCTAAACTCCTGCTGCTCGACGAGTTAATGGCGGGGTTGAACCACGCTGAAGCAGACGAGGCGATGGACACCATCAGGGAAATCAGAGCTTCTGGTATTACTATCCTTATTGTTGAGCATATCGTGAAGGCTATCATGGGGCTTTCGGATCGCATTATCGTCTTGAACATGGGCGAGAAAGTGGCCGAGGGCACTGCCCAGCAAATCATGTATGATCCGCGCGTAATCGATGTTTACCTGGGGAAGAGCCATGCTTAAACTAACTGAGATTGATACCTACTACGGAGATTTGCAGGCTTTATGGGGCATTTCCCTTGAAGTCAAGGAAGGGGAAATGGTTTCCCTGATTGGTCCGAACGGGGCGGGGAAAACGACGACATTGCAATCCATCACCGGATTGCTCAGGCCGGCTCGGGGAAATATCTCATTCGACGGCCACGATTTGTTGAAAGTTCCACCCGACAAAATTGTGGATTTGGGTATATCCATGGTAATGGAAGGCGGGCGGGTTTTTGCAGGTATGTCCGTGATGGAAAACCTTGAATTGGGCGCCTACGGCGCGCGCGCGCGGAAAGACCGCGCTGAAACCATCGAGCATGTTTTTGAAACGTTTCCACGCCTCAAAGAACGGCTAACGCAGCGTGCCGGCACCCTGAGCGGTGGAGAAAGGCAGATGCTCGCCATCGGACGCGCGATGATGTCGAAACCGAAGCTATTGATGTTGGATGAGCCCTCCTTTGGTCTGGCGCCGATTTTGGTCGACGCGATATTTGAGATGGTAAAAGGCATCAACAAGCAGGGTGTCACTATCCTGCTGGTGGAACAGAACGTCCGCGCGGCTTTGGAGCTGGCAGACAGAGCTTATGTAATTGAAAACGGCAGAATCGTCGGTGAAGGTTCCGGCGAAGCCCTGCTTTCCTTTGAATCAGTGCGCAGCGCTTATCTAGGCTAACGAGAGGA
>MTKZ01023836.1_pt1 | contig 11411 bp, 9 predicted proteins | sample 1042781 | NCBI WGS metagenome assembly MTKZ01 (sample SAMN06212207, study PRJNA360539) | anaerobic digester metagenome | biome: Wastewater treatment plant; material: sludge; isolation source: anaerobic digester fed with sludge from wastewater treatment plant | place: Denmark: WWTP Viborg ...
CGCCGATATCTTCGAAGCCCAACCACCCCCCGTACCCCGGAGTCAGGTCTATCAGCCCTTTCACATCCACGCGCGGAGCGTTGGGCCGGTAGAGATCGCCCTGGAGCATCCATTTATCACTTGCCTGCCAATCATACCCGATACCGAGCCTGGATTGGTAGAGGCCGCCGCGAAAAGCATGGCCCGGCTTCAGGATTTTTCCCGCCTGCAGGTTCAGTTTGGTGTTCTCACCCAGATCGTACCCGCCGATGCGCAGGAAGTCGCCGCTTCGCAACTGATGGGTGAAGTTCACATCGGTGCGGAACTTGCCCCGGTCGGAATCGAACAGGAAGTCCACCTTCGGCCCCTTTCCGGAGGGCAGCGGCGGGGGTTTCGGCTGCTCGTCGGCTCGGGATGCCTGCGAACCAACCCCGACGACCTTGCTCACACGCTCGACGATGGCTTTGGCGCCCTCTGTGGTCTCGCGGAGATTGCGGATGCTCTGCTCCAGGTCTTCTTTCATGCCCGGCATTCCGGGCATATCCGTAATCTGCTTTGCGTTGTCGGCCGCCGTCCCGATGTCGGCGGACGCCTGCTTCAGGTTGGCGATGATGGCGCGGAGGTCGCCGCTGCCGGTGCCGCTCAGGAACTCCTCGATGCGCCGGGATGCGACTTCGAGGTTGGCCATGGCGCCCGCCAGGCTGCTGGTGGTCCTGTTCAACTCGTCCCGGTTTTCGGAGGCGACGCCGCGCATGTCGGTGATAAGGCCGAGCCCGGCAACCGACGCCAGGCGGAGGTTGACCGCGGCGGAGGTCAGGTTCTGCTGGAGCGCCTGATCGGACAGCAGTCTGTCCGCCGAGGCGCCTACCTTGTCCAGCCTCTCGAGCACAGACGCGACCTTCGGAAGCAGATCGTCGAGGCTCACCTGCGGCTGGCCGGGCAGCGTCTCGCCGCCGGTCAGCGGGCCCGCGCTCACCGGGCCCGGCACGACTTCGACGTACGGGTCGCCCAGCACCGAGCGCGACGCAAGACGGACACGCGAACCTTTCGGGACCACGACACGGTCGTTGATGCGAAGCTCGATCTCGGCTTTGTTCGAGGAGTTCAGTCGGACATCGGAGACATCGCCGACCCGGACGCCCGCTATCATGACAGGCGTGCCTTTCTCCAGCCCCTGCGCGCTCGGGAAGATGGCTTTCAGAAGGTATGTTCCGGACGCCAGGCGCAGCGACCCGACATACCAGTACGAGAATCCGAGCAGCAGGCAGCTCACGATGGCCGCAATGCCAACCTTCAGGTTTCTGAGTCGGTTCGATTCCATATCTCGATCAACTCGGGCCCACGGCGCCGCCGGCTCCGGCCTGCACGAATCGCTGGATGACCGGGTGCTCCGACGCCAGAAACTCGCCGGGCGGCGCATAGACCGCGACGGCGCCGTCGTGGAGCAGGGCGATGCGATCGGCGATGCGCGCTAGCGCGCCCACATCGTGCGACACGACCACCGACGTCAGGCCCAGCCGCCGCCTCGTCTCCGCGATAAGCTCGTCAATGGAGCGGGCGGTGGGCGGGTCGAGGCCGCTGGTCGGCTCGTCGTAGAACAGCACCTGCGGACTCGTCGCAAGCGCCCGCGCGAGCCCCACCCGCTTCGCCATTCCTCCCGACAACTGGCTGGGATACAGCCCCTCCGTGCCGCTCAAGTGCACAAGCGCCAGCGTGTCCCTAACGAGAGCGGCAGCGGTCTTTCTGGTGTACCCCAAACGGCGCATTGGCGCAAGTGCGATGTTCTCGAACACGGTCATCGAGTCGAAAAGGGCGGAGTACTGGAAGACGAAGCCGACGTTGGCGCGGGCATTCAGGAGGCTCTTCTCGCCGAGGCCGGCGATCTCCTTGCCGCACAGGCGCACGGTTCCCGCGGCCGGCGCCAGAAGGCCAGCCATGCACTTGATCAGCGTGCTCTTGCCCGAGCCGGACGAGCCGATGATGCCCACGATCTCGCCCCGGTTGACTGAGAGGTTGACCCCGTTCAGGATGACGCGGCTGTCGCGGGTGAAGACGAGCCCGCCCACGACGACCGCCTGCTCTTCCGGCGCGGCGCTCAAGTCCGCACCCCCGGCCCGAACATCAGCATGGCCAGGAAGAAGTTGACCATGTAGATGACCACAATGCTGATGACGACGGCGTTGGTCGTGGAGCGCCCGACGCCCGTGGCGCCCCCGGTGGTACGAAGCCCCTGCTGACAGCAGACGAGAGTAACAACCAGACCGAAGACCGCCGCCTTGATGAGCCCCATGGTGATGTCGCGTCCCGTGACCATCTGCGCGAGCGATTGTTCGAAGCTTCCCCCGGAGACACGGCTTGCGACGGCCACGAAGTAGCCACCGACAAGCCCGGCGACGTTGGCAAACGCCGTAAGCATGGGAAAGACAACCAGTCCGGCCAGAATGCGCGGCGCGACGAGGTACTCTACGGGGCCGATGGCAAGGGACCGGAGGGCGTCAATCTGCTCGCTGACCTTCATGGAGCCGATTTCGGCGGCTATGGCCGAACCCGCCCGCGCGGTGACGACGACGGCGGTCACAACGGGCGCCATTTCGCGCACGAGTGAGAGCCCGAGCCCGCCTCCGACATAGCTGCCCGCCCCGTACTTCACGGCCAGCAGGCTCGAATAGAGGGAGAGGACCATACCCGAGAACGTCACCGTCACTACGACAATCATCAGCGAGTTGACGCCCAGCACTCCCATGTAGGTCAGGGAATCCACCCAGACGGCGCGCCGCGTGAGGGCGCAGCCGAGGGCGCGCACGAGCAGCGTGACCGCTTCGCCGACGTTGTCGAGAAACGTGAACAACCGCTCGAAGGCGAACTGCGTCGGCATCGCGGCGACCTTCACCACTTCCTGAGCAGTCCTGTCGAGAACGTCGCCTGTTTCGTGCTTTTGCATCTGGCCCCGTGAACCGTGATCTCCGCCAGCCGAATTCCCGCACGACGACGGTGGATTTCGCGGCAAGAGGCAGTATAGTCAGGCGGCGGGGGGCTGTCAATTCGTCGGATGTTGCTGGTTGTTGGTTGCTGGTTGCTGGTTGCTGGTTACTGGTTGCTGGTTGCTGGTTGCTGGACGGATGTGCGGCCATCTCTGCTGGCCGCACGGCGTCCGGGGGAGCTGTGCTCCCATCTCGGGCTGGCGGGCTATCTGGCGCTCACTGACAGAATTTGTCAGTGGCATGTGCTAATGTAGCGGCGGAGGCAGCAGCCGACCGATGAATACAGACGAACGCACGCCGATACCGCTCTTCGCGCACACGCCGCCGGAAGGCTCGGATAACTGGCACCGGCTGGATGACCACCTCCGGGCGGTTGCCGAACTGGCCGCGCAGTTCGGCGCCCCGTTCGGAGCGGGCGATGAAGCACGCCTTGCCGGACTGCTGCACGACGCCGGAAAGGCCGGAGACCTGTTCCAGAAACGTCTTCGGGGGCAGGCGAGCAACGTGGACCACTGGTCGCCAGGAGCCTGGGCGGCCATCACCAGGTATCGCAACCTCGCTGTGGCGATGGCGGTACAAGGTCACCATCAAGGTCTCAGGCAGGTTGACAAGAACACCCTGCGCCTGCTGGATCCGGGCAGTTGGGGAGCGAGGCACCCCGACGGACCTGCGCTTTCCGTTGACGATCCCGGCAGGCTGCTGGACATGCTCCATGCGGCCGGGTTGGACCCTGCAGACCCTCACCCGTCGATCTACGGAAAGAGTATTCAGCAGACCGCCTCAGCTATGCTGGACATCCGCATGCTGTTTTCGGCGCTGGTCGACGCGGACTTTCTGGACACCGAGCGCCACTTCAACCACGGACAGGCGAGGCGCGCGGCGCCAAGCCTGGAGCCTGGCGCAGCCCTGCAGGTCGTGCGCCAGCACGTTGAAGGCCTGGCGAAGATGCCCGGAGCCGATCCTGAGCTCCTGAAGCTACGCTCGGATCTGTTCCAGGCGTGCCTGTCTTCGGCAGGGAATGCCCGCCAGCCGGGGCTATTCACCCTGACGGCGCCCACCGGTGCGGGAAAGACACTGGCGATGCTTGCGTTCGCGCTCCGGCACGCGCAGCAGGTATCTGCCCGGCGCCTGATCTTCGTCCTCCCCTTCCTCAGCATTATCGAGCAGACGGCACGTGTCTATCGGGACCTGCTGGGGCCCTCTTTCGGAGAGGATTATGTGGTGGAGCATCACAGCCTGACCGGAACGCGCTCCACGGCGGGCCAGGAGACAGTCGGCGAAGGCGACGCGGTGGCCGAAAAGGAGCGCCGCCAGAGGCTGATGGCCGAGAACTGGGATGCGCCCGTCATCATCACGACAAGCGTGCAACTCCTCGAATCGTTGTTTGCCAACCGGCCGGGGGCCTGCCGGAAGCTGCACCGGCTTGCGTCCAGTGTCATTCTCTTCGACGAAGTGCAGACGCTGCCGCTCTCACTGGCAATCGCCACGCTGAAGACTCTCTCCCGCCTGACGGCCGGCTACCGGGCCAGCGTCGTGTTTGCCACCGCCACACAGCCGGCTTTCGAGACTCTGAGCCGCGTTGTGCGCGAAGACCGAAACACCGGCTGGGCGCCAGCCGAGATCGCTTCACCGGAGTTGGGGCTGTTCGGGCGTATCCGGCGAACGAGCGTCACGTGGCCTGGAAAGGAACCAACATCCTGGGAGCAGCTTGCCGACACGCTGGCCCTGCATCCCCGCGTCCTGTGTGTGGTCAATCTCAAACGTCATGCAGCTGAACTCACGCGCCTGTTGAGGGAGCGCGGCGTAGCTGGTGTCCGGCACATCTCCACAAACCTGTGTCCGGCGCACAGGCAGCGTGTGCTCAACGAGATTCGCCAGACGCTTGAGAACGGTGAAAGCGACGCCTGCCGCCTTGTCGCCACCCAGTGTGTGGAAGCTGGCGTAGACGTAGACTTCCCGGTGCTGTATCGAGCTATGGGTCCGCTGGAAGCGATTGCGCAGGCTGCGGGCCGCTGCAACCGGAACGGACGGCTGGAGACAGGGCAGGTCGTTGTATTCCGCCCCGAGGACGAAGCCTATCCGCCCGGGGCGTACGCACAGGCGGCAGCGGTCACGTGGGCACTGCTGTCGAGGCTGGGCCCTGACGCTATGGACATCGACGACCCGGAGCTGTTCGCGCGCTATTACACAGAGATGTACGATATTGCCCGCCCCGAAACGCACAACCGGGAACTTCGCGATGCCATCGCAGCGCAGGATTTCGAGGCGGTAGCAAGGGAGTATCGGATTATCGCGGCGGACGCCATCAACGTTCTGGTTCCCTATGAGGAAGAGGAGTTTGAAGTGCTCTGCAGGGAGACGGAGCAGAGGGGTCTGACGGCAAGCTGGCAGAGGCGGGCGCGGCCGTTCGCGANNGGTTCGCGGTCTCCGTATTCCGGCCCCGGCCGGCGGACCCGATCCGCCGCTATTTGAAGCCGGTACCCGTTGTGAGAGGAGGTGATTCGGACGAGTGGTTCATCTACCTGGACCCGGCCCACTACGACAGGGACACCGACCTTGGTCTTGTCGTTCCGGACGAGTCCCAGGTGCTTATCGCATAGAAGAGGAGGAACACTATGACGCCGTCGCGTCAAACGCTTGAGGTCTGGGGGAGCCTGGCGTGCTTCACCCGGCCCGAACTCAAAGTGGAACGCTTCAGCTACCCGGTCATCACGCCATCGGCGGCGCGAGGCATCTTCGACGCCATCTGCGTCAACCGGCACAAGTACCGCTGGCAGGTGCTGAAGGTGGAGGTGCTGTCGCCGCCCGGCTACATTGCCCTGCGGCGCAACGAGGTGAAGGATAAGACGCCCTCGGAGCGGACCATTGGTCAGTGGATGTCCGGCACGGCAGAGCCGCAGCCGTTGCGGGCCGGCGCCGGGGAAGAGGCCAACACACCGCGCCAGACCATGGCGCTCAAGAACGTCCGTTACCGGCTTCACGCCGAGATTCGGCCGTGGAACGGCTATCAGGACGAGCTCGTGTCCATGGAGGCGAAGTTCCGCCGCATCGCTGGCGCGGGCAAGTGCTTCCAACAGCCGTACTTCGGCTGCCGTGAGTTCCCGGCGTTCTACCGGCTGCTGGAACACGGCGAGGAAGGACCGCCGCCCGCTTCGATAGATACGCACATCGGGTGGATGCTCTACGATGTGTTCGACCTCTCGCGGCCGGGCGAATGCACCGACAGGCCGTTCATCACGCTGTTCGAGGCGAATCTGCGCGGCGGCGTGATGGCGGTGCCGGACTTCGATTCGGCGGAGGTGCGGAAGCCTCCGAAGGAGGCCGCCAATGCTTGACCGCTTGCTGGACTACGCCCGTCGTGAGAATCTGGTGGCGGAGCCGGGTTTCACCGTGAAGCAGGTCCGCTGGGCCCTGGATTTCGCGGAGGACGGGCGTTTTATCGGAGTCTTGCCGCTCGGTGATGCATCAGACAAGCGCAATCCGGGCCAGGAGTTCCCGAGATGTCCGGATCTCAGCCAGCCCGAACTCACCAGCGGTTCCGAAATCCGCTCGCACTTTCTCGTGGAGACCTGCCAGGTGGTGGGACTGCTGCTGAAGGACGGCGCTCCAGCTAAGGAAGTGCAGGACACCACAGCCAAACACGGCTACTTTGTGCGGCTGCTTGATGAAGCCTCTCAGCACGAGCCGGTTCTGTCAGCTGTGGCAAGCGCCCTGAGTGATCCGGAAAGACTCGAGCAGATTCGCGCTGCTCTCACTGCTGCCACTCCAAGGGCCCGGCCCACCGACAAAGTCACGCTCCGGATTGGCGGACGCTTCCCGGTCGAGTCCGATGCGTGGCACGGCTGGTGGAGGGTCTTTCGAAAGACGCTGTCCCGGTCTGCGGATGCCGGCGGCTCGATGCTGTGTCTGGCAACCGGCGAGCTCGTCGCGCCCGCTCGGACACATCCCAAGATAAACGGCCTGGCAGACGTCGGAGGCATGGGGATGGGCTCATCGCTCGTCGGCTACGACAAAGACGCCTTCCAATCGTACGGCCTGTCTCAGTCCGAGAACGGCGCCGTGTCGGAGCAAGCAGCGGCTGAGTACCGGGCCGCCCTGAACGACCTCATCGAGAGGCACAGCCGTCGTCTTGCGGGCGCGAAGGTGGCGCACTGGTTCACGCACAGTGTCCCGCCAGAAGACGACCCGCTCGAATGGATCGAGACGCCGCAGGAAGCTGAGCAGCTTGCAGCCCGGCAGAAGGCCAACGAACTTCTCGACAGCATCCGCACTGGCACGCGCCCGAATCTTCAGGGCAATCGCTACTACGCCCTTACCATCTCCGGCGCCGCCGGGCGCGCCATGGTGCGCGACTGGATGGAGGGGCAGTTCGAGGACCTGGTCCGCAACGTGACCGCCTGGTTCGACGACCTGTCGATTATGAGACGGGACGGCAGCGGGCTGGCTTCCCCGCCGAAGTTCATGGCCGTCCTCGGCTCCACCGTCCGGGCGCTGGACGACCTGGCTGCTCCATCGGTGACGGCCCTCTGGAGATCGGCGCTCACCCGGGGGCCGATCCCCGGGCAGTTCCTGGCGCAGGCTCTGGCTCGGGCGAGAATAGACATCATTGAGGACCAAAACCTGAACCACGCACGGTTCGGGCTTATCAAGGCATTTCATGTAAGACAAGGAGACTCCAAAGTGAATCCCTATCTCAACGAAGACCATCCGTCGCCCGCGTATCACTGCGGGAGGCTGATGGCGGTCTATGCGCGGCTGCAGTATGCCGCGCTCGGCGACGTGGGCGCGGGAGTTGTGCAGCGCTTCTATGCTGCCGCCAGCGCCACGCCCGCGCTCGTGCTTGGGAGGCTGGCCCGCTTGAGCCAGTTCCATCTGAGCAAGCTCGAGCCAGGACTGGCCCGCTACTTCGATTCGAAGATCGCGAACATAAACATGAGAGCCCATATGGGAGACAGGTACCCCGCGGCCCTGAATCTCGAGGAGCAGAGCCTGTTCGCGCTTGGATACTATCAGCAGCTTGCCGCCGACCGGGCCCCGAAGGCCGCGGCGGACGAGACGACGACCCCGGAAAGTGAGGAGAACAATGTCTGAACCCATCAAGAACCGTTACGAGTTCCTGTATTTCTTTGACTGCGAGAACGGCAATCCCAACGGAGACCCGGACTCCGGCAACGCCCCGCGTATCGACCCGGAAGACATGCACGGGCTGGTGTCCGATGTCGCCCTGAAGCGCAGGGTTCGCAACTATGTGCAGATGGCCCGCGGCAACCAGGCGCCCTACTGCATCTTCGTGGAGCACGCCACCAACCTGAACAGGCCCATCGTGATGGCGCATGAGAAGACCGACGGAGGCTTCACCCCGGACAAGAGCGCGGGAAAGGACAAGGTGAGACTGGCGCGCGAGTGGATGTGCGGGAACTTCTACGATGTCCGCGCGCTGGGCGCAGTGATGAGCACCGGGCCGAACGCGGGACAGGTGCGCGGGCCGGTGCAGGTCTCTTTCGCCCGCTCACTCCATCCCATTCTGCCGCTTGACGCCTCGGTCACGCGGATGGCGGTGGCGGAGGATGTGAAGGGCGCGAAATCCAGCGCCGACTACCTGCAGTGGGAGAAGGACCAGCCCGAGGACAAGCTGCGCACAATGGGCCGCAAGGCGCTCATCCCGTACGGGCTTTACTGCGCCAACGGCTTCATCAGCGCCCATCTGGCCGCGGGTACGGGCTTCTCTCAGGAAGACCTGCAGCTCCTGTGGGACGCCCTCTTGAACATGTACGACCACGACCGCAGCGCGAGTAAGGGCACCATGTCCGCCCGCAAGCTCATCGTGTTCAAGCATGTCGGAAAGGACGGCGACCCGGCCAATCGCGAGCGCGAGGCGATGCTGGGCTGCGCTCCCGCACATCGCCTGTTGGACCTTGGCGGGCAGGAAGACGACGGCACGGCCATCGTGCGCGCCTGGCAGAACGACCCGGCCCGGGCGCCCCGGAAGTTCTCGGACTTCTCGGTGGTGGTCCACAAAGAAAGGGCGCCGGCGGGCGTGGACGTCATTGAGATGCTGTGACGGGTGAATCCGTGGACGTTTGGCCGGACGAAGACCTTGTGATGGTCAGCGCAATCTCGCACTGGTGCTACTGCCCCAGGCGATGCGCCCTGATCCATCTGGAGAACGTCTTCGAGGAAAACGTCTTCACGCTGCGGGGGCGGCGCGAGCATGAGAACGTCGATCAGGCGGGCCACGAGACCGCCGAGGGCGTTGTCATACAGCTCGCGCTGCCCCTGCGCAGCAACAGGCTGGGCCTCACGGGTGTCGCGGACGTTGTGGAGTTCTGGCCCGATGGCCAAGTCTTGCCGGTGGAATACAAGCACGGCCGGCGCCGCAAGGGCGGCAGGCTGAACGATATGGCCCAGCTGTGCGCGCAGGCCATGTGCCTCGAGGAGATGCTGGGCGTCAGCATCACTCGCGCGGCGCTCTTCTACCGCGGGTCAAAACGGCGGCAGGAGGTTCCACTGGACGGCGGGCTGCGCAGCTGCACCGAGGCGGCGGTCACACGCATCCGGGAGATGCTCAAGAGCGGAGTGACCCCTCCACCCGTAAACGACAAGCGCTGCCCGGACTGCTCGCTGAAAGATTGCTGCCAGCCGGAGCTGGTGGAGGCTCTGGCGCGGGACGGACCGGCAAGCGCCCTGTTCGTTCCGGGCGAGGGAGAAGGACTGGACTAGAGGAGGACGGTAAGGCTGTGGCAGCGGAACTTCTCAACACGCTGTTTGTGATGACGCAGGGCGCGTATGTGCACCTGGATGGCGAGACGGTGAAAGTGGAGCTGAAGGGCGAAACGCTGAAGCAGACGCCGCTGCACCATCTGGGATCCATCGTCGTGTTCGGGCTGGTGAGTGTGAGCCCGTGGCTGATGCACAAGTGCGCCGAAGATGGCCGGGCCGTGAGCTTTATGGACGTCAACGGCCGGTATCTGGCGCGGGTGGAGGGCGCGACAAGCGGCAATGTGCTGCTGCGGAAGGCGCAGTGGGAAGCCTCCGGCGCACCCGCGGCGGCCGCGGAGATAGCCCGGCGCATCGTTGCGGGCAAGCTTCAGAACTCGCGCTCGGTTGTGCTGCGCGCGCTGCGCGATCTGAACGATTCGGGCGCGAGCGAAGCACGGCAGGCAGGGAAAGCCGCGCTGGAGCAGGCGGCGCGGGAGCTGGCCGCGCGGATTCAGGCGCTTCCACAGGCGGGGTCCATGGACGCGATACGCGGCGAGGAGGGTCACGGCGCGCAGGCGTACTTCGAGGCGTTCGACGCCATGATAACGGCCCAACGCACGGACTTCCGGTTCGACAGCCGCAGCCGCAGGCCGCCGCGAGACCGGGTGAACGCCCTGCTTTCGTTCCTTTACGCGGTGCTTGCCAACGACTGCCGGGCGGCTCTGGAGGGGGTCGGGCTGGACCCGCAGGTGGGGTTTCTTCACGCCCTGCGGCCGGGCAGGCCGGCGCTGGCCCTGGACCTGATGGAGGAGTTCCGCGCGCCGGTTGCGGACAGGCTGGCGCTGACGCTGATCAACCGCAGGCAGGTCGGGGCGGACGACTTCCGGGTGCGCCCCGGAGAGTCGGTTCTGCTGACCGAAGACGGGCGCAAGAAGGTGATTGTGGCCTATCAGACGCGGAAGCAGACAGAGGTCGCGCATCCTCTCCTGAAGACGAAAACGCCGCTGGGGCTGGTGCTCCACCTGCAGGCGCGGCTTTTGGCGCGCTGCCTGCGCGGTGATATCCCCGCCTATACGCCCTATATCCCGAGGTGAGCAGCAGATGCGTGACGACTATCTGATCTCCTATGACGTGAACACCGAAGACTCCGCGGGCAGGTCGCGGCTGCGCAAGGCCTCCAAAGCCTGCGTCAATTTCGGCCAGCGGGTGCAGTACTCCGTGTTCGAATGCAAGCTGAACGAGACAGAGATGGAAGAGCTGCGCCAGCGGCTGCTGAGGATTATCGACAGGGACAAGGATAGCCTCAGGTTCTACCGGCTTCCCGGCGGGCGCGAGCGCTGCGTGGAGACGTACGGCATAGACAAGTACACCGACCCCGACGCGCCGCTCATCGTCTAGCAGCGCGAACCCCAAGCGGGGACGCTGCAAGCGTGAGGTTCGCGCAGCCTGAGGCCCACTTCTGAGCGTGCGCAGCCTGCCCTGCTGCAAAAGCCGGCGGCAGGGCAGGAAACCGCATTGGTCGTCAGGAACACACGTTTTGAGCTTGAAGACGCCTGAATCGGGCGTTTTCAGGCGCCGTTGCATCGGCCCTTCGGGGCCGGTGAGGATTGAAACACCCTGTCCATCTGTGGCCTCGGCTGGCTGGACGAGTTGCATCGGCCCTTCGGGGCCGGTGAGGATTGAAACAAAGACGCGGGCTTGCTTAGTGGGCGCAAGGCGCGGTTGCATCGGCCCTTCGGGGCCGGTGAGGAT
>MTKZ01008795.1_pt1 | contig 11405 bp, 9 predicted proteins | sample 1042781 | NCBI WGS metagenome assembly MTKZ01 (sample SAMN06212207, study PRJNA360539) | anaerobic digester metagenome | biome: Wastewater treatment plant; material: sludge; isolation source: anaerobic digester fed with sludge from wastewater treatment plant | place: Denmark: WWTP Viborg ...
CAGTGTATCGTACGTCAGCATCGATTGCGGACGCAGCAGATAGCCTTTCTTTTTCTCAGGCGGCAGTTTGTTGACCACTTGTGTAATCATTGGGCCAAGGATCCGCTCCTGTTCATTGATGGGCAAGCCTAATTCAGACGGGAAGTAGGTTAAAAATAATTCTTTTTCCGGATCATGATACACAACCGGAACTCCAACTGGACTCTGGTAACCGCAGGAAGGACAGACTGCGATATTCACCTGCCCGCTGAGCAGGCGTTCTTTTGCCGCAGGATCCTGAAATAAGTCAAATACTTGTTGAACGTCCGCAATCATCTGTTGGTGACAGCGCGGACAAGGCGTGGTTGTTTGAGCCATAAAAGCTCCCTTCATTAAATTGATCTGTAAAATTATACCAAATTCCGCCAGTGTTCCGGCTGAGGGTTCGGCAATCACAGTCATTCGAAATTCGGATTGACTTTTCGAATAAAGAAATAAAATTTGGTGTTCTTATGGTTGTGTGCTTCGCGTAAAAGATTTATATGAGGAATAATTCATGGATTAATCTGTCATTGCGAGGAGGGCGTTAGTCCGACGAAGCAATCTATTCTTGCATGTGGCAGGAGATTGCTTGCCTCTAAGGGACTCGCAATGACAGGTTTCATTTATTACATTTGACTTGGTATCGAATAATTTAATATATAACATCATTCATTAATGCAAAAGTCATTAATATTCTTAGACAATTATGAATTGTTGCTCCGTATTCCCATATTTCAAATTGCTGGTTTTGATTGTCTTTATTCGCGTTTCTGGCTAAAATTTATTGAGGCACAATACAAAAACAGGCCAGCAATTTAAAATATGGGAAGGATGCTTTCATGTTGTGATGGTTTTGCTCGAAGCGTAAAAACCATCACAACATCAAGTTTTTCCCGATTGATTCAAATTACAAGTTAATATTTCGAATTACTGAAATCTGACAGAAAGAGAACCTTGTTTTGAAAATATCCATTACGGCTGATGTTCATCTATCTTCCTATGAAGAAACTCCGGAAAGATACCATGCATTGGAGGATATTATCCTCCAGTCCCTGAATGAAAACATCCACAAGCTATGGATCATCGGAGATCTTTTTCATGCAAATTTTGATCGCTATTCGGACTTTGAAAATCTGGCTAAGAAATATCCGGACATGACCTTTCAGATCATACCCGGCAACCATGATTCAACACTCTCATCCAGAAGTTTGGCAGGACAAAATATCCGGGTTTTTGATGAACCTGCAATCATCACGGAAGATTACCAGTTCTTAATCCTGCCTTACAGACATGGAAAAACGATGGGAGAGTTGATTGCGGAAAGAAAAGATCAATTGCTCCCTAAAAATTGGATTTTACTCAGCCATGGAGACTGGCTTGACGGAAGGCGGAGTTTCAATGCAATTGAAAGCGGAACGTATATGCCGCTGACAAGATCTGATCTTGAACGATACCAGCCGGCGAGAGTATTTTTAGGGCACATTCATGCTCCTTCAGACGGGCCGGTTTTCTATCCAGGTTCTCCCTGCGGACTGGATATCACTGAGACAGGTTTAAGACGCTTTTTAATCTATGATCCGCAAACGAATACCGTCGAAAGCCGGGAAATTGACACGGATTTTCTCTATCAGCAATGCAGTATATTTGTGATGCCGGTTGATGATGAAGCGGACTCTGTCAGGCAGATGGCCAGTGAGATAAAAAGGAAATGGAATATCCGTGAAAAAGATCGTCAAAAAACAAGGATTCGAGTCCAGGCAAGCGGTTACACGCGAAACAAAAGCGAACTGTTAGCGGTACTGCTGGAGGAATTTGAAACATTTCTATTTTATAAAAATGAATCGCCGAACATTGAAAAAGTTTCCGTAACGATCGACGAAAACCGCATCAAAATTGCCCAGTCGGTTAAAGAACGAATTGACGCTTTGGAGCTGAATTGCTCACCGGATGAACCAGATCGGGATCAAATTCTGATGGAAGCGTTTCAGCTCATTTTCAAGGAGTAGATGATGGCAATTCGCATCCAAAAGCTTAACGTGAAAAATTTAGGGCCCATCCATGAATTCAGCCATCAATTCCGGTTAGTCAATTTGATCTATGGCCATAACGAACAGGGAAAAACGTATCTGGTTGAATTTATTTATCGATCGCTTTTCAAAAATATGGCGTTATTGAACCCTAGGCCTATCACAGCTTCAGGCCAGTTGATTGTAACCGGATTGCGCGATGAGGAAATATCATTTTCACCTGCATCGAAAACAAAGATGGAGAATTTTTGGACAGAGACAACTCCAGGACTACCAGGCGATTTCAGCAAATTGCTGGTAGTAAAAGGCGGCGATCTGGACCTGACACCGAACGATCCGGCAGGATTGGACGATCAAATTTTAAAAAACTTTTTGTCCGGGGAAAGATTGCTCGGAAAAATTTCCGCAAAAATCCGATCCACAGACAGTTCAGCCGCGTATGAACATGGAAAAATCATTGGAGCACAGCGAGGCTCCGTCAAGAACTATGCTGATTTATTTGAAAGCATTCAGCAGATCGATGCATTAATGCAAGAAATTCAATTAAAAATTTCCGGCGGGAAAAGATGGGAGCTTTCGCAAGAGATTGAAAGGATAAAAAAAGAACTTCGATATCAAGAGCAGGCAAAAAAGCGTCTGGCTTTAACCTTATCTCGTGAAATTGAAGAAATTGAAGCGCAATTGGAAAAAATTCCCAAAGAACCGTTGGATGATGCAGAAAGACTGATCGCAAAATATGCGCTGAATCAATCCATCCTGCTGAAAAAGGAACAGGAATTGTCAGAAAATCTGCAAGTCAGCCGCGATTATCCCTGGCTGGCTGCAGCAGTGGAGGAATATCAGAAACAAATCCTTTTAGAAAAACGGACTGACGATCAGACCGGAAATGCCTGGCTGATTGCCACAGTCCTGGCAGCATTTCTATCCATATCGCTCATTCTGATCCAGCAACCTTATTTTGGAATTGCAACCATTCTTCTGACGTTGCTGTTCGGTTTTTTCTACATCCAAAGCTACCGCAAACAGCAATCCAACGAAATCCATAAAATGGAAATCGAAAAAATCGAACAGATTTTTCGCGAGCGGTTTTCTGCAAATGGAGCAATCGGATTGTCCGTTTTGTTGAGCAAACAGCAAGCATTGCAGCCGATTTATTATTCCATTCAACAAATTCGAAACGACATCCGGTCATCTGCCAGAGAATCAGAGGACACCCGACAGGATATTCTCCATCTCCTCAAGAAATACACCAGTCAGCAGATTGATCCGAAGGATTGGCAGTCAACCATTGACACTTTGCAGAAGAAACGGAAAGCTCTCGAAACCTGTCTGCACCAAAAAGAGGATGAATTATCCAAATTGGATTTTGATGAGGATTCCGATCTCTATTTCCAGGATTCCGGTTCAGATGAGACATTCGGCACTCCTATTTGGGATAAAGCCGAAGAGTTGGATCACGCGGATTCGGAATTGAATGCAGTACTGCCGATATACGACAAAGCCAGGAAGCATGAACTGACCATTCTTCTGAAAAAACAGCAACATGAATTGAATGCGATTGATCAACAGATGCAGCAATTGAAGCAAGCGGTTTGTGCGATTACAAAATCGGATATCAATATGGTATGGGAAGAATTGATAGAAAAACTCACAGAAAAAAGAGCGGAAATTGTCAGTCAATATAAGGAAGTAACTGCTGCAATTATCGCTCAAATGCAAGTAAATAAAGTATTGGATGAATTGAAACAGATCGAGGGAGAAAAAATCGAAAAGAATCTGCATTCGCCTCTGGTCAGCGAAACACTGTTGGCAGCGACAGGGCGATACAATCAAATCGAACAGGAAAACGGAGAGCTAATCCTCTCTGATCCGTATGGGAAATACAAACTGAAAGAATTAAGCACAGGCGCCAAAGAACAGGTTTTATTCGGATTACGCATCGGCTTTGCTGCCAGACTCCTTTCCGGTGAACCGCAGTTTCTGATCCTGGATGATGCATTTCAATATTCCGATTGGGAACGACGCGAACGGCTGGTGGATCTGCTTGCAAACCTTGCCAAACACGGGTGGCAGATTTTTTACTTTTCCATGGATGATCATATAAAACAGCTTTTTGAAGAGAAGATTCGTCCGGAATTTCAAGAGGATTATTGTTCGATCATGCTGGACCAATCATAGGCTACTTATCATGAAGTGTGCTAATCTCGGTTAACCACAGTAATTTAAAATATTGACTTTTCTTTCGAATTAATCGAGAAATTATGTTGTTCTTTTGTTTTGCGCTTTGCGCAAAACAAAAGAACAACAAAGAATCCATCCCGGGATGCCGGACAGGTGTGTTAAAATCAGAAGATCATGCCTGCAAATATCAGCGCTTTCCATTCCGATCAATATCAAATTGAGACCGATCTGTACCAGGGTCCGTTGGATGTTTTGCTCGATCTGATTGAAAAGGCTGAACTGGATATCACCGTTCTCTCCCTCGCCCAGGTTACAGATCAATTCTTGGCTTATATTGAACGCATGGAAGATGATAATCCGGCAGAAGTTTCCGCGTTCATTGTCATTGCAGCCCGTCTGATCCAAATCAAATCCGCTGCACTGCTGCCCAATGCAGCAGTGCAACTGAAAAATCTGGATGAAGACAGCGGTGAATCCCTGGCGCAGCAGTTAATTCTGTATCGCAAATTCAAACAACTGGCAGCCTGGCTGGCAGCACGGGAAGATCAGGACTTGCGTTCCTGGGAACGCCTGCACGCTCCGGATGTCGGCATTGAACCGCCGCTGGATTTGAGTGACCTGAAATTGTCAAGACTGGCAGAAATTGCCGGCTATTTATTCAGCAAAAGGCAAGATTTACCGGAACTGAGCACGGTGATGGGAGTACCGCGGATCACAATCGGACAACGCATCAGATTTCTGATTCAAAGGATAAAAATCGGTGAAAAACTAAATCTTTCCTCTCTCCTGAGAAGCGGATCAAGGGTAGAAGCCGTTGTCACCTTTCTGGCGATGCTGGAATTGATGAAAAGGAACGTCATTCAAATAGAACAATCCGGAATTTTTGCAGATATCGAAATCACCGCTGCAGAACCGCTCTCGCAGGATGCCGAAATCACATCAGAATTCGGTGAATAAAACCCTTCCATCTTCCCCATTAAATAAGACTCGTTTAGAAAAATCAACCGCTGCGCAGTTTTAGAATGACCGCCGACAGATCATCCAATTGAGTTACCTGGTCCTCGGTCAGCGACCAGCCGACAGCCTGATTGTTCTGCATCACCTGATCCGCGTTTTTTGCTCCCGGAATCGGGATTACATGCTTTTGGATTAACCAGTTTAATGAAACTTGTGCGCTGTTCATCCCGGCATGTTCTGATCCGATGTGGTTCATCAGACGGATTAACGCCTGCAAATTCTGACTAAAATACTTATCCATAAACTTTCTGCGAATCCCGGTCAGATCCTTTTGAGAAACGTATTTACCCGTCAGAGCGCCCATTGCCAGCGGACTCTGTGCAATGACTCGGATCGAAAGCTGGTTACACATCTCCAGCACGCCATTGGTTTCAATGTCACGTTGAAGAAGGTTATATTCTGTTTCCAGGCAGGATAGCGGGATGCCAAAACGATTCAGATATCCGTAAAACTTTTCAAGTTGTACCGCAGAAAAATTAGAAACACCGGCATAGCGGATCAATCCAGACTCAAAAGCATCAGACATACATTCCGCAAGGAGCGGAAGTTGCATCAGTCCGGCAGGAGGTCAAACCTGATACAAATCGATTGCCGGAACATGCAGCCGTGCTAAAGAATCTTTCAGCGCTTTGATGAAATCCTTCCGCCGTATACGCCAGAAAAATGGTGCAAATTTCGTAGAAATAAATGTCTGTGCCGCACTTTTTCCAATGAAATTTCCCAGCATCTGTTCCGCCCTGCCATCGGAAAAAGTTTCGCTGGTGCTAAAAAACAGAACGCCGTCTCGCATGGATTGCGAAAAAGCATCGAAGAGTGAAGTTTCGTCATAATCGGAACCATAATTCCAGACGAGATGATCTCCCCATGCCCAGGTTCCTACACCGATTTTAAAATCCGGAAACATCGATTCTCCTGATTGTTGCAAGGTAATTGCTTTCCGAAAAGCATTCCTTTTCCATTATACGTGTGTTTGATCAGCAATTCCTATGAAAATAGAATTCTATTTTCATGATCGGATGTGCAATTTCTTTCATCTGCTGTTCGAAATATTGATTGACCTGTCATTGCGATCATAGAGAAGCAATCTCTTTCCGGATGGCGCTCTGCCCTACATGTGGCGAGGAGATTGCCACGCCCCCTCGGGGCTCGCAATGACAGGATCCTTATAGCAATTCCTATAAAAATAGAATTCAATTTTCATGATCGGATGTGTAATTTCTTTCACCTGCTGTTCGAAATATGGAGAAACTCTTCGAATTTCGAATCGCTGCGAATTACTGCATTTACACTATTTTCAGCATATAATTTCAAGCATCAATCCAAAAATTCCGGAGATACCTATGACGCAATATATCGCTGCAATGGATCAGGGTACAACCAGTACACGCTGCATCCTGTTCGGACACGATGGAAAGATCGTCGCCTCAGACCAGATCGAACATGCGCAAATTTTCCCCAAACCCGGCTGGGTGGAACATAATCCGATAGAAATTATTGAAAATACGTATTCCGTACTGCGAAATGCTTTACAAAAGGCTGATCTGACCGCAAAGGATGTTGCATCCATCGGCATCACCAACCAGCGTGAAACCACCATTGTGTGGAACCGCTATACCGGACTGCCCTATCAAAATGCAATCGTCTGGCAGGACACACGCACAGCGGAGTTATGTGAACTTTTAGCCCGCCGGCATGGAGGTCAGGATCGTTTTCGGGCAAAGACCGGTCTTCCCATTTCCGTCTATTTTTCGGGTATCAAACTGCGCTGGCTTTTTGATCATATCGAAGGATTGTATGAAGAAGCCGTTAAAGGAAATCTGCTTTTTGGAACAGTCGATTCCTGGCTGATCTGGAACCTCACCGGAGGTCCGGACCATGGTATTCATTGCACCGATGTGACGAATGCATCGCGAACGATGCTGATGAATCTGAAAACGCTATCCTGGGATCAGGAAATTCTGGATGAGCTGGATATTCCATCAGCCATACTTCCGCGTATCCTGCCATCCTCCGCGGAATTCGGTCACTGCCGGATCGACCAGGCCGAAATCCCGATCACCGGCATTCTGGGAGATCAACAGGCAGCGCTTTTCGGGCAGACCTGCTTTACAGCCGGAGAGGTGAAAAACACTTATGGTACTGGTTGTTTTATGCTGCTGAACACCGGTTCTGTACCAGTTCAGAGTAAAAACGGGCTCATCACCACCGTCGGCTATCAAATCGGCAGCCTGCCGCCGGTCTATTGTCTGGAGGGATCCATCGCTGTCACCGGAGCGCTGGTACAATGGCTGCGGGATAATCTGAAGTTGATCACTTCTTCCTCGGAGATCGAATCATTGGCGCGGGAAGTTCCTGATAACGGGGATGTGTATATTGTGCCGGCATTCTCCGGTCTCTTCGCACCCTATTGGCGCAGCGATGCCCGGGGCATCATCGTCGGGTTGACAAGGTTTGCCAATCGCGGACATATCGCCCGCGCTGTGCTGGAAGCCACCGCCTTTCAGACGCAGGAAGTTCTCGAAGCCATGGAAAAGGATTCCGGAGTGAACATCCGCATGATGAAAGTGGACGGCGGGATGGTCGTCAACGAGCTGCTGATGCAATTTCAGTCGGACATTTTAGGAGTGCCGATTGTGCGTCCGCAGGTCGCTGAGACGACTGCACTGGGCGCTGCATATGCCGCCGGCCTTGCCATCGGATACTGGAAAAGCCTTTCAGAGCTGCGCGACAATTGGGCAATTGATAAGACCTGGATCCCGCAGATGGATGCGGATCAGCGAATCCGGCTCTGCATCCGCTGGAAAAAAGCCGTGTCCAAATCCTTTGACTGGGTGTAAGGAGGAAAAAAATGAATTACTACGATTTATCTAGAATATTAAAAAGGTTTTCTTTTGATGAAAAAATTAATATATGCCATAAATATTCTAGACAAATCATGTCCCTGAATGGAATAAATAATTTAGATCTCTTATCAAAGAAAGTACTTCCATGGGAATTAGAGACTTTTCTTCTATTATCAATAAAAGCTAATGAGTGGGATTCTAAAAGTTTTTTTGAAAAAGATAATTATTTTAGAAAAATAATTCAAACAATTAGAGATTTTCAACATCCGAAATTATCCAAATATGAAGGAAATTTAGATTATATTAATCACTACGTAATTGTTACGGGACTTACACAATTTGAGATACAGCATCCATATCAATATAAATTGTATCGATATTGGAATATTTTTTCATTTGTTACTGAAAAAATAAATATTCCTGAAATATTTTTCAAGAAATTTGGATGTGATTATCGAGAATTTGCTAAATTAGGTTACTTTTTATGGGTTTTATTATCACCTGAAATCAAAAATTCTGAAGAGATTATCATTTCCGTAATAAAAAAATATCCTGTTGCATTTCAACAACTCGTGATCACTCGAGCTGATTATATAAAACAACTTGAGAGATACACTAATAGTCCTGATGACTATATTTCTTGTAGCAGGCTTTCCTATTTATTTCCATTTATTTTAGAAGGACAAAAAGTTTATCTTCCATTACCTCATTTATTGATAGATTCAGTAACATCCTCATTATATTCTCGGCTTACTGATAAGGATAATGATTTACGATCGGACATTGGGAAACCGGCATTAGAAAACTACTTATATGAAATTATTAATGATAGTCATACATTTTCTGAAGTTTATCGTGAAATGGAGTATTTCGCACTGCATAATAATCATGAGAACTCCAGCGATATTTTGACTCGTGTAGAGGATGATTATATTTTCTTTGAAGTAAAATCCATTACTCCGCAAAGAAATGTTCGCATTCTTGATGAAAATTCCATTATTGATAATATAAATAAGATGTCGAAAGGGTGTTGTCAACTTTATAAACAATTTTTAAACAAGTTCCCAAAATTTTATAATCCTTTCAATAAAAGCGAAAAAATTTCAAAAGATAATCTTTGGGGAGTGTTGGTAGTTCTAAACGAATCTAATGTTTCAAGGGAAAAAATTTATTCAAAAGCCGCAGAAGAATTAAGAATTCAACAAGGTTCTGAGGAATATAACTGGTTATGTGGTCATATTTCCATCACTGACGTTTCAACCATAGAGAGATATTGTTTTGTAAGTGAGAGCCTGCTTCCTGCAATAAAAAGAAGAAATAACAGAGATCATTATTATGATTATGGATTTAATGAAAAATTGAAAAAAAATAGAATAACGAATAAAAAAATTCCTATGCTTCTTAGAGAATTACAGGAAGATTAAGATACTGATTTAGATACTTCATCATAAATCATATTTAGAAATAAATTTTGCTTATCTATTAAAAGCTCATAATAATAATTATTTTATTATGAATTACCCTTTTCAATAAAAATTTCTCGATGACTTTCCAGTCAGCCTCTTTATGGTAGTCCGGTTTTTCCGTTGAAAAAATTTTTTCCTCAGATAGACAACAATAAAAAACAGCGTTGAGACCAGAACGATGGAAGCACCGGAGTTGATATCGGCAAAGTAGCTGAGATACAACCCGAAAATTCCGTACAATGTGATTTTTACACCGGAAGGAAATGTCCATTTCCGGTCCACTTGATTGGCTGCTGCACCAAACTGCGGAAAATTGTTACGCATCTCACCCAACGGATCAATAATCAGCGCGAATCTTTTACCTCCAATGGGCGATCCACCATCGATCGTAATATCCGCGTTCGAGAGAAGGAAAAGCTCCTTTTTAGATTGCAGTCAAATTTCTAATTTTTCCATGCTAATGCCTTTACAAGTAGTACCATATACGGTACAATAATTTCATAAGGAATAAGAAAATGGAAATCACAATTACGAACAAAGCTCAAAAGTTCATGGAAAAGATCGAAAAATCCGATTACAAAACATTTGACAAATTGAGCTTCATAATTGAAAATATTCCGAATCTTATCCTGACACGGCAAGGAGATATCAAGCAGTTGCAAGGTCAAAAAGGTTTCTTCCGCCTTCGTGCTGGAAACATCAGAATCATCTTCAGACCGGACCGAAACGCAAACAAGATCGTTATCGAAAATATTGATTTTCGGGGAAATGTGTATAAGCAGTAAGGAGCGCAAAATGAGTGAAAAAATTTTTGATATTTTAGAAACGATACCGGAAATTGAACCGGACGCAACAGACCTGAAAATGTTGTCAGAAATAGAATCAAAGGGTGACGAAATTTCCTTCACCGAATTCAAAAATTCCGTTCTGACAGAACGTGAAGCGAAGTTCAGCGGAAAATTAAACATTCGTATTCCAAAATCGCTGCACTGCGATCTGTCAAAAGAAGCAAAACAGCAGGGAGTAAGTCTGAACCAGTATATTGCGTATGTTCTCGCATCACGCCATCGCTGACTACTCATCACTTTAATCCAGTTCCGTCAGATAGAGCATGAAATCATTGGCTTCACCGTGGGAATTCAGATCCAACGGATGTCAGAAAATTAATGCAACACGCACAATATTATTGGAACTTACCCATCTGCTCAGAATGTATCTTGATGGAATTGTTCTCATCGGAGGCTGGATTCCTTTATCACGATTTCCTGACACGGAACCAGGTCTCATTGGCAATATGAATGAGATATTCATTCGGGTAACAGACATAGCGCCATTTTTTTAATTGAAAGCAATAACCCTGAGAACCAGCCTCAGAGAAAAAGACGCCTACGCTATTTATTTTTACATTAAAAATTTCATGGGAGGAATTGATCCGGAGGAACGGGAGATGATTCAGCGAGATGCCCTTGAACATGTCTTTTTTTGGTTCAAGGTATCAAAGCAGTAATTCGGAATATGAAAAGAACTCTTTGTTGATTAATTCGAATGTTAATCCATTTTTCGAATTGCTATAAAATATCTCGTTGACTTTCCCGTCAACCCCTTTTTGTCAGTCCTGATCTTCCATTGAGAAGCTTTTTCCTCAGATAGACGACGATGAAAAACAGCGTTGAGACCAGAACGATGGAAGCGCCCGAGCTGATATCGGCAAAGTAGCTGAGATACAATCCGAAAAATCCGGACAGAGCGCCAAAAACAGCGGCAGTCAGCATGGTCTGCCAGAGTTTTTTGGTCAGCATCAACGCTGTCGCAGCCGGCGTGATCAACATCGCCGTGACCAGACTGGCTCG
>MTKZ01026450.1_pt1 | contig 11404 bp, 10 predicted proteins | sample 1042781 | NCBI WGS metagenome assembly MTKZ01 (sample SAMN06212207, study PRJNA360539) | anaerobic digester metagenome | biome: Wastewater treatment plant; material: sludge; isolation source: anaerobic digester fed with sludge from wastewater treatment plant | place: Denmark: WWTP Viborg ...
AGCCACCGCCCTCCTTTATGTTTCTGGCCAGCGAACCGAGGAGCACGATGATCGAAGCGGCCAGCCCCGCCATAGTGAGCAGCGTTACGAAAAGCCCGGCCAGAGTGGAAGGTGAAAGAGACGAGAAGTTCATCTCTCCGGCGCCGAAGGCCGGTCCTCCCAGTCTGAAAGCGATTATCAGGCCGATGAAGGTGAAGACACTGTTGAGCACCGCGATCATCATCACATAGAGGATTTTGCCCATCGCTATCGAAGTCCTGGAGACCTGATTCACAAGCAAGACCGGCATGCTGCCCCTTTCCTTCTCGCCTGCGGTGGTATCGAGGCCTATGTTCATGGCTCCGGAGAAGATATATATCAGCAGAAAGTACGGTATCAAAACCGCGAGAAACTCCGTTCCACGTGACTCTTCGGGGGCGACATCCTCCTGCTGAACGCTGACCATATTGAGATCGGCCAGCGTCAAACCGTGCTTCGCCAGCCTGTCGGCGAGCAAGAGGCTCGAGTAATTGGAGAGGGCGTTTCTAATCATCTGGGCGCCGTAGGAAGAGCCTTTCGAGGTCGAATTGAAGTAAACCTTCGCATCTAGCCCCTCGCCCCTCGCCATTCTCTGATCGCTGTCGGCAGGGAACTCGACGATCAAGTAATTGTCCCTGGATAAAACCGCCTCTTTATCTGTGTTCTGAACGACCCTGTACTGCATTAGGCCGGTGAGTATCCCTTCGAAGCGTTCATCGGGAAGATTCACCAGGTTCACCTCGTACACGGTCTCTTCGAAGGATTTGGCCTGCGAAGTGCTGACGGTGTTGATCACCAGGAAGATAACCGGCATGATCAGCATGGGAAGAATGAGGACCGCGAAGATGGTTCTTCCATCCTTGAAAACGTTTTTCAGTTCTTTCCTGAAGATGATGAGGGCGTCTCTAAGCATTCTCCATTACCCCCTCTCTTTCGGCAACTTTGAAGAAGAGATCCTCGAGGTTGTCTTCGTTGAACTTCTCGTACAGGCCCTCGAGCGAATCGTTCTCGACCAGGCGGCCTTTGAATATTATACCGACGTTGTCACAGAGCTTTTCGGCGACAGCCATTATATGGGTCGATATTATTATCGTCTTCCCCTGCCTGCGATAATCCTTCAAGAACCCCGTTACCGTTCTTGCGGTCAGTATGTCCAGACCGTTCGTAGGTTCGTCGAAGATTATAACTTCGGGGTTGTGAATCAGACTCACGGCCATCGCTGCCTTTTGTTTCATACCGCTTGAGAGCTTTCCGACCTGTTTGTCAAGAAATTCCCCCATGTCCAGATATTCGGCCATTTCCCTGATAGCCTTCTTTATATCGCCGTTCTGCATATGGTTGAGTTCTCCGAAGAACTGGAGCAACTCTCTGGGGGTCAGGTTGCCGGAAAGTTTCATATCGCTGGTAAGGAAACCGATCCTCTTGCGTACCTGGGTCGCATCTTTGACCGAGTCGAACCCCATTACCTGCGCTTTGCCCGAATCCGGCTTCAAAAGAGTGGCGATGATGCGCAAAGTAGTCGTCTTGCCCGCCCCGTTGGGACCGAGCAACCCGTATATTCTGCCCGGTTGCGCTTTGAAGCTCACTCTGTCGACGGCTTTCACTTTTTTCTTTCTGCTTTCGAAGGTCTTCTCTATCGAACTGATCTCGACCATCCTGCACCTCCTTGCTGTCGAAATAACCCGAAGAACATCGTCTCCATTCGATAAAAAACACTGTTTTAGTTTGACTTCAATTACTTTCTATATTATGAGCCGTATAGTAAATAATATCAAGTGGCATTTTCAGTTATTTCATTTATTGATTAACTATAGTATAATGGTCTTCAGAACAGGGCAAGTTACAACGAAAAATCAGGAGGTAAATGATGAAAGTTGGAAAGTCTCGGTTTTTACTCGATAAAAGGCCCGCTCTGAAGAAGCTGGTAGGGCTTCTAGGAGAGACGTATCCATACGTCTCCATTCTCGGAACCGATGTGGCGGGCAAGACCTACAGGGTCACTACAACCGGAATCGCCGTGAAGGGAAGCGACTGGTTGGAAAGAGGCTTCGTGATCAGGGTGCATGACGGGCAGAGATACTTCGAGTATTCATTCAACGAAGTAGATGAAGACTCCCTAGAGGGAATCGCCGAGTACGTAAGGGAAAGAACTGGGAGCGCTTCGAAGACCATAAAGGAGCTGTCGCTCTCTTACACTTCTCTGACACCGCCTGAGGAGGAGAAAAGCGAGATCGATTTCGAAGGCGAAGTGGCGGTATTGCCCGGCCAGACGAGTCCGGGCGAGATAATCCGGAAGCTTTCAGCCATAAGGGACAGAGCCCATGCGATTTCCGAAGAGATAGTGAACGTGATGACGCTTATGGAGAACGTGAGGGTCAGCAAGCTCTTCGTATCCACCAGGAAAGACCTTTATCAGTCGTACATGTGGTCTCAGGCGGCTCTTTACGTTTTGGCCAGGCGCGACGGAATCACCAAATACGGTATCGAGGGCTTTTCGGGCCTCAAAGGACTGGAAATACTCGACGAAATGGAAAGCAAGATCGACAAAGTCGTTGACAACGCGCGCATGTTGCTATCGGCTGGGCGAATCGAGCCCGGTGTTTACGATGTAATCTGTTCTCCCGATGTGGCCNNCCGGACTGATAGCTCACGAGGCCTTCGGCCACGGCGTGGAAATGGATATGTTCGTCAAGGGAAGGGCGAAAGCCGTGGAATACATGGACAGAGAAGTCGCCTCCGGGCTTGTCACGATGCACGACGGGGCCGCTTCGGCGAGAGAAGTCTCATCGTACGTTTTCGACGATGAAGGAACTCTGGCCCACGACACTGTGATCATCGACGGGGGTATTTTGAAGCGAGGTATATCCGATATCATATCGGCGACGGTTCTGGGCACCGAACCCACCGGAAATGGAAAGAGGGAGTCTTTCGAACGCAAAGCGTACGCCAGAATGACGAACACTTATTTCGCCCCGGGTTCCGACTCTCTGGAAGAGATGATCGCCTCAATAGAGTCCGGATATCTCCTGGAGAACTACTACAGCGGTATGGAAGATCCGAAAAATTGGGGAATCCAGTGTGTGATCGCCTACGGGAGAGAGATAAAGGATGGAAAATTCACCGGAAAGGTCGTGTCTCCCGTGATGATGACCGGTTATGTTCCCACCCTGTTGAAATCGATCTCCATGGTCTCCGGAGAAATCGAGCTTTCCGGAACCGGTGCCTGCGGCAAGGGTCACAAAGAATTCGCAAAGGTTTCCTCCGGAGGACCATACATAAAAGCCAAAGCGAGGTTGGGATAATGCTTGAAAAGATAGTCAAACGTCTCCAGAAAGCCGATATAAACGGCTGGAAAATAGAAGAGAAATTCATCGAAGGTCAGGAGTACTTCTTCGTCAAGAGAGAGCTGGATCTGAGCCGGGCGAAGAAGGTAAGGCATTTCGATCTCACCGTTTACAGAGATTTCTACGAATCCGGAGAGAAGTACAGGGGCAGTTCCAGCACCAGATTGTCGCCCACGATGTCGGATGACGAACTACAGGCCGCGATAGACGAGGCTGCCTTTGCGGCCTGTTTCGTCAAGAACCCGTGGTATCCTCTCGTTTCTTCTTCAGTGGAGCGACTGGGATCGCATGATCGCGATCTTCAGGAGCTCTCATCGAACGCTATGGAGGCGATCTTCAAGGCCGATAACCGCGAAGGGGCCTGGCTCAACTCGATGGAGCTGTTCATAACCAGGAGCAGTCACAGGATAATCAACTCCGAAGGTGTCGATGTATCCTACACCGGATATAGAACATATATCGAAACTATCGTGAACGCCTCCGGAAAGGAAGAGGTCGAGCTGTACGACCAGCTGTTGCTATCGCTGCCAGAAAAGAGAATCATAGAGGAAAGAATCCATGATCTCCTGGCCAAGGCCATCGATAGATCTCTGGCCGTATCGACTCCCTTCCTGAAGGCGATACCGGTTATACTCACCGGCGACCCGGCCAAAGAAGTCGCGCGATATTATCTCAACCAGTCGAGCGCCAGGATGAAGTACGATAGGATCTCGCAGGTTGAACCCGGAGAGTCGGTACAGGGAGATGAGAGGGGCGACAGAATAAACCTGAGCCTCGTTCCAGACCTCGAAGAATCTTACTTTTCAGCCCCCTTCGACGAGGATGGTTTCAAACTGTCGAGAAGAGATATAGTCAAGAACGGCCTGCTCGCGGGGTACTGGGGCAACTTGAGGTACTCCAGCTATCTCGGTGTCGAAACCACCGGATCGGCAATGAACTTTTCCCTGCTCCCGGGCAGCGTGGGCATCGAAGAGATGAGGTCCCGCCCGCACCTGGAAGTTCCCAATTTTTCCGCCGTCGAAGTGGACGAGGCGACCGGTGATTTCGGAGGAGAGATAAGACTGGGCTGGTATTTCGATGGGACCAAAAGAGTGCCGGTGACCGGCGGGTCGATCACGGGCAATCTGAGAGACATCGAATCTCTTTATCTATCGCGCGAAGTCGAACTGGAAAGCGATTACCTGGGTCCGAAGTCCATGATGATAGAGGGCTTCAATATAGCCGGTGAATAATCGCTCGAACAAAAGTCCCGGTAGCTTCAATCTAATATACGCATCGGGAATTTGCAGCGAACCGTTGAAGTCTCTGAATGTCGTTAAAATTTACAGAAATTCTCCCGGCCGGGGCCTGGTTAAGCAAAAGGAGGAGGAGGAATGATAATCGAGACAATAAGGATGAGACACTCAACAAGAAAATTCGTACCTTACAGCCTTTCCGAAGATGAGAAAAAACATCTCAAGGAATTCATGGCTAGTGTTTCTTCCCTCCACTCCCGCCATCTGGAGTGGATTCTCGCTGATCACAACAGGGGTTCGGGGGTCATATACGCTCCCTGCCCCGACAAATCCTCCTGTCTTGTGGAGTACGGTTTTCAGGGCGAGCAGATAGTGCTGGAACTCACCAAAATGAATCTCGCCAGTTGCTGGAACGGAAGTATAAAGAACGACGGCGCTCCGGCCGGGATAGTTGTGGGTAAAGAAGAGACGGGCAAACTTTCTCTGAACGATCTGTTGACCGGCATGGGAAAGAGAAAGGAGCTACCGGCTCTGGTTGAAGGGCCTGTCCCCCAGGACGAGAAACTACTGCAGATACTCGAAGCCTGCAGGCTCGCGCCCTCGGCCATGAACAGGCAACCCTGGAAATTCAGCGTGCAGAAGGACGGCTTGTACATCTGGACCAGGTCCGATCTTCTCGGAAATCATCACTGGCTGGATCTGGGGATAGTTCTCACCCACGCCTTTCTCGTGGCGAAAGAATTCTTCAAAAACGTATCGATAGAGAAAGCGGCAGGAGATAAATACAGGCTTGTTATGCGCTGACGGGGGAGATTATTCCTCGATTCTGGATTTATTTATCCTTCCGTTCGTTCGGTCCTTGTCGGAGTACATTCTTTCGTCGGCTACTATCAGCAGTTCACGTACACTCTGACCGTCCTCGGGAAAGAGCGCTTTTCCTATGCTCGTCGAAAGATAGATGCTTTTGTTCTCAACGACGAAAGGCTCTTTGAAGGAGTTCCTTATCCTCTTTATAACTTCGGCGATCTCTTCTTTCCCGGTCGAGGGGAGAACGTAAACGAACTCGTCGCCGCCCATTCTGGCTAGTAGATCGCTGCTCCGGCATATTGAATTCAATCTCTTTCCGACTTCCTTCAACAATTCATCTCCAAAATCATGTCCCATCGTATCGTTGACACCTTTGAAGTCGTTGAGATCCAGGTAGAGAATCGTCATTTCTTCTTTCCTTCTGCGGAGGTATTCGATCTGTCTGGCCGAGCAGTCGAAGAAATACCGTCTGTTGGGAAGGCCGGTGAGCGGATCCTCCATAGAGAGCCTTTCCATAAGTTCCCGCTGCTTGTTCAGCTCTCTCTCCAGCCGGAGCCTCGAAAGGAGAACGGCCACCGCCCTGCCGAAGCTGGCGGCGATTTCCTGGATTTCGGGATTGTCGAAAACGGTCGAGGATTTTAGACTGTCGAGGTTGAAGTACATCATGACCTTACCGTCGATGAGTATGGGAATGGTGATGGTACTCTTGATTTCTCCTAGCCGACCGGCCGTAAGGATTATTCTCTGACGCTCGTCGTCCATCTCGTAGTCAACAGCGTAATCCTTTATCACCGTTACCCTGTCGCTGTTGGCCTGGATCAGTTCATCGGTGGCGAAGGATACCTTTTTGAGTTCTTCAAAATCGTAGTTGCAGGCCGCAACGTAATGGAACCTCTCATCTTCCTCCTTCAGCAGGAAAACACCGGCATCGGCGCCGGGAAAGGCTTCGACACACCTAAAAAGAAAATCGTGGTATGCGTTGTTATCCAGACCGCTCTCCAGTGCTTCCGTCACCACTTCGTTCAAAGCCCTGTGGAACCTGTTCAGTTCCCTCAGAGATAGTTCCATCGCTTTGATCCTGGTTATGTCTCTGAAGGCGAATATTATATAATCGGGGATTCCCTTATCGTTTTTGACGAGCGAGGCATTTACCTGAACGTCTATCTCTTTTCCGTTCTTTCCGGCGTACCTGGCCTCGTAGGGAGATATCGTTTCGCCTTTCATAACTCTCTCCATCATCTCACCGTGAAATTCCAGCTCTTGAGGGAGCACGATATCGTAAATGGAGAGCCTTTTCAGCTCTTCGGGCTCATAGCCGAGTATCTTGCGGGCCGCTTCGTTGAAACGAACAGTATTATCTTTGAGATTGCGCAAGATTACCCCTTCGTTGGAACCGTTTATTATGGTCTCGTGTTCGATTATCATAATCCTCAGATTTCTCACATGCAGCACAATATAGTATAGTAGAACGATTGCCGCTATAATAGACAAAACAACGGCAAGCGTCTCGAAGAGGATGAGCCCGGTTATGGACTGTAGAAGATCCATATAGACCGACAGGGATATGAGCAGGAGCCCCGCGGGAATCCCGGGGTGAACGAGACTCCTCTTGAGCACGAACGCCACCACAAGGGATGCGCCGACCAGAACCGACTCGCTGAGAACGGTCAAAAGCCTTGCGGGTTTCTCCGAGGGTATAACGAAAATGAATACTCCCGCAAGAAAGACGCATATGAGAAAGACTGAAACTCGAAACCAGCTGAAACGTACTTTCAAGATAAATTCACCCCGGATTTCCCTTTCTTGATAACTTCGCTCACTCGACGAACACGTTGAAAGCCCTGAAATCTACAGCCGATCCTTCCCCTTCCCACGATCTGAAGTATCTGAACACAATTGTGGTGTAACCTTCGTCAACGGCCTGAAAGGTCCATATGACTTTCGCGGGAGCCCCGACCAGACCGCTGGTGTCTGCGATGGTCTCTTTCTTGATTTCCTGAAGGCCCTCTCCAAGAATATGATATCTCCAGGTGTAACCGGTGCTTCCATTCTCTTCCAGAGTCACGGTCGCCGTCGATCCGAGCGCCATCTCGTTCAGCACTATCTTCAGATCCACCTGGCCTTTCTCCTCTCCGCTCACATCTACAGTCACCGCTCTGAAATCTATGGCCTTCCTCTCTCCCTCCCAGTCTCTGTAGAGCTTGAGAGTAAGCAGCGCCTTTCCTTCTTTTGCGGCCGTCATTATCCAGCCCTTGACGGACGGTGCGCCCGGAAAGGCCGAACCGGCCATGTGTTCTTCGAGGAAATTGCGGAGAACATTGGAAGGTTCCGCGCCTATGTGCCACAGGTAACCGGTGGCGGGGGTTTCATCGATTTCTAGAACGGCCAGCTGCGTCGCTTTCATCTGGTTGCCAGAATCTTTCAATTCAATCGAGAACAGTACCGTGAACGTTGAGACCAGCAGCAAAACAAGGATAAAACTTCTCTTCATGTAGTCACCTCCCTGAATCGAAAACGACTTCCCAATATCCCTATATTCGATAAAATCGATCGAAAAACCATCATACCACATCCCGAGTTCCCGTAGATCTTTCGATCGTATTAATGCTCTGGATTCTCTTAATTCACTACATGAAATTCCGTGCCAGAAAGCACAGATCTCGATTCGTCATTCGACCGGATTATTCCGGCTGCGTATATTCAGATTCAAAAGCGGCTATATTCGGGAAGGGTTCACTCCTTTTCCAGCGGAATGTTCACCTCCGAATCGCTCACGAGGGTTTTCAAGTATTCCCTGTTACTCTTGAAAAAGCTCTCCTCCCTCTCCAATCTTACCCCCATCGGACCGCGAGTTCTTATCTTGATTTGCTTGTGCCTGCTTTTCTGTCTGCTCACGAGTTTGTAAGTTATTCCATCGACGTCGATATAGCCGTTACTCTCCAAACTATCACCTCCTCGAATAATTTACCATTTTTGGGAAAAAACATTGTCATGTCTCATTGTGTTGCATTGTAAAGTGGGTTTGAAGTAGAATTGATTAATTAGCCCAGACGAAAGGAGATTGCAGATGTTAGTCGAACTCCGTTCCGAGGACTTCTCCCGTGTCAGACCTTTGCTGGGTGAGATTTCTTATAATCTAGCCGTGCCATCGATTTTAGAAGGAAACACATTGGGGAAGTTGTTCGTTTGCAACGAAGAGAAACCCGATTCGGTTATTGTCTGGAATTGCCACGACACGGTATTGATAGGCGGAGATCCCGGAGAGGAATCTAAGGGAGAGTATGGCGAGTTTCTGGAAAAGTACCTGATTCCGGCCGCCGGAGAAAAGGGTATTCCTGTGCTCAACTTCTACTCGACCGGTAAGGCAAAGAGATGCTTGAGGGATCTTCTAGGCGATCTGGAACCGAAACCCATACTCAGGTACCTGTTCAGACTCAACCCGTCTGGCTTCGGCCCAAGCACCCTTGAAAGCGATTCGGCCGTTAGAATCACCGCGGAGTTGCTGGAGAGCAGTCTGGAAAATATCGATCACCTTACAGGATGGATCCTATCTTTCTGGCCAAACCTCGATAGTTTCCTTGAGAACAGTCTCGGCTTTTGTGCCGTGGAGGACAGCAAGATCGTGAGCCTGTGTATAGGGGTTTACAGGTCAAAGAACCATATAGAACTTGGGGCCGAAACGCTGAAAGGCTTCAAACGACTGGGCTTTGGTAGAAAGGTTGCTTTGGCCTGCGTGAAAGAGAGTTGTTCGAAGGGTTTGATAGTTGACTGGCAGTGTGAAGCCTCCAACAATCCATCTGTCCTTATAGCCAAGAGGCTGGGCTTTCAAGAGGTTCTCCAGTATACTATCAGCCAGATAAGCATCTGAACCTCCGGAGGAAGAAATTGTATCGGTTGATATGCACGGGCTGTGGAAAAGAATATCCGGGCGACTCTCTCGCTTTCAGGTGCGGCTGCGGAGAGCCCCTGGAAGTTTTGTTTGCTCCGGAATCAAAAAGCTTCTCCTCCGAAGGACAGAGTATCCTGAACCGCTTTTCGTCGTTTCTTCCCCCGTTGAAAGATGAGGCGTTCCTTTCAATGGGGGAGGGATGGACGCCCATGTCCCGGTCATTTGCGTTCGCTTCCGAGTGCGACTTCGAGTTCTATCTCAAAAACGAATCCATCAATCCCACCTGGTCTTTCAAAGACAGGGGAACTTATCTCACTCTGCTGGACGCCGTTGAAAAGGGATACAAAGGCTTCGGGACAGTATCTACCGGCAACATGGCGGCTTCGGTGGCCGCCTACGGCGCGCGGATGGGAATGAATACGACGATCCTGGTGTCGAAAAACATACCCGCGGAGAAGATCCGGCCCATCGCCATATACGGACCGAGGGTGATCAAAGTCGATGGAGATTACGGCGAACTCTACCTCAAATCACTCGAAACGGGGCCTTCGAAGGGTATATACTTCTCCAATTCGGACGTTCCGATGCGAGTGGAGGGCTCGAAGACCATCGCCTTCGAGATTTATCTGCAGCTCGGTGAAAAAGTGCCGGATTTCGTCATCGTTCCGACCAGTTCGGGCGGCAACATACGGGGTATCGAAAAGGGCTTCAGAGAGATCGCAGAGGCCGGCCTTTCGGAAAGGACGCCGGTCATGGTGGCCGTTCAGGCCTGCGGCTGCGCACCGATACACAACGCCTTCGATTCTGGCCGGGAGAAAATAGAGAGGGTTCCAAATCCCTCCACAATAGCGCACGCCATAGAGAACCCCTTCCCGCCGAGCGGGAATGCCGTTCTTCAAATGCTCAAGAAAAACGGCGGCCTGACCCTTTGCCTGAAAGAAGAAGAAATACTGGAGGCACAGACGAGACTTGCCGGAGAGGGACTGTTCGCTCAACCGGCCGGCGTGACGTCGGTCGCGGCGATAAAGAAGTTGAAAGAACTGATTCCTCTGAAAAAGGCCCGGATCGTCTCGATAATCACCGGATCTGGGCTGAAGTACCCCTCGATACTTGAAAGACATTGTTTATCGGCCGAAAGCATATCCATCGGAGATCTCGAAGCCGCGCTATGATTGGATAAACTTCTCCGGTCCTCTTCCAAGGACGTCTTAATATTCTTGCCAGACTCTACATCCAGTGTCCCAGACTCGGCCCTTCCCAACGCGGGCAGGGAGGAATCCATGCTTCGAATTGGAAATACTCTCAACGGACATCTTCTTGTTGTGAGCGCTCACAATAACGTGATATTGGCGAGACTGCTGGCAATGCCAATTTGTAGTCTTAGGAAATGTATATCGCTATAATTGTTTTTAATGGCCATTAACGTAAGATATTTCCACTCAAATGTGAGAATTGACTTTTGTTGCTCGATTATGATATATTATTGTGAGCCCTCACAATATTCAATTCATATCTTTCGACAGGGGAGTGAGATTATGAAACCGATAACGATAGAAGATGTCGCCAGACTCAGCGGAGTATCGCGAGGAACGGTGTCGAGGGTAATCAACGGAAGTCAGAATGTTAACAGCGAAACTAGAAAGAGAGTGCTCGAAGTAATAGAAAAACTCGGTTACCGCCCAAACCAGAACGCCCGGAGAACGGCCGGTGGAAGATCCTCCACAATCGGTATAGTGATTCCCATGATCGGTACGGAGTTCTATGAAAGACTAATAAAAAGCATGGAAGAGAAGCTCAGAGCGCAATGGTACGCCATGATGCTCTTCCCCGTTCTCAAAAGAGACTGGCTCTCGAAAGTCATGATGCACGACATTCCCAATTCAGAGGCGGCTGGAATGTTTCTTTGCTCGTTCGATATCGAGCATCTCTTTTCATCTTTCCGTAAACCCTTCGAAGGTCCAACGGTTCTTGTTGACAGCTATTCGCCCCTGTACGACTCGATCTACATAGACAACGAGCTCGGAGGATACCTTGTGGGAAGGAAGTTCTCGCAGCTAGAAGGAAGTACACACGTCATAATGATGCAGGAATCGATAGATTCGGGCTTCTGG
>MTKZ01098546.1_pt1 | contig 11400 bp, 13 predicted proteins | sample 1042781 | NCBI WGS metagenome assembly MTKZ01 (sample SAMN06212207, study PRJNA360539) | anaerobic digester metagenome | biome: Wastewater treatment plant; material: sludge; isolation source: anaerobic digester fed with sludge from wastewater treatment plant | place: Denmark: WWTP Viborg ...
CCAGCAGGTGATTGAGAGTGTGGTGCTGCCGGTGGCGGCGGCCATCGCCCGCGGCGACTTCCCGCCCAACACCAACAACCGCTATGGCTGCAACTACTGTGACTTCAAAGACGCCTGCCCTGCGGGGCAGAGTAGGAGAGCGGCATGAGTATCGGATCAATGATCGAGGGCTTCCGGCGCAAGAGACTGCCTCGCCTGGGGAAGATCGGCTTGGGTGAGAAGGCGGTCAAGGACGGCAAAGAGTACCCGCGCGACCTGCCGCATTTCGATCTCGCCGACGCACCGGGGGTCGCCGATGTCTACGGCGCCAAGCCCACGGAACTCGACGTCATGGTGCCGTGTGTCGACATCGCCGAGTGGTTTCCCGTGAGCCTCAAGCGGTACGGAACCGACCGCCTGCTGTGCCGGGGCGACGGGAACACCGCCGTGGCATTCAACAGCGCGACGGGCGGGTTCGAGGAGATCGCCTGCCACTACAAAGACTGCCCTCACTTCCTGGAGAAACGCTGCACGGAGGTCGGCAACCTGATGGTGATATTGCCGAAGGTCAGCATCTTCGGCGTTTTCCAGATCGACACAGGTAGCTTCCACGGCATAAACAAGGTCTACGACGCCTACGAGATGGCGCTGCAGCGCGTCGTCGACATCACGGGCAATCCCCAGGACATCCTGCGTGTCCAGTTCCGCCTGGCGCGGATCCCGGAGGCCATCACCTACACGGGGGTTGATAGGGAAGGCAAGCCGTTCCTGAAAACCGTCACGAAGGCACTCCTGAACTTGATCCCACCTCAACTGAGCTTTGACGATGCGAAGCAGCTTCACGCCGCCATTGCCGCCGAACGCCGCCAGCTCTCTGGCGGGCGAGTGGCGCCGCCCNNTCTCGTGGGACGAGGCTGAGGAGGGCGAGGTCGACGTGGACGTGGACGTGGACGTGGACGAGAGCCAGCCCGAGGGCTTGTACCCGAACGCCGCGCCGCCGGCGGCGAGCCTCGAGCAGAGGGCACAGTGGGCGGAGCTCGTGGAGCAGGCGGTGGCTTTGGGCGCGGATGCCGCGGACGTCGAGAGCAAGGTCTGCGGCGCCCTGGGGCAGAGCCGTTTTGAGGACCTGGCGGAGGAACAGGCGACGGAGGCCATCGAGGGGCTGCGGAAGGCTATTGAGCAGTGGTCGCAGGGCCAGCCCGAAGAGGCAGACGGCACAAAGGCGGGGCCGACGTCCGGCCAGGTCGACGCCTGGGCGGCACTGCTCGAGCAGGCCGCCGGCATGGGCAAGGTGCCTGACGTAGTGGAGAAGATGGCTTTGAAGCAGTTCGGAGTGGCGTTCTTCACCGAACTTGACGGGGAGCGGGCAGCGCAGGCGGTGGACGGTCTGAAGGCGATGCTGAAGACGTGGGAGACAGCAGCCGCGGCGGAGAGCGGCGGCGGAAACGGCAAGAAGACACGGGCGAAGGCGGCGGGTGAGAGCCAGTCGGCCAAGGGCGCTACACCGGCGCAGGCGCCAGCGGCTACGGACGCACCGGCCGCGCAGCCGGCGGCGAGTGGCAACGGCGGCCAGGCGTCGTTTGGGGGGTTCAGGTGATGGCCAAGACCAGCCAGATCACGAAGATCAGAAGCATCAGCGTCCGCAACGTGCGCGGCGTGCGTGAGGCGGTCATCGAGCCGCAGGCCCTCACCCTCCTCCTCGGCCACAATGGGGAGGGCAAGACGACGGTCGCGGCTTCCGTCCAGTACGTTCTCCAGGGCTACTGCCGCTACACCCAGAAGAACGGCAACCTCTCGGGGCGGCTGGTCCGCCACGGTTCGCGCGCCGCGGAGATCACCCTCGAGACCGACCGTGGGGCGATCAGCCGGCGCATCGAGCCGGGAAGCAAGGGCCGGCTGGTCAGCGACCTCCCGGACAAGGACGCGGCGGCGGAGCTGACGGCGTTGCTGCCGAGGGCGGATGTGCTCGACTGCATGCTCTCGCCGGGCGCGTTCCTCGCGCTGCCGGCGAAGGACCAGCAGTCCCTCCTGTTCGGCTTGGTCGACGGCGCGGACGTCGACGCCTCGTGGGTGAGAGCAAAGCTCAATGACGAGCAGTTGGCCCTGCTCGAAGACGAACTGGCCACGACGCTGACGGGCAGCGGGCTGCTGACGATGCTCAAGGAGGCGGCGTACAAGCGCCGGACGGAGGCGAACGGGAAGCGAGACGCGCTGCAGAAGGTGCTGGAGGCGGCCGAGGCCCAGGCCTCGACGCAGGCCGCCGAGCCCGCGGCGGACATCGGGGCACTGACGACCGCCAGGGACGCGGCCAGCAGGGCGTACATGGACGCCGTCGGGGCTCTGAAGGCGGCCGAGAAGTCCCAGCAGGCTAACGGCGCGGCGGCCAAGGCCGTGGAGGATTCAGAGGCGGAGGTCGCGCGCTGGGAGGAGCTGTTGGGTCGGTCGGTGGTGCAGCTCAAGGGAATCAAGCCGCCTGAGAGGCCGCGGCCGACAGACGAGGAGATCGGGGGTCTTCGAGAGGCGGCGACAGAGGCGGCGAAGGCCGTCAGTGCCCTGCGTGAGGAGGCCGCGAGGGTCCGTGGGCAAGTCGAGACCCTCGGCCCCCAGATCGAGGCCTTCGCGGCCGCCGAAGGCACCGGCTGTGCCGTGCTGCCGACGGTGGAGTGCCCGCTGTCGGCGACCGACCGGGAGGCGGCGGTGGCCCGTGCGCGAGAGGGGCTGGCTGAGCTCNNGGCTGAGCTCAGCGCCAAGCGCGACGACCTGGCTCGAGAGATCAGAGAGGCGGACACGGCGGCGGCGCAGGCGGGCCTGGCGGCGGGCAATGCCGAGAACCTGCGGGACGCCTGGAAGGGCCACGAGCAGCAGAAGAGCGATCTCGAGCGTGCCGTCAGCGAACGGAAGGAGGGCCTGGCGAAGGCCAAGACCTCGCTCACGTCGGCACAGGCGGCAGCCGACAGCCTCGAAGAGCCCGACATCGAGGGGTTGACGGAGGCCAGGGACGAGGCGGAGGCCTCGATGCAGGCGGCGCAGGCGGCGCTGGACGCAGCCGTACAGGCGGCGGCGAAGGCCGAGGCCGGGGCGGAGACGGCCGACGACACGGAGACCAAGCTACAGGAGGCGGAGCGCGTCTGGCACGTGCTGGATGCGCTGGTCAAGCGGCTCGAACCCGCGGGGTTGCCGGCGGAGGCGATGGCCGAGAGCATCGGCCGCGTGTTGGAGCCGATCAACGACGCGCTGGAGCCCTGGGGCTTCACGCTGGAGGCCGAACCCGGCGCGGAGTTCGAGCTTGCGGTGCGCAAGGCCGGGGATCAGCAGGCGACACCCGTCGTCGCCCTTTCCGACAGCGAGCAGTACCGAGTGGGAGTGGCCTGCCAGGTGGCGTTCGCAGGGCTCACGAGCTGGCCGCTGGTGGTGGTCGATGGCGCCGACATGCTCGACATGCACAACCTCAGCCCACTACTGGCCATGCTGTACGGCAGCGGCGTCCGTGCACTGGTGACGTGCACGCCGCGCGAGTATGTCGAGGCGGGGGCCCTGCCGACGCAGTACCCGACAGGGTCCGGGATAGCCGTGTACTGGGTGAGTGGCGGGATGGTCGGCCACGGCGCCGCCACGTTGCTGCCGGGGGGCTGTCTGACAGCATGTGGACGGGTGACGAGCGGTGTGCGCTGGGCGGGCTGATGCTGCGGGAGCCGAGGCTCGTGGACATCCCGCCAATCCCGAGGTCGCGGTGGGCTCGCTGTTTCATCACGGCGGAGGGCCGGGCGGCGCTGGAGGCGGGTGCAACCCATGGCAACTGACGAGCACAACGAGCTCTGGGACCGCATTCGCAAGCAAGTGCTCAGAGCCTGCGCGCACCCCATTCGAGATTACCAGCACGCCGAGGCAGAGGGGATCGCCGGTCACGTGCTCAGCATCGCCGAGGAACGAGACGCCCTCCGCGAGGAGCTTGCGGTGACGCGCAAGGCCCTCGCCGCGCTGCAGGCCGAGAGGGAGGCGCGAGATGGGCAAACTCGCTGAGCGGTACGGCATCAATAGCCAGAAGGCGGACCCAGACCCCTACCCGGTTGACGTGACCAGCTTCGGCCGGACGCACCACGTCACCTGCGACGCCCTCGGCATCAGCGAAGAGTTCGAGGGCAGCTACACGGCGGCGCTTGACTTCGGCAAGCGGCTGGTGAAGGCGCACCTGCGGGAGCACGGGCCGGTGAAGGTCGAGCGCGTGGAGGAGCCAGGCCAGGCGGGCGATGACGACGACGACGTCTTTGGAGGGTTCTAGCTTGATCGACCTGTGGGAGCACCAGCAACAGGCCGTCGACAAGCTCGGCCCGCTGGGCAGCGGCATGCTGGCCTTCGACATGGGCGCCGGCAAGTCGCGCACCGCCCTGGCGCTTGCAGTCAAGTGGCGGTGCCGCCGGCTGCTGATCATGTGCCCGAAGTCCGTGATCCGCGTGTGGCCCAAGGAGTTCGCCAAGTGCGGCCTCAGCAACTGGCTGGTGCTGCCACTTGACGAGGGGACCGTCAAGGACCGCGCCGCCAAGGTCGGTGCCAGCTTCCTCTGCGCCGACGTCGACGACCTAGGGCTCGCAGTGGCGCTCAACTACGAGAGCACGATCCGCGAGCCGATGGCGTCGACCCTCGCCGGCTTGCCATGGGATCTCGTGGTCTACGACGAATGCCACCGGATCAAGGCCGCGGACGGCAGGCAGTCGGAAGTGGCAAGAACTACTGCCAGGAAAGTACCCCATCGCCTCTGCCTTTCAGGGACGCCCATGCCCCACAGTGTCCTCGATCTGTTCCCGCAGTTTGAGGTCATCAACAGGGACATCTTCGGCACCGACTTCTGGGCATTCAGACGCCGTTTCGTCGTCACGAAGGAGCAGGACATGCGGGAGAACCCACGGCCCTTCGGTCGCAAGATGCTCGACCTCCTCAATGCCCTGAAGCCACCCTTCACCCCCGACGAGCGGGCGGCGGCTGTCGACCGCTTCGGTGAGCCGGCCGTCGCATGCCTGGAACGGTCCGGCCACGTCCAGCCGACGGCCCAGGCCCTTGAGTACCTGGGGCATCGGCGCATTGACGAGATGCTGCAGGACCCGAAGACGGCCTTCATGCGCACGGCCGTTGCCAGATACAAGGACGTCGACCAGGCGCAGGCGGCTATCGAGCCCTGGACGTGCCGCGTCATGACGCGCGATGTCGTCGACCTGCCGCCCGTCACGCACATGGAGCGCCTGTGCCTCCTGGGAGCGAAGGCTCGCAGGGCACACGACCAGGCGGAGACGGAACTGCGTGTCGAGATCGGGGACGGGCGATCCGTAGACACCGCGTGTGTCTTCGCCAAGCTCACGCGCTGCGCCCAGATCGCCAACGGCTTTCTCCCCGCGAAGGACGACGAGGGTGAGACGGAGATCATCGAGCTCAGGGACGAGAAGGCCGAGCTCCTTGCCGACGTCCTCTCCGATATCCCCGCCGACGAGCCCGTGGTGATCTTCTGCCGGTTCGTCCACGACCTCCAGGTCATCAACGCAGTCTGCGAGAAGCTGGGCCGCAAGTGTGGTGAGCTCAGCGGTCGACGCAACGACCTCGCCGCCTGGCAGGCCGGCGACGTCCTCGATCTGGCGGTGCAGATACAGGCGGGAGGCGAGGGCATCGACGCCTCACGTGCCCACTACTCGATCTACTTCTCCGTCACATTCAGCCTGAAGGACTACGAGCAGAGCCTCAAGCGCACGGACCGCCCGGGTCAGCAGTCGGCGGTCTTTGTCTACCACCTGTTGGCGGCGAATACGATTGACGAACGGGTGTACGCGGCACTGGCAAACCGCAGGGAGATCGTGGGAGCCGTCATGGACGGCCTGGTGAAGCAGGGACGGCGGCGCAAGAGCGCCTATAAGGCGGCGTAGGTTGGCATGAGAAGACCTGCGAAGCTGGCACTTTTAACGACCGATGAGGGCGGCCCCATTGTGATGAACACCACGAACCTCAGTGACGCCACGTGCTCAGACGAACTGCTTGGCGACCTCGTCGACGAGGATCCCCGGTTCGGGGCATTGTGGCTGTACATCCTGGCGGCATCGCAGCCCTGGGGCCGGTTTCCGGCGAACGTCAAGCTCTTCAAGGCCCGTGTGTGTCCCATGGTCGACACGCTGACGGGCGCGACGCTACAGGAACTCGTCGAGAGGCTGATAGCAGTCGGAATGCTGACGAGGTACGTCTGCCCCTGGACGGGCAGCGACTGCATTGCCGTCGTCAACCACGGTCGCTACAACGGCACCGGCCGCAAGTACCACCGCATGGGCAAGCCGGAGTTCGGACCCCACCCAGGCTGGGAGCCACCCGAGCAGCTCGTGGCCTATCTGCGGTACGTGGCGGGGGGGCGCTACGAGAGCAAGACGCTCGAAGGGGAGAGCGAGAAGTTCGGGATTGATCCGGGACTTGTCCGGGACGAGAGCGTACAGTCAGACAGCGACTCCGGGACAACTGACAGTATCCGAGACAATGCTCCGGGACTTGTCCGGGACGAGTCCGGGATAAATCCCCCTAGGACTGAGGACGGAGGACTGAGGACTGAGGAGTATAACGACGAAGGACGACAGGACGACAGCGCGAACGCGGGCTCCGCTTTGGCTTCGCCCCGCGCTTCGCGCAACGGCAAGCGGCGCACGGCCGACGGCAAACACCGCACGGCCGACNNGACGGCAAACGGCCCGCAGCCAGAGCATCGCCGCCGAAGCAGGAGCCCGAGCTCACCCCGCGGGAGACCTGGGAGGCAATGCACGGGCCACTGCCGGATACCCTGCCGGACCAGGGCTTCTGGCTGGAGGCCATGAAGCGCTGGATGCGAGGCGAGGAAGGACCGTTCCTGGAGTACGAGTTCCCACCGCCACTGCCGCCGGAGCAGCAGACCAAGCCCGAGAAGGGAGCGTAGGCCGCCGATGGACCACGAGCGCATGCCACGATGCAGCGGGCCCTGTTAACGCGCTACGGGATCGCGTCAGAGCACGACGACGAAGCAGACGCGGTGGGCGTGGCGCTCGGTGGCTACATCAAGCGCAGAGACCAGCAGAGGCAGGCGGCACGCGAGGCGGAGCGGCCAAAACTACCCGGACTCGAGGGCTACAAGCCACGGAAGCGCGGGAAACGGAAGGCGAGTGCGCAGGTGAATGGCCTGGACGTTTGTGCCGGAAGCGGAATCGGCAGTGCAGCCTTCGAGGCCATCGGATTCTGCCGAACAGTCTGCTACATCGAGCGAGACCCATACTGCCAGCGGCTCATTGAGCAGCGAATGCGTGACGGGTGGCTGCAGCCCGCACCCATCTGGGACGACATCAAGACCTTCGACGGGAGACCATGGCGCGGACTCGTGGATTTCGTCTTTGGCGGCATCCCGTGCCAACCGCACAGCCTCGCCGGCAAGCGCGCCGGACGGTCCGACGAGCGCGATCTTTGGCTCGACTTCTGGCGGATCGTTCGCGAGGTGGGACCCAGCATCGTGCTGCTGGAGAACGTTCCAGGTATGCTTAGCTCTGACAGAGGAGCCATGTTTGGACGCATTCTCGGAGACCTGGCCTCGGGCGGGTATGACGCGGAGTGGGACTGCATACCGGCTGCGGCCGTTGGCGCCCCGCACCAGAGGGACCGGGTGTGGGTTGTGGCCTACTCCAGTCGCCCAGGACGACAACAAGACGCCGGAAGCACACATGGCGATGAAGGCCAGGATGAAGGGAGGACCGCGTCAGACTTGCACGAGCCTACAGGTGATGGTGAAGGGTTGTGCGCGAGGATTATGGCCCACACCCAACGCAGCGGATGGGACGGGTGGACCCGGGAACTCGGGCAGGCAGGGCGGACTGAACCTGCGGACTGCGGTGGCGCGGTGGCCGACACCGAGGGCAACGGACGGAGCGAAGGGAGGACCGAACCAGCGTGGCAGCAAGGGCGACCTGACGCTCCCGAGCGCCGTGCATCATTGGCCGACGCCGCCGGCGCGAGATTGGCGCAGCGGCAAGGCATCGCAGATGACGCTGGACAGCAACAGCAGGCCGCTGAACGAGGTGGTGACGGAGCAGGACCCGGACGGTGGTGGTCAGTTGAACCCGACGTGGACCGAGTGGCTCATGGGGTGGCCCAGCGAGTGGACCGCCTGCGCACCATTGGCAATGGATGGGTACCACAGGTGGCGGCAGTCGTTGCTGGACGCATTGCACGGGCGATAGACGCTGAAAACAGGCCTTCAGATTTGTGAACTCGGCGTTTGTGGCCCGTAGGCTTCTGGGCACTCTCGCCGCAAGCCAGAGCCGCGTACAGCCGCCGGAGCAGCAGACAACGCAGGAGAAGGGAGCGTAGGCCGCCGATGGACCACGAGCGCATGCCACCGCAGGACCTGGACAGCGAGCAGGCGCTGCTCGGCTCATGCCTGATCGACGCTGGGGCCCTGGACCGCGTCTGCGACATGGTCGCGGCCGAGGACTTCTACCGCGAGGCCCATCGCCTGATCTGGGGGGCGCTGATTGTCGTGCGGGAGAGCGGCGCTCCCGTGGACTTGGTCACGGTAGCAGGAGAACTCAGGCGACGAGGGCAGCTTGAGGGGTGCGGAGGCGGAGAGTACCTCACGGCGCTGATCGCGGAGGTGCCGACGACGGCTCACGCCCCGCAATACGCGCACAACGTGGTGAAGCTCTCGGTCTCGCGCCAGGCCATCTCGCTAGGTAGCCAGGTCATGGCCGGGGGCTACGACAACCCCGAGCAGCCAGCGGACCTGATCGGCGACGCGATCCACAGGCTTGAGCGCCTCCAGGAGCGGGCTGCGCCGGCAACGCGCCCCGTGCTATCCGCGGTGAGCTTCGAGGAGGACTGGCATCAGATCGAGCGGCGCATGTCGCGGCCCTATGCGGTCAGCCAGGAGCAGTTCGGCATCCCGGACGTCGACCAGGACACCGGGGGTTTGGAGGACTGCGGGTTTGGACTGATCCTGGGCGACACAAACGCCGGGAAGTCAAGCCTCTTGCGGCAGATAGCCCTGAGTTCGGCGTTGTCGGTCGACGAGGGCGTGATCGTCGTGTTTGCGCTTGAGGAGGACCGATGGCGGTGGATGCGTAGGAGCCTCGGGTGGATAGGGTCGTTTGACACCCGGGCCTTGCGCAACCAGCCATTCTGGGAAGCGGAACTCACCAAGACCCCCGACCTGATGGTGCGGCTCAACGCCGCCATCGCCGCACTCACGAACCTGCCGCTGGTTGTGTGCGGAGGTGACCTGAGCATCGGTCAGATCGAGTCGGTCTGTCGGAACCTGCAGCGCCAACACAGGGTGCGCATGGTCTGCATCGACTACGCGCAGAAGATCGGCAAGCCCGACATGCAAAACGAGGAGCAGGCATTCCGCGAGGTAGCGCAGCGTCTGGCACGGCTTCGGGACAACCTGGGGAGCATCCCGGTCATCGCCCCCAGCCAGATCACGGACACGGGTGGCGACAGGCGGCCGATGCACGCACGGGCCTTTGCCCACGAGGCGGACACGGTGATGGACATCGCGCGCAAGCGGACGGAAGACGGAAAGTGGGAGGAGCAGGCACTACTGGCGATCTCGAAGAGCCGAGAGCTTGATGCCGGGCGCTGGCCCCTGTGGACGGACTTCAAGACCGGTCGCTGGAGCGGAGTTGACGAGACGCGGGGTGTTCGTGCTGCGTAACGTGGTTACACAAAATGACGGGAACACTTCTGGTTCCTGGCGCGGCGGAAAACGGCACGTCCCGGGGGGGCAAAAGAAAGGAAAACAAAACTTATGGCGAAGCGAAAGCTGTTCAATCGGAAGCGGCCGAAGAAGGTCGTGCCGACAGAGAAGGCGCCGGAGGTCGAGGCCCTGGCCGCGGATCTGATCCAGCGGTACCACCCGGGGCTCAGGTCGGCTGTGGTGAAGTATGGGTTCACGGCGAAGAAGAGCAAGGTCTTCGGCAAGGTCGTGCTGGTGCGCGAGGAGGCCCAGACCCTCCTGGAGCGCAAGGTCGCGTTTATGCTCGTTGTGAACAAGGCCATCTGGGACCGCTACGACGAGGGCCGGCGGGAGGCTGCGGTCGACGAGCTGTTGTGCAGCATGTCCTACGACGGGATGCAGGCGAGGGTCGAGAAACCGGACTTCAAGGGGTACCGGGCGAACATCCTGCGCTTCGGAGTGCGGACTGAGGACTTGGAGCACGCGTTCCGCGGCTGCCAGTTGATCCTGCCGGGGATCGAGGACATCGAGCTTGAGCTAGCGCCTCCGGAGAAGTGCGACGACTGTGGGGACCCGGCGGACAAGGACATGCTCCACGACGGCAAGGCGCTGTGCCCGGTCTGCTACCGGTGGCGGCAGGAGAGTGCAGACCCCGGTCGCAGCAACGCCGACGACGAGGGCGCCCACTGCGAGGGCTGCGGCTCGTGGGGGCGGGAGGGACGGCTGATCGAGCAGCCGGACGGTCGCCTGCTGTGCTGGAGGTGCGTGGACGGTNNACGGTGGAGTGGGCGAGCAGTCCTTTGCCGCCGGAGCCGACGGTGTGGCGATGGCCCACGCACTGAACAAGCTCCGCGAGGGCATGGGTGCCGGAACGAGCGTAACGCTCAGCTTCGGCGACCAGTCCGTGACGATGGATGGTGCGGCCTTCGACCGGGCGACAGGGCGCTTATCTCAGATGTCGGACGACGAGCTGCGAGAACTCACGGGCGGGCATGATGAGCCGGGGGCCGACCAGGACCCACAGGGGGAGGCGGCGTAGATCATGGCGACGCGAAAGAGCCGTCTGGCAAGAAGCAAGCGCGTGGAGACACGCGTGGTGCGCTACCTGGCCGGTGAGGAGGCGGCGAGGGACTGGAAGGAAGACCACGACATCCACGTCGAGGACTCGGAGGGTCGGACGTGGATCGGCGAAGTGAAGTCGAAGGCCTGGCCGGCGGGGCCGCGGGGCCTGTGGACGGTACTGCGCGACGCGCTTGATCAGGCGGAGAAGCACTCGCTGCTTGCCTTCGCGGTCTACGTGCCGGTACATGCCGAGATCGGGGACGCGCTGGTGATGGTGCGGCTGTCCGGGGTTCCTGTGATCGTGACCCTGAACCAGTTCAAGTTCAGGTTTCTCGGCGCCGAGGCGCTGTGTGTGTTTGAGGACGACGAGGGGGACCGCTCCTGCCCTGAGCTGATCGCGCTGACTGGCGTTGAGACGCCAGAGGCAGCATAATGCGCTGACTTATGTAAAGTAGCGCCCCTGAGCGCCCGAAAGGGCGTTTCCGATGGGTGGGGCGGAAGTGGCCCTGCGGAGAGAACGTGGTGCCACAGGGCTTCAGGACGGGGCATTCCCTGCGAGCGCTCAGGTCTGCATAGCTTCGGGGGTGCAAAGGTGGGTAAGTCTGAACTGAGGACGGTCTCAGGGGCCGGAATACTGGCGCAGGGGC
>MTKZ01117244.1_pt1 | contig 11396 bp, 6 predicted proteins | sample 1042781 | NCBI WGS metagenome assembly MTKZ01 (sample SAMN06212207, study PRJNA360539) | anaerobic digester metagenome | biome: Wastewater treatment plant; material: sludge; isolation source: anaerobic digester fed with sludge from wastewater treatment plant | place: Denmark: WWTP Viborg ...
GGAGAAGATCGTTTCCGGTGGTGACACGAGCCATTTCTACTGGGACCCGCACACCAGGCGGTTCCGTTGCACGGTGAAGGGCGGGGGCAATGGCTGTGTGAGCGGGCTTCGCCGCAGGGTCGTGGGCTTCAGCGAAACAACCGATCCGACCAAGTTCCCACCTCTTCGCATGGTCATGGCTCCGGATGACGTCGACGACCTCTGGTGCAAGCCCGAGACGGTCCAGCGAACCCATTTCTACGCCTGCCCGGTTCTGCCGTATGAGACCATGTACATCGGCCTGCTCCAGATCTACCGGGCCGAGGAGCCCGAGGGCTACTTCCATGGGCCTCTGTGGCTGGAACTGGTGAGCAGCCGCGACGGCGTCCACTGGCTGCGCGAGGAGCCGGACACCTCCGTGCGCCACATCTACGCCCTGGACAGCGTCAGCCGGCCGCCGCTACTGGACATCGGCAAGTACAGAGAGTTCGACCGAGGCATGGTGTTTGCCCCGACGCCGCTGCTGGTCGGCGACGAATTATGGGCTTTCTACACCGGCTACGACGAAGAGCATGACCTGCTGCCGTATCGATCGGCAATTGGGCTGGCCAAGCTGCGCAAGGACGGCTTTGCCTCCCTCGACGCGGACGAATTGCCCGGTGAAGTGCTGACCAAGCGATTCGAGAACGTCGACGGCCCACTCCAGGTCAACTACCACGCCCGAGGCGGGTCGATTCGGGTGGAACTCATCGGCGCCGACGGCCAGGTCATCGCCGGCTACGGACGCGACGACTGTGAACCGCTGACCGGCGATGCGATTCGCGGTACGGTCAGTTGGAAGACGAAGAAGGAGCTCCCGAGCGGAGGTCCGGTGCGGTTCCGATTCATCCTTGACCATGGCCGTCTTTACTCGTTTATGGCGGGTCAGAACGCCAAGTTGATCAACGAGCCCCCTGTTCCGGTTCTGCAGGCTCTCTACACGTTCGAGGGCAACACCGAAGCCTGGTCGGACATGCTCGGCGGCGACGGGCTGCAAGCCCTGCGCAACCTCGGGACGTCCACGCTGGATCACAAGAATCCGGACCCGGCGTTCGGCCAGAGGTCGCTCGTGGTCGGCTCACCATGGCGTCCGTGGAACCGCGTGGAGATTCTCGGCACGGATGACCTGGGCAGGCACTTCACACTGGCCGCCATGGCCAAGAACAGCAACAACAAGCATGCCCGGCTGTTCAGTGCATACAACGGCAACTTCCCGGTGAGCAACGCTGAGTTCATCTTCGACTTTGATCCGAGCGGCCGCATGCTCAACGGCCTGCGCCTGGTCTGCAAAGGGCTCGAGGTGGAATCAGATGCAGTGACGTTCGCCGATGGCAAGTATCACCATCTGGCGGTCGTTTACGATGACGGGTGTGTAACGTTCTATCTGGATGGCAAGTCAATCGGCCAACAATGGATACCCGGCGGCGAGCCCGTGAAGCTCGCCCGCAACCTGCTGATCGGCGAGGATGCGCATCGCGGCAGCGACGAACAGTTGATGGGCAACGTGGATGACGTGCTGGTGCTGGGGCGGGCCATGTCGGCCGAGGAGATCGCATCACTGGCGAAGGATGGGGCAACGGCGTTTTTTGCCAAGGCGGACAAGTCGGCGCTGATGACAGCCCAAGACGAACAGGACGCGGCTCGATCAAGCTGTGAAATCAAAGTAGGAACGCAGAGTCCTTGACAGTGTGGGATGGGTTTGACGCGGTCGCCACGCCGGACCAGGGCGAATCTTGCCCGGGGCGGACTTCCGGCCCGTCGTTGACCGGCAAGATGCCGGTCCCACACTATCATTGTTTCTGCGTTTTTGCTTGGTGCCACACCCGCGTCTTCACGACGCTGTCTTGCCCACGTTTGCGGCCGGCCTTGTTGGGGCGGGTTTCTTCGACTCACCGACGGCCGCCCCTTCCTCATCTTCGACCTTGGGGTAATTGGGGCTGTAGAGCATGGACGACGTTCGCACAGCCAGCCTGCCGTCCTTGACGAAAAAGTCGCCTCGCTCAGCCAGGTGCTTGATCAAACGCTCGCGCCAAACACGCAGCCTGTCCTGCTGCGCCGGGTCAGCCGCCAGGTCGTGCAGCTCCCTGGGGTCCGCCTTCAAGTCGAAGAGCTGCTCCCTGCCGCTGTCGGCGTAGAAAATGTACTTGGTCTGCCCGTCGGTCAGCGCGTTCCAGGATTCAGAGCCTGCGTAACAACGGCTGTGCTCGAGATCGATCCAGCGCCGCCATTTCTCGGAGCGACCGCGAATCAGTTCGAGCAGGCTGCGGCCGTCGAACTCGCGTTCGTCCATCTCCACACCGGCGGCATCCAGGAAAGTGGGCAGGACGTCGCGCAGCTCGACCGGCTGCATCAGAACCTGGCCTCGCGTAGCGGCCAGACTCGCCGGCCAGCGCACCAGCATGGGAACACGAGCCGAACCCTCATAGGCATAGGTCTTGCGCCACAAGTGATGGTCGCCGAGCATGTCACCGTGGTCGCAAGTGAAGAGAATCAGCGTGTTGTCAAGCCAGCCGCGTTCCTTCAAGGCGGCCAGAATTCGGCCGATCTGCTCGTCGATGAAGCTGACGGAGCCGTAATACGCTCGCTTCGACCTGATCGGCTGCTCGTGCCCGAGGTTGCCCCGCCAAAGAGTATGGTTCTTGGGGTCTGCTTTGACATCGTTGATGCTCGACCAATCACCAATCGCCGCGGGCGGCACGTCGGCATTCTCGTACATCTTCATGAACCGCTCCGGCGGATCGTACGGGCTGTGCGGACGGGCAAAGGAGACTTTCAGGAAGAACGGCTCCTGGCGCTGATATGTCTTCAGGAAGTTGACGGCCGTGTCGCCGGTCCATCGCGTCGGGTGAAGGTTTTCCGGCAATGCGTACGTTCCGGGACGGTAGTCGTTCCAACCGATGCCGGTCACGTCGGGATCGAGAGAGGGAGCCAGCGAGCAGAACCAGCTCCGGTAGTCGCTTCGATAGTCGGGCGACTCTGCACGACCGGATTCGTCCAGAATCGTCTGATGGAACCCGTGCAGGTTCCGCTGGGGATGGTAGTGCATCTTGCCGATGCCGAGTGTGTAGTAGCCGGCATCATGCAGCATGCGCGGCTTTTCGTGCTTGTATTTCACCCCCACGCGCGAGTATCCCAACATCCCGTTTCGCCACGGGCCCAGGCCGGTCAGCAGCGCCGCCCGCGCCGGCGTACACGAAGGCGTACACGAGTACGCACAGCGAAATCGGGCTCCCTCGGCCGCAAGACGATCGAGGTTCGGCGTGTGAATGACGCGATTCCCATCCGCCCCAAGGCAGTCGCCCCGAAACTGATCGGCCATCAGGAAGAGGATGTTGGGCCGGTCGGCCGCAGCAAAGGCCGAGATCCCGGTGATGAGAATCGTTGAGGCCGCGAGGAAACGGGGTAATCGGATCAGACCTATTGAGCGTGCCATGGCTGGATCCTCGAAAAAAGGCGCCGTCGAATTTCGCGAATACTGTATCCTGAGCCAAGCGGCAAGACCAGTGAAGGGAATGCGGCAGACGATTCTCAGGTGCATCCGTCAAACGGGGATGGCTGGAAAAGCGGGCAGCCACCGTGATGTGCCACTGCTGTGTCGCTCCAGCCTCCAGCACTGCTCAGAGAGCAGTGGCACACGGAGCAGGCCTGCCCGTGAACAAGACATTCACCCACACATTCGCGACGCCGTGACCGGCTCGCGACCCGGTTATAACATTGTTATACCCGATCAGGAGGAACGCCATGGTCAAGACCTTGAAGAAGCACGGCAACAGTCAGGCACTCGTTATCGAGAAATCCATCCTCGATGCAATGGGAATCGACGCCGATACCCCCCTGCAGGTCACCGTCAGCGGCCAAGCATTGATCGTCACCCCAGTCAACGTCGGCNNCTCGGCCTCGGTCCGCAAGCTGCGAAAACGCTACGCCAAGACACTGAAGCGGCTGGCGGAGTGATCGCGAATGAAGTTGATCCGCTTCCTGAGCGTCGACAACGTCTTGACTATCCACGAGGATACGATATGCCACGAAGGCGGCCTGGGCGGGGTCCGCGCCCCCGGTCTCCTGCAGTCGGCAGTCATGACTCCGCAGGCTCGTTTCACGGAGAAGTGGCTTCACCCGTCTCTTGCGGCCATGGCGGCCGCCTACCACTTCCATCTTTGTCAAGACCATCCGTTCCACGACGGCAACAAACGCGTGGCGGTCATGGCTGCCCTGGTCTTTCTCGACGTGAACGGAACAAAGCGTTTGCCTCCTCCCCGCAAGTTGGAGAAGGTTACGCTGGCCGTGGCCAGCGGAATGATGACCACGGCTGAGTTGGTCGCATGGTGGGAAGGGCAGGCCGGGTGACGCATGCCCCGGACATCATCAATCGTGAACCCAGGTTCAGGAAGAACCTGGACCAGCCGCCCTATTGGGGCCAGGCAAGGTGCTTCTGAAGGAAAGCGAACGTGCCCACCGCGTGAATCTCGTGCCGGCCGTTGAAGTACTCGATCTCCGTCAGGTCGGGGATCCCCAGCTTCAGATAGAGCCGCCGGACCTTGGCGTATTCGTATGAGACCCACTCGTCTATGCCGACCGGGTCGTCGTGGCCCCGCTCGACCATGAACGGCCGGGGGGCGATCAGGCCGGCCAGTTCGCCGTAGTTGAACGTATTGCCCATGTCGAATTCGTGGATCTCGTACTCGTAGGTGAACATGTAGCTGCCGACGAGGTCCACCGAAGTCGTCTTGACGATCCACTCGTTGAAATCACCGGAGCAGATGCTCAGGCAGTATTCGGGCAGCAGCGCCGGCACGCGCATGGCCGTCTTGCCGCCGTAGGAGAGGCCATAGAAGGCGATACGCTGCGGATCGACGAAAGGCTGCCCGGCCAGCCAGCGGAGAATCTGCTGGTGCTGGGCGGTGATGAACGAGAACAGCGAAAGCTTGAGGGGGTTGGCCTTGCGCTGCAGGAGACGAAAGGCGTCTCCGCCAATGTACGGGTTCTGCGGGGCAAAAACGATGTAACCGCGATCGGCCAGGTCCGCTCCGAAGGCGTTGTAGGGAGATTTGACGGACCGATCAACAACCTTGTCCGGTCGACCCTCCAGACCGTGCTGGCAAACAACCACCGGACGCCGCTCGCCGGGCTTGATGTCCTTGGGCAGCAGCAGGATTCCATACGCGACCACATCAGGATAGACGTCGAGAACAACCTCATAGCCCGCCCACTTGTCGTTGTCCATGATCCGCCGCGATCTCGGGTTGATATTGTCACCGGGCGGTGGGCATCGGCCAATGACCTCGTCCCACAAGCAGTTGCGATAGTACTCGCACGATTTCTGCCATTTGTCGAGCGAGGATGCGTCTGCCTTTGACCAGAACTGGCGGCGGCGTTCGCCCGATTCGCCAACCAGCCGCTGCGTGTAATCGACAAGCTGGCGGAACTGCCGACCCAGACGAGTGTCGACCTCGATATCGCCTTCTGCGAACACGGCAGGAGCACCACCAGCGGGCTTGAGCGGCCCCTGATATCCCAGGGCGGCCAGGAAGGCCTCGATGGCCGGGTCGGTGCCCGGACCCGCCTTCACGTCATCCGGAGCAACGAGCTGAACCTTGTCGCCGACTCCCACCTTGTCATACAGGCCTTTAGCCCGCTTGAACTCGTGGAGGATCGACTCTCGCGACGGCGAAACGAGTCTCCCGGAAGAAGCCTGGCTGCGCCCGCCGGGATCGGCCGGCGGATTGGTGACCTCCGGACCTCGGCCGGCCTCGATGACCAGTGGCCGGGGGGCCACCAGGCTCGCGATTTCGGCATCGCCGAATTCACGCAGCAGGTTCCACACATTCCGATAGACCGGCTCGGCCCAGACCTGCTCGCGCGGCTGAAAGTAGCCACTGACGCAAACCGCATCGATCCGCAGGTCAATCGCCGCGGCGTAGAAGGCCACGAGGCCGCCCTCGCCGTAACCGATGACGCCGATGGGCAGCTTGTCACCAGCCGCACCGCTATGAAAGCAGTCCACGGCCGCGAGGACCTTCTGGACCTCGTACCCGATGATGTGCCGGCCCATCTGGAAAGCCATCCGGTAGATGAACTCCCGATGCGGGATGTTGGTCATGCGGATCGCCGGGTTGCCGGACAGCCGGCTGCCACGATCGATGAGCGTCGGGATGAGCACCTGGCAGCCGATCTCGGCCAGCCGCCGAGCGAACTGGCAAGCGGAGTCCACGCCGGGGGCAAGCCCCGCGAGCATTTCCGGAGTCCAGTCAGCATCAGGTATCGCCACTACACAGACGACTGGCTCGCCTTTGGGCTGCAGAAACAGGCCTTCAGCGTCCATACCGTCGAGCACCGGCCAGCGCACTCGATTGATCATATAGTCGTTGCCACGACCGAGGGCGGATGGCTGCGTGGTCGTGGCCATCAACTGGATGCCGGTCGCCTTCCGGCGAGGCTCCACAACCCCGATGATTCTGGCGAACTCGCCCCGGTTCGGCTCGACCGACTTGAGGTACGCCTCGACTGAGCTGAAATCGCGATGCCAGAACTGCTCGCGGCCGGCGATCGATGCCTCGGTCTTCCGCAACAGATACCTGTCGATCCTGGCGACCATCTCCATCGCCCAATCGCCGGCAGCGGTCAGTCGGGCTGTACCGGGCAGTTGTTCGGGTGCTGCAATGGATTCAGCAAACAAACTCGGAGTCGAGATGCGCAGTAGTGCAATCGCGACAAAGACCAGCCGGCATATGAGCGTCGCTCGCCTTCCGCTGCGCAACCGCCCCGTCTCTCCAGCCCGCCGACCAGTCCCAAGCCCCAACGCCGTACAGGCATTTAACTCCTGACTGTTTTCGGCACGCCAGCCATTTTCCTGCCCCAACGGGGCACAGGTATGTAGCCAGGGGCGCAAGCCCCTGGTACCGGCATCGCCAAAACCCGTCAGCCCCGAAGGGGCGACAGAGGGCCTGATCCATCCACGGGCATGCATGCGCGAGCGCTCCACTGGTCACACCGTTTCCGGCACCACGTACGGATCGCGATACGTTCGCTTCAAATAGCCGTTCGCCTCCTCGTCGTTGTCGAACGTCTCTCGCTTGCCGTCCCATTTCAGCTTGCGGCCGTCGCATCGATACGAAATGTTGCCGATCTGGCACAGCACCGTTGAAAGATGGCCCTCTTCGATATCGGCGTTCGGGCGCTTGCGCGTCTTCAGGCACTCGAAGAAATTGTCCAGATGAGCGTAATGCGGATGCCGATCGTTGGACTGGCTGATCGGCTTTTCCGACTCGTCAAAGACCTGCCACCCGCCGCCGTGCCGCTCGAAGAACATCAACCCCTTCTCGCCGTAGACCTCGATCCGCATCCCGTCGAAAGGCCAGTTGGGATACGCGTCGGTGTCCCGCGTGTTCCATTCCATCTTCTTCATGTACGGGGCCCAGAGGACGTTCTCGAAAACCATCGTCAGCTTGTCGAAGTCCCAGGTGACCACCTGCGTGTCGGGTGTCTCCTGGTCGTCGTCGTAGGCAAATCGACCGCCGGTGGCGCTGACGGCGGAGGGCGAACCCTGACCCGCCAGCCAGCGGGCGATGTCGAGCTGATGCACACCGTCATTGATGATGTCGCCGCCGGAGTAGTCCCAGAACCAGTGCCAGCAGTAGTGAAAGCGGTTGGGATTGAACTTCCGTTTCGGCGCCGGGCCAAGCCACCGGTCGTAATCGACCCCGGGCGGCGGGGCCTCCGCGTCCTTGGCATGCCCGATGCTCTTGCGCTCCTTCATATTAAGCACGTGAATGAGATGCACTTTTCCGAGCTTGCCGGAACGGATGTACTCCACCGCCTCGCGTGTATACCGCCCGCTGCGGGTCTGGGTGCCGAGTTGCACGATGCGGTTGTACTTTCGGGCGGCCTCGACCATTTTGCGGCCTTCCCAGACGCTATGGGACGCCGGTTTCTCTACATAAACGTCTTTGCCGGCCTGGCAAGCGTGGATCGTGGGCAGCGCGTGCCAGTGATCGGGAGTGACGACGAAGAGAGCGTGGACATTCTTGTCTTCAAGGATTTCGCGGTAGTCCTTGGCTGCCTTGGGCGCCCTGCCGGTGGCCTTTTCGGCATTTTTGATTCCGGCCGCCAGGCGCCCGGAGTCCGGGTCGCACATCCAGGCGAAATCGAGGTTCTTGTTGCGGGCAAACATCTCGTTGAGCAGAAAGGTACCTCGACCCCCGCAACCCATGAAGCCGATGGCGATTCTTTCATTGGCCCCGGCGGCCCGCAGCGATGCGGGACGGGCAAGCGAAACCGCAGCCATTCCCGCCGCCGCGACGGCCGAATGGTTCAAAAGCTCCCGGCGACTCATCTGATTTCGTTTCATGTGTATCACTCCTCTCCGTTGCCTGGGTGATTTCGGTCCAACAGATTCCCACGGATCGGCCGTTGGCCGGCGGGCTTTCTCTACTGCCCTGCCTTATCTGCGACACGATCCACCGGCGCGATCCGGAGTACGAACGCATGCTCGCAGGGTCTTTGCGCCGGAAGCTTGGCAACAAATCCATCCGCCGTGCGCTCCCACGCGATTGAATCCTTGGAGCCCAGAAGCTTCACGTCCTTGATCTCGCCACGGCACAGCTCTGAGCCCCTGGCCAGGGAGCGAATGGTGACCGCGCCCTTCTCGGGCCATGCCAGCACGGTCGCATAGAGCACATCGCTTTGGGCGGTAAAGCGAATGTCCTCGCCGGTGAAGGCGCTCCGCTTGGTATCATTCATGGATCCTTCGACAACCTTCGTCGGGCCTTCGCCATAAACCTTCCAGGGGCGCGTGTTGTAGATGGCTTGCCCATTGACCTCCAGCCACCGGCCGATCTCCAAAAGGATTCTCTCTTCGGGCTCCGGAATGGTGCCGTCAGGCTTGGGGCCGATGTTCAGGAGCAGCGCCCCGTTCTTACTGACGATGTCAATCAGGTCGTCGATCAGAGAATCGGCCGATTTATAGTCCTGTCTGCTGACATATCCCCACGAGTTCTTGGAGATCGAGGTATCCGTCTGCCAGAAAAAAGGCCTGATCTCGGCCAGTTGTCCGCGTTCGACGTCGAGCACGGCCACCTTGTCGGGAAACGCCTTGAACTTGTAGTTGATCGCGACGCCCCTCTTCCATTCGGCGCCTTTGTTGTAGTAATAGGCCGCAAATTCGCGCAGATACGGTTCGAACTCCGGCTGCTGGATCCACCAGTCGAACCAGACCAGTTGGGGCTGATACTTGTCTATCAGCTCGCGCGTCCGAGCCAGCCAGTCGTCGAGGAAGGGCTTGTCCGGCCGGCTGGTCTTCTCAGGCCGGGCCGGGCCGTAGAGGCTCGCGTACTGCGGGTCCTTCACGTCGGAATCGAACTTCATGCCGCCGTCGAAGAACCACCAGTGCTCGGCGCGATGGCTCGACAATCCGAAGACCAGGCCTTCTTTTCGAACTGCGGCGGCCAGTTCGCCGATAATGTCCCGTTTGGGGCCGATCTTGGCGGCACACCACGGCGACAGGCTGCAGTCGTACATGGCAAAGCCGTCGTGGTGCTCCGCCACGGGGACAACGAACTTTGCTCCGGCTTTTCGGAACAGCTCGGCCCAGCGGCCCGGGTCGAACTTTTGCGCCTTGAACAGAGGGATGAAGTCCTTGTAGCCGAACTGCGAGTGCGGGCCGTATGTGGCCAGATGGTGTTTGAACTCGGCCGAGTCCTGCACGTACATGTTGCGGGGGTACCACTCATTGCCAAATGCCGGCACCGAATAGACGCCCCAGTGAATGAAGATGCCGAATTTGCCGTCCAAGTACCATTGCGGAACCTGGTAACGTTCGAGCGACTCCCAGGTGGGTTCAAATCGCCCGGCCGTGTGGGCCGCCGGCATTGAACCTGCCGAGGTCTCGCCCGCCGCGGGAGCACTCAAGACACAGACAACCAGCGGGATAAGCACAGACATGGTCTGACGTGGCCTCCGAATCTAGAGGTTTTCTGATCACGCCCCTCTGGGGCATCGAAACAACAATAGCTTATCGATTCGGCACCGGCCAACAAGCTCCCGCCGACAGCTAATCAGCCGGTCTGTAAGCGAAAATGAACCGCAGCGTGCGAGCGGACGCCGGCGGATATGAAACGCTCAGGCGCGTCAGAACGTCCTTCTTCTTGTTGGCCTTGCAGGCTTCCTCCAGCCTTTCGGCTCTGAAAACCCCGGAATCCGCGCGTACCTCCAACTCACCTTTATCGCTGACCACGTGAGCCNNACTGACCACGTGAGCCACCGGACCGCTCACATGAACGTCGTGCCAGGTTATAAAAGCCTCTTCGACCTCGTGGCCGTCGCCGGTGAACCGAAATTCATCCGTCAACGTGACCTCACCGTTCTTCTCCACACGGATGGTACGCAGAAGGCGGGTTAATTGAGGGATACCATAAGCCTCGTGGAACTCAATCCTGAGGGCCCCGTCGTCAGCGACGTCGAGCGTGCCCCGGTACTGAGCACCCGGCTTCTGCTGCTGGCCGCCGATCCGCGGGACACTGTGCCCATAAGAGGCGGCGAAGATGTTCTCGTATCGCTTGCTGCTGAAGTAGGCCGCGCTGTACAGCCCCGCGCCGGGATCGCACAGGAAGGTAGTTTCGCTTACACGCAGCACGAAACTGCCGACATCGTTCTGGTTGTGCTGCTCGGCGTTGTTGCCAGCCTTGGCCACCAAAATCACCGGTTTCTCACCAATCTTCCCTGCGCGTCGGGCGACACCGGCCTTAGGGAGAATTGCATCCTCGAAAACGGTGTCGCGGCCGGCCCGGTCGCCGTACCAGATGAGATTGCACAAGACCCACCCCAATCGGCCGAGATGCGGTTTGTCACTCACTTGGGCCAGCAGCTCGCCATGGCCGGTGCGATCTGCCAGCTTCGCTGCGATGAAGGGCAACACGCTTGCCTCCTCGCGGCTGTCTGAAAAAGACGCGAACGCATGACGACCGATGGCAATCGCGGCAGGGTATGCTGTGATCTTCCCGATCTTCTCACCGGCCAGCAGATCGATGGTCCCGCCCGTGCGAACGCGGAGCATCTCGGCCGCGATCACGAAATGTGCCAGGCCGTAATTCCAGTAGCCGATGCCCTCGGTGCTGGCCCCGTCTTCCTCGAATGCCCGATCGATAAAACGATTGAGCTGATCCACAACAAGAGCCAAGCCACGGGCCTGTCGCTCGAGATCCGGCTCCAGAATCAGCAGCACCTGTCCGACCGAGCCCGCGCAGACACCCGTCCAGTTGTTGGCTCCGTTGTTCCACCAGAACTTTGAACCGTGGTCCAGGTAAGGTTCGATGATACGCCGCCTTACTTCCTCCCGAAGGCGCCCCCGAATCTCATCCGGAAGGCTGGGACCGACAAGAAGC
>MTKZ01000126.1_pt1 | contig 11390 bp, 11 predicted proteins | sample 1042781 | NCBI WGS metagenome assembly MTKZ01 (sample SAMN06212207, study PRJNA360539) | anaerobic digester metagenome | biome: Wastewater treatment plant; material: sludge; isolation source: anaerobic digester fed with sludge from wastewater treatment plant | place: Denmark: WWTP Viborg ...
GAATGCCGGATGCGGTACAACAAGGATGCTTCGTATTGCTCTTTTGCTTTTGTCATTCCTGCCTCCAATTGATCAAACAGATAAATAAAAACTCCCGGCCCGGTACTGGGGCGAGAGTTTAATCCTTCGCGGTTCCACCCAGATTGATCCAATTTGGACCATCTCTTTGGACCTGTAACGGGGTCATCCGTTCGCCTTAATCGATCGCGCTTTCAGGCTCAAGCTCGCGGGGGGTTTTCGCTGCGGTCTTCCTGGAGGAACTTTCAGCCAGTGGTTCCTTCTCTCTGGTGGAGGAGTTCGCAGTTACTCGTCCCGGTCAACGCCGTATCAATTGCAACCATTATACTCCAAATATGATGGGATGCAACAAAATTTTAGGTTGCTTCAACACCCCCCTAGCTACGATCGAGGCGCAAAGATCGCGGTCCGACCCACCCCACAATTTATAACCGAATTTTGTTAAGAATACCCATGAAAAGGTTGTGACTAACCTTTTCATGGGTAAACACTTACCTGATCAGATCATCTACAAGTTCTACTAGTTCTATTTCAAGGCAGCTTTCACCTTGTCCGGGGTGTACGGCAGGTCGCGCAGCCAAACGCCAATGGCGTTGTGGATCGCGCTGGCCATGGCCGGCGCGATACCATCAATGGCGATCTCCGCCACAGATTTGACACCGAATGGACCGCTCGGCTCGTTGGTTTCCACAAAGATCACATCCATCACCGGCATTTCGGTGGCGCGGGCGACCTTGTAACCTTTTAGGGTCGGGTTGAGCGGCTGACCTTCGGGTGAGTAAAGCATGTCCTCAGTGAGGGCAAAACCAAGCCCCTGCGCCATGCCGCCTTCCACCTGTCCCGCTGCGGTCACCGGGTTGATCACCCGCCCACAATCGACCACCATCAGCATGCGTTCCACGTTGATCTCGCCGGTTTCGGTATCCAACACGATCTCCACGAACTGGGCGGCGGTGGGCGGCGGGCTGACCGGGCTGACGTGCGATTCGGTCGCCATTATCTGATGCTGGTTCTTCTGGTGCAGGCTGGAAAGACCGATCTGCTCGTAGGATACCTCCCTGCCATCTGCTGACACCACCTTCTTATGACCCAACATGAGGGTGGAGAGATCGCTGACACCCAGCATGACCGCGGCCTGTTCCAGCAGCTGTCGTTTGATACTTTCGGCTGTCTTGCGCACAGCCTCTCCGGTGAGGTAAGTGGTGCTGCTGGCATAAGCGCCCTTGTCAAACGGGGTGAAGTCGGTATCCGAGGAGTATACGATCAGGTCATCGACATCAATATGCAGCACTTCTGCGGCGACCTGCGCCAGGACGGTGTCTGAGCCGGTGCCCAGGTCTGTGGCACCCAGCAGCAGATTGAACGAACCATCGTCATTCATTTTTAATGTCGCCGCGGCCATATCCAGGTTAGCTACGCTGCTGCCGTGCATCACCACCGCCATCCCCACACCACGGCGCAAGCGGCCGGTCTGGTTGCGGTATTTGGCCTGCTTGGCCCGAAAGTCCATGATCTTCTCGCCAATTGTCACACACTCGTCAAACGCGGCGGTGTCCAGCGCCTGCTTGACGCCGGTTCTGCCCTCGCCCAGCTGCTGGGAGAGGTACATATCGTCGCCGACCTTGATCCAATTCTTGCGTTTGAAATCGATCACATCTAACCCGAGCTGTTCCGCGATCTCGCTCATCAATACTTCAATACCATATTCGCACTGCATACTGCCATAACCACGGAAAGCACCCGCGACTGCGGTGTTGGTGTAAACCACATCACTGATAAAGCGGGAATTCGGCGCGTTGTACAGCGTCAATCCCTTAAAGCCGCCCACCATATTGACAGTCAGCCCATGCGTGGCGTACGCGCCGGTGTCACCAATCAAGTACAAGCTGGAAGCGGTCACCCGGTCGCCTTTTACACCGATCTTGTAGCGGATGGTGGTGGCGTGGCGGCTGCGCGAACTGGTGAATTCCTGCTGTCGGGTGTATTCCATGCGTACCGGCCGGCGGGTCGCCATGCTCAGGTGCGCGCATAAATCTTCGATCAACACTTCCTGCTTGTTGCCAAAACCACCGCCGATGCGCGGTTTGATCACGCGGATCTTCTTGACCGGTAATCCGATCAGCGGCGCGATGATGCGGCGGGTGTGGAACGGAACCTGAGTGCTGGTGCGCACGACCAGGCGGTCTTCTTCATCGAAATACGTGATGCAAACATGCGGCTCAATGTGCACGTGCTGCTGCTTTTGGGTGTGGTACTCACCCTCGAAAACCCGGTCGGCTTCTGAAAAGGCTTTTTCCACATCGCCGACCTGCGCCTCGATGCGGTAGACAATATTGTGCTGGCGATCGTGAATACCTTCTGAATCTGCTTCATCATGGATGACCGGAGCGCCGTCACGCATGGCTTCCTCCATGTCAACCACGGCGGGCAGCACTTCATACTCCACATCGATCATCCCGAGCGCCTTGTTGGCGATCTCGAGCGTTTCCGCCGCCACCACCGCCACACGATCACCCACGAAGCGCACCTTGTTATCCAGGCTGACCTGGTCAAAGGGCAGCGGCTGCGGGTAACTTTGCCCGCCGCTGGCGTATTTGACACGCGGCACATCATGGTGGGTCAACACCGCCTGCACACCCGGCAGCGCCCGGGCGCGGCTGGCGTCAATGCGTTTAATACGCGCGTGCGCGTGCGGGCTGGTCAGCATCGCGGCGTACAGCATCCCAGGCACGCGGAAATCGTCCGTGAAAACCGGTTTGCCCAGGGCGAGTTTGCGCGCGTCCACCTTGATCTCAGATTTACCCACGACCGTGGTCCTGGACATGCTTTTTGGTGTGTACACCAGTGGAGGCAGCGGGGTGACACTCCCGTCTGAACGGAAGAACTCAACTGGAATATCAATTTTGGATAGATCATCCGGTAATTCACGGGCAATGTGGTTGAATGGCGCTAGCTTTTCACCACGTAGAACAGCCGCGGCGCGCTGCACGGCGTTGACGCCGCGCACATAACCGGTACAGCGGCATAGCACAGGGTTGAGCGCTTTCCGGATCTGCTGGTCAGTGGGATCCGGATTCTTATCCAAGAGGGCTTTGGCGGAAAGGATCAACGCGGGTGAACAGTAACCGCACTGGATGGCACCAGTATCCATGAAAGCCTGCTGGATCACACCTGGCTCGCCATTCTCACTCACGCCTTCCAGCGTGGTGATCGATTTGCCCTCCACGTCCACCGCTTTTACTGAACAGCTGCGCACGGGTTTTCCATTTAGAAGCACTGTGCAGGAACCGCATTCACCGGTTCCGCAGCCATATTTGACACTGTAATAGGCAGCGTTGCGCAGCGCGTCGAGCAGGGTTTCTTCTGCACCAACTTCCAGCGTCTTGGGCTCATTATTGATCGTCAGGTTTACTTTTTGGCTCACCGCGTCCTCCGATTCATATTCAATTGTTTTAGTGTGGATAATCCGATAGCTTGAAAGGCCAAACTCATTTCAATAATTGTACGCTAAATTTAACAGGCTTGCCATAAAAAACCGTTAATCAAGCTGTTCGAAAAAACGGGTTAATCCGGCCGCAACATCGTCACGACCTGAACCCCTCTCACCTGCGGAAAGCCCGCGCCCTGTTGGATGGTGAGCCGGGCGGCTTGATCATCAACTACGCGCGAGCCGGACAGATACTTGATACCCCGTTCAAACAACTGCGTGGCTAACGGGGTTGAGGGTCCCAGGATCATCACTGTGGTCTCAGGCCGGCAATACGAAAGCAGCTGGTCAATGGTGTGATTAATGATCGTGGTGCCGGTGATCGCCACCACATCCGCTTGCGGCAGATAATCAGCGGCGGCTTCTTCCGGCAATTCATCACCATAAGGCTGCTTCTCCATCACCCACAGATTGCGGGCTATCGTCTTCATGCGGTTCAGAAAAGGGAAATGCCCCACAACAACCAGGTTCCTTCCGGGGCATTCCTGGGCGAGTAGCTCAGCCGCGTTTACCTGAATGAGACGGTCAGCATCCACGTCGAGCAGGGAATTCAGTGCGGCCATACCCACACTGGCTTCCAGCAGGTTTTCCGATGCAAGCCAGGCAGCCAATTCCTGCGCGCTTTTGTGGTGCAATTCACCCACATCCCTGATCCGTCCAGAGCCGTGCGGACCGCTGTTGACCAGCGTGGAGCCCAGCCCGCTGTGACGGCTGGTCACCATCGTCCAGTTGACGCCAATGATCACATCCCGCACGGGAATCGGAACTGTTGGAAGCGCTGCCAGGAGTTCAGAAATGATGGTCATAATTCGATTCCTTATCTCTACTTTGCGCCAAATAACCCCGAGAGAATAAAAACAAAGATCGATCCCAGGATGATACCGATGGCGGTGTAATGTTCGTGGCCATACTCACGCGCGGTCGGAATGAGCTCATCCAGGGTGATAAAGACCATCACGCCGCCTGCAAAAGCCATGGCTGCCGGGACGAGCCCCTGAAAATTGACCAGGAAGACTCCCGCCAGTAGCGCACCGACCGGTTCGGCCAGCCCGGAAAGAAAAGCGACGCGGAACGCATCGCTGCGGCACACCCCCCCTTTACACAGCGGCAGGGCTGTCGCGATCCCTTCGGGGATGTTGTGCAGCATAATGGCAATGGCGATGAAAAGACCAAATTCCGGGTTGTGCATGTAACCCGCGCCGACCGCAATGCCTTCGGGTAAATTATGCAAAGTAATACCAACAGCCAGAAGCATGCCGGTGTTGACCAGTTTGCGGTCATACCCCTTTTCACGACGGCGGAACAGCACAAATCGTGAAAGTTGCGGTTTTTCACAGGGCTCGCAATTCTCATCCGGAATATCACGCCTGACCTCCCGCTCACCGAAGCGGATGTGCGGCGCAGAAGCATCCAGTACAAACATAAAGATGGCCCCTGCCGCAAAACCAACCGTTGTCACCAGGTAGTTGGATAACCTGATCGCCTCATTCACCAGTTCCAGGAAAGCCAGGCAGATCATCACACCCGCGGTAATGCCCATCAGCAATCCGTAAGAACGCTTACCGGGCCGGCGGATGACTGCCAGCAACCCGCCCAGCCCGGTACCGAGTCCGGCCATCAGGCTGAGTAAAAGAATGTTGATCAGGGGGTTTAATTCGGCTATCAATTTGATCCTAAAAAACACTGGTTTAAATTACAGGTGGTAATTTTATTAAGTAGGGCGATTATAAGCTAAAAACGGAGAAAAACGCGTTACCTTGAAACGAAGAAGAGGTTAGAGGGAGAAAAATGGAATTTATTTCTGATTTGGATCTCTCTCCATCAATAGAGCACCTGCTGCATGCGGGTTAAAACCCTCAGGCCATTTTGTGTCCTCGTTATATACTGCCCCTTGCAGAATAGCGCTTTCCAGGTCAGCCCCACTCAGATCTGCCCCACGCAGATCAGCGCCGATCAGGTTCACGCCCTTTAAGCCGGCTCCCTTCAGGCAGGAATTGCGCAGGTTGGCCCCTTGCAGGATGGCGTGCTTAAAGGCAGCGCTCTCCATATTGGCTTCTTCCAGGTTGGCGTCCCACAAGATCGACCTTTTGAGATTGGCACCCCTCAGGTTAGCGCCTTTAAGGTTTACGCCCGCCATATCACGCCCATAAAGATCGATCTCCTCCAGATTCGCTCTGATGCCGTCCGGCTCTCCCAGTAGGAATTTTTGATGGGCAGCAATGACCTGCTGCAAATCCTCGTACACAATTTTCATGACAGTTTCCTTCCCGAGGATATTTTTCCTACACGCGCATAGAATCCTTCAGATCCTCTGCGAAGTGCAGTTCCTCGATCAAAATCAAAAAGAAAAGGCGAGTTCCGTAACTCGCCCTTTTTCGCTTAATGCAATTTTTCCGTGTGGTCGATCAATTTGTCATCCAGATAAGCCTGCACAGCAGCGTCAATCTCACTCAGGTCAGTTACGATTGGCTGGATCTTCAGTAAACGCATACTTTCGTATGCACCCATTCCCATCCCTCCACATAACAGCACCTCGCAGTCTGATATTACCTTCGCCATGCTGACATGCTTATTGTGCGAAACCGCGTCCATTCCATGCCCGGCGCCATGTGACTCCTCAGAGTGGCTTTCCGCGGCGAAATGAGTGTGTCCCATCTTTTCCCGCATTTCGCGGTTCACGATCTTTCCATCCTCGATTGTCAGAACCAGGTAATAAGGGGCTCTGCCGAAATGCTGGCTGATGGTTTTTCCGTCTTCTGTAATTGCTGCTATCTTCATGGTTTTCTCCTTTGCTTTGTAGTTGAGTGAAACATGCCGGCTGGTTACCTCTTCGCGTTCATCATCAGGGCACATAATCAGCAGGAACCTTGTGATTTCATTACTGTTATTCTTCCAACAGTGAGCAAGATGCGCTTCAAAAACCAGGCTGTCACCCTCATTTAATTGATACTCATCACCCTCAATCCGGTAATGTAATGATCCCTCCAAACAATAAACAAATTCATGACCGGTGTGCACGATCATTTTGTCACCGCTGCCCATGCCAGGCTGCAAGGTAACGGCAAAAGGCTGAAAATCGTTACCGGAAAGGTCCCTGGCCAAGTTGACCATTTGTGCCTTGCCGAAACCAGCCTGGGTAACTTGAGTAGCGGGTGTGTACACCACGTGCTTTTCTACCGGGTCTTTCTCAAAAAACGCTGTGATCGGCACATGCAAAGCCTTCGCCAGGTGCTGTAAAGTGCTGACAGAAGGAGAGGATTTTCCAGTCTCAATTAACGAAAGGGTGTTGACGTTCAATCCACTATGACCCGCCAGGACGCGCAACGAAAACCCCCTTGCGTTGCGTAATTCTCTAAGGCGGCGGCCTACCAGCAGCTCGTCTGGAATCTCCCCCAATTTTCTGGTAGTGTCATCATGGTCAGTCATCTTGGTTTACTCCACAGCAAATTCAACTGGGGTGAGGTTGATGATATTATCTGAGATCGGGCAGCGGGCATCGATTTCGTGCACAAACTGCTCTTTTTCTTCCTGGGTCATATCAGCATCAAGTTTTACGGTGACGCGAATACCGGAAAATCCGGCGCGGATGTCATCGCGTTTACCCATCAACACGTCCGTATCAAGGTCACCCTCAACCTGCACTTCGATCTTGCGCACGGGGAGGCGGCGCTGTTTGACGATGATCTGCCCGATCGTACCAAAACAACCAGCCAGTGAAACAAACAGGTACTCCAACGGGGTTGGGCCGGCATCCGTACCGCCGCCAGCGGTGGGCTGGTCAACGATGGATACATGCTGGCGTGAACGAACTTCAATTTTATAACCTTCCATCAATGTTGCATCAACGCTAACGATCTTGTTTGGCATCATTTCCTCTTGTAGTCAAAATTTATTAATAAAATTATAGTACAAAACAGGTTTTCTGTAAGGATTAGTACTAAATAATTGTAATTTAGTGATTTATATCATGTTTCGGAAAGAACGACTGGAGGTTACCCTGATGCCGCAGATTTTTTCCTCTTTCCATGGTCAAATCGTCATTTGAAAAGGTGTAATTGGGTAAATCAGACCAGGGTTTTACGTAATCAAATTATGCATGTAGAATTATGGAAAGGTTTTCCAAAACAACGATGAGCTTACTGACATCCTTCCGCAAGGTCGTGAAACCGCTGACCACAGACGAACGCCAGGAAATCAAGACTGAACTGGCACTGTCTTCCATGCCGGGCTTTGATTTTTTCCTGCTCGTGATCCTGTCCTGTGCCATTGCCACCTCCGGTTTGATGACCAATTCTGCAGCCGTGATCATTGGCGCCATGCTCGTAGCGCCGCTCATGTCTCCCATCATCGGGCTTGGTCTGGCATCCGTCACTGGTGATGACAAACTGCTGCGCACTGCCGCCTGGACGCTCATCCTTGGCGCGCTCCTCGCAGTGCTGCTTTCTTTCGCGATGGCTCTGATCAATCGCTTTTTACCCTTCGTTTCCCTTCAGGAGCTTCCCGCCGAAGTGATCGCCCGTACCCGGCCTACACCGATCGACCTGATTATCGCACTATCCGGCGGGTTGGCTGCCGCTTATGCGATGACGAGAAAGAACCTCTCCGCTGCACTACCCGGTGTGGCGATTGCCACCGCGTTGATGCCCCCGCTTGCTACAATTGGCATTGGGATCGCGCTGGTGCGCTGGGACATCGCCGGCGGAGCCACGCTGTTGTTCATCACCAATGCGATCACGATCGCCTTTGCGGCAGCGCTGGTTTTCTTTGCACGAGGTTTTTCAGCCGGCAGGCGTAGAAAAGATAAATCTGTCCCGCGCAGCCTGTGGATTTCAGCCTTGCTTGTACTGGTGCTGCTCATTCCTCTGACCTACTACAGCATCCGCTTCTTTCGCGATGCCAGCAATAACCGCTTGATCAACCAGGTGGTAAACACTGAAGTAGAAAAGATGTACAACGCCGAAGTTGTTGAAATGGATGTAAATCACCTCGACAAGGGGCTGGATGTAGTGCTGACCATTCGCACCAATCACATGCTCAACTACCAGGAAACTACCGATTTGCAGAGGAATATCGTGGCAGGGCTAAACCAGCCCATCACACTGAAAGTAAACCAGATCTTCGTTGAACAGCTGGATCCGATGATCCCGCCCACACCAACCATCACACCCTCGTCGACTGCCACCAGCACACCCGGCCCAACACCCACCAGCACGCCCACCCCCACCGCCACCGCCACGGCCACACCGACCAGCACCAGCACCCCATCCGGCGCAGAAGTGTGGTTGCGAGAACCACCGGGTCTTGAGTTGTGCCAGAAGCCGGGCGGACCGGTGATCGGTGAACTGCAGGAAGGTCAGCCCATCACCGTGCTTTACGGGCGGGAGTTATTCGACGCGATGGTCTGGGTGGAGGTGATGGATGCTGACGGTCGAGTGGGCTGGATCCCTGAAGTCTACCTGGTGCGTGAAACGCCCACCCCAACTGTTATACCGTAGATAAATAATGACTCCCCTGATGAGGAGTCCTTTTCATATTCATTCATGTGAGTTTAATTTTTCTTCGGGAACCAGGGGATGAACTCGCTGGTCCGTTCTGAGTATTCCTTGTAACCGGGTCGCGTATCAAGCGTGTTTTCAAGCAATTTCACGCCGGAAACCCTGAGCAATAACGTTGTCATCACAATCGGGCTAAAGATCATCCACCAGCCGCCGGCAGAAGCTGCAATGAGATAATATGCCCACCATTGTGTTGCATCACCAAAATAATTGGGGTGGCGAGTGTAACGCCACAAACCACTGTCCATTACTTTACCCTTGTTGGCCGGGTTGGCTTTGAAACGCTTCAACTGCAGGTCACCAACAGATTCGAAGATGAAGCCGAAAATCCACAAAGGAATGGCAACAATATCCAGCACACCCAGACGGGCAGGGGTTGAGCTGTATTGCGCAGCCAGCAATGGCGCCGCGATGATGAGCAGCAGCAGACCCTGCAACAGGAAGACCTGTAACAAGCTGTACCACCACCAGTTTTGGCCATGTTGTTTGCGCCAGACCTGGTAACGAAAATCCTCAGGTTTTCCCCAGTTACGAATGAGGATGTAGATTGAGAGACGCACCCCCCAGATGGTAACCAGTGTTGCCAGCAGCAGCTTGCGGGGCAAAAATCCATCGGGTGTGAGAACGAAAGCCACCCAGGCAAAGATCACGAAGCCGCTGCCCCAGAAGATGTCCACGATGCTCGAATTCTTTAATGCCAGGCTGAGCAGCCAGAGCAGGATCATCAAACCAAAGATAACCGCGGCGAGTACGAGGTAAGTTGAAACGAATCCCATTGTTAATTCTTATCTTTTATTCATTATTATTCAGCTGCAACCACAGCAAACCCGGACGCGCCTGGACCGATGTGCGCGCCAATCACAGGAGTAATGTCCTCAGTGAGGATGTCTCCCGACGGCAACAGATGCGCAGCCATTTTCCGCAGCTCAGCGATACGCTCAGGGGCGTTGGTGTGCACCAAGGCCACCCGTTCGATCCGACCCACCGCTTCCAGCATCTCCACCACCCGTTTCAACGCTTTATCTCGTGTGCGTACTTTTTCATTCCCGGGCAGGCCATCGTGCATAGTGAGGATCGGTTTAATCTGCAGCAGTGACCCGATGTTGCTCACCCAACGGTTCATGCGTCCGCTGCGCTTCAAAAACTCCAGTGTGTCCAGTGCAGCGAAAACGTGTGTACGTTTCATCTGTGAATTGAGCGCATCCAGGATCTCTTTCAAGTGCTGGCCTTTTGTTGCCAATTCGGCGGCTTTTTCCACCAGGAACCCGGTGCCCAGGCTTAATTGGTGCCCATCGATCACGTGGATCGCAGCTGAGATCGTTTCCTGCGCGGCGGCGCGTGCCACATTTACCATGGCACTGAGCGACTCAGAGATATGGATCGAAATAATATCCGTTGCGCCTTCTTCTGCCAGCGCGTCATAGATCGCCTTGAATTTCAACGGCGAAGGAACCGCGGTGGTCGGGTGGGTTGGAAAACCAGGTAATCTGGTGTAGAACTCTTCACGGGTGATATCGATCCCGTCCAGATATTCCTCTTCTCCCACGTTGATGTACAACGGGATCACCTTGATGCCATATTTTTCGATGGTGCTCACGGGCAGGTCGCAGGTGCTGTCAGTTACAACTCGTATCGTCATTTCCCCCCTCCTAGATAACCAGAATAACCCCTAGCACGATCTCGATCACAAGACTGATGATGTTTGAACTGTCAAAGGACTTATCAAAGAACATCGAAAATAGCCTTGCGACCGCAATAGCCAGGTAAGCGATGCCAAGCATGCGAAATCCTTGCGGACGCAAAAACAGGGGCACAATGCCCATGGCGATGAACAGACCGCCGAAAATTGAGCGGATCTCTGAAATACCACGCACCCCGCTGGCGGTCAGCCCGGTAAAGCCATAAACCGCGTCAGGTTTCACCAGCGCCAGCAAACCGGTCGCCGCTGTGGCAATGGAAGCGATGATTTTCAATACCGTTAATACCATTTCAACTCCTTATCCCTGGTTGATCTGATCCAGCAAAGCGAATAGCTCGCTGTTCTCCGGGATATCTGACATGGAATGCCCATAATGGACGAACCTGGCAATCCCTGCCTTATCCACAATGACCTGAGCCGGCATGCGGCCCAGTTTGAACAGGTTTACTTCCTGTCCGTATAATTTTAACACGCTGACCTTTGGATCCGGTAACCCGATAAAGGGAAGTCCGTTGTTTTCCCAATAGGTCTTGAATGCCGCTGCATCCTCCGGTCCAATGACCAGGATCTTCGTGTCTCGTTTTTCAAACTCATTTGCGTCCAGGCGCAACTGCGCCATGTGCTTCTGACA
>MTKZ01055100.1_pt3 | contig 11385 bp, 11 predicted proteins | sample 1042781 | NCBI WGS metagenome assembly MTKZ01 (sample SAMN06212207, study PRJNA360539) | anaerobic digester metagenome | biome: Wastewater treatment plant; material: sludge; isolation source: anaerobic digester fed with sludge from wastewater treatment plant | place: Denmark: WWTP Viborg ...
TAAATTAAAATACGATTTACCGAAAATTTTAAAAAGAAAGGCGGCAGCATAAACATTAACCGGCTGCTTCCAGTCTTTTCCGTCCAAAGTTAAAATAAAAACAGGAAGAAACCGACCCGTTTCGTCACGAAGATTATCCGAAATTAAACAAGCGTTATACCCAATTGACGCTTCGTCAAAATTAATACCCGGAGGTATTCGGGTAAGTTGCCAACTCAGCCAGAAATAAAGACCAACAAAGAGGAAAAAATAAAAAGCTACTTTAAAAAAAGTTATTCGTCTAAGCTTTTTCAATTTTATTCTCCTTAAATAACTTTTTCAGATTAATTAGAAATATCACTAAGTTAACTAATATTATACCGCTAACGATCATCTTATTACTAAGCAAATCAATTAAAAATGAAATCCTGGGTCTTTACCAAAGATGGTAAAGATTTAAAAAGTAAATAACCGAAGGAATAATAAAAATTTTAAGCCATGATTATCCCAATCCCGCCAATACTGCCGAAAAGATTAAAGCTACGAAAAAATATCGCTCATGCATTTTAGGTAAAAATAAAAAAGCGGAGGAAGAAAACAGATAGGCTGCCAAAATAATCTTCTGTTTACTGAGTTTTCGCCATATCCCAACAGCTACTATTAGAGAGAATACAAGACAAAAGTTAATCCCCCAGAAAGAAGCGCTAATTCAAAAAAAAGGCTGAGTGGACGGCCTTGGTTCAAAATCGTAAATTAATGCCCAAAAATTGAATGCATTAGCCACTAAATCTGTCAGTTCGCCCCGGAAATTACCCATATACGTCCCGATCGCTTCGCTAAAAGTCGCCAAAGGTAAAAATGGAAAATACAGAATCAACGCAATTATTGTGGACAAAAATAAACCAACAACCAAATCGGTAATTTTCTTTTCCTTAAAACATAAAAGAAGAAAAGCTGGCGCGGCAAAAAGACTAATAGGTTTGATCAAGGCTGACAAACCTAAACAGACAGTTCCCAATAAATAATAATTTTTAAAAGACAGAAAAAAGGCCAATAAAATGAAAAGACAATATAAGCTTTCATCTTGACCCCAAAAAGCGCTGTTGTACCAGGTAGAAGGCAACAATAAAAAGAAAGCTGTCGCGATTTTTGCCGGTTTATCTCTCCCACCAAGAAATTTAATTATTTTAAAAATGATCCAAGCACAACCGATATCAGATAAACTGGCTAAAATTTTATTGAAAGCAATCCCTCCGCGCAATGATTGATACCAAAAAATTAAATTTGAGGGAAAAAAAGAAATCTTAAGATTTATAAACCTCAAAAGCCGGCCGATTAGTTCATAAAAACCCCTCCATATAAAAATAAGGTAATAAAAAAAGCGGCGGGTAATTTGCCCGTACGGCATCGGGAACCGATTTTCCTAAAAAAAACAAAAAATCATTCGTTTCCCAAAGATATTTTGCCCAATTAATAATACTAACGGCATCGCTGTGGTGATCTAAGGGGGCGACAATAGGACGAATAACAAATGACAAAAAGAAAATAAAAAAAACTATTCTTCCCAATCTTAGCTTTAAATTTTTTCATTCATCTTCAAAATCTCTACCGTAGACAGACCGGACCGAGCGCGGTTTTTAGCAACACGGATAAGGTCCGTCCATCTGCATAGCGCGGCTATTGTTATCTTAATATAAGTTGGATGAAGAAAAATTCTCCTAATAATAAAAAACAGATGGGAAAATAATAGCTTAAAGCTGTCTATGTGCTTCCAGGTTAAAAGAAGATGATTCCTTTGTTTAATTAAGTCAAGGTAACTTTGATTGAAAGATATTGTATTAATCGTCGCCTCGTGTTGGTGATAAACTTTGGCCTTCGGTTCAAGTAAACACCTCCAGCCTGCCTTATAAGCCCTGATGCCCAAATCTAAGTCTTCAAAATAAAAAGGAAGAAAAAGTTCATCCATGCCCCTAAGTTCCTGCCAATATTTTTTTCGAAATACAGAACTTCCACCATTCGGCCATCCTGTTAAACAGGTCTTCGATACCTGCTCCGTCGGTTGGATATTTAACCACCCGTCTTTCCAAATAAGCTTTCCCGGCCCAAACTTTCCGACATCAAACGAAACAGCAAAAACACTTGGATCCTTAAAGTGGGGCAAAACTTGCTTCAGAAAATCCGGCCGGGGAGCAACGTCATTGTTCAAAATTACAACTAAATCACCTTTCGCTTCCTTAACCCCAGTATTGCAGGTAACCGAATAGCCAAAATTCTTCTTATGTTTGAATACTTTTACCTGGGGAAAATTTTTTCTTAAATAATCCGGCGAATCGTCGCTTGAAAAGTCGTCAATCACTAAAATTTCTTCAATCTTGTTTTCGGGATTTCTCACCGCTTCCAAAACTTGCGGTAGGTTTTTCTCAAGAAGTTTTCTTCCATTCCAATTAGTAACTAATACGGATACGCCCATGACTGAATTCTATCACCAAATTTAAGTTTCTCCAAAAAAATTACAAATTATTCGGGCAATGAAAGCAAGGATTCATCTCCCTTGGTTAGAATGACCTGACCTTTAGTAAAAGGAGGGATTTGTGTAAGTTCATCAATTTCCGTTTTCTTTCCAACTATCCATTTAATTTCTTTTTTTTTGACTTTTTCCGCTAAATCTTGTCTGCTTAAGAAAAATAAGCCCGTGCCAGCACTTTTGTCCGAGGAATAAACATAGCGATCTGTATAATAAATTGTTGTTGGATAAAGATGATCTAATCTGACAACCAAATCATCTTCTTTCGAAATTCTTCGAAGATAAAGGCTAACCTCTGCTTGATTAGCTGTCGTTTGGCTGGTCATAACCGAACGAATGTTGACAATATAAGTCTTATACGAAACATAAGAAGACAAAGCTAAAACCATAAAAACTACCAAATACTTAATTATTCTTCTCTTTTCGAATATCTTTAAAAATTTGTTGGTCCCACAGGCAACGGTTATTGCCCAAAAAGGCATAGAAGGAATTAAATACCAGTTATTATCTCTTTGGCCAAAACCGACTAAAATCAGCAAAAAGGTAGAAAAAGCCACCATTAAAAAGTTCTTTGCTTCTTTTATCTTAGTAATCAAAAAAAATAATCCCATCACAAAAACCCAAAAAAATCTTCTTTGTAAGCTGTAATAGCAATACCTAATATAATTAAAATTGAAGTGGGAAAGAACAAAATTTGCGGCACCCTGGTCCGATTGAAAAAGATAGTATTGGGCGAAATGCCAACCTTGCTTTATGCTCCCTAAAAAAAGCCAGCTACAGGAAATTGAAACAAAGATTAATAAAAGTAATAAATAACTTTCTTTCTTTTTCTTTAGATCGTTTCTCCGAAAGAAAAGTTCGTGAAGGACAAAAATTCCTAAGGGAAAAAAGACCAAGGAGGCTTTCGTCAAATAAATAAGAGCAAACATTATTCCAAGCAAATAATTTCTTTCTTTCCTTCTTGATAAAATCAAAAAATAAATTAAAAAAATCTCCAACGAGACAAGTGCATCGAGATTTCCCGTCCTGGCTCTCCAAATAAAAACATTATTCAGCGCTAAGGAGGAAAAACCTAAGAGAGAAGGTACTAAACCATAACTCCGATAACAATAGTAAGTCGTAGCAGTAATAATAACCAAAGCACTGAAGGCTGACGGAAGCCTAATCGAAAACTCGGAGAGCCCGATTACGCTTGAGATTAACGCTCCTACCCACATAAAAAAGGGTGGCTTATCCAAAAGAACACTCCTATTCCAATACAAAACAATAAATTCTTTTTTTCGCATCATGTTCCTTATAATATCCCCATACCAAGCTTCATCCCAATTTTCTAAATAAAATCCACCTAATTTATAAAAAACAATATAGGCGGCAAAAGCCCCTAATGCTACCAATACGAGCTTTTTCCCAATTTTTATAAAATCTTTAAATATCACCGATTTTCCCTCCGTTGAAATTTCAATAACAAAAATATTGCCACTGTCAAAGAGAAAACAGAAACTAAACTTCCTAAAATTACTGTTTTTGGCCGGTAAACAAAATGAATTTGATGTTCTCCTTTAGGAACAGCTACAGAACGAAAATTAAAATTTGCCCTATAAATTGGCGTTCTCGTGCCGTCGATATAAGCTTCCCATCCCGGAAAATACGAATCGGAAACAAACAAAAAGGAAGGCCTATCAACTGCTACACTAATTTTCTCTTCGTTAGGTTGATAGGTAAGCCATTCCAGGNNCTTTTTAATATTAAATTGAGGTTCGGAAATTAACTTAATAATTTCCCTGTTATTCTTTGCCACCTTAAAGTCATTAACCAAAATCGCTCTCGGTAAACAATCTACGTTCTTTAAAACAACAACTCTTTTATCTTCAAAAACTTTCTCAAATTTTTTATCTCTAAATTTCCAACCAGGAATCCCTGCTGGGTCAGGAACAGAAATTTCGTTACGTTTGACGGCTAAAAGATAGCAAATATTCGCTAGGTCAAAAAATTTATTATCGTATTTCTCTACCCCTCCAAATCTGCCTTGGGCAGAAATTCCGTCACCACCATTAATTACCGACATAAATTGAGTCGATCTCAGGGTTCCGAAAGCATCGTATCCAGAAAATGATTCTAGACCGTATGGCATCAACATATTCATCGGGACAGCGTCTCCTCCTTCAACCCGAAAGACCCCTTTTTGGCTCTTTAGATAATTAAGTACTGGAGTAGTCGGAAAAATTAACTTTCTGTCAGAAAAAGGAGTATATTTTCAGCCAAATCTCACCAGCTCAAAATAAACCAAGAAGAGAAAGGAAATTCTTACTAGTCTTGACAGACTATTTCTTAAAACCCCCAGAATTAATAATAAACAGGAAGCAAGAATAAAACCAAGCGGTAAAACCAAATTTCTCATTCCTACGTTTAAATTTCTTAGCCAACCTTCTAATACCTCCCGAGAAAACGAATCGGTTGCTACTCCTGAAAAGGATCTAAATGATTGCCGGGACAAAAAAGAGCCTGTCAAAACCCCGAAGACAACGATTGTCGGCAAATATAAACTTCTAATTACCTTAAAATCATATTTTTGTTTTAGAAAATCAAGACCGAACGCTGCTAAGGCGGCTAAAGAAAAATTTGCCAGAAAAAGTACTCTATCTCCCGCGGCTCCACCCAATCCTAAAAATTTTAATTTATTAAGAAAAATCGCCGCCGGTGAAGGAAAAGCAAAAGAAAGAGAAAAGACAAAAAGCAACAACAAAAACAAAATCTCTTTCTTCTTAATAAAAATAACTGCTAGCGAAGCCAAAATAACTACCACTATTCCAGAATAGCCGCTATTCCTAGTGTAATTCCCTTCTCCCCAATAATTTCCTGTGGTAATGTTACCAAAATAATCCGGAGCGAAAAAAGAAATTAGATTATTGTTTTTTAGGTAGGCTTCGTTTCTATTAATCGTTTCAATTTGCCGACGAGAATTAATCAAAAGCTCAAACGAAGGAAAAAGTTGAATACCAGAAAGGGTAATACCTAAAATAAAAAATAAAATTAAATCGATTGCCCTTTTCTGCCAAAACTTCTCAACTATCATAACAAAAAGTATTTCTGCAAAAACAGAATAAACTATTACCTGTGGATAACCGGAAAAAATTTGCAAAGCTAATGTAAGGCTAAAAAGAACACCAAAACGTATTTTTCCCGATCTTAAATATTTGCTGGAAAATAGCAATAGAAGCGGTAAAAAAGAAGCAGTAAAGACATGGGAACCCCATTGAGACCATATTATGGAAAAGCCAGAAAAGGAATAAACAATTCCGCCTAAAAGACTACTGAGCTTGCTTATTTTCAAATATCTTAGTAACCAATAAATAAACAGCCCGCAAAATAAAGTCTGAAAGAAAATTTGCATCCCCCAGGCGACAGGAACAGGGGAAACGAAGTAGAATAGATTGGTTGGATTAAAAATTCCTAATTGAATATTCCCCAAAAAAGGATAACCGCCAAACATATAAGGATTCCAAAGAGGTAATCTTCCATTCTTCAGTGAACTGATTAAATAGCTTTTCATTGGAAAGAAAAGAGAGACCACGTCGGAAATCAAAGAATTTTTTACAGGAACCCCAACTGTATATCCCCATTTATAATCGAGCCACGGAAAATACATTCCTACAATAATATCAGCCGGGATAGGAATTGATCCTTTAAAGAAAAATCTCCAAAAAAAAATGATTACCAGAAAAACAAGTACGGAAAATGGCCAAATCCGAGAAAAGCATCTCTTAAAATCCATGTTCTTTGTTCGCTGCAAAAAGTTTAAAAATTAAAAAAGCGCTGGTTCCTGCTAAAAAACTCCTAATTAAACTTTTTAACTGAAAAACATCCGTATAGCGACCAAGAATTTCGGAAAAGCCAACTGCTTTTTCTAATTGAGGATTAATTGGGTTAAACAGACCAAAAGATAATGACGGCTCAAACAATAATGTCAAAGCCAACCAACAACTGGAAATGGCTAACGTTAAGACAAGATGTCTGTAATCATTTTCCACTAGCTCCCAAATTAAAAATGGAGTCACCCATAAAAACCATTGCGGGTGAAAGTGGGTAACCGAAAAAGTTAAAAGTAACACCGCTAGGAAATAAATACTGGGACTAAGTTTCTTTTTAGTATAAAAGGCTAAAAAATGAATAATCGTCAAAAATAAAACAAATGGGTAAACTACCTCCGCTCCAGAAAGAGCCCAGCCCATAAAAAGCATTTTTTGACTTTTAGGAGAAAAGACCATTGCTCGGAAAGCAGAGGAACCTAAGTAGGGAGCAATAAAAAGAAGAAAAGGAAAAATTCCAATTATGGCTAATTTAATTCTTTCGCGAAATTTATCGGTTAATAAAAAAACTAAAGGCAACAATAAAAAAAGCGGATACATTTTATAGGAAGCAGCAACCCCCATCATAAAAACCGACAAATTAAATCTTTTCTTTTGAAAAAAGTACAAAGACAGAACCGTAAAAAACGTCGGTAAAAGATCCAGCTGCCCCATCATAAAGGAAGTGTAAATTGCCAAAGGATTAAATAGCCAAAGAAGAAAAGCCGCATTTTTCTTTTTTTCTTCCCGGAATAACCCCGCCAACAGAAAAGCTACCCCGATATCAAAAAAGAGATACGGGAGTTTAAAGAAAAAAAGGTGCTTGCCTAAATTCGGATAGGAGTGAATCAAACTTAAGTTCTCCATTAACCAGGGAATAAAGTTAGGATCAGTAAAAGGCTTAACTAAAATCCTGAAAATACCCAAAGTGTAGTAGGTCAATGGCGGATAAATAAAAATATCGCTAATCCCGAAATTTTTTACCAGAGGATGGGTTGGAGAAAGATTAGCTAAGGTATCATAAAGGTTGAACTTGCCTTCGTAAGCAAAAAAATAAGCACTAAAGGAATGGCCGAGCAAATCCGGATGAAGAGTAATTGGCATCAGAATCATCCGTACGACAACCGCTATCGCAAGCAAGAAAAGTGTTTTTTTATTTAAAAATCTAAAGGACGATCCTTTTAACATTTTCGATGAAGTTCTCCTTTGAAAAGATTTTACTCCTTTTAGCTGCCTGATTGCCAATCAAAATAATTTTTCCTTCATCTTTAATAAGTTCAGTAGTTTTTTCTTCTAACTCTGATTCTGTTTCCCAAAAATAGCCGCTTTTGCCCTCCTCGACAATTTCTTTAAAGCCACCTTTCTTTAGTAAAAACGGCACTGCTCCGGCAGACATGGCCTCAACTGCAGTCATCCCAAAATGCTCAACTCTCTCCGGCTGGGATTCTTCGTCCACATCAAAACCGCTAGCTGACCAAAATATTTTCGCCTTTGAATAAAGATTGACCAAATCGGCAAACGGAATATTTTCTTCAATTTTAATAGGATAGCCAGAAACAATCTTTTTCAAGTAACTAACGAACTCCTTACCACCAACGTCGCTTCCACCGGCGATAACCAATCGCCATCCTTTTAATCCATTATTACATAGCCTTTTAAAAACCTTTATCAAAATATCCTGTTTTTTTGCCTGAAGCAGTTGGGAAAATCTGGCGACAGAGATAATTAAATTTTCTTTTTTCTCCGGCTTAAAATTTTCAAGGTTAATCGGCGGATGAATTACTTTGCTGGAGATTCCAAATGTTTTATCGATAAAATTCTTAGTAAAATATGAATTACAAACAACTTCGGAAATCATCAACAATTTGATTTTATTTAACAATGAATTACCCCCGATTCTTTTAAATGGAACCTGAACATGAAGAATATTTTTTTTACCGAACATCAAAGGAATGCTGCCGTCACCCATAAAAAACAACAAATCATACTTACGTAAGGTAATAAATTTTTCAATAATCCCCTTGGGGGCTGGAATAAAATTTGCCTTCCCAATATCCAATCCTAATCTTTCCTCGATTTTTTTCTTTAAATTTTCTCCATCCCAAAAAATATCAACCTCAAAATCATTTTTCAGAAGTAATTCGGCCAATGTCAAACAATATTTTTCTCCCCCGCCGAGTGTATCCAAATATGGATCGTAAATTCCCGCTTTCATAAGTTTTTAGCTTTGAACTTTTCGCTTTTAACAAAATTTTGCATTTCCCAAAGTCTTGCATAAGTAATAAACACGCTGAAAACCTGGTAAATCGCTTCCAATACTCCTTCCGTCCCGTCACGCCACGCTTGTAGTTTTATCATTCGTTTATAAAATTCTCTGCCCATTGCTCCGAAAAATCTTTTGGTATTCATCGGCGGATGGTTGGCTTTAAAAAGCATTTCCGCTTCCAAACCTGACCATTGAATAGTATTACTTAATTTATGTTCAAATGAACCGCGATGACTATAATGAATTAAAGATTCTTCCAATTTGCCGACTCGACCTTCTATCTGCGGTTGCTCGTGCAGTTTTCCTTCCCATTTTACAAGTTTATCTTTTTTTATCAGTCTCAGAACATAATCCGGCCACCAGCCGCCAAATCTCATTTCCTTCCCTAGCCGAATATTTCTCCTTGGAATCGCAAACCCCACTTCTCCTGTCCTTTTATTCTCCTGCTCTTTTACTTTAATAAGAATTTCTTCTCTCAAAAGCGATGTCACCCTTTCGTCCGCGTCCAAATACAAAACCCAATTTCCGGTTATTTTTTTTAAGGCAAAGTTTCTCCACGCCGAATAATCAATTTCTTTCGGCCCTTCATATTTATATACTTTTGCACCATACTTTTCCGCCACTTCCGTTGTTTTATCAATTGATCCGGTATCTAAAATTACTACTTCATCCGCCCACTCAACCGACTCCAAACACTCACCAATCACTTCCTCCTCATTCTTGGCGATTACGATAACAGAGATTAACGTCTTGTTTTTTATTATTTTTTCTTTGTCTTTTTTCATTTTTGATTATTCCAGCTTCCTTTTCCGAATTTTCCTAAATAAAAATCCCTCACTCCGATTTTTTGCCATTTTCTTCCTTTGATAATCATTGTAAGGCTCTCTCTAACTAAGGCTATTTTTGACCTCAATGGCGCCCATCTTATCCCAAACAAGAGCCGATTCCTAGTTAAAAAATAATCGTGCAGGTTGCTTCCCGATCCGGAAGAAGCAGCGTTCAGATGCCAAATAATTGATTTTGGCGTATAAAAAAGTTTATAACCGGACTTTAATGCCTTTTGGCAAAAATCCGTTTCTTCAAAATAAGCAAAATATTTTTTATCAAGCAAGCCGGCTTTCTCAAAAACTTCTTTTTTAACCAACATTAAGCAACCGTTCACATACTCTGTCTCTATTTCAGTCTCATATCTTCCGTCGTCCACTTCGTCAACCCCCCGATGTTTGGCGTAAACATTTTTCCAGTCAATAATTCCCCCGGCATACCAGATAACCTTTCCCCGGTCTGCCGGTTTATATCTTTCTTTATGAAATTCGTAGCCTTTCTCAAAATAAATTTTGCCGCCGACAACTCCGATTTTTTCATCCGATTCGGCCGCTTTGATCAACTCCGTTAAAAAATTTGGCGAAACCCGGGTATCATTATTTAAAAGACAAATATAATCAGCCCCATTTTCAAGCGCATACTTTATTCCTATGTTATTTCCTTCCGCGTACCCTAAATTTTCTTTGTTTTCAATTAGTTTAATTGTTAAAGAATTAGCGGATTTTTCTTTTAAATTTTTTAATTTCCTAAATTCGTTAATTTTTTTAATCGAATCGTCGTTCGACCTGTTGTCCACCACAACAATTTCCCGTTTTTCATTTCCTGACCCTGCTTCCAACGCTTTCATTACCGATTCCAGACACCTTAAGGTCATTTCTCCCTGATTCCAATTGAGAATAATCAAAAATGTCTTTTTTGTCCTCATGCTATTGATTGTATATCATTTTTCAAAAAACTACCCTCGGTTCCGATCCGGCCACTTTGTAAAGATAAAGACAAAAGAAAATAACCATTATTGTTAAAATGATTCTGCGCATTTTTCCGGAAAGTTTAATTAAAATGGAATAAATCAAAATACCCAAGAAAATATGAATTAGAGGATAAACAAATAGACTTTTCAAGCTGCTTTCCCAAATCCAATTAAAATCAAATTTCAACAAAGCGCCGGCAATTAACGAGGAAAGGTCTTGATTTACCAGAGAAACAGATCCGGGCGCAATTTTAAGACCAAAAAACCTTAAAGGATCCCAAACAAACCCAAAATAATGGATCCCCTGTAGTCTGGTATATCTCAATGCTCCAACAATAAAATCGGCTCCGTAAGTAAGCGGGAAAATTTGCATTAGCAATTTTAGATTTTTTACTTTATTAAAAAAAAGTTTTATCGCCAGGAAAAAAAAGCTGTAGGAAACAATAACCGCCAAAAACTGAATTAAAGAAAGATTTTTAAACATCGGGCCAAAATAAATAAACCTTCCAAACTTGGTATAACTTAAGAAAATATTTAAAAAGGAGGCAAAGATAAAAACGGAAACCGGAAAATAGTGCCAAACAAGCTTATATCTAACGTAAAACACCAACCCTAGAAAAAATGCAAATAATGCCGGTAGAGGAGAAAAAATATAACCTTCCGCTTCGGTAATAGGCAACCTCCGATTCAAAAAACTGCTTTTATCGGCGATAAAGTAATCCTTAAAAGCCAAATTTTGTTTATAAAAAGTTTTTTCTCCCAAGAAATCGTTTTCTCTGGCTTGGGGATTAAGAATCCACTGGCTGTGGCTGTCTTTTAAAACCAGCTCTGAAGGATTTAGGGGATAAATATTTTTATAAATGTCGGCAAATTCCGCCATCGTTACGCTCTGTAAATTTTTTATTTTTGATAAAACCGACAATTGATTCGCAAATTCAGGGAACACCTTAACACTTTCTATACCCGTCTCCAAACC
>MTKZ01020801.1_pt1 | contig 11383 bp, 7 predicted proteins | sample 1042781 | NCBI WGS metagenome assembly MTKZ01 (sample SAMN06212207, study PRJNA360539) | anaerobic digester metagenome | biome: Wastewater treatment plant; material: sludge; isolation source: anaerobic digester fed with sludge from wastewater treatment plant | place: Denmark: WWTP Viborg ...
GTTGCTTTTGTTGTCGCCGATGCAACGCAAGGTTTTTGTGATGCGCCATTTCGAAGGGTTTCCATTGGCCGATATTGCTGAAGACCTCAAGTGTACGGTTGGAAGCGTTAAAGTGCATCTTTTTCGTGCCATGAAAAAGATGCGGGATGAACTCGAAGAGAAAAAGATGGATTTATGAGCAACGGATATGTCGGGAAACACGTGGTCTTGCGGGGCGTCTGTTTGTGGTTGATAGTGGCTATCACAGGAGTTTGTTAGTGATGTGGAGAAAAAGTTCAGGCTTGGTATACCGCGCGCGATACTGGCGGGCTTGTCGTGAGGCGGAGCCGCTCATGGGACAATCGCTGTATGAGACGCTGCCGCCGGAAGACGCGGCGAAACGCGATGCTCTTTTCGCGTCATTTCCTGAACTGGAACAAGAATTTGAGTCTATCAGTCGCGTTTCCAATCGCATCGAACTCAAGACGGATGACTGGTCGGGTGACCTGTTGCCCGGGTTGGCAATGAAAATAGAAGCTCTTGAGCATTCCAGACACCAGAGAAAGGCCTATGCCCTGGCCTTTTCCGGCTTGGCGGTGTTTTCGGTCCTCATATATTCGGTGTTTATGCTGGGAGGAGAGACGGTTCACGGACCTACCTATGTAAAGCAGGCGACTCCCCGGGAGGAGTCCGCATTGAGCCAGATAAGCACCGAGGCCTGCGACTTGGTCGCCTTGGGGGAAACGGAACGCGCCGCGGAGTTGCTGGAGTCCGCAATAAATACCCACCCAGGCGATAAACACCGGGCGGATGCCATTTTAACCCTTGCGGATATTGAGTATACCTATCTCCAGCGATATGAGCGCGCGTACGAAATCTTCAAGCGCCTGGAACAGGAACATCGCGACGTATTTGAACAGAGTTGGACGACGGATAAGCGGATGCGGATGTTAACCGCAGCTTTTCCTGACGCTTTTGAACCGCTTAGAGAACTGGAGGCTGCGGCCCACTGCGAAGATCCCCTGCACGGCTATGAGAATATTCTGGTGAACTACCCGGACAAGATTTGGGCGGAGGAGGCCATGCGGCAAATGAGTCGGCTGCTTGCCCGGGAATCGGGAGCCGACCCGGCGGATACTGTTCAGATGTTGCAGCGGGTACGAAACGCCTGTGCCCATCCTGTGGCTCTCGAACGCATTGATTTGGAATTGGGCAATTACTATTGTGATGCTCTTGACGCCCCCGATTTGGCACAGAAACATTACGCGCAGGCGGCCGCAAGCCGGCATATCGCCCTCGCGGCCCAAGCGCGGGAGGCCTTGGCGCGTCTGGAATAAGCGGATGTGGCAAGGGTTGCGCATTGCAACGGAAAAAGAGCCCGACAAACATGGCGGGATAGGGGGCGCTTGTGTTATCTTAACAAGAACCGGACCTATGCCTGGCCGGAATCAAGGAGAGTGTCGGCGTGCGTGAGCCCAAAGCCTTTGAACAACTTCTACTACATCGCGGCGTTTTGGACGGCTCGAAACTAGAACGTGCCTGTGGCGAAGCCGAAAAGAACAATCTGCCCCTGGTGGAGGTTGTTCCGCAGCTCGGCCTTGCGCCAGCGGAAGCCGTATACCGGGTGTTGGCCGAATTCTGTGAAATGCCTTTCGTGATGCCCTCCAGGGAACCAATGGACAAGGCCATCGCCGCCAAGGCACCCGCCCGCTTCGCCACACATTATGGATTTGTGCCATTGCGGGAGCGTAACGGCGTGCTGGTGATCGCCATCAGCGACCCGCTGAACGCGCAGCTTCTCGACGATATCCGTATGGTGCTTAAACGGCGCATCGAGCCCGAGGTAACCACACCGGCGGAGATTACGCGCGCCACCAAGGAACTCTACGGTGTCGGTGCGGACACCATGGAACGCATTCTCATCGAGGCGGAAGCGGAAGGGCCGGTGCTTACCCTGGACGGGGCGATGGTCGGGGCCGACCTCGGTGACGCCACCATTGACGCATCTATCATCAAATTCGTGAACGAGTTGATTCTCGAGGCAATTCAATCGGACACCACGGACATACATATCGAGCCCTTTGAGGACAGCCTGCGCGTGCGTTACCGCATCGACGGAATACTGCACCAGGCGCCGACACCGCCTTCCATTCGCGGTTTCCACGCAGCCATCGTGTCCCGCATTAAAATTATGGCCAACCTGAACATCGCGGAAAAACGGCTTCCCCAGGACGGGAAAATCATGGCCTCATTCGGCGACAATCACTATGACTTGCGTGTGTCCATCCTGCCCACACCTCATGGTGAAACCGTGAATATCCGCATTCTCAGCAGGTCCTCGATGGCGTTGACCATGGACATGCTCGGATTCCTGCCTGAAGACACCAAGTTGTTCAATACCTTTATCTCGCGTCCTCACGGTATTATCCTGGTCACGGGCCCCACCGGTAGCGGCAAGACAACCACCCTCTATGCCGCGTTGGCCAAACTGAACAGTATCGACCGGAAAATCATTACCATAGAAGACCCTATCGAATACCAGCTTTCCGGCATTTCACAAATGCAGGTGCAGCCTAAAATCGGCTTCGATTTCTCCATGGGCCTCAGGTCCATGCTGCGTCATGACCCGGACATTATGCTTGTGGGTGAAATCCGGGACTATGAGACCGCGGAGATGGCCATCCGTTCCAGCCTCACCGGCCATCTTGTTCTCAGCACGCTGCACACAAATGACAGCGCGGGCGCGGTGACCCGCCTCATTGACATGGGCGTGGAGCCGTTCTTGATATCCAGCACCATGATCGCGTCCGTCGCCCAACGGTTGGTGCGGCGGTCCTGTCGTCAGTGCCTGGATATTTATGAACCGGATCGGGAATTACTGCGGCTTGAGTTCGGCCTTGACGATCACGCGGCGTCCCAGGTCAGTTTTCAGCGGGGCCGCGGGTGTGAAGCCTGCCGCCATACGGGCTACCGCGGGCGCCTTGCCATTTACGAGATGATGGCGTTTACCGAACGCATCAAACAAATGACGGTTGAACGGGCCACTGCCACGGATATCAAGCAGGAAGCGCTGCGCCAGGGTATGAAAACCTTGCGCCAATCCGGGTGGCAGCGGGTGTGTACCGGGGACACCACGCCGGAGGAGGTGCTGCGGTTGACGGCGGATGCCGATACCTTGTCGTTGGAAAGCGAGCAACGCCATGCCTCAGTTTGATTATGAAGTCAAGAAAGGACCAGGGCCCGCGACCAAGGGCGTTATTGAGGCGGAAAACCAGCGCGCGGCAGTGGCCCGGCTCCGGGACATGGGTTTCTTTCCCATACGGGTGGAAGAACACATCGAGCAATCCTCAAAAGACACCCTGCGCGATGCGTTGGTGCGCATCCGTATCAAAGACCGTAACGTAATGTTGCGGCAATTGGCCAACCTCTGTGAATCGGGTATGATGATAACCCGCGCCTTGCGTACCCTGGTAGACCAGACAGAAAATCCGAAACTCGCTAAGATCGTAGATCAATTGCGCGATGATGTCCAGAAAGGCGCCAGTCTCGCCGATGCCATGGAAAAACATCCCGAGGTGTTTCCCCCCATGTATTCCAGCCTTGTGCGCGCCGGGGAGACCGGCGGCATGCTCGAAGAAGTCCTCTGGCGCATCTGCACCTTCGGAGAACAGGAGGAAGAACTGCGCGGCAAGGCCATCTCCGCCATGATTTATCCCGCCTTCCTTTTGGTTATCGGGTCTTCCGCCATTTTTATCCTCGTTTCTTTTGTATTTCCAAAGTTTGTGGAAATCTTCGAGGATTTCAACGCCCAACTGCCCTTGCCGACCGTTATCGTCATGCGGGTTTGCGATTTCATGGGGACTTGGTGGTGGGCCGTCATCCTGGGCATTATCGCGGTGTTACTCCTGACGCTCCGATATTATCGTAGCGAACCGGGACGCCGTCAGTTTGACACCTTCTTTCTGCGTATACCCGCGGTGCGTACCCTCATTGTGAAGTATGAGATGGCCAAGTTCACTCGTACTTTGGGTACCCTGCTTGATAATGGTGTGCCGGTACTGACCTCCCTCAAGATTACCGCCGAGACGATGAGCAACAGACTGGTCCGGGACAGTGTGGCTGAACTGCATAACGGGGTGACCGAGGGAGAAAGCCTCAGCGAAACCATGCGCGATGCCCGTTTGTTTCCTCCCATGGTCGTTAGCATGTTCGCCATAGGCGAAGAAAGCGGTCGTATCGGAGCGGTGGCAAAACGTATTGCCGACGCCTACGACCTCGAGGTGGACCGCGCCGTTAAAGCGCTTACCTCACTTTTTGAACCCCTGCTCATCGTTATCATGGGAATAATCATCGGATTTCTGGTTATCGCCATGCTGCTGCCCATGCTCACGCTCAGCAGCACCATCGGGGCATAAATCAATTCTTGTACAAGAGAGTCCGGAAATGAGACGAATCATATCTGTTTACAGCACCTTGCTCGCAGTGCTTATCATCATGATACTTGTGCCCCTCTGGGCGTTGTTGTTGCTATATGGGAAAGGGGACGGCTTTTCCCGGAGCCTCAGTATCGGGGAAATCTGGTATGACACCAAAATACTCACGGTGTTTACCGTGGTGATGGCGCCGGCGGCGGTCTTTGCGCTCTGCTGTGTCCTTTGGCGGCTTGCGAAAGCAGCGGTTCCCGCAGGCGTGAGTGCCATATGGGGGTTTTGCACATTTCAAGCCACGCTCTTTCTTGCCCTGTATCTGATTTTTGCGGCGCCTTGGTCGACTCTTTTGTCCATGGACTGGAGGGGCGCGTGGCCAGACCTGATTTCGTTTCCCGACCCTGTACAACTACCATCCGATGAGGATTTGGAGTATCCTGCCCTGCCCCTTGCAGACGAAGAACCGACGGACCCCTATGCTTATACCCTGTATGACTTGGACGGCAATGACGTTCCCATGTCGCAATTCAAAGACAAGGTACTGTTTTTTAACCTTTGGACGACCTGGTGCGGCTTCTGTCGTTTGGAGTTCCCCCATATAGAACGTCTCTACGAAGCGCTGCGGGAAACTCCCAATATCGCCTTTGTTTTGGTATCGCCTGAAGACCCCGCGGTTGTCCGGGCTTGGGTTGACACTCAAACGCTTAAACTGCCTTTTTATACCATTCAAAGAGAGGATATTCCTGATGACTTCAAGCGCGCGAGTTTGCCAACGACGTTCATTATCGCGCCGGGAGGCCGCACGGTATTTCGCCATGCAGGCGCCGTCCGCTGGAACGGCCTGAAGACGCAACAGTTCCTGCAGGGCCTTGCCGCGCAAATTGCGGGAAACGTTGAGGCCGCCTCTTGAGTTCTTTGCTTTTGTTAAGGGCGCCTGGTCCTTGAGCCGAGCGCTTAAAAACAATGGGATCCTGATAAGGAGGAATATGGATGCTTCAAAACTTGACATGGAAGAAATCACGGCAGCACTGGAAGATCATAGCGGCATGGCTATTTACTATCTCGACAGGGAAATCGGCAACGTCATACCGCTGGCGGAGTATGATCATATTGATGGCGATGAAGCACTGCGCGAGCAAATTGACGAGAATCCGTCCCGCTACATTATGATTGATCCCATGCCGTCGCGGGACTCATTTCGGTTCATGGAAGAATTTGTGGAGTCCTTGCCGGATGGCGAGGATAAGCGCATACTGGAACGTGCGCTGGAGTGGCGCAAACCTTTCAGTAATTTCAAAAACGCCCTTTATGATATGCCGGAAATCCGGGAACGCTGGTTCGTGTTTAAGAACGAATGCATGCGCCGCTATATTCTGGAGTGGATTGAAGACATTGGAGAAGAATAAGGGCCCGGGAGCCTGCATCGACCGGGATGGGGATTCTTCAGGAAAGCGCGGAGGCGTCTGGCAACTGGCGCCGGTAGAACTGCTTATCAATGAGATGCTCGTATTTTCCCAGATTCATTTCCCAAATGGTCTTCAGGCGTTCCCATGAGAGCAATGGGCCCCGGGTAACCAATTGTAACTTATCGTAATACGCGGCCAGGTTTTTGTCCTGCAACCGGTTCTCGCCGGTCATAAGAGTCTCCAGATACCCTTCCGGAATAGGACGTTCCAGATGACCAATACGTAACTGTTGGGCCGACAGGGCGGGAAGGCGCGCCAACAGCGGGTCACTCAGCGCCAGTTGGTCCACCAGAATGACCTTGGGCCCGCCGAGATATCCCTGGAATCCAATCATGCCATAGACGCGTATCAGGGGACGACCAAGCATGGCATAGTCTACAATGCTTTCGCCCCAGCCATTAGTAGGCATCAGCCTCTCCGGCGTCCAATGCAGCAGTCCCGTGCTGTGATAGTAATATTGGCGTTCATTGCAGATGCCGTACCGGCTGATGGGATTTTCCCATTTGTTCCCAAAGTCCCGGCCGGACAAAATCGGCACATGGGAGACACAGCAACTAACCAGTACAAGGGCGGCTGTTGCGGGGACCAGTGAGACCGCGCTCAGGCTCCCGGCATACCGCATCAATATCAGCACGGAAAGAAACAGGGGTGCGACAAAAAAACGGTTACCCATAAAGTCACCGCCGATGCGGACGACATACAAGAGATATAACACGATACCCATTGAAAGGACGCCGTATTTACCGTTTCGCGCCAGAAGCGGCCAGCCGGCGCCCAGGACAATCACCAACAAGGTTATGGGGTCCTTGGTCAGGGTATGGGAATAGTAGTTCAGCGACTGCTGCATCATGGCCAGCGCGTCCACTCCCGCGCCCAGTTTCGCGTAGGCCGTGTTAGGAAAAGGAAATCCGTAATAGAACAACGAAAACAGCATCCACAACGCCAAGGGCATCCCGCCGGCTATCAAGGCTAACGACGCCTTCCAGGAACGCAGACTCAGCCAGACCCAACCCACGGCAGGCGCAACCAGCAGTACCAGGTCCATCCGGTTTAGTGACAACAGAGCGGCCAGCAGGGTAAGCAGGCTCAGCACGCCGGGCGCCCATTGGCGCCGCAGGTAGACCACCATGAATAAGGCCAGCAGCAGGTGGGTCATCGGGTTTTCCAGTCCCGAGGTGGAGAAATCGGTGAAGGCGCGGGAGAACATCAGGACAATGAGTCCGGCTGCGGCCGCCGCCGGCGTACGCGCCACACCCCATGCCGCCACGCAGAGCGCGATCATGGAAACCACGGTGGTAACCACAATCAAGGTAAGGAATGCGTCATGAGAAAAATAATAGACGGCGGATATGAGAAACATCCATAGGGGATGGGTATAGGCCTGGGCGCGTTCCGCAACATTCCAGGTCAAGCCGTAACCACCCGTGAAGTTGTCAACCGTCCGCATCGAGATATAGGCATCATCGCACACCCATCCCGTCCGGTATAGGGTGAAGAACGTGAGCAGTAACACCACAGGAATCAGTTTCTCCGCCAAAGACAAGGGGGTTTTGCGTCGTATTGCTGCCGTGCACCAGGCGCCCGCACCCAATAACAGCCATGGTAATAGGCCGAACCGGGCATGCGAATACTGCCTTGCCACTGTTTCCACGGAAGTGTTCTTATTGCTGAACACAATCTGGTCCACCAGGATAAAGCCGCGGATATAGTCCGTGTCATCCTTGATTTCGATGACTGCCTCCTTGTCCAGCCAGGAGGACACATCCCAGGTCTCGGGAACAAGAATATACCCGCTTTTGGGCGTCAGGCTCAGAACCGGTTTCCCGTCCACGAGTAAATTGATGCAGTTTTCATTTGGATGATAGCCGCCACCGGCTAGAAATCGGATGTAGTTATGGCGGATGATAAACGGCTTCGAAAGGGCACGGCCGCGCGACTTGTTACCGCCGTGCATGCTGTTGGCCAAGCGTCTTCCCTCGTAGCCCTGTAGTGTTCTCTGGTCGGGGAGAGTGCCTTCCGAGGGCGCGTCACCCAGGCAATCCCCTTCAACGGTCCAGTTGGCGTAGGTTCCGGATTCAAAGTCTTCAAACAGCACGTCCGGATCTTCGCGTGCGAAGGGCGAGTCTTTCCGCACATACAGAAACAGCGGCGTTCCGTCCTCCATGGTGTATTCGTCCAGACGATAGGTTTCCTTGAAGGTCTCAATTCGATACAACTCATTGTCACCGATGAACTCCACACTCGGCCGTTCACTGCCGCTTGCCGATGAGAACTGAATCAAGTCAGGTTTGAGACTGAATACATACGCGCCATCTCCCTTTTCGTGTCCCGCATAGCCCGTTCCCATCTGCGGCGTTTCCCGGGCGGCAATGTGCCGGTCATTCAGCCCAAGCGTGTCAATAGTTCTGAGCCGGGAATAATAGGGGATGGTGCCTGCCGTATTGGTCGCAAGGACGGTATTCGCCGTTGCGCGTGCACGCAACCATTTTCCCACCAACGTTCCCTTCTTCTGGACATAATCGCCTTGGCGGACATGCTGGTAGGTTTCCCGGTTCGTATACATCTGGTACACATTGAGGCCCATGATAGCCAGCGCAATCATCGTGGCAAGGTGCCGATAGTGGGCAATACGTCGCACGCCCACAGAGGCCAGCAGGCACAACAGCGCGGCGAGGGGCGCAAAGAAACGGAATGCGGGCAAGCCATCGCCCCCCACGAGGATAATGTAGGCCGTGTAGGCGGCCAGGAACAGCGGAAGCAGAAAATAACGTCCATACCGGCGCCACCATACCCAAGGGGCCAGTACGGCCAGGGCGGCGGGAAGTATTAGCGGCCGCGCCGGCACGTACATATCCCAGAAATACTTTTTGCCCCGGCGCACCTGTGCCGCCGTGGTACCCACCTTCGCATAAAAGGTATTGGGCAGAAAAGAATCGTAATAGCGCCAGCGCCAGACAAACCAGGGCAGGAAAATCACAAGAAACGCTCCCGCCACCCAACACACTTGGAACCGCCGCTTGCGCAGGCTCTCCAACGTCTGATCCGCCAATATAAGTCCGGCTGCCAGTAATCCTTCCGGGCGGGTCATGGCCGTGAGTGCGAGTATGACTCCAAGCCCCGCCAGTCTGCGGGGCGTTGGTGATCCTTCCAGCGTAGAGAAATGCAGCAGTACGGAAAAGGTCAGCAGCAATCCGAAAAGCGTTGTTTCCATCCCGCTGGTCGGCCAAGGCTGAAAGATGCAGAAGGTTGCCAGAAAAAGCGCCGCCATGACCGGCGTATCACCGTCCAGCCCGCGCACAAACCGCCGCGCATGAAACAGGAGCAGCAAGGTTAGCAATCCCGCCGCCGCGCCAAGAACCCGGGAGAGGATGACGATGTCGCCACCCAAACGAGCGCCGACGGTCAGCAGGGCTACCCACAGAAAATTGGTGTACCCCTCTACAGGCGGTTCGCCGGGATTGTATACCGGCCCGAATCCTCGTGCCCAGTTGTCCGCATAACGAAAGGAGACGAACGCGTCATCCATCATCCAGTCCGTGACTACGGTACGATTGTAATACACGGAAAAAGCGATGGCTGCCAGAAGGAACGCCCGCGGCGTCCAAATCCCGGCCTGTGTTTTCTTTTTACAAAACATGTTGGAGAACACAATTTCTTCTGGACGTTTCTGCCTATGTCCCTGATTTCTTCATGTCCTTCATCTTATCCATGCGTTCCCGTAAATTATCGCACACCCCCTGAAGGGATTCCAGTTCCGGTGCGCGTGTGCGGGCATGTTCATAGTGTCTAAGTGCTTCTGCGTAATTTCCCTGTATCTCACAGGCACTGCCCATATTAAAATAGTCGTTCCAGCGTATGAGCATAAAATCGTCAGGACTGCGCAACGCAAAAACCAGCGCCCCCCATAGTACCAGCACTATCACGGACGGATAAAGCAGGGGGCTTATGCCCCTTGATTTTATGCTCTGAAGTATTCCCTCCGCAACACTTGCCAGGGCATATCCCGCGAAGATAATTAGCACCGCCAGCGCTGGCATGCGCAACCGGCCGGGCACAAATACCAGGATGACGCTGAAGGCATACAGGAGCAGATAGGCCGCGAACAGGATGCGGGCGTCTGTCAGCTGCCGGGGCGGCTTCCTGAAAAAAGTAAGGGCGAGGCCCACAAGTCCCAGCGGCGCCAAAAACGCCCAGCGGAACGGAGAGGCATACAATGGTGAAAATTCACGGCGCACGTAAAAATTGATATCGCAGGGTAGTTCCCCGCTCTGCCAAAATAATTTTGTTTTCAGCCAGAGTTTCCTGGGAAGCAGCATGGGGTCCTTGCGCCACTCCTTGAGCAGATAGGCGCGCCACGGAATGTCCACATCCTCCTTTTGCTCCGCGTCCCGAATGACCTTCATGGACGGCGGTGTAAAGAAAACGCCTATCGCGTCCGGTGCATTTCCAATATAAAGGTTGTAACTGCCGCTGTATGTCACCGGAAAGAAACGCCCGGAATGGGAAAAATTCAGGGCGGTAACCGGCGCAATTACTACCGTTGCCATCATGGCGAACACCAACGCCGCCAGGCCACGTTTCTTCCACGACCCTTCGGCGGCCAGGCCAATCCAGCAGGCCGCAAAAGGAACTAAAAGCAGTGCATTCGGACGGCACACGCAGCAGAGCCCCATCATGAATCCGCAGAAAATCCACCACTTCCATGTTTTCCGGGCCGCCGCTTCAATAAAGAGGCACAACGTGGACAGATGCAGAAACACCAGCAACGTCTCCACCAGCAACTCGCCCTCGTAGAAAAGCGAAAGCGGGCACAATGCCGCCGCCAGCCCGGCAAACCAGCCGGCCTTTTTGCCGAAGATACGCCGCGCGAGATAAAAAATCAACACCACCGACACCGCGCCCAGAAGACGTTGCGTCCACGCGGCCGGATCATGCAGATGTCCAAAGCGCAGGTAAATCAGGCTCAGAAAATAGGGGTACAAGGGCCCGTGAAAAAAAGGGATGCGGTCCCAGCCCAGCCAGAACTGCTGTGCGATTTCATTCGCCCAGCGGTCATAGGTATAGTTGTCACCCCCCTGAAGCAGAAACCCGTACATGGGGTCCGCCCGGCTCACCAGCAGCTGATGAACGATGCGTATTCCCATCGCAATCCCGAACATGACCCAATAGGGCGCCGCCGCCCGGGAAAATAGCCGGGATATCATGGAAGGTGTTGGCTGGACAGTTGAAACGGTTTCCATGTGCGTTATTATACAAAAAAAACCTCGGTCAAACATGGGTGTGTCAACAATGGTGTCAGAACGAACAAGAGTTGTACTTGTCTGGCAGCCACAAAGACTCAGATGGAACGCCTAACAACCCTTCTCTGCGCACCTCTGCGGTCTCTGCGCCTCTGCGTTGATAAAACCAAACGCGCGTTCAAACAGAATAGTCCCCCTCCGCATCACGGACAATACTACCTTCTACCGAAGAAGTTCCTCCTCGTAAGCAGACCGTCTGCCGTGTACCCTG
>MTKZ01028943.1_pt2 | contig 11380 bp, 13 predicted proteins | sample 1042781 | NCBI WGS metagenome assembly MTKZ01 (sample SAMN06212207, study PRJNA360539) | anaerobic digester metagenome | biome: Wastewater treatment plant; material: sludge; isolation source: anaerobic digester fed with sludge from wastewater treatment plant | place: Denmark: WWTP Viborg ...
ACTATTTTTATACCCCTTTAGCCAGTAACCTGAGCTTTAGTTTAAGCTATGATGAAGAAACCACTGCCGATTGTCCAGCCAATTGGGTTCGGGTTCCCGGCAATACCCTATATAATACACATTCATTTTGTGTCATGAAATATGAAGCCAAAATTAAGGGTAATGATAATGGCGCCCAAGTATATAGTTCCATCTATGAGCCAGAATCTCGGTCTAGCGGTACTCCCTGGGTCAATATTAGTCAAACCAACGCTAAGCTTGAATGTGAATCAATTGGCGCCCATCTAATTACTGAAGATGAGTGGTTAAGCATTGTCCGCAATTTAGAACTGCAAGCCAGTAATTGGACTGGAGGTGTTATTGGCTCAGGTCAGATACCGAGAGGCAATAGTAGCGGTAGTGCAGCCCTGGATGGAACAAATGAACTTGCTGGCGTTAATAAAAGAACCCACACTCTATCTAATGGTGAAGTTATTTGGGATCTGGCTGGTAATGTTTATGACTGGACTGATGCGACCATTCTGGGCAAAGATCAGCCGACTGGTTCATCTACTCCGGTTGGTTTTGGTTGGTTTGAATATTCCGGTTTATTAAATTATGGCAGTTTGGCACCTGAACGATTGCTACCAATAAACAATTATAATTATATTCAGGGATATGGTCGAATTTATAGTAGCGGTGTCTCGACTAATACCACTAACTACGCTTTTCTTCGTGGTGGTAGTTGGAGCTCTGGAGCGNNTTTCGGTGTGTGCGTTAGCCAGGGGTGATTTATCTTTAATCTAAAATCTGTATTTTGAATTTTAAAATTAAATCAATAAAAAATGATGGATAATTTGTTGGTTTTTCAAAAAACCTATGATTGGTTGTTGTGGATTAAATCAGCGACTGAAAGATTTAGTCGAGCTCATAAATATGGTTTAGGTCAACAGCTCCAGCTTGAATCGATAAATTTACTGAAGAAAATAATAATTGCCAATCAACAAAGAAATAAGTTTGCGGCCATTAATGAGTGTTTGGTACAAAAAGAGATAGTAAAAATATTAGTTAGATTGTCTAGGGATTATTCTTTATTTAATAATCGTCAATACGAATTTGCAGCTCAAAAATTGTTGGAAATAGATCGGATGTTGTTAGGATGGCAGCGAATTTTTAATTAACCATTTTTAAAATGGAGGGTCTTAAATAAATAAACGCTTTTCTTCGTGGTGGTAATTGGAGCAATGGAGCGAATGCCGGTGTGTTGACGCTCAACTTGAACAATGGTCCAGGCAATTCCAATACCAACATCGGTTTTCGGTGTGTGCGTTAGCCAGTGGTTCGAAACAGAATATTTATCTTAGGATAGATAGAGTTTTCGATCACCCCCTATTTAAGAAACCTGCCATAATTGGCGAAATAATGCTTTTACCCTTCCGTTATTTTGTTAAAATCTAACGGAAGGGGGTTGAGCAATATGAAAAAAAGTTATCAGAACTATTCTCAAATAATCAGTTGGGACAATCTTTATTCAGCTTATAAAAAAGCAGCCAAAGGCCGGTATTGTCGCCAGGATGTCTTAACTTTTAATACCAAATTAGAGGAAAATCTGTTATTAATCAAAAAACAGCTTGAGGAAGAAAATTATCATTTTGGTCCATATAAAAAAAGAATAATTCATGAACCAAAAAGAAGAGTGATTAGTATCGCCCCCTTTGGCGATCGAATAGTCCATCATGCTATTTGCCAAATTATTGAACCATTTTTTGATAAAAGTTTTATTTTTGACAGCTATGCTTGTCGTCCAAAGAAGGGTAATCAGGCGGCAGTCAAAAGATTGCGTAACTGGTTATCGGGGTATCATTTTAAGTGGGTTTGGCAAGGCGATATTTATCATTATTTTTCTAGTATTAACCAGCAAATTTTGTTGCAAGAAATTAGCAAAGTTTTTAACGACCAAAAAATTATTAGATTGTTGGTTAAGGTCGTTAGGTCTTATGTCAACGATGTCAACCAACAAATTGGTTTGCCGATTGGCAATTTGACTAGCCAATTATTTGCCAATATTTATCTTAATCCGTTGGATCAATTTATTAAAAGAAAATTACAGCAACGATATTATATTAGATATATGGATGATTTAATAATTTTCAATAATAATAAAAAACAATTAAGAGATATTTGGTTTAAAATAAATTATTTTTTGTTAAATGAATTGAAATTAAAATTACATCTCAAAAAGGTTCAAATTGTGTCAGTTAAAAATGGTTTTAATTTTTTAGGTTATCGGCATTTCGCTAATTATTATCGGCCCAAGAAGGAGACGTTCAAGAGATTTTTTAAAAGACTGAAGCGCATTGCTAATGATAAAAATCAAAACATTAAAAACATAAGAATTTTTTGGTTGTCTTGGAAGAATTATTGCCAGAAAGCCAAGTCTTATTATTTAACACAACGATTAATCAGCTTAGTCAAAAGCAAATTGTCAACTTATTGACTAGCCAAAAATGATGTGATAAGCTTGTCGGTGCCAGTGCGACACTGGTATTGGAGTCGTAGTTCAGTTGGTTAGAACGCTGCCCTGTCACGGCAGAGGTCGCGGGTTCGAGTCCCGTCGACTCCGCCAATTTTCACTTTTTGTGAAATCGTAAGAAACAGCCTCGGCGCAAAGCGCCTCGGCATGGTATTTTTCCGCTATTTTGAAGGCATTTTTGAAATCCAAAACCAAAGTGCGGTCGGCAACGCGGAAGTTCGAACCAATCTTTTTGAGAAAATCCCGAATCCTTTCGGGATTTTCTTGTTGAGCGTATTTTTCGGCTTGGTTGGCGTCTTTTAGAAAGGCAATGGCAAGTTCGAACCGATTATTGCTCTTTCGCCCAAAAGCGGATATTTTTTCTTCCAAATCTTTTTTAGCGAGAATGAGCTTGTGTTTTTTAGCGGTATATTCCGCTTGCGATAAATTGCCGTCTAACTGCAAATCAAGCAAGCGATCAAGTTTTGTTTCTATCTCCACAAGCTCATTTCTCGCTTTTTGGGCGAAAGAGCTTTCCGCTTGGGCAATCTTCATTTTTTCATTTTCAAAATAATTGATTGAAGCATTTGCCCAAGCGGAAGACAAAGAAACTTTTTTGATTTCTTCTTTTATTTGAGAAGTGATGATTTCCTCGCGGACATATTTTTGTGTGCAAGGATTTTTCCGTTTGGTGCAACGCAGATAATTATGTCCCTTTTGCGTTTCGGTGGTAATGAAACAACCGCACTCATCGCAACGGAAAAATCCTCTGTACACATACGGTTTCAGTTTTGGCGATTTCGGTTTGCTCTTGTTCGCCATCACTTCTTGAACGGAATCAAAAAGTTTCTTTGTGATAATCGGTTCATGCTTTCCGTCGTACAATTCTCCGTTGTACTCAATCATGCCGTAATAGATTTTATTCTTGAGCATGTATTGATAATTTGAGACGGAAAGCATTTTGCCTTTCTTGCCAACCAAGCCCAAGGAATTGATAATCTTTCGGATTTGAGCGAGGGGATATTCGCCAGTTGCATACATTTCAAAAGCACGCTTGATGTATTTTGCCTTTTCTTTATCCACGGCGATACAGCGAGCGTTTTTGTCGTTCACATAGCCAAGTGGCGCCCAAGCTGGCCATATTCCATTTCGTAATTTCTGGCGAATACCCCTCTTTATGTTTTCCGAAAGATTATCCACATAATATTTTGATTGCCCAAAAGCAATGGACAACATAAATTTTCCCTGCGGTGTCGGATCAAACCAAAAAGTGGGAAATTTTAGCGTGGATATTTTGCCAGTATCTACGAGATAGATTATTCGTCCGCCGTCTATGGAATTACGAGCCAAGCGGTCAGGGTGCCACGCTAAAATTCCTTCGGCTTCATTTTTCTCTATGCTTGCCACCATTTCGTTAAAAATCTCTCTGCCCGGCTCTTTGGCGGTTTTACTTTCCACAAATTCACGGACGATATTTAGTCCTTCTTTTTTGGCATATTCCCGCAACTCAAACATTTGCGCCTCAATACTCAAAACCTGCCTTTCGGGTTCGTCCGTGGATTTGCGTGCATAGAGAAAAATCTTTTTGGTTTGTAAATTTATGTTGTCCATATTGTTTTTGGATTAGTTTTTGGGCAATCAAAGAAAAATACGCTCAACCTTTCGCCAAAGGCGAAAGAAAAAAGATTGGTTTGCAAAATTTCATTTTGCCAGAGCTTCGCTCTGCGAACTTCCGCATTGCCGACCGCACTTTGTTTTTGGATTTCAAAAATGCCTTCAAAATTGCGGAAAAATACCATGCCGAGGCGCTTTGCGCCGAGGCTGTTTCTTACGATTTCACAAAAAGTGAAAATTGGCGGTGTTTTTTGGACGAAGTTCGAACATTTTTTGCCGAAAATCCCGAAAACTAATTTGGACTCGGCGGGGCAAACTATTTTTCTGGGGGAATGGAATTGCCCCGCCTCGGCTTTCTTCCCGCCCGCAGGAGGGGTCTGGGGAGGAATGCGGGCGGGTTTTTGAACCTTTCCTTTTTCGCTTCCGAATTTCGTATTTTGCAAAGCAAAATGCGCCACCGAAAGAGATGTTGCCCTTGACCCACCCAACCCATTCGCGGGCAACGCTAAGGAACTCACTTTATTTACTTTTTTTAATTTTTGGTGTAGCATTAAAGTAGTTGAAAGTTAATATAACTGATACTTTAATTCTACTACTACGATATTAGTATGTCAAACATTACAAAAACACTTAGAAAACTTAGAGAAGCAAAAGGTTTATCCCAAGAAAAATTGGCGAGATTGGCCGATGTCGCCAATAATACGATTATTAAAATTGAAGCTGGTAAAAACCAGAATCCAACACTTGATACTCTCAAGAAAATTGCGAAAGCTCTTGAAGTAAGTGTTGATGATTTAATTAAATAAAGGATAAAAAATATGAACTGCAAAAATTGTGATAACCAATTAGCAAACGATGCAAAATTTTGTAATAAGTGCGGAAAGCCAGTTGAAGCAGAAAAGTCGAAAGTTAATGTGGATATTGAAAAAGTAAAGAAAAGTTTAAAAAACACTGGCAACTCTGTTTATGCGATTGGTTGGATAACAATAATTATCAACATCGGCATTTATCTTTGGAGCGTCCTTGATAAAAATTTTGCGGAGTCCGGGCTTCCCGCTTCCGATCTATCGGGTACTTTTTTAATGGTAGTTGCTGCGAGTATTTTTATCATTCTCGGCAATCGCATAAAGGGGCTTGTAGATAAAAATATAAAATTGTATTTGCAAATTCTTTTAGGGCTCTCTCTTCTGCTTCTGGTGTGGGTTCTTTCTACGGGTGGACGAGTTGGTCTTTTATTCTTCCTTATTGTCGCATATCTAATCTCGTCTTTAGTTTCTATTCGTAAAGCGATGAAGGTAGAAGAATTTACATCAACGCTCACAAGTCCAAAATATAAATTGAATAAAAAAGGTTGGATAATTTTTGCGGTTGGTGTCGTTGTTCTTTTCTTTGTTGCTGTGAGTGTTGATTTGTCAACACAAGGGAATAGTGACTCTTTACTACAAGAAACTACTACGCAAACACAAAATAATGATAATTATTCAAAGGCGGAACTTATCACTGAAACAGTTAAGGAAATAAAGGCAGAAATGTCATTGCCAAATCAAATTGATGAGGCAACACTGCTAACTGATATTACGGCAGAGCCTACTGCTATTCGATATCACTATATTCTTTCTGGTATTGATACAAATCAACTCTCAAATAGTTATTTGAAAAGTTTTCTCGGCTCAAGTATTTGCGAAAATGCCGACACAAAAAACCTACTCAATTACGGAATAAATATGGAATATTCATATACTGTTAAGGGTTCAGCACAAAAATATTTTGTGTCTTTTACTAAAAATGATTGTTCAAAATAATTATGTTTTGCGAAAATTGTGGAAATAAAATAACTATAGATTCAAAATTTTGCCCCTCTTGTGGAGTTGGTTTACGAAAACCGGTGGTTATAGAGAATGCTGGGGAAAATATCGAAACTGTAATTGTAAAAGAAAACAAAAAAACGAGTGCGTTTAATTCTATAATTTCGATTGTATTTTTCATTGGCGCTTTTGTTGTGGGTAAATTTCTTGGTCTTGTTACTTTTCTTTTTATTGGTGCTTGGGCATTTGGTGAATGGTTTCCAAAGTGGTATATGAAGCGCGAAAAAACAAATACAGCCGTGGTTAAATGGATTGTTTGGTCAAATATTCTAACTTGGCTTTTGCCTCCGCTTGGTGTGATGACTGGTTTTGCAGCCTTGGGATTTTCAAATTATTTTTCCACCGATAGCAAAAAATATAAAACGATCGCTATTATCGCCTTAATCGCTTCCTTTTTAAATGCCCTTAGTGGCGTATTGATGAATATATGAATTATTACACACCAAAAACAAAGGTTTTTATTAGTTTTGATTTTGATCATGATGAGGAATTAAAAAATCTATTTGTCGGTCAAGCAAAACATGACGACACACCTTTTGAAATAACCGATATATCGGTTAAACAAACCTTGTTGGGCGATTGGAAAGCAAAAGTTAGACCGAAAATCAGAAACGCCGAACAAGTCGTTGTTATTTGTGGCGAATATACTCACACCGCAACAGGAGTAAGTGCAGAAGTAGAAATTGCCCAAGAATTGGGCAAGCCATATTTTTTGCTCAAAGGCAGAAGCGATAAAACTTGTACAAAACCAAAAAGCGCAAAAACCGATGATAGTATTTATCGCTGGACATGGGAAAATGTTGGAAAACTTCTTAAAGGTGGAAGATAAAATTTTATGAGCGATTTATTTTCAAAAAGCGAAAAGGAATATGGAAATGACTATCAAAGCCATCTTTTTGAACAATACAAACTTTTTATTGAGGGCGTAGAAAAGACGAGCGATAGACGACAACAAGCGAATAACTATTTTATTACTATCAACACGGCTTTAATTTCACTGATTGGCTTGTCTTTTCAAATTAAGATTTTTGAAAATTCGCCATGGCTTAAAATTTTGGTTGCGATTTTGGGAATTATTATTTGTTTTATTTTCTTTTTCCTGATTAGATCATATAAACAATTAAACACTGGAAAATTTGCAGTTATTCACGAGATAGAAAAAAATTTGCCACTTGCCTTATATAAATACGAATGGCGAATTTTAGGCGAAGGAAAAGACAAGTCAAAATATTACCCTTTTTCACATATTGAACTTTGGATACCATGGATTTTTGGGATTTTATATTTTGCTTTAGGAATTTATTTTGTGTTGTGTTAGTTTAATATTTAAAGGTGGCGCGCCAGTTTTCAACTGGCACGAAATTCGGAAGCGAAAAAGGAAAGGTTCAAAAACCCGCCCGCATTCCTCCCCAGACCCCTCCTGCGGGCGGGAAGAAAGCCGAGGCGGGGCAATTCCATTCCCCCAGAAAAATAGTTTGCCCCGCCGAGTCCAAATTAGTTTTCGGGATTTTCGGCAAAAAATGTTCGAACTTCGTCCAAAAAACACCGCACTAGTAAACAAGATGGTACGCAAGTGCTATCTTTTTGTATATATGATCCTTATTGGCGGTAAACAGATAAAAAATACTGTGCTGACGGCAAGGCCATGGCAGAGCTTGGAATATTTTGACATTAATGTCGATTTAGTGTAGTATTTGTATACAAAGTAATATAAATTATATTACCTTATGAGCAAAAAATACATAACAACATTATCGGGTAAAGAGCTGGAAATCATCGAAAAATTAATTGCCGACCATGGTAATGTGGTCGATTTTGCAATGATTTATAAAAAAATAGGAGGAAATAAAGAAAAACAGGAAGTAAAAAATTTTGTATCAAATCTAGTCAAAAAGGGTTGGTTGATCAGGGTCAAGAGAGGTGTTTTTATTATTTCCGACATTTCGGACCGAGGCAGCGTCAAATTCAGCCAATTAACCGTTGCTCAAATAATTGATAATGATTCCTATGTTTCATTTGAAGGGGCTTTGCAATATTACGGTTTATTTGATCAATATTTAAGAGTGGTCGCTTCTGTCGGTCAAAAAAGGAGAACTTACGCCAAGAAATTCTCCGACTGGACTTTTAAATATATTTATTCAAAAAAGGGGCTATACGCAGATTTTAAAGAATATAATCTTGATGGAAGACTGGTTAAGATTGCCTCTAAAGAAAAAGCTATTTTGGATTTTTTGACCTACAGGCGAAAATTGCACGATATTGACTTGGTTATTGAAAAACTTAAAGAACATAAAGATGATTTTGATTTGCCCAAACTGATTCAAATAAGCGAAAAGTGTTCAATCACTACGAAAAGGACTCTGGGGGTTGTGTTGGATTTGGCCGAGATTCCGTCTGATCGTTTGTATAAAAAAATAAAAAACAATAAAAACCATAGCTTTATGACTTCTAAGAGTAGCTTATTTATCGCCAAATGGAGAATTTATACCGACAAGCAATTGGTCAAATAGTCATTATTTAATTTTTTATGCCGGATAATATTCATTTAGTTTCCAAAGACCAGCTGACGATACTTAATCGGCAAAACTATAAATACCCGCTGGCCATTGCCGAAAAAGACTATCTTTTAGCAATCGTCTCCAAGATAATTTTTGACTCCGTGCTATCAGGCAAGCTTATTTTTAAGGGAGGTACCGCCTTGCATCACGTTTACTTGCCGCAGTTAAGATTTTCTGAAGATTTGGATTTTTCCAGCAACGCGACGAAGTTGGATCTGGGTGAGGTTAAAAATATTTTTTCCAAATTTGATTTTTTAGAAATAAAAAAAGATTATGTATCTGGAGCCACGATAAAAATAGAAAAACTTCAGTATTCGGGGCCACTGATTCAGCCGAATTCGCTGAAAGTGGAGATTGATTTTTTGCAAAATGTTGTCTTGCCGCCAATAGAAATGGATTACCAGAATGTTTTTGGAGTTAAGACGAAAGTGCGAGTAATGGATATTAGAGAAATTGCCGCAGAAAAAATAAGAGCGATGAACGATCGGGCAAGGTATCGCGACTTTTTTGATTTTGTCATAATAAGCAATAAATTAAAAATCAACTTGAAGGAAATACTGGACCTTGTCCGGCAAAAAGAGATTAGAAAAACTATTAGCCAAGACAATATTTTAAACAATTGGGGAGTTGCCAAGTTGGACAGACAGGAAGATTTGCAAACTATTTATTTGACTAAAGAGCTAAGCGATGGGGAAATCGAAAATACATTAAATGAATTACATTTTGACTCCATAACAAAATAGAAGATTTAATCCAAGATATTTATAAAAAACTGTTATAAAAAAATATATGAAGATAGAATTTACAAAAAAACAATACGAAGAATTATTGTTATTAGTTGGTCTTGGAAATTGGGTCAGGGGCGCCGTGGCCGATAGATTTTAACAAAATAACGGAAGGGTAAAAGCATTATTTCGCCAATTATGGCAGGTTTCTTAAATAGGGGGTGATCGAAAACTCTATCTATCCTAAGATAAATACTCTATTTCGGACCCCTGGCTAACGCACACACCGAAAACCGAAGTAGGCATTGGAATAGCCTGGACCAATGTTCAAGTTGAGCGTCAACACACCGGCATTCGCCCCATTGCCCCAATAACCACCACGAAGAAAAGCGTAGTTAGTGGTATTAGTCGAGACACCGCTACTATAAATTCGACCATATCCCTGAATATAATTATAATTGTTTATTGGTAGCAATCGTTCAGGTGCCAAACTGCCATAATTTAATAAACCGGAATATTCAAACCAACCAAAACCAACCGGAGTAGATGAACCAGTCGGCTGATCTTTGCCCAGAATGGTCGCATCAGTCCAGTCATAAACATTACCAGCCAGATCCCAAATAACTTCACCATTAGATAAAATGTGCGTTCTTTTATTAACTCCGTCAAGCTCACTGGTTCCGTCCATAGCCGCACTAGAATTGCTATTACCGCGTGTTATCTGACCTGAGCCAATAACACCTCCGGTCCAATTACTGGCTTGTAGCTCTAGATTACGAACAATGCTTAACCATTCATCTTCAGTAATTAGATGGGCACCAATTGATTCACATTCCAGTTTAGCATTAGTTTGAGTAATATTAACCCAGGGGGTGCCGCTAGGTCGAGATTCTGGCTCATAACTGGCACTGTAGGCGGTATTACCATTGTCAATCCCCTTAATTTTGGCTTCATATTTCATAACACAAAATGAATGGGTATTATATAAAGTATTGCCGGGAACTCGCACCCAATCGGTTGGACAATCGGCAATGGTTTCTTCATCATAGCTTAAACTAAAGCTCAGGTTACTGGCTAAAGGGGTATAAAAATAGTGGGCATCTTTTAATGGATCAGATGGAATCTTTTTCATATAAATATCAACTCCGCAAGTTGAGGTAATACCTAATTCGCTAAGACAAAGATTAGTGATAGGGGTTCCGGTAGGACTAGGTAGATCAGGATAGATACCATTGCTGCTATAATATAATTCTAGAGCCGTAGAGATTTGTTTGACATCAGATAAACGACGAGCATCTCTAGCTTTAGCCCGAGCATTATTTAGGGCAACAACAGACAATGTGGATAGCAGTGCAATAATGGCGATAACAACCAATAGTTCAATGAGAGTAAAAGCAGTTAAAGAATAACTTGATTTTTTATTTAAAACTAAAAACATCAGCTACCGGTAAGAGTAATTTATATTTGTATACTAATACTTATTGGCGGTGGAGTCAAGAATTGCCAAATTAACTCAAATCTGTTAAATTCCAGCTATAAACAAAATTTATGGCTTTATCTATCGGTATTGTCGGCTTACCTAATGTCGGCAAATCCACTCTTTTCAATGCTTTGACCAAAAAACAGGTTGATGCCGCCAACTATCCTTTTTGCACCATTGAGCCCAATGTCGGCATCGTTAAAGTACCAGATGAGCGCATCACCCAATTATCTACCATGTCCCATTCAGCTAAAGAAATTTATACCACTATTGAATTTGTGGATATTGCGGGACTAGTCAAAGGAGCTCATGAGGGCGAAGGTTTGGGCAATCAATTCTTAGCCCATATCCGTGCCTGTGATGCAATATGTCAGGTCGTCCGTAGCTTTAAAGATGATAATATTATTCATGTTGATGGCCGCATCAATCCTGAATCCGATCAAGCCACAATTAATTTAGAATTAATTTATGCTGATTTGGCTACAGTTAATAAACGGCTAGATAAAGTCAGCCGCGAAGCCAAAAGCGGCGATAAAGCAGCCATTCAACAAACCGCTATTTTAACTAAATTGCGTAACTATTTGGATAACGGCCACAGTTTGCGTCAATTTGATTTTACCGCTGACGAACAGGCGCTGATTAAAGAG
>MTKZ01126903.1_pt1 | contig 11379 bp, 10 predicted proteins | sample 1042781 | NCBI WGS metagenome assembly MTKZ01 (sample SAMN06212207, study PRJNA360539) | anaerobic digester metagenome | biome: Wastewater treatment plant; material: sludge; isolation source: anaerobic digester fed with sludge from wastewater treatment plant | place: Denmark: WWTP Viborg ...
CCGGCGAGACGCTTTCGCTCAAGCAGAGAGACATCACCCAAAGGGGCGTGGCCATCGAGTGCCGGATCAACGCCGAGGACCCCGCCGCCGACTTCCGCCCCTGCCCGGGAAGGATTGAAGTGTTCCGCCCTCCCGGCGGTCTCGGCGTGCGACTGGACACCCATGCCCATGCGGGCATGTCCATCAGCCCCCGTTATGATTCCATGATCGCCAAGCTGATCGTCCACAAGGCAAGCCGTGCTGAGGCCATTGCCTGCATGCGACGCTGCCTGGACGAATTCGTCATCGAACCGGTCAAGACAACCATCTCGATTCACCGCGAGATCTTCAGCCATGCTCAATTCCTGAAGGGCAGCGTGGACACTGGATTCATCGAACGCACATGGTAGAATCTCCTGCCGCTGCCGGATGAGTCTCCGGCAGATTTTTTGAACACCCGGATGAAGCAGAGGACTCAGGACAATCGCAAGCGAGGTATATCGAACATGAGTGTAGTGCGCGGCAATGCCGTCGTGGGTCAGGCCGGCGGGCCCACCGCCGTCATCAATCAGTCGTTGGTCGGCATCATCGAGGAGAGCCACAAACACTCGCATATTGACCGGCTGCTGGGTGCCCGGCACGGCGTACGCGGCATCATCAACGAACAATTCTACGACCTCGACCGCCAGCCGACGAACATGCTGGACCTGGTGGCCAGGACGCCGGCCGCCGCCCTGGGTGCGACCCGCGACAAGCCGGACGAGGCGTACTGCGAGCAGATCTTCACGGTCTTCCGCAAGCTGGACGTGCGGTACTTCTTTTACATCGGCGGAAACGATTCGGCTCAAACCGCCGCGATCGTCAACCGCATCTCTCGGGACGCCAACTACGAGTTGCGGGTCTTCCACGTACCCAAGACGATCGATAACGACCTGCTGGTCACCGACCACTGCCCGGGCTATGGCAGCGCGGCCAAATTCGTCGCCTCGGCGTTCATCGGTGATGATTTGGACAACCGGGCCCTGCAGGGCGTGAAAATCAACATCCTCATGGGTCGCAACGCCGGCTTCCTCACGGCATCCAGCATTCTCGCCCGGCGGCGTCTGGATGACGGCCCCCACCTGGTCTATCTCCCCGAGCGCCCGTTCGACATGGATCAGTTCGTCAAGGACGTCACGGCGGTCAACGAGCGGTTCGGACGCTGTGTGGTGGCGGTCTCCGAAGGCATTGTCGATGCCGAGCACAAGCTCTGGTCGCAGAAAATCCATGAGATGGTCAAGTCTGCGACCCCCAGCTACGATCCGCACGGCAACGTGGAGATCTCCGCCGGAGCCGGCATGCTGGCCGACTACCTCGCGAGCACGGTCCGCAGCCGGTGCAAGATCAAGCGCGTCCGGGCCGACACCTTCGGTTACCTGCAACGAAGTTTCCCGGGGATCTACAGCGAAGTGGACGCCTGGGAGGCTCGTCTGGTCGGGCAGATGGCGGTCAGCTATTCGCTGCAGTCCGAGGACCACGACGGCAGCGTGGCCTTGGTTCGATTGCCGGGCACGACCTATGCCGTGGGCACCAAACTGATTGGGCTGAAAGAGGTGGCCCCGGACGAACCGCCGTTCACCAAAGTCGTCCCCGACGAATACATTAACAAGGAGGGCAACAACGTACACAACAGCTTCCGCGAGTACGTGGGCCCCCTGGTCGGCGACCTCCCCAAGCCGGGTTGGCTGGAGCAGATCGGCTGAGAACCCGCTGCCGCACCAGCACGACGGCGTGACCGGATGGTGCGGATCAGGCTTGCGGCGGCTCCGGTTGCTGCCATACACTCATCCCGCCGTCGATCAGCAGCATGTGGCCATGGACGTGCTCGGCTGCATCGCTGACCAGGTAAACGGCACCGGGCCCGCAGACGCCCGCGTCAGGAATCTGACCGTCGGGTGTGTGCCGGGCGATCCACGCGGCTTTCGCCGGCTGGCTGTGGAGCCAGGCCGTCGAGGCGGATCGCACCAGCCCTGGAGCCAACCCATTGACCCGGATACCGCGAGGAGCCAGCTCGACGGCCAGCGTCCGAACCATCATCTCGATCGCCCCTTTTGAAATGTCGTAGGCCGTCGAGAGCGGCTCGGCCAACCGGCCGTTGATCGAGCCGATGAAAAGCACGCGGCCGGCTGTCTTCCGCTCGATCCACCGCTGCACAAACCGCTGCGTCAGAAAGTAGCCCGACGCCACATTGAGGCGCATCGTCCGCTCGAACCGCTCAACGTCCATGTCCAGATACGGCACGTCAAAGTATTGGCCGGCATTGTTGACCAGGATGTCGATTCCCGGATGAGCGGCCGTCGCGGTCCTGAATACCGCGTTCACCGCCGCTTCGGTGGCCCCTGAGAGATCTCCCGCGGCAAACGCGACCTGTACCCCATGCCGGCTGCACTGCTCCATCGTCTCACGGACTTCGTCGCTCATGGCCCGACCGTGAATGACCACGTCCGCGCCTGCTTCTGCCATGGCGATCGCAATCGCACGCCCCACTCCCTTGGTCGAGCCGGTCACCAGTGCCGCGCGGCCTTTCAAGGTGATCACAGTGTGTTTCCTTTCCGCCCGAACAACCATGCCTCCGGACCGGTGCTGCACATGTCCGCCCGAACACGCTCAGGCAGCATCTTGAGCACCGCGGCCTCGTCGGCATAGGAGTACAACAGACGAAGATGATCATCACACCAGCTCATGTACGGATTGTCCGAGCCCCACAGATAGTGATCGCCGAGAATGGCATGAATCGCCTCAAGCACTTGCGCAGGTCGGGCATAGTCGGCGTCCAGCCTGTCGGCCGGGGCGGCGACGATCGGCGAACCATCGCGAACCAACCGGCATTGAGCCAGTAGTGCGGCGCAGTCGACCCAGACATTGGGTATCTGCGACGCACGCCGCAGGTGGCCGGCGTGGAAGGCCAGCGAGTGAGCCAGGTCGAAGCGGATGGACGGAAACGCCTCCGCCACAGCCAGGCAATCGTCAACTTGTGCATGCGGGGCCTGCTCCCAGATGGTGGCGTGAAGAAGGACGGGCAACTGCCGATCGGCCGCAAATTCCAGAAGACCGCGGCCGGTCGTCAGCAGATTGCGCACCGGCGACTCGATGATGGTCGACTGCAGCTTGAGCCCTGAAATCGGCCCGGCCAGACGGTCCAGGTTCCGCAGTTGCTCATTCACACAGCGAGAAGGGTCAATCATCGCCAGCGGATGCAGGCGGTTGCGGACCCCGAGGGCGTCAATCTCGCGAATGAGCATGTCGTTCTCGCGGTCGAACGGCACGCGACCCGGCAGCAGCTCCACTCGCCCCTGATCCGCGAATGCAACCGCATTAAAGGCCGACGGAAAGGTGAACGGAAAGCAGACCGCCCGATCGATTCCGTGGGCGTCCATGTGCTCGACCAGGTCGCGCGCCCAGGCGGCGTAGGGCCTCCACCCCCGAAGGAAGAAACCCAGATCCAGGCCCACGTGGGTGTGAACATCGTAGACAGGCATCATGACCACTCCCGGTGGTAATGTAGAGGCTTCGGTCTCATCGTCAAGCGCCGGCATCGGGGCGGCAACGGCGGATCAATGAGCTTTTCGGGCTTCCGAGAACCGAGCCGCGCCGGCAAGCGATAACTGCGGCCAATAGAAGTAGCCCATCGACACGGCAGCCACGCCGAGCCTGTACTGGCGGTCCTGCATCAGGCAAGTGCGCCGGGTATTGGCCGGGATGGTGGTCGTGTAGATGCGCAGTTCGCCGGGCACGCTGGTGACGACCTCCTCCCGCCAATCGCCGAGGCAATCGGCGATGGCAACGGGCGAGCCTTCGACGGGCTCATAGACCTGCCCGCGGTACTGCTGGATTCTGCCGGAGAGGATCAACTCTTTTTGGGCATCGCCGTCCCACCAGATGGCTCGCGGAGAAAGGCTGTTGATCTTCTCGCTGCCGATCCGGTCACCCTTGGCGGTGTACAGGAAGTACTGGCCATGCTCTTTCTCGCCCGCGTAGCACTCCTGGCCCGGGTGTGCGGCGGTGATGTCCGCGACCATTCCAAAGCCGTGCACGTGGTAGGTGGGCCCGTCGAACCCCCATAGAATCCGTCCGGTGGCCGCATCGACCAGGCAGACGCCGTTCCTGGGCTGATCGACCTCGTAGCCGTAGAAGATTTCTAGCCCGGGTCGGTCCGGATCAATGTCGCCAACCGAGCAGACGTCGGGATGCGAGCTCCTGGGATGACTCATCGGGTTCACCCACAGGCCCCGGCCGTTGTCATCGAGGACCGACGAACCGAGGACCAGTTCATCGCGCCCGTCGCCATCGACGTCCGCAACACGGGTACCGTGTGAGCCGCTGCCGTTATATCTTGCCTTCTCGCTACGTGAGTCCCAGCGCCAGATGAGCCGCAGCTCGGAATCGTAGGCTTCAACTTTGATCACGTCGTAGGTACCGCGCTGCACAACCAGCGCCGGCTCTCTCCCGTCGAGATAAGCCACCGCCAGCATGTTGCGGCTCCAGTAATTGTAGCTGGCATATCCGCTGCGATCGGGCCAGGGCAATCTGCGTGTGACCTTGCCGGTCAGGCCGTCGATCTTGACCAGCCACTCCGGGCCGCTGGTGACCAGGCCTTTCTCGTCACGGGGATCGCCCTCCCCCGCCTTGGCGTAAACCTCCGCCCTGCCGTCACCGTCGAGGTCATAAGCGAGATAAGGAGAGTACCACACACCTTCCTCGATCGACCAGCCCATGTCGTGTCGCCACATGAACCGCCCGTCGTGGTTGTAGGCCTCGATCTTGTAGGTGTCTTCGCTCTTCTTCCAGTAACCCGGGTGCTGGTATGGATCGGTATTGAAATCGGGCTGCTTGATGATGAAGTCCAGCCGCCCGTCGCCGTCGAGGTCGGCCAAGGCGCATTTCTGGAAACCATAGTCGCCCCGCAGTTTGATGCGTACGCAGGATGCCACGCCGGACGTGTCCGTCACCGCAACCGGGGGTGAGGCCTCACCCTCGGTGCCTGCCGTGACCGATCGTATGAAGTACTTCGCATCGACCGGGGGATCGCCGTCGACATAGTTGGTGCAGTCGCCAACGGGCCTGGCGGTCAGCCTGGTCGCCGTCTGGTCGCTGCTGCTCTGGCGATAGACGTTGAAGGCAACATCCTTCGGATCGTCGGCTCGCAATCGCCAGCCGAGATAGACTTTCCCGTCGGCCGTTTTCAGGGCCACCAGGCCATGGTCGAGCCTTTCCTCTGCCGCGGCGGCGGCGCATACAGATAGAACAGCAGCTATCCCCGCGAGCCAATAACGTCGGACCATGAATGACTCCTGACGGTAGCACCCACTGACGAGCACTCTCTTCGGCGGAGTGCCGTCATGGGCAATGGAACAGACCGAGCGAGCCGGACGCGAGTCGGGCCGTCCCGGCATCACCGCTCAACCAGCCGGCGATGAGCACCGCCGGTTGCCACCGGCGCATGACTGACGGCGGCCTCATACATGATGTGCGGCGAAATCAGTCCGCACCGCGCCATCTGGCGAAGCTGACGGCGCTGGGCCCTGCTGTAGGCCAGGGCGATGTTTCCATTCGGGTCCTCGTGCAGCACGGCCGCGCGATGCTGGTTGGAAACCACGTCAATCATGCGCTGCAGACACTCCGCTCGGTATTCGCGCATCAACTGATCGGAGAGATTCCATCGGGACATATCGTACATCCGGTCCAACGCCCGCCGCCAAAGCCGCCGGCTCATGAAACGATTCAGTCGATAGAACAGCCGCCAGTTGATGGAGAACGGCAGGAAGGTATCCGTGAATCTCGAATGCAGGCTGCGCTCGTGCTCGGCAAACACCTGATGAAGAACCAGGCGCAACTGGTCCCAATGATGCGGACCGATCGTCGAGTCGGCGCGAAGTTCCCAGTACAGATGACCGAACGCCAGGGTCGAGCGCGTCAGCGTCATCTGGCGAGGAATGAACTTGTTATGGGCAACCGTGTCCGCCGCCAGATGCGAGAGATAACCGAGCGCGAACGCCCGGCTGGCATCCGTCGAGGCATCCTCAAGGATTGCGAAGCCGGTTGCCCAATGATGGCAGAATTGCCTGACCCGGCTCAATCGCTTGGCGATGACCATGTCCGCGGCCAAGTTGCCGAAGAGATAATCGCGGCGGCACCTCGCCAGCAGAGCGGCGACGACCGCCGGAAGGACCCCGAGCTGGCCCAACAGGTCGCTGCCCAGTTTCATGTGGGTTGCCGGCCCCCAGGCCAGCGCCGGTGTGGCCCCAATCAGCAGGTACGCGAGTAAGGCCCCGACAATCATCCGCGAACGCAACACACGGTCCCCCAGCGACACGCCCCTCCGGCAACCTGCCCAAACGGTCGGGCAGGCCCGCACAAGCGTGCATCACCTATGATAGGAATTGCCGGGCCCCAGGGCCAGACTCCCCCCCCACGCGGACGGCCATGGCAACTGGCCGCCTGGTACTCCGCGGACTCAAAGGGCACCGCGCACAGGGCCGTTGCAGGCCGGAAACTCTCGAAGTTCCTGTCAATGAGGGAGATACGACACGTTGACATCTGGAGTGGAGCCGACTCTAATCCAAAGGACAACGAAGGTTGCCCGTTACTCTGGCCGATCCGGGAGCTGATGAGGATGCCCGACACCTTGGACGAACTCGATATAAGCAAACAAGACGAAGTCATTCTGGTCCGGTTCCGCGACCGGAAAATCATTGACGAGCTGCAGATTCAGCGGATCGGCGAGCGGCTGCAGGAGCTGGCGCTGGCCGAGCGCCCCCCAAGGATGGTGCTGGACTTCGCGGCCGTGGAGTATCTGTCCAGCCGGGCCCTCAGCGAACTGATCAGCCTGAATCGGCAGGTGGACCAACGGAGCGGGCGGCTCGCACTGGCCGGCATTCACCCGCCGATCTTCGAGGTTTTCAAGATCACCCGACTCAACAAGGTGTTCCGGATCGAGAACAACGTGGAAGCCGCGATTAAGGTCGTGACTTGAAACGGGGCGCAACCGACATGCCGTCGCATTCCGAGGCGTTGCCTTTTCGAGTGATTATTCCCAACAACCTCACCGCCGCGCGCAAGGTCGAGGAGCGCATTATCCGGCAGGCTGAGGCCATGGGCTACGCCCCGCGCTGCGTTTTCGGCATTCGCCTGGCACTCGAGGAGGCGATGGTCAACGCCTTCAAACACGGGAATCGCGGCGACGAGAGCAAACGAATTATCGTGAGCTATGACGTCGGCCCGGAGCGTGTGATCGTGCGGGTTCGCGATGAGGGTTCGGGTTTCGATCCGGCCAGGGTCCCGGATCCGACCTCACCCGACCGCGTGTGCCTGCCGTGCGGCCGGGGTATCATGCTCATGCGAGCCTACCTCGACGAAGTCACTTACAGTCAGGAGGGGAACGAGGTTCAACTGGTCAAGGAGAAACTCTGATGTCGAGCCTTCCTGACCCGGGTGAAGCGTTCCGCATCACGGTCGAGCAACGGGGGGACTGTGCCGTCGCGAAGCTATCCGGGTCCGCCGGCATGGATCTTTCCGCCGATCTGCAGGATCAACTGTACGAGCTGGCGGACCTCCCGATCAAACGCCTGATCCTCGATCTGTCCGATCTGGAGTTCATGAGTTCCGTGGGCCTGGGGGCGATCATTGCCGCGCACCAGCGATGCCGCCTTCGCGATTGCCGGGTCCAACTGGTCGGGATTCAGCCGAGGATTCTCGAACTGCTTGAGGTGGCCCGCATGACGCAACTCTTCGACGTCTACAAGACCCTGGATGAAGCCCTGGCCGTGTGATTTCCCGACCCCCGAGGACCGACCCGCGATTCGCGGCCCTATCCGGACCCTCGGCCCCTGGTGGTCCTCCCCGGCATCTCAATCCGAGCTGGTATTACGACGATGTAGTCGCTGGTAGGCGCCGCTCTTGCAGAGAACGCCCGGTTTATCCGCAGGCAGCCTTGGCGGGCAGGACGCAGGTCGCCGGGCCGTCCCATAAGGAGTCGGCACACCGGAACGGAGAGGCAACTATGAACAACCGTTTGCAGGGTCTGTCGGTTGTCCTGCTGCTGGCCGGCCTTCACAGCCCGGCCCCGGGCGCCGTGACCATGTCCCTGGTGACTGCCGGAGGAAGCACTCCATCCGTGACCGTCGCCCCCGGCGGCACTTTTAGCGTGGACATACGCCTGGACATCCAGGACACCCTTGTTGTCGCGGCCCAGGCACAGTTTGCGGCTGGAACGGCAAACGTTCTTGATATCAGCGGCGGAACCTACACGGCCGCCGAGTGGGACGCGTCGTGGGGTTTGTCCATCGATTCGATGGGGCTTGACCCGGTCGGCCCGGCCCCGATCGGCTCGTTGCCGGTCGCTGACTATATCGGTCCTGCGACCGTGACTGTGCTGGCAACCGTTCACCTGACCGTTGATCCGGCCGCACCGGCCGGCACCTATACGCTGAACCTCATCAACGCCAGCGTAGGCGACGACACCTTCACGGATATCGATGCCATCCTTGGCCCCAATTTCATTGTGACGGTCAGCGGGAGTGCACCTCCCGATGGCGGCGGAACAACACCGCCTGACGATGGTGGAACCACTCCCCCGAACGACGGCGGTACTGACCCTCCCGATGATGGAGGAAGCGAACCTCCGGACGATAGCGGCACCACCGATCCCGGCGATGACGGAACCTCTCCCCCCGACGACAACACCACAATCCCCGTCGTCGGCCGTTGCGGAGCCGGGATGGTTGAGTCGCTGGCTCTGTCGCTGACGGCCTTGATCCTGCTTCCGAGCCGTCGTTCCCGATGAACTGATCTCCATCAAACCGGTCAACAGGAGATGCGGCTGGAAAGGCATCTGTTTCACCGGCACCACATGCTTCCATGTTGAGTGGCTCCGATTCAGCGGATACCATGCCGTTTCGGTTTCCTCCAGACCTGTGAGGATCGAATGACCTCGGTAACCGGCCCATCCGCGGCATGCCGCATCTTGCGGTTCTTTGTCCGTCTCTGCCTGACAGCGCTTGGCGTCATGGTTGTCGCGGGCGCGATCCTCCGGTGGGATCGTCTTCACTCGTTGCACGATCCCCGATGGCAAATCGCACTCACGCTGGTTGGCTTGGCCATCGGTGGCTGGCTGGCCGGCTTGCAGGCCCGCGGTGCTTCCCGCTACCCATGGATTGCGGCCATCAGTGTGGCGACCATTGTTCTGTCTCAGACGTGCTATCTGGTGTTGGTCTGGACGTCATGGAAGATGCACCCGCTGATCTGGCGGGTGTGGTGGCTGTCCATGATCGCAGCCTGCCATTCGACGCACATCATCTGGCTGCGAATGGCGGCCCCACCCGATCGCCGCGGGCTTGCGCGCGTGACCATCGCCTGCGCGCTGCTGACCTCCCTGCTGCTCGCGGTCATGGGGCTGCGCAGACACCTCCTCGCGGATGTCGCCCCCCTGCACATCTGGATGACGGCCTTGGCCGCCGGCATGGCCACCCTGGGTTCGGTTGTCCTCTGGCTGCGGGGCATCCACCTGTCGGCCGCACGCGTGCCGCCGACGGTGAAGATCGCGTGGCTGCTGGTCGGGCAGGCACTCCTGGTTCTGGCCGCATTCTATGCCGGGCGCGTAACCGCACCGTCGCCCCCGCTTTTTGAGCCGCTACCCTCTCTCCTGGCAAACCTCAGTCCGGCTGAGCTGGAATCGCAAGCACGCAGCGATCTCGATCGGCTCAGGATTGTGGTCGCAGGCCTTGACGATCTGGTCGCCAAAGGATCGGCACTGCAATCGCAGTTGCAGCAACAGCGTGCCGCTGACAACCGGCAGTACTTCACCCCCGATGAGGAGGATCAGTTGCGCCGCCAGTTCATGAGCTACCTGAGCTATCGGGCCGCCCTGCTCCGAATGGTAGCGACTTACGCGGGCTTTCAGTCCGTGCGTGATCCGGCCTTACGAGCCCGCTGCATGCTACTGGGCTATGCGGCAGGGACCGGCTTGTTCGACGCCGACCGTCGCTTGGTTTCCGTTTACGGCGACGATCAGCCCGCCCGCCGCAAGCTGAACGAGGCCGACCCGCCGGCCGGGATCCCGGCCGGTATGCTCGACCGCATCCGCGAGAGTGTTTTCAGCGGGCAGAATGCCCAGGCCCTGGCCGAGATGGGAGCTTACTTCGAGACTCATCGTGAAACGTGGGCGTCCGGCGACGTGTGGCCTACGGAAGACTGGGTCTGGATCAAGAGGTTGATCGACCGCTCAGCCGGGCAGATACGTCGCAGCGCCCTGGATCGCGCCGGGGCCCGCTTCGAGCAGATTCTGGCTCGCGTTCGTCAGGACAGCTACACGCCCGCGTATGCGGCGCAGTCAGTCGTCTCGACCTGGATCGGCGACACACGCCTGGCCCAGTGGGAGCCGCTGATCGGCCGCGAACAAATACTTGCGATCCAGGAGCAACTCCGGCCGGGTGACATCCTGCTGGAACGACGCAACTGGTTCCTGTCCAATGCCTTTCTTCCCGGATTCTGGCCGCACGCCGCCCTGTACGTGGGAAGAGCCGAAGATCTCGAAGGCCTCGGATTGATCCGGCGCGAAGGGAACGCGTACACCAGCGACGATCCCATGATCCGCGAGCATCTGACGAGGTACCTGGCGATGGCCGCGGACGGCCAGCCTCACACCGTCATCGAATCCGTCAGTGAAGGAGTCATTGTCAACTCGTTGACCGAGTCCTGGCACGCCGACTATGTCGCCGTCCTGCGTCCACGGCTGGACGACTCCCAGAAAGCACAGGCGATCGCCAAGGCCTTCGCTCACGTGGGCAAGCCCTATGATTTCGAGTTCGATTTCTTCTCGGCGGACAAGCTGGTATGCACGGAACTGGTCTACCGGGCATACGAAGGGCTGATCCATTTCGAGTTGGTGAGGGTCATGGGCCGTGACACGCTTCCGGCCCTGGAAATCGCCCGCAACTTCGCCGTGCAGCGCGGAATGCCCGACCGACAGCTCGACTTCGTGCTCTTCCTAGACCGTGTGCCGGGAGAGCACCGCTCGGCTCTGAGCGACGAGACGGCCTTTTGCTCCTCGGTCAGTCGCCCACGCGAGTTCAATGAGTGAATCGCGCAAGGGTGGCTCGGCGGACGGCTCTTGCAGTGTATCATGTCTCTACCCCCCAGTTGCATGAGAACCCCCGCAGGCGTGCAGAGAAGCAGCCCGGTAGGTCGTGCTCCGCACGACACCCTCTTGTTGTCACCGATCACTTCTAAACCGGACCAATCGGGGGACACCATACCGATTTCTTGCCTTGGCGTCAACGTTCTTTTATGATGGCGTCATGGCTCGGATTGCACGAGTGGTTGTACCGGGTTATCCGCATCACATCACCCAGCGGGGGAACCGTC
>MTKZ01016367.1_pt2 | contig 11371 bp, 2 predicted proteins | sample 1042781 | NCBI WGS metagenome assembly MTKZ01 (sample SAMN06212207, study PRJNA360539) | anaerobic digester metagenome | biome: Wastewater treatment plant; material: sludge; isolation source: anaerobic digester fed with sludge from wastewater treatment plant | place: Denmark: WWTP Viborg ...
CAGTCTTTAGCTGTATATACTCTTTTTATAGTATAACTTCCTGCACATGCACCATTGATGATGTTATCAACGAAACTAATGTTTGCACATTCACATTCATCGGTAGCCTGTACATCATATGTTAGGTTAGAATTAGCACATGATACTGTTACATCTTGAGGTAAAACAGTGAAAACCGGAGGTATTTCATCAACAATATGAATTGTAAAACTAAATGAAGATTGGTTATCACAGAAATCTGTCGCTAATATTTCAACAAAAATACTTTTAAAGTAACCATCTTCTTCACATGAACCATTTGTAACTGTTTGATTCATAGATATGATTGAACCGCCACAATTATCTTGTGAAGAAATTTCATTTGACGTTAACGATGGTAATTCCCATCCTTCAATCAAAGCGCGACATTGCAAAGTAATAGTTCCACCATTTTCTACATCAGCAAATATTGGATCTAGAATTGAAATTAATGGAGCTACATCATCATACACTGTTATAGTCTGACTGCATGTGGAAGTATTACCACAGACATCAGTAGCGCTATAAGTTCTAATGACTTTGTATCTGTTCTCACAGATCTGATCAACTATTTCATCACTTATGAATGCAACAGTTATTACACCTACGCAATTGTCAGTAGTCAACACTGAAGATATGCTAGGAACAGGTACATCAGAACCGCACGTCACAGTAATATTTGGCGGACAAGTAATCGTAGGAGGAGTAATATCTGCTACATTAATGTACTGAGTACAAGTAGTGAAATTACCACATACGTCTGTTGCCTTATAGGTCCTTTCAATGGTAAATTGATTGGCACAAGCCTGGTCTACTATAACATCACCAACATGAGTAACTACTACCGTTCCAACACAATTGTCAGAAGCTTGAACTAATTGAACATTTGGAGCAGGTACTTCAGTAGCACATTCCAGTAGAAGATCATTAGGACAAGTCATAACCGGAGGTATGTTGTCATTTACTACTATTACTTGAGTGCAGCTAGATGCATTACCACATGCATCAGTAGCTGTATAAGTACGATTGATTGTAAACTTATTCAAACATGTTTGATTCGAGACTACATCCTCTGCGACAGTTACTGTAATTATTCCTGCACAATTATCTGAAGTAATTACTGAAGCTATGTTAGCAGCAGGAACTTCTGTAGAACAAGTTAAATTAAGATTGGCAGGACATGTAATAGTTGGAGGCGTCATATCCGCTACTGTAATAGTTTGGACACATGATGCAAAATTACCACACACATCAGTCGCAGTATAAGTTCTAGACAAAATAAAGCTGTTAGCACAAATTCCTGGAGCCGAAACTTCATTGGTCATTGAAACAATTATAGTACCAACACAATTGTCACTGATTGTACCACCAGCAGCTACGAATTGAGCAGCATTGGCATATGGCGCAGGAGCAGCGACAGCGCATTCAAGTCCACTAATAGAAGGAGGACAAGAAATAGCAGGTGGAACATTATCATTGACAGTAATTGTCTGTGTACAAGTCGTTGAATTGCCACAAACATCAGTTGCCAAGTATGTTCTGGTAATTGTGTACTTATTTGCACAACTTTGATTGCTTATCACATCATTTACAAATGTCACTAATACTGTACCTGTGCAGTTATCCGTCGCAACGATTAATTGTGGATTCGCAGCAGGAACATCACCGGCACATGCTACATTTATAGGAGCAGGACAAGTGATGACAGGCGGTACATTATCATTGACAGTAATTATTTGAGTGCAAGTTGCAGAATTGCCACAAGCATCAACAACCTTATAAACCCTAGTCACTGTAAATTTATTTACACATGAACCAGGCGTAATTACTTCACTAAACAAGCTAAAAGTTGGATTAGCTGAACAGCCATCAGAAACTGAACCACCAGCTGCAGTGAATGCAGCAAGGTTAACATAAGCTGCAGGAAGTTCTGAAGCGCATTTAAGATTGCTTATAGCAGATGGACAAGTTATAACTGGTGGTGTGTTATCAGTCGACCAATTATACACTACGAAACAATTTGAAAAATTACCACATTCATCCATTGCTGTTACGGTGAAAGTTTGAGATTTAACACAATCTCCTGATATAGTTCCAGGCGTAGCAGTTACAGAAATATTTCCACCACAATTATCAGTAGTAGCACCTGCTGCAAGTATTGCATTTTCGGAATTCGGCAATAATGTAGGGTTACATCCCAAATTAATAGGAGCACTTGAACAAGCTACAAATACCGGAGACTGTGTGTCAGCTTTCCAAGTATATGTTACACTGCATTCGGTTGTATTTCCGCATTCATCATATGCCGTTACCAAAAATATTTGTGATTTTGTGCAAGTCCCTGTGATTTGACCAGCTACTGAGATAACAGTATCAATAGCGCAATCATCACCTGTAGCACCTGCTTGTATTAAAGCCATTTCTTTCGTTGGCAACACAGCAGGGTTACATCCAAGATTAATTGGAATTCCGGTACAGTTTGCAAACGTAGGAGCTCTAGTATCATTTTTCCAAACGAATGTTAAGGAAGCCTGCGCAGAATTACCACATTTATCAATTGCTGTGATTACGAAAGTTTGCGTTTGAAGGCAAGTTCCGGTTATGTTACCACCGACAGCTGTTACATTGTCGATGTCACAATTATCTGCAATGTTACCAGCAGCTGCAATAGCTGATGCAGGTGTAGGCAATGTAGCCGGGTTACAACCCAAATTTACAGGAGTCAAAGGAATTTCTGGGAATGTAGGTTTATCAGTATCTACTTTCCATTTGTAAGTAATAATACAATATCCAGAATTACCACAATCATCAATAGCAGTTACAGTGAATACTTGAGTTTTGTTACAATCTCCAGTGATCGGTCCAGCCTCAACACCAACGAAAATAACTTCACCATCATCTTCAGGGTTACCTGCACCTTCCGCTACAGCACCCTCAGTCGGAAGGTTTTGTGGATTACAACCCAAATAGATTGGAGCTGAAGGGCAGTTAGAGAATGTAGGAGGATTAGAACCATTGTTAGTTTTGAAAACCACATTACAAGTTGCTGTATTACCACAATCATCTGTTGCTAAAATTTGGTAAATTAATGTCGGACCGCAAGGACCATCTGAACTAGTATGACTAGCTGTGATCGAAGCAATATTGCAATTGTCTGTTGGAGTTCCAGCTTGAGCAATCGCATATGCATCATTTATTAAATTCATATTGGTCACCAAAATAGCTGCGGGAGGACAATTAGCGAAAACTGGCTTCTGTGTGTCAGATTTCCAGGTAAAGGTCACTGTAATTGGAGTCATATTACCACAATCATCAGATGCAGTTACTGTAAAATTCTGTGTTTTTACACATGTACCAGTTATTTGACCTGCGGTCGCTACTACATCTTGAACTCTGATATCATCAGTCACAGGTCCAGCATTCAAAATTGCCATTGCTGCGTTCGGAAGGGTAGAAGGATTGCAACCTAAGTTAATAGGCCCTGCTGGAGGATTTGTGAATACAGGAGGTTCAGTACTTCCAGTTTGTGTATATGTCACAACACATGAATTCATGTTGCCGCATTCATCAACTGCTTTTACAGTATATTTTTTGACTTCACCACAATCACCTGTAAGAACCTCTAACGTAACCGTTATTACAAGATTATTAGTAGATGTGCAATTGTCAGTAATGGCACCGACTGCGTCCTGCGCCATTGCTGGTGTTGGTTGCTGCCCTGGAGCCAATACTATTGGATTCGATGGACAACTTGCAAACATTGGAGGTTGTAGATCTGATTTCCATTTATAAGTAATGCTACAAGTAGCGATATTATTACAGTTGTCTTTTGCAGTAACAGTAAACGTTTGCATTTTATTGCATGTTCCTGTGATAGGTCCTGCAGTAACAACAATTGATACTTGACCACAATTATCAGGAAGTATGCTTACTGAATCTTGCAATCCAGCTCCTGTAGGTAGATTTACAGGATTACATCCTAAATCTATAATACCTACCGGGCAATGCTCAAATACCGGATTTTGATCGTCGAATGACCATTTTAAATCAACCAATTTAATTTTAACATTACCACACTCATCAGTAGCAGTAACTGTCCAAGTTTGCACTTTATGACACTCACCTGTGATCGGTCCACCAACTGCAGTAACAGTAATATTTCCACTTGAAGAACAGTTATCAGTTACTGCACCTGCAGCAGCTTTTGCTTGAGCTACTGTAGCACCGCCAACACCTAAACATCCAAGATTAGTTTTTGTAGTATCAGTTACATTCGCAAAAGTTGGAGCTATAAGATCTTCTTTCCATGAATAGTTGATTACAAAACTGGCAGAATTGCCACAACCATCAGTTGCAGTTACAGTCCATTGTTGTGTTCTTGCGCAAGCTGTTCCTCCAACAGTTCCGCCACTTGCTGATAACATTGGAGATGCACCTGAATTATCAGTTACTGAACCAGCTTCAGCAATTGCGATTGCAGCAGTGATGGCAGGAGGATTACAACCTAAATTTTTGTTTTTACTTGATCCTCCAGCGAATATTGGTGCTAAAGGGTCAGATCCCCATCCAATTGTAACTGCGCAAGTAGCAAAGTTACCACAAGAATCTGTTGCAGTCACAGTCCATATTTGTTGCATATTACAAGAAGTACCGGTAGCTGGGGCAAAAGATGCAGTCATTACTACGGCACCACAATTGTCTGTCACATTACCAGCTTTTGCAATAGCATCAGCCATAGTTGGTGGCGTTGTACCTGGTAATATTTGTATGCCATTCGGACAACTTGAGAATACAGGATTAGTTACGTCAGACTTCCATCTGTATGTAACATCGCACGTGGCAAAATTACCACAAGCATCTGTTGCTCTTACGGTATAAACTTTTGTTTTAGTACAAGTATTACCTGGTGTTGTACTTGTTATTGACATGGTTGGTGTTCCACAATCATCCGTAGCAGCTCCTACCGCCGCATATGCCATAGCATCTGTCGGTGTTGAATTACAAGGTAAAATTATCAGTGAATTTGCACAACCATTAGTAAATACTGGTTTTACACTATCATTATAATATTTTAATGTAATAACTACTGAAGCGTTGTTTCCACAAGCATCAATAGCTGAAACTGTCCAAATTTGGAACTTATTACAACCAGTACCAGAAGAGGTGGCACCTGCAACTGCTGTTACTGTTGGTGCCCCGCAATTATCAGAGAATCCGGCTGCTGTAATTGCATCCGCCGCAGTCGGTGTACCTGACTTGCACCCTACGAAAATTGGCACAGCAGGATCGCAAGAGTATACAGGCTTAGTATTATCTTTATTCCAGATATAAGTTTTCGTACAATCAACAAATAATTCTCCTGCGCTAGGCATGTTGTCACCATTTGTATCTTGGTAAATCTTATAAGTTCTGGTGTATCCATTTGAAGTGCAAGGGTTGAAACTTGCATCTTCAATAACTTGCATTTTAACAGTAAAACATGGATTACTTCCAATAGTAGCCCCAAAAGTAGTTTTAAAAGCTGCGATTGTAGTCACTGCAGCAGGAATCGGTAACGAACAACTATAATTAGTTGAAGGAGGCTGATTTCCGCAAGTCACAGTGAATGCGCAATTATTGCTACATGTCAAAATAATTTTAAGACCGCATGAGTTGTTACCCGGAGGCACAGCATAATATGTTTTAACAGTACCATCAACAGCTGGAAAAGGATTGCCGGCTGTATATTCAATAGTACCAGCAACTACAGGATATGCACTATAGAATTTTGTTCCCGGAGGATATAGAACTGATATATTAGATATAGCATAACCTGAACCGCTGGCAGGTATATCGAGATTCAAAATGCCATCCTGAGTTTCAAGATCACAATTGGCTCCAACATATGCATTTCCATTGATAGCAACATTGATAATACCATTTATAACTTCTTCTGAACATGGACCACTAGCATTATAGCCCAAAATGTAAGATTGGTTTACAATGTTAGTATTTGTTATTACACCTGTTCCATTAGCTACACCTGTTACAGGAATGTTTTGATTACAACCTGAACCACTTAACAAAAAGCAATTTGTTGTAGCTTTAAGTTTGAAAGTATATGATGCAAGGATTGTGTTTAAATCAGTTGGATGTAAAGGAAGATTTCCAAAGTCCCAATCTAAGCTCCTAGTAACACTATTATAAACAGGAAGCGGAGTATTGGTACTTGTAACTAAAGGGTGTAATGTCTTAGTAACACTACCTGGCACAAAATCTGCATTAGAAGGAATTGGAACTGAAAGCTTATAAAGCTTAATAGGTTCAGAACCTTTGTTTTTAATTTCAACTTTGTATGACAATTCTTGTCCTGGGGTGCATGTATATGGTAAGACAGGTGCAACCCCATTAATAGCAGTTAACGTAATAATTTCATCAGTTTCTGGTTTATAAGCATCTACGCCAAAAACAAGGACTGAAAGTGTATATACATCACTTGTTGTTCCGACTCTGATGACTGTACTTGTTTGCCCGTTCGCAATTACACTGTTTACAGCAGGAGTATTAGGGTCGTTATCATTACCATTATCAAGATTGAACATGGCTATGTCAATACCATTGTTATTTAAATATTGAGGCAATCTATAGTTCCCTCCGGTATTTATAGACGAGTTGAAAAAATTATTAGTTGCGTTAGTACTGTGAACTAAGCTTATATAATTATTTGTATTTAATTGTTTAATCTTAGCATAATCACCTGTCAATTCTCTATCACCTTCACCTGCTAAGAAACCAATTTTTACATTAACATCACCACTTTGAACAGCCTGAAAACCTGTAACAGGAATATCGACTATATTTGAATTTGAGTTAAATGCATGTCCTTGAAAAATAGAAATATCTCTATCTTTCATTTTTGAGTTCTCATAAACTACAACTAAAGACCAGCATCCAAAATAACCAACACCGTCAGCATTTCCTTGAACCAAAGCCATGTCTGCAGCAGTATAGTTGCCTGTTCCATGTGCCTTAACATATTCTGTTACATCAGCATAACATGAATAAATCTGGTAGTAATCTACTGGTGGGTTATAAATAAAACCACCATCAATAGTTTGGTAAGAATCCCCTGCAGCCTTAAACTTAATTTGATTCTTAGTAAAAGTCCTGTTTTGGACAACGCCATTGACCGTTCTGGTGGCATCTACAGTATTACCTGCGACACCGCCATTGTTTGCTCTACCAGTCCAATACAGACCTGCATATAAAATTTTCGTACAATTAGGATCCGCTCCAGCTTGAACTGAATAATCAAACGCCGCAGTTGATGAGTTCCAGGTATCTGCATCGCCATCGATGTCAACATAACCCATATCATTATTACCGTTTTGTCCATCATCAGAATAATTGACACGAATTAAACTTGTATTACCAAGCATCGTATAATCTCCTTTGATACTAAATATTTGATCAGGTACTTTGGTGAAATCCACCAATAACTGACTTTGAGCACTGGGGATTGTCAGTGCTAACGCAAAAATTGCCAGAATGAGATTTCTGAACAATTTGTTATTTTCTAAAATGTGTGTAAATTTTTTCATTTCATTGATATTATTCGGTGATTGATACTTTGTGAAGGGCTACATATCCACTTGAAGCTGGTGGAAGTATTGTCGTAAATTGGCTTGGTACAGAGGGGAATTCAGCTATAATGACTATATTTTTCAAATTAGGCATTTTAGATCTTAATTCTTGTGATATCTGGCCACTACCAATCTGATCTGCTTTACGTACTAAAACAACGATCATTTCAACATCTTGCATAGTTGCATCATCATAACCTGTAAGATCCAAAGACCCAATATCAGAAATGAGTTTTTTACTTCTCTTCGCTCCCACAGTGTTAATACCTTTTTCACTAAAATAAGTAGATGGATAAAGGCCCGTAGAGTAGTTTTGAACTCTCTGTCCTTCTAATATTTGATTAGGATCTCCAGAATTCATTAATGATGATACATAAGTACCATAATCCTGTATAGTTTGACCCTCGACGTGATTGAGGAATCCCCCTAAAAGGAATAATAGAAAGGTTAAATACTTCATGTTAAATATGGTTTTATAATAAAAAAAATTAGTTAATATCTGCGTTCGAAAGTATTAGACATAGAAATGACTATTAGTCACATGATAAATCATGAAAACTACAAATTCACAAAATTAAATTATCTGGATTGGAGGAACTGACAACTTTAGTCAATGGTGCTAAAATTGGAGAAATGATTCCAATAGTATTATGATGTGTTCCTGAAAATGTTTTTAAATAGTTTCTTCAATGTGTGTGTGTTAAATATGGTTAAATAAAAATCTTTAACACAACAGAAACTTTACATGGTAATACTCGTCAGACATTAAACTATACTTACGTAATAGTTTAAATAATTGACGTAACCAATTATGGAAAAAAACCGATAATATTTCAAATTTATTAAATTCAAATAAATGGTCAAGTTCCAAATAAAAAAGATTAAAAATGTCTTAAACTCATATCAACTTTTTGAAAGTAGATTAAGATCGATTTTGAAAGTTCAGTGTGTGCTAAAAAATCTTGAGCGCAAATGTAAATAATATACACAAAAACCGTGCCAAAGAATCAAATTTATTTTAAAAGAATTTACATATTTTAATAATTATTATTTATCAATATCTATAATATTTATATAATTATTGAATATTAACTAATATATCGTATATATAATATATATTATCTAATGCGTAAAGTGATTTATAACCCAAATAAAAATGAAAAAAAAAGAGTCATTTTTGGAATAAATTTTCTTTATTTTCTTGAATTGTGATAAAATATTTCAAATTTATTGAAAAAAGAAAAGATATAAATTGACATATTTATTTTTTAATAATTTATATAAATATGTAATATTTAGCTAGTTATATTAAGAAAATTATTAATAAATAGGAGAGAATATTCTTGTTTTTAGTATTATTTCAACAATTAATTTATTAAAATAATCGGCCAATATGATACTTGTTTTCAAGTTTTGGGAGCAATTATATATTGAACTAAATTCATACAATTATCGAAATTAATGAACAACATTCCTTTTTTTGATCATGCCTCCTTTGGTATCTTTTATACTATTCATTATCAGAAAGGCATTAGGGTCAATGAGATTAATACCATCCTGCAACCTTGAAATTTCCAATCTTGTTACTACAGTATAAACTACGTCAAATTTATCAGATTCTACAGCTCCTCGTTTCCCAAATCCTTTCTTAGCAGGATAAAGCGTGACCCCATGCCCCAAATCATGCACCAGCATCTCTCTTATTTTCTCACTTTCATCTGAAATAATTGTAACTCCGGTGTATTCTTCAATACCTTCTATTATATATGTTATGGCCTTTGAAGCAACAAAATAAGTCAGTATGGCATACATTGCTACTTCAATTGAGAATAAGTATGCACCAGTTATGAAAATTATTATATTGAAAATAAGGATTATATCGCCAATGGAAATTCTTGATTGCCGGCTAATAAATATTGCCAATACTTCTGTTCCATCCAAAACAGAACCTCCCCTCATCGCAAATCCGATACCTACTCCAAGAAACAAACCTCCGAAACATGCGATAAGTAGAGGATCCTTCGTTAAAATAGGAAAATGGACAAATTGGATAACTAAAGCCAATCCCGTAATAGCTAATATGCTTTTAATTNNTAATATGCTTTTAATTGCAAATATCTTACTCACTTGCCTCCAACCAAGTATGATAAAAGGTGTATTAAATATTACTATCAATAATGATAAAGGGACATCTTCAGCAAAGATTTTAACTAAGAGTGAAATCCCAGTTATGCCACCGTCTATGTACCCATTTGGCACTAAAAAACTCTCAAGACCAAACCCTGCACTGAATATTCCAATACCTATAAATATTATGGATTTTACAAATGAACCAAGTGGGTACTTTATTTTTTTTCTTTCAATCTTATTGGCCTTTGCCATTTTATTTATTTTTGATTGTGGTGAAAGTATTATTTATATGTGTAAATTCAAAGTATTTTGATATTTCATGATAAATTCTAATTTACTAAATTACCTTTGGAATTATAAATTTGAAAGTATGAAAAGGATATATTTGATTAAATCCATATTGTTTTTTATTATTCTTTCTTTTAAAATTAATGCTCAACCAGATAAAAATATGAATGATCAAAACAGATCAAATACTCCTCCAGTGGCTTCCAAAAGAGAAAAAATCCTTGAGATCCACGGCGACATCAGAAAAGATAATTATTTTTGGTTAAATCAACGTGAAGATAAAGAGGTGATTTCATACCTCAATGATGAGAATGCATATAGGGAGAACAGCTTAGCCCATACTTTGGATCTTCAAGATAGGTTATATAATGAGATTACAGGTAGGATAAAACAGGTGGATATGTCAGTTCCATATCTCAAAAACGACTACATGTATTATACCAGATATGAAATGGGAAAGGAATATCCAATTTATTCTCGTAAAATAGATACTTCTGATGCTCAAGAAGAAATTATCATTGATGCCAATGTTATGGCATCCGGACTGAGTTACTATGCTATCGGTTCCATAACAGTAAGTCCTGATAATAATTTGACCGCTTATAGTGAGGATATTGTATCAAGAAGGTTGTATACTATCAAATTGAAAAATATATATGATACTTTGGTATACGATGAAGCAATACCTAATACCAGCGGATCAATTGTCTGGTTTAATGATGGAAAAGCATTTCTATATGTAGCTAAAGATCCCGAAACTCTTAGATCAGAACGCGTTTATAAACATATAGTAGGGCAGGATCATAGTCTAGATGAATTGTTATTTGAAGAAAAGGATGAAACTTTCAATGTAGGTATTTATAAATCCAGATCTAATAAAATCATTTATATAGGGTCATACAGCACTCTTACCTCAGAAGTCCGCTATTGTGACGCAGATAATTCTAATTCTATATTTAACATAATAAGTCCCAGAGTGAGAGACCACTTATATTCTGTAACTGATGATGGTTGTTATTTTTATATTACATCTAATGACCATGCCTTAAATTTTAGATTGATGACAGCTTCAATCGAAAATTATTCGGTGACTAACTGGATTGAAAAGATCCCGCATAGAAATGATGTTCTATTAGAGGAAGTAAATTGCTTTCAAGATTTTATTGTAATTGAAGAACGTGTCAGGGGAATAGTTAAATTAAGGCTCCTGGACCATGAGCAAGATTGCTATATAGATTTTAATGAAATGGCTTACACTGCTTCCTTGGTGGATAATTATGTCTTCAATACGGACAAGATCAGATATAATTTTA
>MTKZ01131905.1_pt1 | contig 11367 bp, 8 predicted proteins | sample 1042781 | NCBI WGS metagenome assembly MTKZ01 (sample SAMN06212207, study PRJNA360539) | anaerobic digester metagenome | biome: Wastewater treatment plant; material: sludge; isolation source: anaerobic digester fed with sludge from wastewater treatment plant | place: Denmark: WWTP Viborg ...
GGGGGAGACGCCCGGCCGGAAGGAGACCCTGGACGCCGCGCGCAGCCTGTTTGAACACCTTCTGCCCGTTCTGGAGCAGGAGCATTGGCCGGACTGGGAAGCCGCCTCGCGCCCGCCTGTGACGGCGGCGGATGCGGCCTCCGGCGGCTGAGCGATTCTCGCGGTACGGAGTTGTTGAGGACGGTCCCTACGCCACGGCAGGAACGGAAGTATGGCCAAGCGAAAACGACTGAACAAGAACCTGATTGTCGCGCTGACCGGTGTCGGCTTTCTGGTGATGACGGTGGCGGGCGTGGCCCTGGTGTACAGCCTCCAGGAGACGAACCCCCTGCAGTTGGCGAACCAGGCGCAGCAGGCCGCGGAGAAGGGTGATTGGGTCACGGCGCGGAAGTTCTACATTCGCGCCTATAACACGAAGCGTGAGCCGATTTACCTGGTTCGGGTGGGGGAGTGCTTCCAGGAGATCGGTGACGACCAACGGGCCCGCGGCAGTTGGAATGAGGCGGTCACCCATGACGTGAACCTGGTGGAAGGCTGGCAGAGGCTGGTCGAGTGGCTGGTTCCGTACGCGGCGGTGCCCGGCGTCGACCCCGGTTGGCTCCTCGAGATCAAGAAGAACGCGGAAGGTTTGTTGAACGCGCTATCCGCGACGGACGGCACGGGGATGGCGGCCGGCGAGACGGGCGGTGCATCGGATGCCGCTCAGCCGGCGGCGGAAGGGGCGCGTGACGCCGCCCGGGCCCTGGGAACGTACGCCCTGGGTGTGTCCCTGCTTGAATTGGCGCGTCAGCAGCAGCAAGAGGGTGATGCCGTCCTGGGCCGGAAGTATCTGGAGGAATCCGTCGCCCTCGACCCGTCGAACGTGCAGTACACGTCGCGTCTGGCCCGGAGCTTGCTGGAGGCCGGCGACGCGGCCGGTGCGGAGTCCCTGTTCAAGAATCTTTGTGAAGTGAACGGCGAGCCCGGCATGACCGCCGTGGAGTCGAACATCGCGTATGCGTCCTTCCTGCTGGACCCTCAGAAGAACGAACCGGAGCAGGCCCGGGCCGTCCTGACAAGGGCGGTCGAGCTCGCCGGCGATGATCCGGAGCCACAGGCCGTCAGCCTGACGGCGCTGGGCACGGTCAGCCTCGCGAATTGGGAACGTTCTCTGCGCGATCCCGACACGCCCGAGGATGCGCAGGCCGTTGCCGAGGCCAAGGAACTCTACGAAAAGGCCATCGCCGCCCATCCGGATGCATTCGACCCGTACATCCGGCTGGTCGGCATCTACGTGCGGGAGAGCAATCTCGCGGAGGCCCGGGATGAGGCCGACGCGGCCCGCCGGAAACTGGAGGAGGCGATCCAGGTTAACCAGAAGCGTTTGGACCGGGGCATCATTCGGGTCGGGCGCAAAGGCTCGACCCAAAAGGGGATGCGGTATCACCTGTTGCTGCAGGCCACGGAGCTGCGCGTGGAACTGGCCCGCCGGCTGGATGCCGCCTCTCTGGAGCGTCAGGATGCGCCTGACCAGGCTCGTGAACTGGTGATGGAGGCGGAGAACGAGATCAGCGGCCAGGCCCGCACGCTGGAGGCCCGGGCGACCATCGCGATCGCCGAGAACAACTTGCGGGAGGGGCTTCGGCTGACGGAAGAGGTGGACACGCTGGGGGGCCCGAGATTCACATGGCAGCACAAGATTCGGCTCGCCCGGCTTCGCTCCCAAATGGGGGAGCTGGGATCTGCGCGTAAGGCGATTGAGGAGGCCCTCGCCCGCCCGGACATCGTCCAGACCGCTCCGGCGGCACTGTGGACCACGTACGCGCAGATCCTCTCTAACCTGCAGGAATGGCCGGCCACAGAAGCCGCTGCGCGCGAAGCCCTCCGGCGCGACGCGAATGATCTTCTGGCGATGAACCTGCGGGCGAACGCTCTGAACGAGCTGGGACGCAAGGACGAAGCCAAAGACCTGATGCACACGGTGGCGAAGGCAGGAGGCACGGAGATCGCGGACCGCATCCAGGACCGTGAATTCCGCCTGCGGTTACAGGAGGCAATTCTGGCCGAGCGGTTCGACGATGCCATACAAATGCTGCGCGAGAAGATCCAGGCAGACCCCGAAGACGAGACCTATCCGGTTGCCCTGGCCGGCATTCTCCACGACCGGGGCCGCAAGGATGAGGCGGTGGCCGTGCTGGAGGAGGGTCTGACCAGCAACCCGGACTCGTTGAACCTGCACACGGCGCTGGACAAACTCGACGAGTCCAAGACTCCCGAACAGCGGAAGGCGGCCCTGGAGACCCGCGTCCTGGAACGCCTCCAAAAGGAAGCAACCGATGCGTTCGATCGCAGTCTTCAGCTTGGCCGCTTCTACCTGAGACTGGATGAGCCCCTCAAGGCCGAGACAAACCTGCTGGAGGCGCAGCAGCTGTTTCTGGCCAAGAGCACGCCGTCTGCACGGGCCACGGCGCCGGGCGTCCTGGAGGTGATTCTCCTGTACCGCCTGGAACTGGCGTTCGTGGAGAACGATCTCGCACGGGCTGAGCAGATTGTGGGGACGGCCATCGACCACAATGTGGACCTGGCGGAAGGGAAGACGTTCCTGGGCCGTCTGTACCTGCGAAAGGCAGAAGTGCTTCGCGACGAGAGGAAAACGGACGAGGCCAGGCAGATGTTCGAGCAGGCGGCCCAGGAATTCAAGGACGCCCTGGGGCGCATGCCCACCAATTCTGAAATTCAGTTGTTCTATGGAGAAAGCTGCCTGCGGCTGGACCGTGTTTCGGAGGCGGAGATTGCCTTTCAGCAGGCCGCCCAGAGCAACCCGCGGGAGGGCCGGGCGTGGAAGGGGCTCGCCGTGATTGCCCAGTCGCGAGGCGACGAGACCGCCTTCCTTGAGTACGTGGAGAAATGTCGCGACCTGCTGCCTCGCGATGCCACGGTTCAAGGTTGGGCTACGTTGGTCCGTGAACGCGAGGATCCCGCGCAGGGCATCGTCCGCCGGGAGGAGATCCGCCGGCAGACGCCGGATGACTCCCAGAACCTGATTCGCCTGGCCGGTCTGTACTTCCAGCAGGGAAACCGCGAGAAGGCCGACGAGGTGTTCGAGGAGGCCCTGCGGCTGCCGGACCTCGATGCAGGCAGCATCCAGGCCGCGGCCATCTTCTTCGGCCGGACCGAACGGGCCGAACGCGGCCTCCAGTTGTTGCAGGACCTGGTGGATCGCACGGAGGATCCCGCGGACAAGGCGTCCAATCAGTTGCGCATCGGCTCGTATCTGTTCAACCTGGCGGACCGGGCCCGTGCCGACGCCGCCATGCTGGCCGCGGCTGACATCCAGGCCAACCAGGCCGTGTGCGCCGCCCTCGGCGAGTACTTCCTCAAGACCGGCCGCGTGGAAAAATGCATTGAATGGTATGAAAAGGCCCTCGCCTTCGCCGAGAACGACGGGTCCCCGCAGGCGGCACTCCTCTCCCGGATCATCGTGGAGTGCTTTCTGCGCCTGGGCAAGAGTGAAGAAGCTCGCCTCCGCTTCGACCGTTACGCAGCCCGCTATCCGGAGGATCTGGACGGCCTGCCCCTGCGGGCCGAGTTGGAGTCCGCTTCCGGCGACCCCGCGCAAGCCGTGGCGACCCTCGGCCGTTACCTGGAGCAGCGACCGGGTGACCCGCGGACCCTCTTTCGCCGGGCGCAGTTGTACAGCGCCATGGGGCAGTGGCAGCGAGCCTGCACTGACCTGGAAGTTGNNGGAACAGTTGCGGGCCGCCGTTCCGGATGCCGAAGGTTTCCGCCCCCGCATCCTGTTGGCCCGCGCGTATGAAATGACGGGCCGGCGAGACCTGGCGGAATCGGAACTGAAGTCCGTGCTCGAACGCGAGCCCAGAGCGGCCAACGTGGCCATCCAGCTTGTCAACTTCTATGAGAAGAACAACCGCCTGGCCGATGCCGAGAAAGTCGTGACCGCACAGCTTGCCGTGTCTCCGAACGACGCCCGCTGGCTTTACCAGGGGGGGCAACTGGCCGGCAAGCAACAGGACGCGGACAAGGCCATCCGCCTGCTCACTCAGGCTTGTGAAAAGTCCGACTACGATCCGACGCTCGTGATCGCTCTGATGGATGCGTTTGTGCAGTTCCGAAAAGCGGCTGACGGCATCGCCTTCNNAAACCAGCTGCCGCCGCCGCGCCGCAATGCCATGATCATGTCGCGCTACGCCGCCATGCTGGCGCAGAACGGACAGAAGGACCTGGCGGTTCGCACGTTCTGCCTGGCCGTGGAAAGCGCGGGCGTCCGGACGATCTCCGAACTGACGCCGATCGCCAACGATGCCGCGTCGGCGCTGACGGCGGCAGGCGCCGTGGAGGCGTTAGCGGGCGAGATTCCCGACCAGCGTTTCCAGAGGCCGGCCCGGATTCTTCACGCGGTGCTGTTGGCCGGCTTGAATCGTTCGGCAGAGGCAATTGCGGCCACCGAGTCGCTCATCGCCACCAGCGAATCCGAGATGGAACGGAGCCTGTTCATCGTGCAGCTCGCCATGCTCAACGAGACGATCAAGAACTATGAGGCGGCCCGCAAGCTCTATGAAGAGGCCCTTGTCATCGTGCCTGAAGACTTCGTTTCACTGAACAACCTCGCGTATCTGCTGGCGGAGCAGCTCAACCTGCCTCAGCAGGCCCTGCCCTATGCCCGAAGGGCGGTCGAAGTCAGCCCTCCGGTGGCCATGCCCGCCGCGATGGACACGCTGGGGTGGATCCAGGCCGGCTTGGGCAATCTGGATGAGGCCATCGGCTCGCTGACGGACGCGGTGCAGCGCGACGACCAATACGTCCCCGCCCGCGCGCATCTGGGGGAAGTCTACCGTCGAAAGGGAAACTTCGAGGCGGCGGCGGACACCCTGACCCTGGCCAAGAAACTGATCGCCGAAAGCCGCAATCCCTCGGACCAGGCCTTGCTTCCGAGCGTGGAAGCGAGCCTGCAGAAGGTGCAGGCCGGAGACTCCGGTCCGTGACCGCCGAAAGCCCATTTCCCGGTCGCGATCCTGCGGCAACGACCGGGACGGACCGAGGGGTTGCCGGGGAGCCGCCCCGGCCCGGCCGAACATGCCCCGGATTCTGCCCTGCGTCCGGCCGTCGGCGGAGCGGGACGGATTCGCTACAATCCCCCGAATGACCTGGGCTCTTCTTGTGGTGCTGCTGGCCTGCTCGGCTGCCGTATCCGGGGCGGAGACGGCGCTGTTCGGCCTATCCCGGCAGGATCTGCACACGTTCGCCGCCTCGTCCAGTCGTTTCCGGCGGACGGCCGCTCTGCTCATGCACCACCCGCATCACCTCCTGCTTACCGTGCTGATCGCGAACACCGCCGTCAACATCGGCATCTTCGCCGTGTCGTTTCTGATGGCCGAGGACCTGGGGCGCTCGTCTCCCCTTCTGGCCTCGTTGGCCGGCGCGGGAGCGCTGGTGGCGGTGATTCTCTTCGGCGAGATTCTGCCCAAGTCCGTCGCCCTGGCGCACCCGCGGAGACTGGCTCCGCTGGTCGCCCCGGGCATCCAGGCCCTTCAGTTTGTGCTCACCCCCGTGCGATGGCTGCTGGCCGCCGCCCTGGTTGAACCGGCCACCCGGCTGCTGCTTCCTCCCGCGGTGCGGGCTCCGGCGGTCTCCACGGAAGAGCTGCGAGACATCATCGAGAGTTCCGCCGGGCACCAGGTGCTCAACTCGGTGGAGAGCGACATGCTTCAGGCGGTGGTGGGGCTGGCGGACGTGAACGTGCGTTCCGTGCTCGTGCCGCGCGTGGATATGATTGCCGTGTCGTTGGGGGACAATCGCGAGACGATTCAGAATCGATTCGCACAATCCGGCAAGACGAAGCTTCCGGTCTTTGACCGTGACGTCGACGACGTTCGCGGACTGCTGTACGCCCGTGACTTCCACCTGAATCCCGACCGAAGCGTGGAACAGCTGCTCCGTTCAGTCACGTTTGTGCCGGAGCAGGCCAACCTGATTCAGGTCATCCGTCATTTCCGGATGACTCACACCCAGCTGGCCATGGTGGTGGACGAATACGGCGGGGTCGCCGGCCTGGTGACCCTGGAAGACGTGCTGGAGGAAATCGTCGGGGACCTGCGCGGGCCGGCGAACGAAGAACAACCCCTTGCCCAGACCCTGGACGACAACACGTACCGCCTCTCCGGGCAGCTTGGCGTTCGGGATTGGGCTTCTCTGTTCGGCATCACGGCGATCGAGGCCGACGTGGACACGCTGGGCGGGCTGATCACGGCTCGACTGGGGCGTCTTCCCCGCGTCGGGGACAGTGTGCGAACCGGCAACCTGACGCTTACGGTGGAATCGCTCCGCGGGCGGCGTGTGGGGACTCTCATCCTGCATCGCGCGACGGAGGGTGCGGAGGTCCAGGCATGAGCGAGACATGGCTGCTCTACGCGCTGTGCGCCGTGGCGGCCCTGCTGGGCTCCGCATTCTGCTCCGGCATCGAAACGGGGATCTACTGCCTGAACCGCGTCCGCCTGCATCTGCGCATCCAGCGGCAGGATCGAACGGCTCGCTCCCTCGCCCGCCTGCTGGAGGACGAACAGTCGGTCTTGTCCACGGCCCTGATCGGAAACAACATCTGCAACTATGCCCTCACGGCGGTGGTGGCCCTTTTCATCGGTCGACAACTCGGACTGACCGACCGCAGCGCCGAACTCTATACCACCATGATCGTGACCCCCGTGGTCTTTGCCTTCGGGGAGGTCTTGCCCAAGAACGCCTTCCGGGTCGCGGCCGACCGCCTCATGTATCCGGCCACCCCGCTGCTGCTGACCGCTCGCTGTCTTCTGCTGCCCGTGGTCTGGGGCATGCGCCGCGTCACGTCCCTGGTCACCCGTACGTTTGGTGCCGTCGAGGCCGGGGGGGATTCGCTGTTCGTGGCCCGACGGCGAATTGGCACCGTCCTGCGGGAAGGCCTGCTTCACGTGGGCAGTGACCCTGAGCAGTTCGGGCTGGTGGAGCGCGTCCTCGCCCTGTCCAGCACGCCGGTCCATGGCACCATGGTGCCCCGCAACCGCGTCGTTGCCGTGCGCGCGGACGCCGGCCCGGCCGAGTTGCAGGACCTCGCTCGCCGCACGCCGCATACCCGTCTGCCCGTCTACGAAAAGGACCCCCGTCGCATCATTGGCATGGTGGTCGTGCACGAGGTTCTGGCGGGTCCCTACCCACCCACGCTCCGCGATGCCATTGAGCCCGTCCTGTTCATCCCGCCCCACGACACCGTGGCCGCGACCATCGTTCGCATGCGGGAGGAACGCCAGACCATGGCCGTGGTCGTCAATCGAAACGGACTCCTCCTGGGGTTGGTTACCCTCAAAGACCTGATGGAGGAGATCGTCGGGGAGTTGACGGAGTGGTGACGCGCCGGGCTCCTCAGAATCCGGCTGACGCGGTTGCGGGTTGTCGTTCGTCGCCCGATTACTGGGGTCCGCCTCCCGCCAGGGCCGACTGGAAGAGCACGTAGTCCGTCAGGTTCACGGTCATGTCGTCGTTCATGTCCGCGCAGTTGCAGAACACGGTGTACGGCATTTCGAAGCACGTCTGGAACGCACCGAAATCGTCCAGGTCCACGTCACCGTCCCGGTCCACGTCTCCCGAACTGCAGGGAGCGCAGGGGTCCGGCGTGCACGTCGAGAACGGGCCGGCCCAGTCTCCGCCGAAGCCCATGCAATCCACCTCATAATGGTCGGCGAAGCACGTTTGCATCCAGCAGCACGCCCCGAGGGGCTGCGGGCATTGCGTGCCCGCGCATGACGTTCCCGTACCCTGGAAAGCGCCTCCAAGCTGATCACAGTGTACGCCCACCGTTTCCAGACACGATCCGTCGGGCAGGCAGCAGGCGCCGAGTAAGCAGACGCCCGAAGCGCACGTGGTTCCGTGGCCGGCGTAGTAGCCGTGAATGACACCCGCGCACATGCTCGGAGTCTGGTTGTTCAGGCAGCCACCCATGCCGTTGCAGCAGGCGCCCGTGGGCTGCGGGCACGTCACCTGGTCGCAGGTGAGTCCTTCGTGGAAGGTCTCGCCCGTGCCGTTGCACTCCAGAGCGGTCACGCCGTTGCTGCAGATGCCGTCCAGGAGGCAGCAGGCGCCCGTCGGCTGGTCGCAGGGGTTGGGAACGCAGACCGTGTCATCGCCCACATAGGTGCCGCCCACCGTTGCGCATTCCGCCTGCGTACGGACCGTGCATGCCCCGAGAGAATCGCAACAGGCCCCGGTCGGCACGCACGTGAACGGCACGTACGTCACCCGGATGTTCCAGTCACCCGACGGCTGGAACGCACCCAGGTCGCGGAATCGGTGCCATCCGCCCGGGCACGATCCCAGGCCGCAATTCGGCCGGCAGTACAACCAGTTATTGTCCGGGTTGGATATGCCGCCTACATCGGTGGTGGGAAATGCGTTCGAGCCGGTGGGCGGGGGACAGCACTCCGCCGGAGTCAGCCCGAGGTTGCAGGGCGATGTGGGCGGGTTGTTGTGCTGGTCGATGCGATACCCGATCGTAAATGTATGCGACCCGTCGTCCTGCACGAAGATCTGCTCCGGGTCGGACGGGTCGACCGTGACCTTCACGTTGACGCCCACCGTGCCCGGATTCATCACGATATGCGGAAGCAGGTCACCATCCGAAACGAAACTGGCGACCAGGGTGCCCGTATCCGGCGTGCCCGACCAGACCAGCAGGGACCAGTGCGTCGTCGTCTGCACGGTGGCCTGGTGGGCGAAGATCGCCTCCATGTCCGTCACGGCAACGGGAAACGCATCGGCATCCAGCACGTACGAGGCGGCCAGAACCTCGCCCGCCACAAAACCGGCCTGCATTTGGTAGGATCCGCCGCCGAAATCGGCGCTCGAGTACGTTCGAATGACTGGCGGGCACTCCNNCGGAATCGGCGTCAAACGTTTTCCACACGCACCCGCTTCCAGTCCGAGCGGATCATCGGCCGACACGCCGGCGGCGCAGACCCATCCGAACGCCATCGTCAACACGACCACGCCTGTGGTCACTCTCACCGGCCGATTCGCGCGCGTCATCACGCAAGCCTCCTTCGTTCACGTGTAACCCATCCCTGCCGCAAACAGGTGTGCCCAACCCGGCAACCACTCACCCCCCTGCTTATTCTGTCACCCTAAACCCGTCTGTTCAATGGTGAACCTGAAATGTTCTGAAAACGAGGCGCAACACGGTGTCTATAACAATTTAAAGTGAGAATAGAAAGCCATGCCGTTCGCCCGGGCGGACCGCCATCCGGCAGCCTCCATCACGTCGCCTGACAGAGCCTCCAATAGCGGATCAACCGGCATAGGCCCTCCTCACGCGATAGGAAATCCAAACGCAGCCGCTCCCCGGCCGTTCCCAGGCTTGCGGACCGGCCGATCGCTCCGTCCACCAGGGCCAGCCCATCCATTGCATCCTGGAAGGTCAGGCGGTCTGCGCGGCGCGCGGCAGCAAGGTAACGCGCCAGCCAGCCCACCACCGGAACGACCAGCCACAGGGCACGCAGCCCGTCCACCACGGGCCAGCCGTAGTATGTCGGGCCGAACTGGTAGCGGCTGAGCACCCGCATGCGCAGGAACCGCCCCAGCATGGAAGCGATTTCGGGGCGGTCCGTGTCCGCCGGCCCGACGGCCTCCAGGGCCTCGAAGGTGACATCGCGCCGCATGCCGGCCACCGGCAGCACCGGACCTCGTCCGCGGCGGAAGCGCCCGGCCCACCGCACCTGCCGCAGGCGTCGAACCCAGCGCGTCCGGCGGGATCGGATCTCCTCCAGTGTCAGATGCTCCGTGTACGCGAACACGAGCTGGCGGAACAACCCCTGTTGCCGCGGCGCGGGCGGATCGCGGGAGATGTCCTCCAGGGCGCGGGGCAGGTCCGGAACCAACATGCTCACCAGCTCGGCAAACCGGTCGTCGCGGACGGCGTCCAGGTCCACCGACCGAAGCGTGTCCACGAGCGAGGCGGCCCCTGCGGCAGATTCCTCGAGCGATCGCGAGCCGTCGAGCAGCCATGCGTTCAGCGCATCAACCAAGGCGTGAACCTCACGCGGGGCCGCGGGGCGGGCGCGACGCAGCAGAATGCTGTCCTCGCGAGTCCAGCCGAGCGGGTGCATCGCTTCGCTGAGCGACCGCACGAGGGGCCGGTGCGAGGCGATGTCAGCGCCCTGCGATCGGGCCATGGACGGGCAGTCGAATCGCCAGGCGGTCAGCCACTTGCCCTGGGCCTCCACGAGTGTGAAGGGATACGCGCGGCAGGGGAAGGGCTTGGCGTCAAAGCCAAGCTCCGCGTGGATGCGGCACAGGCCGTCGTCCTGCAGAAACACGCAGCGCCCGTCCGGCCGCTTGTTGAGGGCCCACTTGTTGCGCACCTGCACGTATGGAGCGACCCCCAGCCGGCTTTCCCACTGCTGCTCGTCGAGCCGACGGCGGTCTTCTTCGCGGAGATCGCCCACCAGCTCGCGGCAGCAGCGCGTGCAGGAGTGGCAGCTCCAACGCTGATCCGGCACAGAGGGCATCAACACAGGCAGAGAAACCGGCTCCATGCTCGGATTATACGGACCGCGGCGGGAACCGCCCAGCCGAACCGCTTCAGCGAGCGCTGGGAGCCGCCAGGTGGTCGGGGTCCTTGGCGAAGTGACGGGCTGTTTCGAGTGAGATGCGCCCGACGGAGAGGAGTGTCTGCAGACTCTCATCCAGGGTAAGCATTCCGTCTCGTTTTCCCGTCTGGATGGCGGTGTCGATCTTCTCCACCTTGCCGGCGCGAATGGCCGCACGCACGCCGTCGTTGACCACCAGGATCTCCAGGGCCAGGGCTCGCTTCTGCCCCTGCGCGACGGACGGGACCAGCCGCTGCGAAATAACGTAGCGCAGGCTCAGCGAGAGCTGGGTCCGCGCGTCGTCCTGCGCGTCGGCCGGGAACAGATCGATCAGCCGGGTCACCGCGCCCTTGGCGTCCTTGGTGTGCATGGTGGTGAGGATGAGGTGTCCGGTTTCCGCCGCGCTGAGCGCCATCTGGGCCGTGTCGCGATCCCGGATTTCGCCGACCAGCACGACGTCGGGATCCTGGCGAAGGCCGTACTTCAGCCCGTCGTAGAAGGAGTCCACGTCCGTGCCCACCTCGCGCTGGGTCACCACGCTGTCGGCCCGCAGCGGATACACGTATTCGATGGGCTCCTCCACGGTGATGATGCGATTTCCGCCCGCATCATTGAGCAGACTGACCAGCGCGGCGAGGGTCGTGGACTTTCCCGAGCCCGTGATGCCGGTGATGATGATCAGCCCGTTGGCCGTCGCCACCAATCGATCCGCCAGCGACCTGGGAAACCCGAGCCACTCCAGCGACGGCACCTGGTCGGG
>MTKZ01126559.1_pt2 | contig 11358 bp, 7 predicted proteins | sample 1042781 | NCBI WGS metagenome assembly MTKZ01 (sample SAMN06212207, study PRJNA360539) | anaerobic digester metagenome | biome: Wastewater treatment plant; material: sludge; isolation source: anaerobic digester fed with sludge from wastewater treatment plant | place: Denmark: WWTP Viborg ...
CCGGCCGTCACTATCCATGTCCTTGCGATCGAAGCAATCGCACGCCGCCCGGTCGAACGCCCCGCGCGGGTCGTTTTCTCCGGTGAAGCACACTTGAAGCAGAGCGAAGTCGGCCTGATCCACGTCGCCGTCCCTGTCGGCGTCGGCAAACGGCTCGGGACAGGCGCAGGGCGGGGTGATGTCGCAATCGGGATCGGCGCAGTCAATCAGAGTGTCTGCGTCCTCGTCTTCCCCGCCGGTGCAGATCTCGACGCAGGTGATTTCGTTGCTGATCGAGGCGTTGTCCAAATCGATGAAGTTGCCCTGGGGCGGCTCGGTGACGTTCTTGTCCTCGTTGATCAGCAGGGCGGCAGCTCCATCCGGCAACGGCTCGGTATCGATGCACTGCACTCCGTTCACGTTCCAATCGGCGCAGTCGTTGGGCTCATCGGTGCCGTCCATCCAGGCGTGGGCGCGGACGGTGGTGCTGCCGTCAAGATTGTCCACCAGTTCGAATCGCATCCACCAATCCTTCGTCACATCGAAATCGGCGACTATCTTGTTCACTCCCGGGCAGAGGTCAGCAACACCCATGCCGGTCAGTTTCTGAAGCTGGAGCTTGCCGCGGTCATCCATGACACAGATATAGCCGTTAAAGTTAGCCAGATCCACTCGCAGCAGCCAGCCGGCATTCAACTCGGAGTCATCCGGAGTTGTCGCCAGCAGCGGGTTGGTGGAATAACGGATCAGGACGAGGGCGGAGACGTTGCCTTGCACAACTCTCGGCGATGGCGGTTCCGTAGTCAGATCGATATCGACCATCAGGCCGGAGTCATCTGTGGTGGCCCCTCCGTTGAAACCTATTCGCAGAGACTCGTTCACGAGTGCATTCCAGGCCTCGTCAATGCCTGCAAATTCGTAGGTCGTGTCGAAGAGGTACATCCCTGTGGTGTAGCTGGGGTCGATCAGCGTGTCACCCATCATGAACGTTCCAGTCCCGAAATCTCGCGACCACTGGCCCTGCGCGGGCAGAACGCAGGCCAGGACCATCATCGCAATCAGTGCTCCGCGGCGGAAAAGACACATGGTATGCATGTTCGATCCCTTTCCTGAAATGAGGTTACGAAATGACTGCCTTGAACACCCTGTCACCGCACGAAATGAATCGGTGACCGCCGTTACGACAACCCCAGACCGCTCATCCGTTCAAGCTCTTTTTTTGAATTTCGGGATGAGTTTGAAGTCACGGGAAAGGCACCGAGGTCGGCTTAACAAGGGCGGGGTCTTCAGAATCGCATTAATTTAATAAAGAAATTATGACTTCTTTATTGTCTTTGCCGGGTTGGCGAGCGCCTGGCGGGCTTCCAGCAGTTCGATCATCGCTTCACAGGCCCGGCTGGTGCCGCCTCTGCGGTTCGGGCTGGGCGACATCCATCGCCATGGCCGGGGCGGGCGGTGCCCATCGCGAGCGGTGCCGGTAAAGATCTCGAAGGTGATCCGTCGGTGGGTGAGTTGGCGGGTCACGATGCCGATGGGCGATCGGCTCAGACGGCATCGGATCGGCAGGTTGGCCTGCAGACGTCCGCGGGCTTTGTCGAGTGATTCTCCATCCATGACCTGCTCGCAGGGCAGCTCCCAGAGACCGGCCCAGAGCCCGGACGCAGGACGCTGAACAAAGAGGAGTTCGTGATCTTTGCGGACGGCGGCCACGAGCATTCTCTGCGACAATACGCGGGCGCGGGCAGCCGGTGGCGGAATCCGGCCGGTCAGACCGCGCAGGTGTGCCCGGCAGGATTGTCTCAGAGGACACGCGTCGCAACTCGGTGCTCGCGGCGAACAGAGAGTGGCTCCGAGCTCCATCAGGGCCTGGTTGAAGTCGCCGCAACGCTTCCGCGGCAAGAGGCTTTCGGCGCACTCCCAAAGCCTGCTTCTTGCAGTGGGTGATTTCGGGTCGGCCGTCATGGCCAGCAGGCGCATGAGGACACGGATGACGTTGCCGTCGAGGACCGGGGCGCGAATGCCGTAGGCAATCGACGCGATGGCTCCGGCGGTGTAACGGCCAATACCGGGCAGATCCATCAGTTCTTCGACGGCAGCGGGGACACGGCCGTTGTGCCGCTCGACGATCTGGCGGGCGGCGGCGTGCAGGTTACGGGCCCGGCGGTAGTAGCCCAGGCCCGACCAGATCGCCAACACCTCGTCGAGATCTGCGGCCGCCAGGGACCGGACGGTGGGAAATCGTTCGATGAACCGGTCGTAGTAGTTGACGACCGTGCCGACCTGAGTCTGCTGCAGCATGAACTCGGCCAGGAGTTGGGCGTAGGGGTCGTCGGCGCGCCGCCGCCACGGAAGGTCGCGGTGGTGGCGGTCGTACCATTTCAGCAGACGGCGGTGCAGAGGAATCAACCTCCTGCCGGCGGACATCAGCACCGGCGCGACCATTATCGCAGCCGTCGCCCAGCTTGTCATTGGTCGGGTGGCCCAAGTCCTTCTGGACTTGGGTTCACGATCTCGGGTTTTCGGGACCTGACCCGGTGTTGGCGATCCATTTCATCGTGAGCCCAGGTTCAAGAAGAACCTGGGGTACCCGCAAGCCCGAATGTCGAAACCAGAATGACGAGTGACATCCGAATGACGAAATCCCAATGAAAGGTGTATGCTCACGTGCCCCGTTCGTCATTCTTTCGTCATTCGGATTTCGACATTCGTCATTGGGTCGGGGGTGGAGTCTGCGAGGCGTCTACTGCTGCTCGCTCGACGGGATCTCGAAGCGGTAGCCGATATCGCGGACCGTGGTGATGTGAACCGGCCGGTGCGGGTCGGGTTCGATCTTGGACCGGAGGGTGTTGACGCAGCGGTCGACGCTTCGGCCGGTGACGATAACCTCATTGCCCCAGACGCCGTCAAGGATGTCGTCGCGGGTCAGCGCCCGGCCTTCGCGTCTGACGAAGAAAGCCAGCAGCCCGAACTCCTTGGGGGTCAGCGGGACTTCCTCCCCGTCACGGAACAGACGGTGTGAGCCGAGGTCCAGCGTGCAGCGGCCGATCCTGACCACTTTCTGCTCGGCCTGGCGATGACGGCGGAGGAAGGCGTTGGCCCGGGCGAGCAGCTCTTTGGTGCTGAACGGCTTGGTGACGTAGTCGTCGGCCCCGAGGTTGAGCCCCAGGACAATGTCCGATTCCTGGCCTTTGGCGGTGAGCATGATGATGGGCATGTCGGCGCCGGTCTGGCGAACGCGGCGGCAGAGCTCATAGCCGTTGATGCCCGGCAGCATGATGTCCAGGATGATCAGCTCGGGCTTGCGGTCCAGCGCGGCCTTGAGGCCCTGTTCACCGTCGGCCGCGGTCTGCACGTGGTAGCCCTCGTACTCAAAGTTGTCCTTGAGCACGCGAAGAAGCGTGGGGTCGTCTTCGACGATCAGCACTGAGAAAGCGGACATGTCACCGGCCGCCGGCACTGTTCGGGCACTCTCCCACCTGCCCCTTTGCCGTGATGCTGGGGACTTGGGTCCCGTCGGGGCAGTCGAGGGCGAGCACGCAACTGAACTTTCCGCATTGGGGGCATTTGACCGCCCGGATCGGCCCTCCTCCACCGCCCCGTTGCTCCCGGCCCGAGGTGGCCGCCGGTGCCCCTCCCTTGCTGACCGGTTGAACGTCGCCCTGTTTGAGCAGCGTGTCCCACTGGGCGGGCGTCAGCTTGAAGGTGTGGTTGTCATGCCAGCAGATGTAAGTGACCGCCGATTCCGGCGTGTCGAGTTGGTCATCCTCGGATGAGCGCCGCAGGACATAGAACGCCGCCGCAGCGAAAAGCACACAAGCGGCGACGATCTGCACGATGGTCTTGGTTCGACCGGTTTCCTCTTGGGACGCGAAGAAGGCTTTCATCTGTGCTTACTGCTCCCGGTACTCCTGCCGGGCCAGCCAGTCGCCCGTTCCGCTGTTGTGGCGGGTTCGACTGTTCTTTTTGTGATCCACGTAGAGATACTGGGCGTGCCCGTCGAGAAAGTTCATGCAGTGAAAGTTGGGTTTCTTGTGCCAGGAGGTCACCTTGTAGTTGGGGATGAACTTGTCGGCGGTGTTGAGTGCCCAGTCAGCGGGGTCCTCGTACAATACGATGAACCGCGTCGGGGCTTTCTTGAGCATGATCCGGACGATGTTGTCCTCCAGGTAGGAGATCCGCTCATCGAGTGCCGCGCCGGTATAACCCTCGCCGCCGGGACTCATATAGGAGGAGCTGTCCGCGTAAGACGACCAGTTGTGGTTGGCCTGGTAGCTGGTTCCGAGCACGTCGTAGCCGGGGCTCTTGGTGGCCTCGCTGTCCGGTTCGTTGTTCAGACGGACGCCGAAGTCCGCGGGGCNNTCCGCGGGGCAGCGGTAGGCCTCCAAAGTCATGGTGTTGCGCATTTTCCCCTGGTAGACGTACCTGTTCAGCGGGCGGCGTTCGGCGGGGATGTCCCAGCCTCCCCAGGTGACGTCGCCGTTGCCTTTTCGGCCGCCGTAGAACCAGGTCTTCTGCAGCCAGCAGAAGCGCTCCTTTTCGGTGAGAATGTATGCCGAAGCCGCCGTGCCGAGACTCTTCAGGTTCGACAGGCAGGCGGCTCGTTTTGCCTGTTCTCTGGCTTCCGACAGCGAGGGCAGCAGAATCGAAATCAGCAAGGCAATAATTGCTACCACGACGAGTACTTCGATAAGCGTGAAGCCGCCGGAACGGCGCCGACCACAGCGAATTGAGCGATTGACGGGTTCAGGACACATGTCTGTACTCACCTCTATAAGAAGGCCCGATCGAGCCTTTCGACCTTCGACCCGGCTGTGATCGGCAGTCCTGTCTGGCCGACACGGCTCGGACCTGACGTATCCGGTGCTATCCTACCACATGATTGGATCGGATGGAACCGGCCGGGCTGATGATTTGCGGCATCGCTTTCGTCGTCTGGCAAGGCATCGCCGGGTGTGCGGCCACTTGCCCCCAGCGGGCCGACGAGGGTGTAGGCCCCCCAAGGCGACGAGGGCGTCGGCCCCACACGAGGGCGGTTGAGCCATCTGACCGTCGAACGGCCTCCTGGTGCTTCCGGCGGTTGCCTTGGCTTAGCCCGTTCAGTAGGGTATCTCCCCCAGGGTAGATCATGGCTGCTACATCGAGATACATGGCTGCTTTTTTCCGAGTAGTCCCGGACGTCGAGACCTCCTTTTCCTTATGGCCGTGAGGCCGGCAGTTGGCCCGCATGGTCCTGCTGTCCTGGTCCGCAGCTTCCCGGCAGCCGGACGGTGAAGCAGGTTCCCTTTCCCGGCCGGCTGCGGGCGTCCACTGTGCCGCCGTGGGATCGGACGATGAACTGGACGATGCTCAAACCCAGGCCGCATCCTGTCGTCTTGCGCGCCAGATTCTGATCGACCTGATAGAAGCGGTCGAAGATCTTCCTGATTGCCCGGCGGGGGATCCCGATTCCGTTGTCCTCCACCTCCAGGCAGACCTGGTGGTCGGAGACGTTGGCCCTGAGTATGACGTGTTTGTTGTCCCCTGTGTACTTGTATGCATTATCCAGCAGGTTGACCAGGACGGTGACCAGGGCCTCACGATCGCCGATGACCGTGGGCAGATTCTCGGCAACCTGTAACTCCAGGCGCGATTGCGGGGTATTGAATCGGTCGCTCACCGCTTCGACCGCTGCCTGGACGATGTCGCTGATGGAGACGGGCGCCTGCTCGAAGGCCCGCTTATTTCGCTCCATTCTGGAGAAAGTCAGGAAATTGTCGATCAGCCGGCTGAGCCGGTTGTTCTCTCTGGCGATGAGCTGGAGGTACTCGCGAACCTGGTCCTCGTCTCGGTATCGGCCCTCAAGCAATGTTTCGACCAACGCCCTGGTGCCGGCCAGCGGGGTACGCAGTTCATGTGAGACGGTGGCGATAAGGTCGGTCTTCAGTCGGGTCAGTCGCGTCTGTCTGGCCAGAAAGCGGGCGAGCAGAATGCACACCGCGGCGATCAAGACGATGGTCGAGATTCCGATCCACAGATACACTGCCCGCTGGCCATGTGAGGCCCGAGCGATCACCTCTGATTCATCCAGATACAAGGCCAGTTGCCACTCGGGCATGCCGGCCCCCACGGGCACGGACAGGAAAGGTTCTTTGTCGTTCACCGGCTGGGTCGGCGACCGCAGCTCGATGGATGCGTCAGGCAGCGGAGCCCCCTTCCGAATCAGTTTTGCGGCGGAGCGGGTCAGGGCCTCCTCGTCGAACAGCGCCGTCAGCCGGCCCCGGCCGAGCGTCACCTGCCAGACATTTCTCACAGGGCTCGGTCGCAGCGTGACTTGCTGCTTGCCGGGCCTGTCCAACGACCATGCCTCCCTTACAAGCAACGGGAACATGGCCACGCCGGCGGGGGCGGTGGCGGGGCTGGGCATGGTGTCGAGGTAGGCTTCTGCAAGCGTCTCGGCGGCCAGCAGGTGGGGGGGAATCCGGTCGGGCGAGATGATCGCGATTTCCCGCATGATGAACAGCCTTTGGCCGCGCGGGAACGAGGTATCCTGGTAGTCGAGGACCCTTCGCGCCAGATCGTCGATCAGCGGCGTGGACCTTGGGTCGGTCGGGTCGTTGATGAGTTGCAGAGCCCGCAACTGAGCGGCCGGGACGACGAGCCGCCCCGTGACGTCCAGGGCATTGTGGTATTCAGGGGCTGCCAGTCTGGTGCTCAGGATTTCAATCGCGGCGGCGACCTGTCCGGCCTTTGACAGACATCGGGCCTGTGCCAGCAGCGCCGATGCGGCAACGTTGGTATCCCCGGTCTCGCGTGCGATCTTCTCGTATGCGGCGGCCGCGGGAATGAGTTGGGATGAGTCCTGTTCACGGCGGGTCGCCTCGNNCAGCCGGTCGGCAGCTCGATGGCCTTAGCGGCCGGCAGTTCCGGCTCGGGATAGAGCAGTCGGCCCGCTTCGTCCCGTATGATCGCGCTCTCGCACATGCCGGCCGAGACGATCTGGGCAAAAAGCTCCGCAGGGTTGCCGTCCCGGCCGGCGGCGTCCAGGTCCGCCAGTCGCCGCGACCAGTCCGTCGCCAGCCGATCACGGAAGTCGGTGAGGCGGCCCTTGTAGACGGCCACCAGACGGTCGCGAACCGCCAGCCGCTCGTTGGTCATGGCCCGGTTCATGAACCACAGGAGACAGGTGGTCGGCAGGAGCACGGCGATCAGCAGAAGCAACAGTACGGGCCAGAGCTGCTGTCCCGGTGCGACCGACCCGGTTGTTCGACGCCGCCATTTCACCTTGCCGGACTCCCGAACCTCACGCCGTTTCGCGAGGAAGCCTCATGAAACACCAGATCATCCGGGCCGTCAGAACAAGCGTGGCCCCCAGGTAACCGGCCAGGCACAGCCAGATGGCCGCGGACATCCGCGGCTCGGGTTCCAGATTGGCCTGGGACGCGAGGATGAACACCGCCTGGAGAAGAAGGAGAACAAGAATGCCGAACCTCAGGGCGAAGGATGTGAGCATGCTTCGTGTCGCCTCCTTTCGTTCCGGGGCCGTCCAGTACTGTTTGTTCGGCATATTCATCATGCTCAGCGAGCCAAGCGAGAAGACGGCGTACATGGCCAGCATCAGCAAGGAGACGAGAAACAGTGTGATCAACTCCATCAGGAAGAACGACCGCCTCGCCATCCATCCGTCGGGTATGCCCGACCCGCCGAAGTGCGAGGCGACCGTCTCGGGCAGTTGTGGGTAATACCACACTGCCTGGATGACGGCGAGTAGCACCAGAACCGCATAGATGACAGCCACGCGCCCGACGGACATCATGTGGGTTCTCCCGGCAAGCGGAGATTGCCCGCTGCTGGCCGGGCAATCGCTCGCTGGCTTGCTGTTTGGCACACGGTGAATCGGTGCTCCTGCTATCTGCCGGTGCCGGCCTGCTCGGTCGTGAAACTGTTGACGATCCGTTCAAGTTCGGCCTTCGTGCCGTCAAACTCATCCTTCTCGATACGGAACACGAACCAATACACCATCGATTCCCCAAGGATGTAGACGCGGGACTCGACCATGGGCTTGCCATCGTCCTGGTAATCGGCAACGTAACGTGCGGCGGGCAATCCGGCAACCTTCTGCTCTGCCCAGCTATCAGCGCGGACCGTGTAGCCCTTGATGAGGCCCTTCAGGGTTTTGATATCGCCCTCGGCGGCGACCCTGGCGCTGTCAAACGCCGAACCATGCGAAGCCACGGTCAGCAACGCCCACACCTTCATTTCCGGGCTCAGCAGGTAGGTGGACATCTTGTATCCCCTGGGCGAGGGATTGCTGTAGAACGACCAGCCCGCCGGGGCGGTCAAGCTGATGCCCAGCTCCTTATTCTTGAAAAGGGCCGGGGCCGTCGGCTCCCTCTTCATGACTTGTGCCAACTCCATCACGCCGTCGCCCTGGTACTTGACCAGGTACTGGTGCGGGTCGGCCGAGAACCAGAGCGTGTGTTGCAGCACCTGTGTTCCGCCGCTGGTCACGGCGAGCGTAAGCTTCCAGCACTCATAAGCCCCGGCGGGCACCGACACCTTCTCTTTGGCTGTAACCTGGATTTCCACGTCCATCACCGAGCCTCCCATCACCGGGAAGATGGGGAAGGTGCTGCGGTAACCCTCGGCCAGAGGCATGCGGCGAATGACATAGATGGCCTGCTCGTTGTCGTAGGCCGTTCCTTCCAGATCGATCTCCCGCGACGTCCCGCCTTCCTTGGTGCCGGTGGTCAGCTTGACTTTGTTGCTCCCGAACTCGGCGCGGAAGTCGCCCATTTCACTGTTGTACGTGCGGCTGGCGATTGGGGCGAAGGTATCCTGCTCGGCGTCCACTCGGGTGTACTGATGCATATCGACCATGGGAATGACCATGTACGATTCGATGCGCCAGGCCTCCTTGGTTCCGGCCTTGATCGCCTCGGAGCTGTACGAGATCGTCCCGATCTCTCCCCCCGCCTCGCTCCTGATTCGCAGCCGCAGGACTTCGCCGTTCGACTGGGTGGCGGGCTTGAGCTTCATGGGCTCGATGCCCGGCTGCGTGCTGGTGACCGGTCGGCTCGCCACGGTTCCTCCCGGCAGCCGGTAGCGGAACGCGGTCAGGATGCTGCCGCCGGGGGGGATCATCTTCTCGACGAACAGCTCGATCCGCCCGTCTTGCGTTCGGCGGACCATTTCCTTCGGTGTGGTTTCGAGCAGTTCGGCTGCCTTGGGCAGCCGGTAGATTTCGATCCGCCGCGTCGGCTCGCCGGTGGCCGGCCAGTGCTTCATGTAGTACCGGAACTCGTCGGTTTGACCCGCGACCGGTTGGATCGTGCCGGCCGCGCCTTCGTTCGTCATCAAAACCGGATGGCCCATGGGTACCGGTTCATTCAGCGTCACCTGGTAACGGAACATCTTCTTATCGTGCTTGACGGTGAACTTGAGCGGCCGGCCTTGGTCGTCGCTCATGCTGGTGACGTTGATGAAGTCTGAATTGGCGAAGCTCTCGGTCGTCAGGTCCCGGAGGCCCTCGTTCAGAAACTGGCTGACGAAGCGGAATTGGATGGTGCCGTCGGGCTTGATGTCGTTGATGCTGATCTGGGTCTTGGGCAGGGGCTTGACCGTCAGCTTCGCCGTGGCGACGGCGAGGAGGTGCATGTCATCCATGTCGGGCCGGGTGAGGGGAGAGCCCTCCACATCATATGCTCCCAAGCGGATGGTATATTCGCCCGCGGTCAGCTCACGGAGCTTGGGGCCGCTGATGTCTTCGGATCTCGACTTGCCTGTCGTGCCGCCGGAGATGAGGTCACCCACGTGAAACTCGAAGCTGCGCGTCTTCTTGGCTAGATCCGGGTCGAGGTCCCACTTGATCTTAAGGATGGTGTATTCGTAGACGGCGAAGGACTTTGAGGGCGTGGTCTCTTTCCAGCCCGGCTTAGGCGGCTCCAGCTTGAGCGAGATCGTCTCCCGGAGCCGGCAGCCGACGATATCGGGGAACGCCGGCGCGGGCATCAGCTTGCGAGCCCGGGCGATCAGGTCCGCCTGCTCGGGGAACTCGCTGATCAGCTTCTCGAAAGCCGCCTGCGCCTCGGCGGGTCGGTTGACCTTCTGGAGGCACAGAGCGAGCCGGAACTGCGCCTGGGCGACGTACGGCCGACCGGCCTGGGCATCATCGACGATTTGCTGGTAGAGCCGAATAGCCTCGTTGACGTCGCCGGCGGATTCCTCGGCGTGGATGGCTTTCTCGAGGAGGACGGCGGGCGTTTCGGCTGCGAGGTTGCCGACGACTGACAGAAGTGCGAAGGTGCTGGCGAGCATGGCGGGGTAGCGATACATGATGATTCTCCTCTGGCGGTGTCCGGGTTCCCTCTACAGCGGAACCGGCCCCGTCGGGCCTTTTTTCGCGGCGGCTCTCCTGCGGCCGCCGACTGATCCCAGTATGGCCTGGCTTTGTTACCGCCCTGTCACCGCGGTGTCCTTTCTGGGTCCTTTTTTCTGTCCGGAAACCGGCTGTCTCCGCTTCCGGTGGCTCTTGGGATGGCACCGTCGAATGCTGACCGACCGCTGGGGAGGCATGGCGGAAGGCCATCGCACGCCTGGCCGAGGCGGACGTGGTCGCGCTCTCCTCGGACAACGTCCGCGAGCCGCGATCTGGGCATTTCCCGCAAGGTTGCGGCATGCGGCTTCGACGGTTCGCCTGGTTGCTGCGGACGCCGTATAATGGCCGCCTTGCCGAGAGCCTTGCGCGGGTTCTGATAAGGGGCAATCGGCCGCTCACGTCAAACCAACGCTGAGTGATGATTCCGATGGATGAGTGCCACATGAAGCGAATTCCAACGGCCAGTGTCATTCTTGGGGTCGTCCTGCTCGCAGGTTTCTCACTGCCGACGGTGGCCCAGCAGACTTCGAGTGCCCCGACCACCGTGCCTGCGTTGACGGATATGACCGGGCTGACCGTTCAGGCGGTTCAGGCCCGGCTCGGTCGCCTGGAAATGGACGCACAACTGGACGAGGCCACGCGGGCCAAGGCGATCGAGTACTGCAGGCAGGCGATCAAGGAGCTGCAATCCACGGAGGAGTGGGTTCGCAAGGCCGCCGATTACCAGAAGGCCATCCAGGACGCCCCCTCGCAGCTTCAGGTCGTCAGGGACGAATTGAGGAAATCCCCCGAATCGCCCACCGTCCCGGCAGAGGCGGCTGAGGGCACCCTGGAACAGCTCCGGCAGGGGCTTGCCAAGGCCGAGGCCGACCTCGACAGGAGTAAGCAGCAACTCGTCGGCCTCGACAGGGAGCCCAGACGAAGACTCGACCGCCGGACCGAGGTCAGGCAACGGCGGGAAGAGATCGGTCATGAACTCGCTTCGGTGGCCGAGCCCCAGGGGCCGGCGGCAGTGACCACGGCTT
>MTKZ01128911.1_pt1 | contig 11350 bp, 8 predicted proteins | sample 1042781 | NCBI WGS metagenome assembly MTKZ01 (sample SAMN06212207, study PRJNA360539) | anaerobic digester metagenome | biome: Wastewater treatment plant; material: sludge; isolation source: anaerobic digester fed with sludge from wastewater treatment plant | place: Denmark: WWTP Viborg ...
TTCGCACCAGCGGGTTAATCTCCGCGAGGCTACAGTCGCACTTCATAAAAACGCCAACCAGCCCACGGAGCACGCGGGCTGCCGCCTTGGCCTGCTCTTTGTCTTCCAGACCGAGGGCGTGTACCAGGCGGGCTACCTGGAAGGCCTGAAGCCCCAAGTGGGGGTGCAGCCACTGTTTGAAGATGGCGTCCGGGTTGCGGGCGGCGACTTCCTCGATCTCCACGCCACCTTCCCGGGAGACCATGACGACGGGGCAGCGCTGGGATCGGTCCAGCACGACCGCTACGTAGTACTCGGAATCAATGTCGGCGGCGACGGCCACAAGGAGGCGGTTAACCGCCACGCCCTGGGGCCCGGTCTGCTTGGAAACCATGCGGTTGCCGAGCATAAAGCTAGCCGCATCATGGACTTCCTGACGGGACTGACACAGCTTGACGAAACCGGCCTTGCCGCGCCCGCCGGCAAACACCTGGGCCTTTACCACCACGGTGCCGCCAAAACGGTCATAGACCGCGGTGGCCTGCTCCGGGGTCGTGACCATCTCAAACGGGGTCACGGGCACGCCCGCCTCAGACAGGAGTTTTCTGGCCTGATATTCGTGGATCTTCATGCTGTCGCTGCTCCAATGCGCCGAGTTGAGGACCTTGCCAGCCAGTCAAATGAGCCAGCCGCCACGACTGGCGTATTCTGCCCGGAAGGGCCGGCATTTGCAAACGCCGCAGGTCTATTCCAGATGTGTCCGAGAACCGTCGATGTACGTTCCGGACGGCGCCTTTGTCTGCCGCTTGTCCCGTCCGCGGGGCGTCGATTCGCCCCCCGGGGATTCGAATCCGGCGTCGGGGAGTCTGGAGTGCGGTTGGTGCTCGCAATACTCGCCCAACTGAGCCCGCATGAGCGTGTGACAGCAGTTCACAGGGCATTCGTGGAGAAATCGACGGGCGACCTGTACCCGGTGCTCTTCTGGACTTTTGTTCTGCTCACGATCGTGCTGGCCGTCCTCGCGATCATTCACCGCGTGCAGAACCATCTCGCCCGGCGGCGTGAGGAGCGCCGCCACCACGCGGTCTACCGTCACTACGAGCATTCCGGACCGGTGCCGAAGTTCGGCACCCCCCGCGCCTCCGTAACGGGCCTTCCCCCCGCGCCGCTCAAGCAGCATCCGGCCGTCCGGATGTAGCCCGGTTTGCACCGCGTCGCGATCATTCTCCCGGCTCGGACAAAGACCGCCGACACGCGCATCCCTCTGCCCCCGTGCCAAGACGCCGATTGCCGATAGGTTTTCCGACACGGCCCCGGCCTGACGCGGACCGGACGCGATTCCGCGGCAGGGGTTCACTCCCGGCGCTGCCACAGGGCTGTGGCCGGGATTTCCTGTTTGGCCAGGCCGGGGGCCTCCCACGAAACGACGAGCTCCGCGCCGCCGGTCCGCTCAAACATGGCCACGCGGATCGGATGAAGCCCCGCCTCCAGGGCAATGACGCCGGACATTTCCAGGGAGGAATGCAGGCCGTCGTTGTCGACGACCAGTTCGTCGCCGATCCATAGCCGACTGCCGTCGTCGGAGCGCAGGTGGATCCGATACACGCTGGTTTTCGGTACCTTCACGAGCCCGTCAAAGCACAGGGCCCACAGATCGTCACGCCGCGCGGGCTTGATCGACAAGCTCTCGGCCACGCCGCTGCCCGCGGCTGTCATCGACGAGAAATCCGGCAGGCGGTCAAACTCGCCCTCGTAATAGGCACACGTCAGGCCCGGCCGGGCGTCAGGCGCCGCTGCCGCCGGACGCGGCGCGACCTTCCGGAACTCGGCACTGCCGGTCGGACTGACCGGCCGCCCCTCGCGGAACGATCGGGCCTTCAGCGTGGTCGTCTGCGTCAGCGTCACCGGACCCGTCGCCCGCGGCGACTGCGAACTTGGCTCCGTGCCGTCCGTCGTGTAATGAACCTCGACATTCGCCTGGTCCGTATGGATCGTCACCGGCAGAGAATCCGTGAAAATGTCGTATTCCGCACGGATGACCGGCGGGTCCCCGACGTCCGGCCGCCCGACAATGTCCAGCACAATCACGGACACTGCCTCCGCGGACTCCGCCGGCGGCACCGTCAATTCCAGCCGGTCCTCCACACGCCGCGTCTTGACGGNNGTCGGCTCGTTCAGCAGGCCATCCAGCGCCAGCGTGCCGTCGGGCGGGGCGTCGAACACGTGCAGGTACAGACGAGTATCCCCACCGTCCAGCGCCCGCTGCGTGCAGCGTCCCCAGTCGGGTGGCCGCTTGAACGGGCCGGCCTGCGTGCCGTAGACGGCCTCGCCGTTGATCTTCAGCCAGGCGCCCATGTCGCGGAGCCGCTCGATGCTGGGCTGCGGGATGAGGCCTTCGGCCGTCGGTCCGACGTTCAGCAGGAAGTTGCCGCCCTTCGACGCGATGTCGACCAACATGCGAATGAGCTGCTCGCTCGATTTCCAGTTGGTGTCATGACTGTTGTAGCCCCAGTGGTCGTTCATCGTCATGCACGTTTCCCAGTCCATTCCGGGGGCCGTCTCCGGGATGAACTGTTCCGGCGTGCCGTAGTCGCCCAGGCCGCCCTGCGACCGATCCAGTCCGTACGGCACGCCGGCCTTGCCCAGCCGGCTGTTGAGGATGATGTCGGGCTGGAGGGAGCGGACGTACGCCTCGAGGTCCTGGCCGCGTTCATGGGTCCAGGTGCCTTCCCATTGGCCGTCGAACCACAGCACGCCGATCGGCCCGTAGTGAGTCACGAGCTCGCGGAGCTGGTTCTTCATGTGGGTGACATAGCGGGACAGGTCTGCGTCGCCCTCCGAACGCTGCTGCCGCTCCCACGCCCGCCGCGGCAGGTAGTCCGGATGATGCCAGTCCATGATGGAGTGGTACCAGCAGATGCGAATGCCGGCCTGCGTGCAGGCCTCGGCGAGTTCCTTCAGGATGTCGCGCCGGAACGGCGTGGCCATCACGTCGAAATCCGTGTATTGCGAGTCGAACAGGCAGAAGCCGTCGTGGTGCTTCGACGTGATCACGATGTACTTCGCCCCGGCCTCTTTCGCGATGGCGACCCACTCGCGGGCGTTGAACTTCACGGGATTGAACTGCCCCACGAGCTTGTCGTATTCCTCCAGGGGGATTCGGGCGGACTCGCGGATCCACTCGGCGTGGTTCGTCTGGCCGCCCCATTCGCCGGCCGGAATCGCGTACAACCCCCAGTGAATGAACATCCCGAGCCGCGCCTCGCGCCACCAGTTCATTCTCGCGTCCTCCGCGGTCTGCACAGCGGCCGGCTCACCACCCGGCGTCTGTGCTTCGCTTCGATAGCAGCCCACCGCCAAACTGACCAGAAGAGCCCCTGTGAACGTCCGCTGCAGATTGCCTTGCATGGCGACCTCCTCGCGCAAGTCCCGAGGTGGAGAGTATAGCACCGAATTGCGAATCTCGAATAGCGGATTGAGAAATGGGAAGCGGCTCGCTGGGCCGATCACGGCGCGCCGGGATTCTCGGCCCCGCTCCAGTGAGAATCCCTTCTCGGGCAGCGGCATGCCGGAAGCCTGGCCTTGAGCGGGAACGGATTCCCGCCGAAGGTGGACCGAGATAGTCCCGGCGCGCCGGGATCGGTCCAGCACGNNTTAGCACGATTCGTTGAAGGAGCCGGATTCCGCGTTGAGCGACCCCGACGTTCTGTGTATCTTGAACAGGAGACGCGGGACGGCCAGTCACTCGGACCGCGTCCCGGATGGGGATGAGCGGAAGGCATATCCTGAGGTTACTCTCCCCCACCCATCTTGCACCCCGCCTGGGTGGCGGGTGCAGGTCCGGATAACTCGGCTCCCCCGGCCGGGAGCCATCGAGGAACAGGCAAGCCTGGAGAAGCGTCATGAAACAGTCCGTGCCCGTGATGACGGCGGCCGTTCTCGTCCTGCTGGGTGTGTCGGCCTCCGCGTGGGCGGCAGCCCCGGAGGTCACCAGCGTGCCGGTGAGCCCGCGCCAGGACGGGTCCAGGCTTGTGGGTATCGACTCTGGCCGGTCGGATGCCGATTGGGCTGCATGCATTGTCACGCTGCGCGCCGGTGACAATGACTGCAATAGCAACGGCGTTGCCGATACTGACGATCTCGCGAACTGCGATGACAGCCCCTGGTGCAGCGACTGCAACGGGAACGGCATGCTCGACGAATGTGATGTTGCCGATGGTGTGAGCGAGGATGGAAACAGCAATGGTGTCCCGGATGAGTGTGAGCTACCGGGCGATCTGGATGACGACGGCGACGTTGATGCAGATGACTTCATCGTTTTCTCGGACTGCCTGACAGGGCCGGAGGTCCCCCTTCTCGCGGGATGCTATTTCGCGGATCTTGATCGCGACGGAGATGTGGATCTGGCGGACTTTGCCGCATTTGCCCACGCCCTGGCGCCCGCTCCCACCGTTCCACCCGGCATGGTCCTCATCCCCGGCGGCGAGTTCCAGATGGGCGATACGTTCACGGAGGGCTATACCAACGAGCGGCCCGTCCATCCGGTCTGCGTAAGCGCCTTTTACATGGACCGGTACGAAGTGACCAAGGCGCTGTGGGATGCCGTGCGGGCCTGGGGGCTGGCAAACGGCTATACGGATTTGTACGCCAGTGGCGGTAAAGGCGCGGATCATCCGGTGCAATACGTCAACTGGTATGACTGCGTGAAATGGTGCAACGCCCGCTCCGAGCAGGAAGGACGCACGCCCTGCTACTACACCGACGCAGGCTTGACCACGGTCTATAGAACGGGCGAGTTGGCGCCGCACGTGAAGTGGGATGCCAACGGCTACCGGCTGCCGACCGAGGCTGAATGGGAGAAGGCGGCACGGGGCGGTACTGCCGGACGGCGGTTCCCATGGTCGGACACGGACACCATCCAGCACGCCCGGGCGAACTACTACAGCTCAACCGGCTACTCGTACGACACAAGCCCGACGCGGGGGTACCACCCGACGTTTGCTGTGGGCGGCTACCCGTACACCAGCCCCGTGGGCTACTTCGCCCCGAACGGCTACGGGCTGTACGACATGGCGGGGAACGTGTGGGAGTGGTGCCACGACTGGTACGGCTCGACCTACTACAGCAGCAGCCCGTACAGCAACCCGACCGGGCCTGCGACCGGCGCGTGCCGTGTTCTGCGCGGCGCCTGTTGGGACTACAGTGCGTACATCTGCCGCGTGGCGGTTCGCTACTTCGTCACGCCCGACGACCGCATCCTCGGGTTTCGTTGTGCGGCGGGGGCTCCGTAATGCTATGCCCTGTTGTCCCGTTGCCCCTTGTTCCTTGGGTCCGGGGGCGAAGCCCCTGGTTGCGTAAAAGCGAAAAATGGCGCGCGACGAGTTGTTGGTCATCGACCGGACCTGCGAGCTGCTCAAGTGGTTTGTCGGACACCTGGGCAAGTTCCCGCGCTCGCACCGCTATGGAATCCGTCAGCAGATTGAGCAGCGGCTGTATGCCGTATTCCACGGTCTGCTGCGGGCCGAGTTGTCACAGCTCGAATTGCCCAAGACCTTGCCTCGCGAGTCCATTACACAAACCTGAACAGAGTTCTTGAGGTAGTCCAATCCGACGAAAACCGGTAAACCTCCCATGCCCGTTGCTTCCTGAATGTGGACCGGTCAAATCTTGTTACACCTGACTAATCTCCAGGAGCAACGAGCATTCATCCCCATCTGATGCTCACATCTGGGCGAAGGGCGGGGTCGCTTGCGGGGGATGAAGGCGTGGCGAGCGATCCTGCTGAGAGGGGACCGAGATGGGAATCTCGGTCCAGGACGGTCTCGGTCCAGGACGGATTGATGGGCCATCTGTGAATGTTCCGGAACCACTGCTCAAGAAGCAGTGCACAGACTCATCCGGTCCCTTCAGGACCGGGGGATGGGGGCGTGGCAGTTGTGACTCGGAGTGCCGCCCCCCAATGGGGCTACGGGGGGCTGGTCGCTGGGACCCCTCCCAGGGGCTTGCGCCGCCTGGCTACAGACCTCCGCCCCGCTGGGGTGCCGACCGGCTTGAGCCGGGGGAGTGAGAGGGTCGAGCGTCAGATCGACCGGCCACGCGATGGAGACAAGAAACCGGGAACGCGAGACTGGAAGAGATGCTCCACGAAGCGGATTCTACACGCCTGCGGCGGGGAAGGCCCGTGAACGGGTCTGGAGGCGCGCCGCCTGCCCTCGCCTTTCTTCCGGCCTGACAACCGCCGACAATCCCGGACAGTTCCGTCCGCAACCTGTTGTCTCTCATGGCCCTGCAACGAAGACCGGTTGCGAGTGCCTTCCATTCCGGCCCCCCATTTATACTGGCTTGGCGCCGCCGGCGGGGTACACTTGCCCTGGAAGGCGCAACAGCGAGGTCAGCGTCCATGAAGCAAAAGTGTCCACGATGCCTGCTGACAAACGTGGCGAGCGCGCGGTTCTGTGCCCGCTGCGGGCTGTCGCTGACGCCCGGCGAGGCCGGACAACTGCAGGCCGGGCGCATCCGGCATCCCAAGCCGCTGGCCCCGCCGGACGGCTTTGCGCCGTGCCTGGAGGCCGAGCACCTGTTCTTCCGCTGGGGCCCGCCGTCGGGCGACACGTTTCTGCTGGGCACGGAAGGCATCGCGGTTTCGCTGTTCAACGGGGCGTACCCGCTCCAGAAGGTCATGGTCCTGGTCCGGGGCCGGGATGATTCCGGCTTTGTCCGGTTCTCCGTGTCGCTGAGCGTAGAAGTCCTGCCTGCGGGCCAGGTGGTCCGGGCGGACGTTCCCTCTTACGAACTGCCGGACGAGGTTGCCCGGCCGGTGGCCGCCCTGGAGGTGGCCCTAATCTCGGCCGAGTTCCGTCCGAGTGAATAGAAGGTTCAGACCGCCGCCTCGGCGGAAAGGAGTAGCAGCCATGTTGCCGGTCGTGATCTTCATCGCGTTGGCCGGGTTGTTCGTACTGATCCTGCTGTGCAGCGGGCTCTTCAAGGTGAGCCAGCAGACGCACGCCATTGTCGAGCGGTTCGGCAAGTTCCACCGCATCGCCGCCCCCGGTCTGAACTTCAAGGTGCCCGTCTTCGACCAGGTGGCCGGCCGATGACCCGTCGTATCGGGGCGCGACGCTCACTCAGGTCTTCGATCCGGCCGGCGGGCCGATCGCCCTGGACATCGCGTCCCTGCGGTTCGTGTTCCGGCCCGTGGCGAACATCGAGGGCACGTTCCTGAATGTTCCGAGCGCGTACGTATCGAGCATCATCAAGGAGGTCGACGTGTTCGAAGCCGGCCCCGGCCAGCTCCCCGCCAACCGCGCCGNNGTGGGCGGGCCGTAATCGCGAGCGCGGCGGTGCATTCGCCGCGCAGGTGCCGCGGCCAATGCGCGTTTGCCCCTACTGCGGCGGCTCGATGGTTGCTTTGCCGTCGCGGATGGTCAGAATCTTCCTCCGGTCCGCCCAGCACATGTAGGCGATGGACACGAAGAAGCACGCGGGCAACCGATGGAGCTGGCCCATCTTCACGCTCAGCACGGTGGTCTTGCCGCCGAATCCCATCGGCCCGATGCCCAGCTCGTTGATTTCGCGGCGGAGCTGCTTCTCCATCTTGTCGAGTTCCGGGTCCGGGTTGGCATCGCCCAGCGGCCGGAAGAGTTGCTCTTTCGCCTTGATCATGCTGGTCCCCCGGTCGCCGCCGATGCCGACGCCCAGGATGCCGGGGGCGCAACCGAAGCCCTGGGCCTTGAACGCCGCGTCCAGCACGGCCTTGCGCACGCCGCGGATGTCGCGCGGGGCGTCAAACTCCGCGGACGGGATGCTGTACTGAGCGCCGCAGTTCTCGGACCCCCCGCCCTTGAGCAGCAGGCCGACCTTCACGTAGTCGTGCTCCCACTCGTCAAAGTGGATGGTCGGGAAGTCCACGCCGGTGTTGTCGCCGGAGTTCTTGCCGGACAGCGCCTCCATGGCGTTGGGCCGCAGGCACGCCTGCTTCGTGGCCGTCCGCACGGCGGCGGCGATCTGTTCCCGCATCTGCCGCTGCGACACCCCGGGTGGGTACCAGACGTAGAAGATGGGCGTGCCGGTGTCCTGGCAGATGGGCCGGCGGGTTCGGCGGGACAGGGCCACGTTGTCCAGCACGGTCTGCAGCGCCCCTTGGGCGGCGGACCCGGCCCTCTCTGCGTCACGGGCGGCCGTCAGCGCCTTTTCCACGTCCGGAGACAGGTCCGTCGAGGCCGATGGGATGAGCTCCACCAAGTGTTCGGTCATGTCCTGCATATCAGGTCCTCACAAGAGAAAACCATCCCCTTGTTCATCGCCTTTGGAGGGCGACCCCGCCATTATCCCCGTGCCGCCCCGCGAATCAATCGCGTTCTCGGAGGGGCCGCCGAACGCGGTTGAGATGCGCCATCGCGCACCCTGTCGCCTGATTGCACCAGCCCCCTTTCGCAATTCGTCATTCGCAATTCGCGATTCCGCCGTCGGCGTGTCCACGGAGCGATTCTGCGCGAATAGGGCCCGGAACGACATCCGGGAAGCGCTCGCNNCCGGGAAGCGCTCGCGCAGCCGCGATACGTCCAGCGACAGGTCCGCCGGCCGGGGCTCGGGGGATTCGATGGACAGCCGTGAGGTCGCGACGAAATTCGTACATGCGAGGCCCAGAACGCCCGCGACCTGCCGGAGCATGTCGTATCGCGAGAGTCGCTCGGGCCCTGCAAGGTGGACGATTCCTGTCTGTCCGCTGCGACACAATGCGATCAATGCCGTGGCCGCGTCGCCGAACCACATCGGCGTGCGGAACTCGTCCGTGAACAGCCGGATCGTCTCGCCCCGCCGCAGGGACTCGATCTGCTTTGCGAAGGTCGTGGATCGATGCGTCCGCGGGAACCCGTACATCAGGGACAGCCGAACCACCAGCGTGTTGTGTGCCGCCAGCACCGCCGGCTCGGCCATCGCCTTGGATCGCCCGTATTCCGACACCGGGCATGGGCGGTCGTCCTCGCGATACGGCGCGGCCGTTCCGTCAAACACCATGTCGGTTGACGCGAATACCAGTCGCCCGCCGTGCCGCGCGACGCATTCAGCCAGCGCGGCGCTCGTCTCCACGTTGATTCGCCGCGTCCCTTGTGGATCGGCGAACGCGGCGCCGACGGCCGTGACGCCGCCCAGGTGCAGAACGTGCGTTGGACGGACGGCCTCCACGCAGGCCCGCACGGCGTTGCATTCCCGCAGATCGACACGCTGAACGGCGGCGCCGCACTCGACCACCGGCCCTGCGCCGGCCAGCGCCGTGATCCTTCGCGGGGAGACCTCGCGGATGACCGACTCCAGCACGTACCCGCCAAGCTGCCCGGACGCACCGGTGATGAGCCAGCGTTCATCGCCCATGGCATCGTCCCCACTGTGCGACAGGCGTCCGACTCCCACGTCGGGGGCCGGACGCCTGTTCAAGTCCATCCACGCTTCGCTGCGTCGGGATCAGCCGGCTGGATAGTACTTCCGGATGATCTCGCTGGCCCGGTTGTCCGAGAGATTCAGCGCCCCCAGGGCCTTGCTGGCGGCCGTCCGGATGGTCATTACGGAGTCATCCGCGGAAACCTGGATCAGATTGGCCACGCGCGCCGGCTCCAGCTGGTTTCCGTTGTTCTTGGCGGATTCGGCCAGGGCCGCGAACATCTCGATACGCAGTGCTTCGGGCCGATCCGCGTTCAGGGCTGCCTGGGCCACGGCGTCCTGCGCCTGCGCCGAACGACACAGGCTGAGCACGCCGGCGGTTTTGACCTGGAGTTCTTCGCTCTCGCTGCTCAGCGCCGCGATCAGAGCCGGCTCGGCGGCGTCAACGTGGATCACCGTGCGCCCGTTCAGTGCCACGCGCCGCAGCACTTCGGCCGTCTGGATCGCCAGTTGCAGGGCCGTAGCCGGATCGAGCTGGATCCGGCCGGTCTGTTCTTCCGCGATCCGCAGGGCTGATTCCATTTCATCGGCCGACGCACCCGCGTCGACCCGTTCCAGGGCCTTCACTTGCTGTGCCATCTGATCAGCCAGCGAAATCTGGGCCGGACGGACGAGCAGGACGATCGGCGTGGCGGCGAACCGGAACTCATCGCGAATCTGACGGACGGCGCCCGGCAGGTCCGGCGCCCCGGCGTCCGTGGCCAGGAAGAAACCGGCCACCTGGTCGATCGTCTCGCGCGTCTGTTTGAGCGTGCCGTAGAAGTCCGCTCCGCCGAGCACCGTGGCGCCCTTTGCACGCATGGCGCCCATCACGCGATTGAGGTTCTCCTCGTCCGGGTCAATCACGATGTACTGGGCGGGGCCTGACTGGTGCAGGGCCTCAGACAGGACGGGCGGAACCAATTCGGCTCCGGCGAATGGTACCTGGGGCAGTGCGTCGGACAGGGCCAGAGCGGCTTTGATCCGCACCACGCGGTCCGGGAACTGCAGTGCCTGCACCAGCGGCTGCTTGTAGTCCTCCGTGCCGACCAGCGAAGTCGCGCCGGCCGTCGCGTGCAGAGCGGCAATCGCGCCCAGCGCGACCGCGGAATCCCGATCCCGCACCGCCCGGTCCAGCACCGCGTGGCAGTGACGCGGGCCGGCCGTCCGGGCGAAATAGATGCTGCGCGGGAAGTCCGAGGGCGTGCTCGGGTCGCGACCGGCCTGTTCCGGGTTCGGCTCGCCGCTTTCCACGTCCATGCCCAGCCGGGCTTCACGGCGAATGTTGGCGGCCAGCCACAGGGCGATCGCGTCGCTGTTGTCCGGCGCCAGCCGCAAAGCCTGCTCCGTGCAGCGCATGGCCATCACCGAGCCAAAGATCTCGGTGGGAACGGCCACGGCCTGAAGAAACCCGTCGCGCAGGTACCAGAGGTTGGCCTGCGTGAGTCGCGGGTCGGCCTGAACGGAGCCGTCCTCGTTGTAGTACCGATCGGCCAGCTGCGTGAAACTGATGGTTGCCGACGTGGGCAAGGTCCGACCCGAGTCTCGCTCAATCTGCCGGATGGCGTCTGCCGCCGCCTGCTTCACGATGTCCAGCACGTCCGAGCGGTCCATGAGTCTCTGGAGATACGGCACCGCCTGCACGTACCCTAACTCGCCCAGGGTCTGCGCAACCACCCGCTGTATCTCGCCGTTGTCCGACTCCAGCGCTTCCACCAGCGGCCGAACGGCCCCCCGGCCGATCTGCGGCAGCGCCCGAACGATCCGAGGCCACAGGGCCTTGCGATTGGCGTCGCCCAGCGCGTCGATCATCCAGGGTATGGCGTACTCGCCCGATTCCTTGAGCCGCTGGATGGCGTTGTGTTCCATCTGAGGGGGTCCGCCGAGCTTGTCGACGTTCTCCCGGATCCGAGCGGGATCCCGCCGCAGCTCATACTCCCCCTTCCGAATGACG
>MTKZ01003771.1_pt1 | contig 11349 bp, 14 predicted proteins | sample 1042781 | NCBI WGS metagenome assembly MTKZ01 (sample SAMN06212207, study PRJNA360539) | anaerobic digester metagenome | biome: Wastewater treatment plant; material: sludge; isolation source: anaerobic digester fed with sludge from wastewater treatment plant | place: Denmark: WWTP Viborg ...
CCGGTGTGGCGGCTATGAGAGCATCTTTGAGCAGCCGGTCGGTGAATGCATCCCCTCCCCCCAGATGGGAGACATCAGGAAAGACATAAAAGGCTCCTCCGGGAATGCTGCAGGGTATGCCCAGCTCTCGCAGCCCCGAGACCAGCATATCCCGCCGGGCCCGAAACTCCGCCACCATGGCTTGAACCTCATCCTGGGGCCCCTGCAATGCCGCCACTCCCGCCCTCTGCACAAAGGTGGTGGCCTGAGATACGGAGTGAGAGAGCAGCCGGTTCACCCATTTCATGGTCTCCCTGGGGCCGGCAAGATACCCAAGCCTCCATCCGGTCATGGCATAGCTCTTGGAAAAGCCGTTGATGGTGACCGTCCTTTCCTCCATCCCCTCCATAGAACCTATGCTGACATGCTGGTGATCGTATATTATCTTCTCATAGATCTCATCGGATATGACGAAGAGATTGTGATCCACGGCCAGATCCCTGATCTCCTCCAGGACCTTGCGATCGAAGATCGAGCCGGTGGGATTGGAGGGAGAATTGACTATGATCAACCTGGTCCTGGAATTTATGCTCGCCCCCAGATCCTGGGGCATAAAATTCTCGTCCACCCGTCCCCAGGAGACCCTGCCGCCGGCAAAGGCCACACAGGGCTCATAGCTGACCCAGGAGGGGCCGATGAGGACGCACTCATTTCCCTCCTGAAGCAGGGCTTGAATCGCGGCAAAGACGGCCATCTTGGCTCCAGGTGTCACTGACACATCATCTGCAGTGACATGAAGATCGTTTTCCATGGCCAGCTTATCGGCAATAGCCCGACGCAGTTCAGGAATTCCTGCCGTGGGTGCATAGTGGGTCTCGCCCATCCGGATGGAATTGCAGCCCGCCTCTACGATATTCTTGGGCGTATCGAAATCCGGCTCGCCAACACCCATATCTATGATATCCTGGCCAGAGGCTGCCAGCTTCTTGGCCATGGCCGAGATCTTCATGGTGGTGGACTCATGAATGGAAGCCATCCGGGCCGAGACCATGCTATTCTCCTCCCAGCCTCTGCAGGAGCTTGACCGCCGCCTCTACCGCCCTCTTGGCATAGTCCACCCTCTTGTGGGCGTCCGGCCGGGACATCTTGGGTCCGGTGATGCCCAGGGTCACCGGCTTGTCGAACTCCAGGGAGAGGTCCATCAGCTTCCGGGCTGCCTGGGAGACCACAATCTCATCATGGGCCGTCTCTCCCTGAATCACGCAGCCGATGGTCACCACAGCATCGATGTCCTCGCGACGAAGAAGCTTCTTTGCCGCGAGGGGCATATCGTAGACGCCTGGAACATAAACAATGCCTGCAACCTCTGCACCCAGGAACTGGGCATGCTCCCTGCCCAACAGCTCCATCTGATAGGTGATGTCCCTATTGAACTCCGAGACGATGAAACCAAGTCTTGCCATAAGCTCCAAACCCCGTAAGAGTAGGCAACTTCCTTCCTTGCCAGACTAATAAACCCATCGATCTCGGGATGAAAAGAAGATCAATCCGGCGATCAAAAGCCATTTATCCTCAGCAATTATCCGAATTTCAGATGCTCATGAGACTGATTTATCTTAATGGGAAGTTTGTTCCAGAGGAACAGGCTATGGTCTCTGTCTTCGATCACGGATTTCTTTATGGAGACGGAGTCTTCGAGGGAATCAGAGCCTATGATGGAAGGGTCTTCCGGCTGGAGGACCATGTCAGAAGGCTCTTCGACTCGGCTCAGGCGATCATGCTCAAGATCCCTATCAGCCAGGAGGAGATGGGCCAGGCTATACTCGAGACCTTGAGGAAGAACAATCTGCGCGATGCTTATATCCGGCCCATAGTCAGCCGCGGCTACGGCGATCTGGGCCTCGATCCCAACAAATGCCCCCAGCCATCGGTGATCATCATTGCCGTGGAGTGGGGGGCGATGTACGGAGACCTCTACGAGATAGGACTGACTGCCGTCAGCGTCTCGGTGCGGAGGAATTCCCCGGACAGCCTGCCGCCCAACATCAAGAGCCTCAACTATCTCAATAACATCCTGGCAAAGATCGAGGCCAATATCAAGGGAGGAAATGAGGCCATCATCCTCGACTCCAGGGGTCTGGTCTCAGAGGGCAGCGGAGACAACATATTTGTCATTAAGAACGGGGAGATTTCCACACCGTATACCATCAACAACCTCAAGGGCATCACCAGAGATGCGGTCATGGAGCTGGCTGAGATCAGGGGAAATCCCATAAAGGAGAAGGAACTGGGCCTCTTCGACCTCTATACTGCAGACGAGGTCTTTGTCACCGGAACTGCGGCTGAGGTGGCGCCGGTTACCAAGATCGATGGCAGAACCATAGGAGACGGCAAGCCGGGGCCGATCACAAAAGAGCTTATAGCCGCCTTCAGGGAATTGACCAGGAGCACAGGAACGGCCATATTCAAATAAGGCGGATGGCTGAGCAGAGCAAGACATCTCTTCTTGCTCTGCGCTTTCTCTCCAGGCGGTCCCAATTTTTAGATATTCACAGTCTTGCGCAGTTGAACGTGACTCCCTAGATAGGCCGGTCCTCCAGAAGGCTCTTGTCGATCTTGAGAGTGGTGGAAGGATATGGAACCCATCGAGCCAATCTAACCGAAAGTCTGATATACAATATATCACGAATTATCATTGTGAATGCTTATGGAGACATTTGTCGCCAGATATCTCGCCATGTGGGCTTTGGCTTTTCTGAGCATGGCTCTCTTGGCCATATCCAAGATTCCACAGTGACTGGCTTTTAGATAATGCGCCTGTGATGTCTCTTTTTTCCTTTATCAACTTTAGAGAAACATGCTGCTCTATGCCATCATCAAATTGCCATACGGCTTTATCTCTGCAAAAGAGCATATAATGCATCTCGCCATTGCATCTCACACCCATATGCACACCCCATACAAATTTATGCCTAAAAGGCAATAAGAGAACAGGTGAAAGCAATGAAGAAGTCCCTGGGAGCAAAGACCCTGCTATATCCCACTCCCGTATGTGTGATCGGGACCTATGACCGGTTTGGAAATCCCAATGCAATGACTGCGGCATGGATTGGGATCTGCTGCTCCAGCCCGCCCTGCCTGGCCGTCTCACTGCGCAAGGTCACTCAAACCTACCGCAATATAATCAATCGCAAGGCATTCACCGTATCCATCCCCTCTGAGGACCACGCCAGGGAGGCGGACTACTTCGGCCTGGTGTCGGGAAGTGCAGCGGATAAATTTTCCACCAGCGGCCTGACGCCTCTCAAGAGCGAACTGGTGGATGCCCCGCTGGTCAAGGAATTTCCATTAGCCCTGGAGTGCAGGCTGCATCGCATTGTGGAGATAGGACTGCATACCCAGTTCATAGGCGAGATAATCGATGTCAGGGCAGATGAATCATGCCTTGGCCCCGACGGGTTTCCGGATATTGAAAGGGTTCGGCCAATTATCTTCTCTCCAGAAGGGCGCAAGTATCACGGTCTGGGAAGGTTCATAGGCAATGCTTTCTCTATGGGCAGGGAGCTGATCAAGAGCTGATCTCGAATTCCTCTCCTCTCCCAANNCTGGCAATCCTGAAGCCAACAGCTTCCTCCTCTTCAGAGATCTGATGAGAGGCTGCTATCATGCCCGAACCTCGATCTCCAGGACATCGGCGAAGGTCTCGGAGTTTCCATCGGCAGTGGCCACAATGCTCACCGTATAGATACCAGGCTGCATCTCTGCATTCCATATCCCCATATACTTGCCTGTTGTTGTCTCGAGTAGGTTCATCCTGGCTGCTTCAGAGCCGTCGGGGAAATTTATTACCGCAGTGCAGCGCAGAATGCGGTCTGCCCTCTGGCCTGATATCTCCGAGGATGATGGGGCTACTCCGGAGGAGCCTATCTGGACTGCTCCGTCCTTTCGGTTCAGATCGGCGAAACCCTGGGGTGAGCCGAATCCGCAGGTGGCGCAGCCCTTGACCTCCAGCTTATCTTCGCCCCTTGAGCTATTGCCTTCTGGCGAATTTCCAGTTGAATTGGCCGACGCCGACTGAAGGATTGCCGTGATATAAACCGGCTGGCCGGCTTTGACCGGATTGGGCTCGGCCTTTATCTCTGCCAGTTCAAATCCGAACTGCGGCTGCATCTCCAGCCAGCTGCGCCAGGAATAAAGCCGGGCATCGAATCCCAGGCGCTCCAGGGCAAACCATGTAATAGCAGCCTCAATTCCCACATTGGTATAGACCACAACCGCTCTGTCCTTTCCAATACCGGAAAAGATCTCCTGAAGCTGCTCCCGGCTCCTCAAGCTGTCGTTGTCCAGAGCATATTCATAGGGGATATTCACTGCACCGGGAATAGAGCCTATCTCATAGTCTCGCGGCAGCCTGGCGTCTACTATCTGAGCTCCTCCGGCAGCCACAAACTCATAGGTTGCCAATAGATCAGCATTGATGCGGGGCATATATTCCGCTCTGGTCCTTATTGATGGCCTATGGCTAAGGTTGAGGCCGGCAGCCTTCCAGTCATCTGCAGTGCCCGTCAAGATTCGAACATCCTCATGGCCCAGATACTTCAGCAGCCAGTAGGTGAAGAACGCAGGAGCCGGCCCCCCGCCTCAGGGCATGCACTCCCCGGCTATGATCAGGGAATCATTGCTTGTTATGCCCGCGTCTCCCAGTCGCCCGGCAAGCTCAGAGACCGGCTTGAGGCCGCCTCCCCGGTCAAAAAAGTCCTCGTAATTGATGCTCAGAGCACCATCTATATAGTCCGTAGCATTGGGGCTTATATCCAGTACGGTATCTGAAGGCATTATCCCCGCCGGACTGACAAAAGCTGAATCGATGTCAGGATCTTCCGCCCAGGATGCGTTATCGGATCCGGTAGGGGCTTCTTCTGCCGCCAGAACCGGCGATAGGAGCAGTATTTGAATGAATATGGCTGTCGTAATGCCGAATAAATGCTTTTTCATCTTATTTCTGCCTCAAACTCGGATATCGGTTCGGGATGATATTCCCAGCTATCCAGATCTGCCTGCCTCTCCTTTAACCTTTTCCATTGAGGGCTCGCGGGAAAGGATAGCATCATCCCGATCCATTCGGCAAAAATGCATTATGCCGGACAAATCCTTCCTGATCCGCCTAAAGAGACTCCAGGGCCTTTCTCAGGAATATCTTTGCCTGCTGGACTTCTTGCAGCGAAACCGGCCAGGAGTCCTTTAATTGCAGGCGCGCTCTCTCGAGTGCCTCAGTGAGCAGCTTCATGGTCTCCACCGAGCCGGGACATGACTCTTTTACCACCACCTGATCCTCGCATCCATATACGCCCAGGAAGGGAAATATGCGGCAGGACCAGGGACGGACGGCATAGATCTTGCAGACTTTGCTCCTGGCATCATAGAACTTGCAGGGAAGTATGTGCTTGAAATTCAGCACCTTCGGACGGTCCGGATCGGGATCGGCGTACTTTTTGATGAACTTGTTCAAGGGGATCTTGAGATGCCTGGCGATCTGTCTGGCGTCCTCCATTCGCAGACGAATGGGATCGCCGGTGCTGCAGCAGCTACCGCATCTCTTGCACTGGAAAAGGATGTGGCAGGCCATGCGATAGTAATCCACTGTGGTATATCTCGCCGCATCAATCTCTGTAAAGACCTGACTGTCCGGAAGAGAGGTTGCCCTGAGCAGCTGCAGGGCGATTGATCTCGGATCTCTCATCTCTTCTGTAATTTCTGCCATTGGCAATGGCTTCTCGACAGGCATCCTTTTCAATCTTGCCCCACCACACCCTATCATGGCCCTGGAGATCGTACTCATCGGCAGGTCTAATGTGGGAAAATCAACCTTATTCTGGGAGCTGACCGGGAAATCGGTTCGGGTGGGAAGGCGTCCCGGGGTCACCCAGTATCCCTTCCAGACCAGAGTAGGAGATATCATTTATGTGGACATGCCGGGATACGGCTTCATGCTCAAGGCCTCCCGTGCCGATCAGGAGAAGACCAAGGATCTGATTGTGCAGTACTTTGAAGAACATGCCACATCTATTCTTCTCGCGGTGCAGGTAATAGATGCCTCTTCCTTTTTGGATATAGCCGATCGCTGGGAGAAGCGGGGAGAGGTGCCTCTTGAGATCGAAATTTGGCAGTTTCTGGAGGATATGGGCATTGATGCGGTCCTGGCCGCAAACAAGATGGATCGCATAGCCAAAGCGGATAAGGATGCCGCTCTTGACCTCATCTGCGAGCGCCTGGGAATGTTGCCGCCCTGGAGGCAGTGGCCGGATAAAATCGCTCCTATAAGCGCCAAGAGAGGCGATGTTAAGGCATTGAAGATCATCATAGCCCAGAAGGTTGCGACAAAAGGCGCCCCCCGACTCTAGAGGCCAGGATCGTTCTTTTCGGATTGCTGACCGGCTGAGGCAAAGGATGCTTTTATTATCTTAGAGATGCTTGCTTTATATCGAGCAGAGATGGACCAGAAAGATGATAATAGCCGATCGGAGGACGATGGATCCCTGAGTTCATTTCTAACCGAAAGGCAGATCAAGGTATTGCAGATGCGCCTGTGTGGCCTATCCCAGCAGGAAGCGGCTGACCGCCTGGGCACAACCCGCTCCAATATCAGCATTCTGGAGAAGAGGGCCCGCCAGAATATTGCCAGATCCGAGAAGACCCTGCGGCAGTGGATGATGCTGCGCGCCCCCATCTCCTTAAAGGCGGCAGCAGGGACAGATGTATTCGATCTGCCAAGGATGATCTTTTCCGCAGCAGACGAGTTGGGAATAAAGCTGCCCATAACCTCGCTTGATATCATCGAGCAGCTTCAGCGCCGATCTCCCCGCCCCTTCCAGAAGAGAACCCTTAATAGAGATGCTCTCATCTATGTCACAGAAGAGGGAACGGTCCTGGTGGATGATGGGAAAGCATGATGGATGGATGTCAAAATGCGAAAGAAGCTGCAGGATCCATTGAAAAAATAGATGATCTCGGCAGAAAAAAAATCCTCTCGGAAGTTGGACTGGTTTCAGGCTTTAGCTCAGAGACAAGGATCAATTACTCGTTTTCCTGCATGAAAATCGAGATGATAAAGTCGAAGAATCTCGATTTCCATCAGGTCTGCATGAGCCCGTCCTGAGGCTCGGCGTTTCAGATCATCTCTCCCTGTGGCGGAGCGGTGGGATCAAATCCATCATCTGCGCTATCGATGAATACCTCAGGCAGGCCATAGGGATCATCATAGCCCTGGACTGTTGCAGTGGGATCAAATCCCTGATCGGTCCCGTCTATTAAGATGGTACCTGTCCCGGAAGTGGCGCCTGATGATACTCTCTTTCCATGAGTTGTCTCGGTTTTTCCGTTCGAAACGCCAGTTGAATCCATAAAGGAACAATCTGCAGAGAGTGTATCTGTATGCCTCCAACCGCTTTGCCAGGTCTCCCCAAACAGCCTCTTTGAGGCATCGATGATATACCATGTGCCGGTATCGATTAATTCACCCTGGCCGTTCCAGGACTCAACCTTCCCATCTGGATAGTATATAATCGTACTATCTCCGAATTTCCAGGTGCCTGTAATGTCGCAGCTCTTCCCCTGCGGCTGGCCGAATCCTTGATCGCTGGATCCCACGTCTATGATCACAGTACCTTTTGTGGGCTGTCCGGATGGAATAGCAGTTCCATATGATGAGCCGCTTCCCCTCACAACATCCACCACCACTTCATTGCTCTGCTGGCCACTGCCATAGAAGATCAGGGTGTGCCTTCCGATCTCATCAGCCAGGAAGACCAGTTGAGTGTATCCCCGATAAAATCGGTACTGCTGCACATCCTGGTAGCCGTCAGGATATGTCTCTACCATCGTGGTCAGCCCTCCATCGGAATAGGCCAGCATTTTGAAACGGGCATTCAATGGGCATTTTATGTATTGGGTCCAGCTTGTCCTTCCCTGAATCCAGAGGGAGTTGGAGGGCACATATTTGGAATCATAGGACCTGGATTGACCGTTTATGATCAAATAAGTAGGCTCAGATCCATAGACCTCGAATTGCACCGGTCCTGAAGCATAGACATCCCCTGGATTGAGATCGTAGTACTGTTCGTATATCAGCAGAGAATCTGAAGATCCCTCTGAATCCCTTTGATCTGTCTGGCTTGTCACATAAGGAAATTGCAGTGGATCCCCCATTGATGAATCCGATACATCTGCTGCATTCGAGATCGCTGCCAATAAAATAATGGATGCTAATATCTTAGACCTGCCGAGCACTAGATCACCAGAGTCTAGAGAATCTACTAATAGATAAAATATTCTATGCGAAATTGGATTTTTCCTGGAAGTGAAAGGATCAGTTGCTTATCGGCTTAAAGAATTCATGGGCAAGCAATATCTAAAGTCGAAAATTATACCTGCAAAAAGGAATTGTGGATAGAGATAAAGCCTCTCAGAGAATTATCTCTATATCCAGCTCTTCTGCCAGCTCTTTGTAGCGGTTTCTGATGGTAACCTCAGTAACACCGGCCACATCCGCCACCTCCCGCTGGGTCCTGCGGTCTCCGCAGAGGATGGAGGCTATGTAGATGGCGGCAGCCGCCACACCTGTGGGTCCTCGCCCGCTGGTCAACTCCTTTTCTGCAGCCTGGCGCAGAATCTCAATTCCCTTGGCCTGCACCTCACCCTTCAAGTTGAGCCCGGAGCAGAATCTGGGGATATAATCTATTGGGCTGGTGGGCATGAGCTTCAAGGCCAGCTCCCGGGAGACGAAGCGGTAGGTCCTGCCGATCTCCTTTCTCGATACCCTGGAAACCTCTGCAATCTCGTCCAATGTACGGGGCACATTGCACTGCCGGCAGGCGGCATAAAGAGCCGCAGCGGCCACGCCCTCGATGCTCCTTCCACGGATGAGGTTCTTGTCCACTGCCTTTCGGTATACCACGGCTGCCGTCTCACGAACATTTCTAGAGAGGCCCAGAGCGGAGGCCATGCGATCTAATTCCGACAGGGCAAAGGCCAGGTTTCTCTCAGTGGCATTGCTGACCCTGATCCTTCTCTGCCATTTTCTCAGGCGGTATAACTGGGCTCGGTTCTTGGAGGAGATGGTCTTGCCGTATGAGTCCCGGTTCCTCCAGTCGATCATGGTAGAGAGGCCTTTGTCGTGAATGGTGTAGGTCATGGGAGCGCCGACTCGCGACCTCTTCATGCGCTGGTCGTGGTCGAAGGCCCTCCACTCCGGCCCCTGATCGATGAAATTTTCGTCTATGACCAGGCCGCAATCAGAGCAGACCAGTTCTGCCCTTTCATAGTCGCGGACCAGAGTATGGCTTCCGCATTCCGGGCACTCGACAGTAAATTTCTCAAACTCGTCTACCTTTTCCTTCTCGCGCTTGAGCCGGGTTCTCTCCTTCAGCTTCTCCGGCTCTACCCTCTCTATCTCTCTCAGCTTCTCTATCTCTTCCACTTGTTATCTCTCCCCGGCGCCTCGTCGATATAGAGCTTTTTTCCGACGTGGGCAGCTGCATCTACACCCCTGTTTGGTCTGACAATCATATACGGATGGTTGATCGGGCCGAACACATCCAAGACTTTCCCTACTCTAGTCCTCTTCTGATCCACCACCCAGGAACTGGCTCTGGGAACAGTCTCCTCGCTTCCAATTCCAACTGCCTGCTCGCTTTGAACAATTAACTTATTCTGCACGACATGAAGGGCTATGCCCAACCTTTTCAAAAGGCCACCTCATCTATATAGATGGGGAACTACTATTTAAGTATTCCGAAAACCATTTATAACCGCCGCTGCGAAGCCTTTCCTAAAGGTTTATCATCTCCTGCTCGATAATCTGCATTTGATGTTTGAGCAGCTTCCCACCGTTCCCACTTCAGAGGAGCTTTTAAATAAGTCCTTCCGGCGTGCCTCCCGTGCCTCTGATAACGAGGCTATGGTTCAGAATGCGGGCAACATACTCTCCGACAACCTCAGCAACCTGATTCGAAAATTCCCTTCCTTTGAGAATATGCCGCCTTTCTATAGGGAGATGGCGGACATAATCGCGGGCGTGGATCGCATTCGCATCAGCCTCTCCCGCCTGGGCTGGGCATCCCGGCAGATAAGGCTGATAACAAAAGAGCATCTGGTCCAGATCAAGAGAGCCGGGAGCTTGGATACCAATCCAATTCGCAAATCTGCCTTCGGACGCTTCTCTTCGGTTATGAGATCCATTGAGAAAGACCTGCTATTTTTGAATGAGACCAGAAACCTGCTGCGCAAGATGCCCACCATCGATCCGGCATTTCCGACCATTTTAATTGCCGGATATCCCAATGTGGGCAAGTCAAGCTTCATTGTCCGCATCACTGGCGCCAGGCCGGAGATTGCCAGCTATCCCTTCACCACCCGAGGGATCTTTGTAGGGCACTTTTTCCGCGGGGAGAGGAGATATCAAGTGGTGGACACTCCCGGCCTGCTTGACCGGTCCATGGAGGAGAGAAATGATATTGAGCGACAGACAGTGGCAGCATTAAGCCATCTGCCAGGCGTGGTTCTCTATATCCTCGATCCCAGCGAGCACTGCGGCTATCCTCTGGCATCCCAGATCTCCCTGGCAGAGGATCTCAAGAAATGGATCAAGCTTCCCATGCTGGTAGTGGCCAATAAGTCGGATATCTTGAGGCTGGAAGGCCATGAGGATATGCCCGAGATGTCCACAGAGACCGGCCAGGGTGTAGAAAGCGTTCTGGAGAGGTTGATCAGCCTGCTCGGGTCTGAAAGCTCTTCGGACAAAGTGGCAGGTTCAACTGATCTGGTCTCTGGTCCGGCAATCTGAATAAGCGGCAGGCCTCGCATTGGCCACATTAGAGGCCAGCGGCTCTATTCAATCTTAAAATCTTTCACTGGAATAGGACTTTGCATATCTAAACCAATCTTCATCTGATTCTGTTCCTTCTGGCCAGCACCACCTGCTTTGCCGTACTCTCCGCCTCTATATCCCGCCAGCATGACGGACAGATGCGAATCCGCTGCCACCAGGATGTATCTTTATGCAGGAACAGCAATCTCGATCCTTTTTCATACGGATCGTCTCCAGTCAGGAAGAAATCAATCTTAGCATGCTATCACGAAAGGCATCTTCAGGCTGGACTGAATTCCGGGTCCTTCTTTGCGTCCACTTGGTCAAAATAATCATCAATTTGCTTTCGAGTCATGCTGCCCAGAGTCACCGGACAATCCTCGATGCCCGGAACATACTCCCATTTCCATAGTCTTGGATTGGCGTCATGTTCAGCCATGGCATGGTTGGATGTGTTGACAAACACTATGGGGTGTTGATAGTCCATGAAATAGTGGCTGATAGGG
>MTKZ01001332.1_pt1 | contig 11347 bp, 10 predicted proteins | sample 1042781 | NCBI WGS metagenome assembly MTKZ01 (sample SAMN06212207, study PRJNA360539) | anaerobic digester metagenome | biome: Wastewater treatment plant; material: sludge; isolation source: anaerobic digester fed with sludge from wastewater treatment plant | place: Denmark: WWTP Viborg ...
ATATAACCCATCAGCTGATAAGTCCAATGTGTTAAGCGATCACGAATGGATTCACTAATCCCCATATCTTCCATAAACATTTGTGCTTCTTCATTTTCCAGTTTGCTAAGCTCTTCTTCAAACTTTCCGGCAATGGTATAGGCATAATAACCCTTTTCGGTAAATGTTTTTAAGGTCTCATCCCAGGCATTTATATTATCCTCGTTGCAGTTAATCAAAATCAACATTGGCTTGGCAGAAAAGAATTGAAAACCGCGTATTGCCTTTTCTTCTTCCGGGTTAAGTTCCAAATTTATTAAGGGGTTATTATTCTGGAGAAAGTCCCTGATTTTGAGTAATGCCTTTTCTTCAATTTGCACAGCTGGGGTTTTAACTCCTCTTTTATAACCCAGTTCAATTTTTTCCAGACGCTTTTCTGCCATAATCAAATCATATAGTAACATCTCTTCCTGAAAGTGTTGAAATTGTTCTATCGGGGTGCCTAAAGGAAAAAGACCCTCCAGTTCTTCATCCCTAAAGCCACGCAGAACTAAGATAAATGCCTCTGCATTTTTAATCTCTGCAAGCAAAGCATTTTCAGATATCTCGCTCTCTTTATAAAAAATACCGGGATAATCATGAAATTCAATGGTGGCATATATTGTCTTTTTAGGTTTGTAAAGCTCCGAAAGCTTATCAATACGCTTATCTGCAACTTGCACAACACCAATATTGGCTTCCAAAGAGGATGGAGCATATTTATCCGTGCTCTGTTCACCTCTGGTTAATGCATTGAAAATAGTTGTTTTGCCTGTTTTAGGCAGACCGATAATTCCTGCTTTCATCTATGTTTTTTCCTTCTTTAAAGATAACAGTGCTTTCACTTCACCGGGCTCTAATAGACGCCATCTGCCAACAGGTAGGTCTTTCAGTTTTAAGGGACCGAACTGCAAGCGTTTTAAATATGTAACCTTTGCTCCAACTGCTTCTATCATTTGGCGGATTTGTCTTTTTCTGCCTTCGGTAATAACTATTTTTAAGGTCATCCCGTTGGCGTTTTTGGACTTTACAAAAATACCTGCAGGCAAAGTTTTTCCCCCTTCAATTTCCACACCTTTACGCAACATATTCAGTTCCATATTATTCAGGGGACGGTTGATATCTACGCGATAAACCTTTTCCACTTTGTTTTTGGGATGAGTTAATAGATTTATTAAAGCCGTGTCATTAGTAAAAAACAACAGCCCTTCACTTTCTTTATCCAGGCGTCCAGCATAAGCAAGTTGTTTTCCTTTTGGCGGTAAAAGAGAATAAACCGTTTTTCTTCCCAGCTCATCATTTTGGGAAACAACATAACCACGCGGTTTATTAAGAATTAGGTAAAACTTTTCTTTGGCGGGTTGAATCAGTTTTCCATCTAAAGTAACTTTATCTTTGCCGGGAATAATCTGTCGGGAAAGGTCTTGCACTAAATTACCGTTTACTGCAATTCTACCAGTAGTTATGAATTCTTCTACTTTTCTTCTGCTGCCTAAACCGCAATCAGCTAAATAACGGTTCAGACGAAGGGTTTTACCAGCCCTCAATACTGTTTTGGAGGATGGTTTTATAGAGTTTGGAGATGAGCTCTTCAACTGCTTCCTCTTTAGTTTTAAATTTGGCAGTGCCTCCTTCGGCAACTGCATAAAGTTCCGTTACAGTCAAACCGCTGTTTTGGTAAAGTACTGTATTATTGATTAAATCGGTAAAGGTAACAGAAACGACCATTTTTACCTGATAATCCTGAACTTGATTAGCTGCATCGTAACTGTAAACATTTTCGGAAAAACTTAAAATAGCTCCTTCCAGAGTGCAATCGGGGTCTTCTGTCACCAGTTTCAACCTTCCGTCTTCCCTGATTTCCCGGTTCAAATAATTAAGCAGTTTATCCCCCAACCCGTATTCGCTGGTTCTATTTTCAAAAGCCAGAATTCTTATTTTCCGCAAATGCGGGTAAGCATTGGAATAAACCGAATAATGACAACTGCTTAAGACAACCAAAAGCAGAATCGTATAAATAAATTTCTTGACCATTATTCCATCTTCAAAAAATGCTTATATTATTGTCAAGCTAAACCTTGCCAAAGCAGATATAAAATAATAATAAAACCTAAAAAAGGAGTTCTTTTATGGCGAAAAAATTTATCTCTAAAGCTGAAGCTGCCAAGAAGTTAAAGGTTTCGGAGCGCGTCATTCAGGAAATGATCGCTACGAATGTTTTTGAAAGTAAGCTCATAGGAAAAAATGTTAAAATAGACGAAGATTCCTTAAACGAGTGGCTGGAAAATTTGAATGAGACAGAAGAAAAAATGCTCGCTTTAAAGCGGGTTATCTGTCATTTTGAAGAATATATGCGTCCCGAAAACATTTTCCTGGATTTTACGGCAGAAAACAAATATGATGCTATCCGAATCTTAAGTGAAAAGGCGAAAGAGCTGAAACTTGTGCGCGATGCACGCTGGCTTTATGAAGTTGTAGTTGCTCGTGAAGAATTGGTTTCTACAGCCATTGGTAATGGAGTTGCCTTGCTTCATCCGCGTCATTTGCATCCTTCTAAAATTAAAGCCCCCAGCATTTTGTTTGGTCGTTCTTCTGAACCTGTAGATTTTGATGCTCCTGATAACAAACCGGTGAATATTTTCTTTATGCTTCTTTTGCATAATGATAAACAGCACCTTTTCTCGCTTTCTTACATTTCCCGCTTAGTTATGAATCAGGATATCTTAAAGGGTTTAACGGAAGCAAAGGATGCCAAAGAAATTCACCAACTTCTTACTGTAATTCCCGAACAAACTTAAACAATGCATCCCCAAGTCAGGATTATTATAGGCAGTAAAAGCGATTTGGAGAAAATTACTCCTGCCAGGGAAATACTGGAGGAGTTTGAGGTCTCTTACGACCTGCATATTTCTTCTGCTCACCGCAATCCTGAAAAAACAATTGCCCTTGCTCAAAATGCCAAAGCGGAAGGAATAGAAATAATTATTGCCGGAGCCGGTTTATCTGCTCATTTACCAGGATTTATTGCCGCTCATACAACTTTGCCTGTAATTGGCATTCCTATTGCCTCAGGTGCCTTAAATGGATTGGATGCTCTCTTTTCCATTGTCCAAATGCCTTCTGGAGTTCCAGTTGCTTGTATGGCAATAAACGGAGCTAAAAATGCAGCTCTGTATGCTGTCCAGATATTAGCTCTGAAAGATAAAGACCTGGAAAAGAAATTTTCTGCCTATAAAAAAGGACTGGAGGGCTAAAGATTCAGGTTTTTGCCTTACCCTGATTGGCAACTGCCTGTTGAGCAGATTCCAGTTCTGCTTTATCTGCCAGATAATAATTTTTTACCGGTTGTAAATTATCATCAAATTCGTAGATTAGTGGTATGCCGGTAGGAATATTAAGACCAACAATATCAGCATCGCTGATTTTACTTAAACTTTTTACTATAGCGCGTAAACTATTACCGTGTGCAGAAACTATCATTTTTCTACCTGCAGCTAAACGAGGCATAATTATTTCATTCCAGAAAGGCATTGTTCTTTTAACGGTATCTTTCAGCGATTCACAAAGAGGAAGTTGATCTTCCCTTAAATTTGCATATCGGGGATCAAATCCCGGATAACGAGGATCACTTTTTTCCAAAGGGGGTGGAGGTGTATCATAACTTCTACGCCAAAGTAAAACTTGTTCTTCTCCATATTTAGCAGCTGTTTCAGCTTTGTTCAAACCTTGCAAAGCACCATAGTGACGTTCATTAAGTCGCCAATCATGATGAACAGGAATATACATCAAATCCATTTCATCCAAAACGATCCACAAAGTCCTGATAGCTCTTTTCAATACGGAAGTCCAGGTTTCTTCAAAAACAAAACCTTCTTCCTTCAGTCGTTTACCTGCATTATGTGCTTCAACTATACCCTTTTCGGAAAGGTCTACATCTGTCCAGCCCGTGAACAGATTTTCTTTGTTCCAAGTGCTTTCACCGTGACGCAGTAATACTATTTTATACATAACTAACTCCTTTTTAAGTGTTGTTTTCCTCTTTTCTTGCCAGGACAAAAAAGAGATCCGAGAGTCGGTTTACATAACTAAGCAATTCTGGAGCAATATTTTCCTTACGGGAAAGGGCTATTATTTTTCTTTCGGCTCTTCTGGCAACGGTTCTGCAGATATCAAGCTTGGCAGAAACAGGATTTCCGCCGGGAATAATAAAACCCTTTAAGTGCAGTTTTTTTTCCAGGGAATAAACAAGCTCCGTAATATTATCCACATCCTTTTGCGTAATCGCTTTTGCAAAAGTTCCTTTTTTAGTTGCCAATTGTCCCATACAGCGAAACAGATTCTTTTGAATTTCCAGAAGGTTTTCTTTATCTACGGGATTAGCTAAATGATTTCTGCATTCACCAATCCAGGCATTTAGTTCATCTAAAGTGCCGTATGCCTCTACCCGCAGGTCATCTTTATAGACCCTTTCACCGGAATATAGAGATGTTTTTCCGTCATCTCCACTTTTGGTAATTATACTCATCAGGTTATCTCATCGCAATAACGGAAATCTCAATTTTGCCATTTTGGGGAAGGCGCAAAACCTGGACAACTTCTCTGGCAGGATAAGGTGCGCTGAAATAACGCATATAAATTTCATTCAGCAGGGTAAAATCATCCAAATCCTGTAAAAATACACTAACCTTAACAATATTTGACAAACCCATTCCTGCTGCATCCAAAATGGCTTTAATGTTATTGAATACCAAATTTGCCTGCTCCTCAAAACTTTCCGGTATAAGAGAAGTGCCAGGATCAATTCCTAATTGCCCGCTAACAAATAAAATGTTATTCATAAGAATGGCTTGCGAATAGGGACCTATTGCAGCCGGGGCACGATGCGTCATAACTGATTGCATTTTATGCTCCTTACATTTTTTTACTATATTATAATTTCATTACTATCTGTCAAGTCCGATAAAACTGAAACTCAGTTTTCCCATTTTTATAACAGATAGGATAAATTGCTTAGAATCAGGTCATTTTTCTTTATATATATGTTGTTATTTACTATATGAGTAAAACAAACGGACACCTCCTTAGTAATTTGATAAAAGCTGAAATGACATATATTTTCCCATAATTTATATGAGTTATTTAAGATATTGCCGAAAGCAGCCAAAATAATTATGGGGGGATGCAAGTTTTATGAAAAAGAACTTGACTTGAATTAACAAGATTAAAATAAGGATTATATGTATATATTTATATTGATTGTGAGAAACACGGACAATAAAATGTCCTTGAATAACCTGAGAAACTATTATTTGGAAGGGACACCAACATTTAGGACTCATCAGGTTTAGGACTGGAAGAGAATTAAGACGATGAAAGATATAGGTAATGAGCAAAGGTCAGATGAATTGTTAGTCAATCAAGATAAAACGCTAATGGACTTTAATCTTCATCAATCCATAGTAAATAGCGATCTTAGGGATATAAAGCGAGATTCCGGAATGTTTTTTACGCCAGAATGGATTGTTGATTTAATGGTTAACCTGATTGATGATACAAATTATGTTGAAAAAGAATGCATTAAGATTTTAGAACCTGCTTGTGGTTTAGCACAGTTTTTATTAGGAATAAAGAGAAATAAACCCTCACTATTTAGTCAAGCAAAACTCTTTGGAGTAGAAATAAATCAGGAGATCATCAATTATTTATCTAACTTGAAAATAGCAAATGCTATTGATTTGAATAGGGCTGATTTTCTTTTATGGCAAACTCGGTCATATTATGATTTAATTATTGGTAATCCGCCTTATGGTATTCCTAGTTTATCTGAACACTACACTATCAAAACAAATCCTGCAACCAAGGAGAAATATAAAAAACTTTATGCAACATGGTTTGGGAAATATAATGTTTATGGCGCTTTTATTGAAAAATCAATTAACTTACTTAAAGATAACGGACAATTGATATTTATTGTTCCTCCAACCTTTATGATTCTGGATGAATTCAAAAAACTCCGAGTATTTTTAGCTCAAAACGGGAAGACGGAAATAATCTATTTAGGAGCGGATATATTTAAACCGGAAGCAGATGTTTCATCGGTAGTGTTGAATTTTATTAAGTCCGATAAATACATCTCCCGGCTGGAACTGAAAGAATTTCAAGATAATAAAATCAGGACGCTAAAAAGTAATTTTCACTGGAAAGGTGAAGTTGTTAAGTTTGACACCGATTATACACAGACATTGGAAAGCTTATGTCCATATAGGTTAGGAGATATTTACAATATTAGAATTTCACCCAGAACTCCTGAAATAAAAAGAAGTAACATTATAGTGAAAGAAAAAGCACCTGGTGAAAATGATTATCTTCCTTTATTAAATGGAAAAAATCTAAAATGTAATATGATAAATTATAACAATCTTACTGGTTACTGGGTTAAAAAGCAAGATGTAAACAAAATCAGAATGTATTTTGGCTCCCCTCATATCGTAGTGGGCTTGGGTTTTAGAGAAAATGGCAAAGTTGCCGCTGCTTTTGATGAAAAATGTTATCCCTGGATGGGTGATGTTTATCATCTTGTAAGAGAGAACAGTTTATTTAACTGCCATTTTGATTTGGAAACAGAAGAAGTAGTTGCATACTTAAATTCTGATTATATAAAAAAGTATGTAAAAGACACTTACCGGGAAATTACTTATCATCTTAGTATTACTCAGCTAAAAAATTTGCCCGTACCTGATAAAAATACTTTACAACTTATTAAAAAGGAGAACCTTTGTGAGTGATAGAATAATTGAAGATTTCAAGAGATATCGTGATTTTCTTGTAACCATTCCCCTGGATAAATATCGCGAAGAATTAAAAGATATTAAATGGGTTGAACAGGATTTGCCTAAAGAGATACTACCTCTGGCATCAATATTTAAATATTACTGGGAAGAAAGACAATTTCTGGATTTTGAAGAATGGTTTGATACCTTTTGGAAAGAGATTAATACTAATTCTCCAAGTAAAGAAGTACTTAACCAATTTAAGAAATATTATTTTGATAAGGACAATAACGGCTGGTTCAAAAAAGGTTTTAGAGCCAGAATGTATAGAACTTGGGTCTCTGTGCTCACTCAATTGGATTTTTGTTATTTATTTCAGTTTCTTTGTGCAAGAGAAGGTAAGATTTTATCGCTGGAATGTAATGCTGCTTTAGATGCCAGAGGGGTTGACGCTAAGGTTGGAAATATCGGATTTCAAGTTGCTAAAATTAGTAATAGAAAAGAAGCACGTAGTGCCAGTAAAAAGAAAACATTGGTAACAATACCTTATGCAGTTTTTAATATTGAAGAATATGAAAAGAAGATTATAAGCCCAAGGGTAAAAGATAAATCGGGTTACCAAAATTCACTGAAAGCATTTCAAAAATATTTTATCCGTCTCAAAAATGGTTTTGTTGTTTTCGGAGAAGCATACCTTCTACCTATCATAGATAACATAGAGGACATCACAAAAGTAAAAGAGACGGTAGATAAAATATCTTTGGAACTATCGGGTGAAGAAGTGTAAATATGATTCATAATGGCAAATAATAGTTTTTAGCAAATGATAAAGTTAACAATCTCAGACCTTGTGAGATCATTTATATGCAGCGTGATTAGACAGAAAAGTTATAGTTTACAGCCCCTAAATATCATAACTAATTAACTTCAGGCATAAAGCTTATTTTCAATATCTCCTTTCCTTGATTTAGAGCAAAATTATTTAGAACGACACAAATCCTTATATCCTAAAATCCTTGCTTCAAAATCTATCTGTGTAATTTGTGAGAGGTTCTAAAATCTTATTGCCAAGTTGGTCTATTTGATTTATCTTTAATAGTGAAGGACTTTTGAGGAGAAAAAATGGTTCAGGAACCACAAAGTTTTCACGANNTTACAAGATGGCATAACCGCTTTAATTCAAGGTCAGGAAGCGGATACTGCAATGAAAGGAGTTCTTTCTCTTTCCCTTCCTGATGATCAATTAAGTTTATTGAGTTTGCGTCCTGAAGGCACAATCAGTGTTTTACATCATACAGCGCGTATTACCAATCCGGGTGAAATTCACCGTTTTTACTATTCGGGTCCTATGTTTCGCCGAATTAACAATCAGCAACAGATGGAATTTTATCAGTTGGGAGTGGAACTTTTAGGCAGCGAAAGCATTCTTTCCGAAAACGAAGTAATTTCTTTAGGAATGAAGCTTTGTAAGACACTGGGTTTGAATGAAGTTCGCCTTGATCTAAATTCTTATGGCTGTTTTACCTGTCGGGAGTCATTTTTTGCAGACCTGAATAAATATCTGGAAGAGCATAAAAGCGAATATTGCAATTCCTGTTATCGTGAGCTTTCTACCAATCCTTTCAGTCAAGTTCATTGTGCAAATCCCGATTGCAAGAAATCCCTTNNATTCAGGCAAACCTGGGAAATCAATATAAGGTTAATCCTAATCTCAACAAGAACTTTGCCTATTACAATAAAACCGTTTTTGACTTTATTGCTAAACACAAAGGAAAAGAAATTATTATTGGCGGTGGCGGACGCTACGATTATCTTTCAGCACTTATTACAGGCAAAAGAATTCCAGCTGTCGGTTTTTATCTCAATTTGGACAGCATTTTTGAAATTATGGAAAGCCGGGGCTTATTTGAGGAAAAAGACCCTGAATTTACTGTTTATATCTGCGCTGAAAGTCCAAACCTGGAAATGATGACCCTGCAAATAGTTCAGGAACTTCATTCACAACAGATTAAAACCATTATCTCACCTGAATGCAGACCCGCAGAAAATGAAATTGCTATTGCCAAAAAGAAGGACTGTCCCATAATGCTTATTTTGCGTGATGATAATATCCGCGAAGGAAAAATCCTGCTTCGGAATCTGGTGAAAGAAGAACAGAAATATATCTCTTTAAAGGATACTCTGCCTTCCATTATGCTGGCAAAAAAGGCAATGCAAAGCTAACAAATTAATAGAATGCAGATAACCGAATCTACCGAATGTTGGGAATAATAAATTTGTTTCCCGCAGATTACACTGATTTTATTGCTTACGATGCTCACTGTTTGTCATTTAAGCAGTTGATGCTTCAGTCCAATTTTAATATAAAAAACGCCTTGTATCTTGCTTAATTAGTTGTGGTAGAGATGTCGTGGTGTCTCTCGGCAAATTTCCGATAGACACCATTGTATTATGACCATATATAATTAAGGAAGAACTAACCGGAACTTCCTTATTTTGTGTCCACAGGTTAGATTTTGGGTTGCAGAATAAAAAGCGGAGTTACAACAAGTTATAAGAAAGAGGGCTGGCATCCAATTGTAAGCCAGCCCTCTTAGTTAAGTAACTTATATTGCAGGTTATTGCGTTATAATTAAGCCCTGATGGGGATCCCAATCCAGCATAATTTTCTTTCCACTGGTGAATTGCCCTGCCAGGATATATTTTGCCAAAGTATCCTCAATTTCTTTCTGAATAAGGCGTTTGAGCGGTCTGGCACCGAATGCCGGATCGTATCCCGCTTCTGCCAGGTGCTCAATAAGATTTTCTGAAAAATCAAGCTGGAGATTGCGATTTGCCAAACGGGATGCTAAAATATCCAATTGCAGTTTCACAATCTTTTTTATATGATCCTTATTCAAACGGTGGAAAAGAATAATATCATCCACACGGTTTAAGAATTCGGGACGGAAATATTGCTGTAAGATATTCATCAAGCGTGGTTTTATTTGTTCCAGTTCACTATCCGACGCTTCATAAATTTCCTGTGAACCGATATTACTAGTCATAATTATCACGCAGTGTTTGAAATCTACCGTTCTGCCTTTTCCGTCTGTAAGGCGTCCATCATCCAAAATTTGAAGCAGGACATTAAAAACATCCGGATGGGCTTTTTCAATTTCATCCAAAAGTAGCACGGAATAAGGTCTGCGACGGACTGCTTCCGTTAAATATCCACCTTCCTCATAGCCCACATAGCCAGGAGGAGCTCCAATTAATCGTGCTACACTATGTTTTTCCATAAATTCGCTCATATCCAATCGGATCAAAGCTTTCTCGGTGTCAAAAAGATAACTTGCCAGGGTTTTTGCCAGTTCCGTTTTACCAACTCCCGTAGGACCTAAAAAGATAAAGGAACCGATAGGTCTGTTTTCATCGCTTAATCCACTGCGACTGCGGCGGATAGCATTAGCCAATGCTTTAATTCCTTCTTCCTGTCCTACAACTCTTTGAGCAAGAACATTTTCCAGTTCTATTAGTTTTTGCATTTCGCTTTCCGCCAGTTTGGAAACAGGTATACCTGTCCATTTGGAAACAACTTCGGCTACTACTTCTTCATCCACAATTTCTTTCAGGAGGCGGTCCTTTTTGGTCATTGCCTCATCCTGCAGCAATTTTTGCAGTTCTTTTTCCTTAGCAGCGATTGTTCCATAACGCAGTTGAGCGGTTTTTTCGTAATTTCCTGCGCGTTCTGCTTTATCAGCTTCACCTTTAAGGGTATCAATTTCAGTTTTAAGAGTGCGAATTTGTTCCAGCACTTGTTTTTCCTTTTCCCAGCGCAGGCGTAATGCTTTGTTTTCTTCGTTCAATTGAGCAATTTCTTCCTTGATTTTTTCCAGGCGTTCCTGGGAAAGAGGGTCTTTTTCCTTTGCCAAAGAAAGGCGTTCTATTTCCAATTGACGCAGTCGTCTTTCCGATTCATCAAGCTCTACAGGTAAGGAATCAATTTCCATTCTCAACAAAGCACATGCCTCATCAATCAAATCAATTGCTTTATCAGGTAAAAAACGATCGGCAATATAACGCTCGGATAACTGCGCTGCAGCTACTAAAGCATTATCGCTTATCTGCACTCCATGATGAACTTCATATTTTTCTCTGATACCCCTTAAAATGGAAATTGTATCTTCCACAGAGGGTTCCGTCACTAAAACTGGCTGAAAACGCCGTTCTAATGCGGGATCTTTTTCAATGTGTTTTCTATATTCGGTTAAAGTTGTAGCTCCAATGCAATGCAAGTTTCCCCGTGCTAAAGCCGGTTTTAACATATTGGATGCATCTACTGAGCCCTCAGCAGCTCCCGCTCCAACAACCGTATGCAATTCATCAATAAAAAGAATAATGCGTCCTTCGGATTTTTCCACTTCCGAAAGCACGGCTTTTAAGCGCTCTTCAAATTCGCCTCGGAATTTTGCACCAGCAACTATCGCTGCCATATCAAGTTCCAGTAATTCCTTGTCCAAAAGATTCTCGGGCACATCACGAGCTACAATTCTGCGGGCTAAACCTTCTACTATAGC
>MTKZ01018467.1_pt1 | contig 11347 bp, 6 predicted proteins | sample 1042781 | NCBI WGS metagenome assembly MTKZ01 (sample SAMN06212207, study PRJNA360539) | anaerobic digester metagenome | biome: Wastewater treatment plant; material: sludge; isolation source: anaerobic digester fed with sludge from wastewater treatment plant | place: Denmark: WWTP Viborg ...
GTCCTGATTTGCTCAAGTTCCACTGGTAATTCTTTTAAAGGATTGTCGCAAACTGAAAGCCGTTCTAATTGTTTAAGATTTCCAACCTTGTTTGATAGAACTGCAATATTATTTCCTTGTAAGTCGAGGTCTTTCAAATTATAGAGATTATAGACGACTTCAATGCTTGTGTCTGAAAGGTTATTACCTCTTAAACTTAGCTTTTGAATTGTTTTAAGTTGTCCAAATTGTTTGGGTAAAGAGGTAAGATTATTGCCTTCAATATTTATGTCTTCTATTTTTTTAAACCGTTTTATGTTTCTTGGAATTTCATTGATTGAGTTGTGCCAAATTACTATTCTTTTAAGGTTTTGAAGTAAATATAACTGAACAGGGAAAGTTTCAAATTCATTATAGCAAAGGTCAATGTAAATAAGGTTAGGAAGTTCTTGTTTTTTGAAACTTACACTTTTGATTTTGTTGCTGAATAGCCTTAGATATTTCAACTTACTCAGTTGTTTAACAGCTTCTGGAAATGATGTTAGTTCATTATCATCTAACCAGAGTTCTTCAAGGTTTTTGAGTTGAGAAATATTGTCTGGGATTGCTTTCAATTTTCCGTCTGTCAGCCAAAGTCTTTTTAAACTTTCAATTTGTTTTAGGATGTCAAATGTTTGCACTAAATCAAGGTCTGGATTTGAACCTATGTCAATTTTTTCAAGATTTGAAAGTTTGAGAATGTCGGCAGGAAGCTGTTTAAGTTGTTGGTCTGAAAGGTCAAGTGATTTTACAATTGTCGGATTAACTAAGGCTTCTTTGATAGAGTTAAAAACTACTTCTGTGTCTTCCTGTCCGAATGACTTTAAAGAGAGTATGAGAAAAATAAAAAGAAGTCGCTTCATTGTCAGTTTGCGTAAGTAGGGTGTTCGTTTATAATGGCACACAACGGTAGGGCTTGCTGCTGTGCTGGTATTTTATAATGTCCAGCCCGGAACTGCAGCCCAATTGAAAAACTGAAGTTGAAGTTAACAACAAAAAGCTAAATAGAAATTCGTCAGCCGGATAATAGCTGATAGCGATATGCAGCTCATTGTTACTACGTCAGCCAGCATAGAAGCAAACCCAATGTTGTATGTTCGCCCTTCGTCTTGGTAACTTGAATTGAAGGTATGTGTCCACCGTGGCAGGGTGTGTCCCGGAAGCGTTGGAACAAGGCAGGCTCTTTTGCAAGGTTGGCTTTTGTGTGTCGGCTTTGTGTGCCTTGCAAATGTGCCTGACTTGGTGCGTTGGCTTATTTGTAACTTTAAGGCTACTCCAATATTTGCAACCACTATTAATTATTTAGCTGTTGCTTCTCTTTATAATTGCTGGTTATTAAATTCTTAATAGAATTTTCCAATCTTACATTCTCCTGCATTTCTCTTAAAACTTCACTATGGCTATTCATCAATTCTAATTCAAGCCTTGTAATTTCTTTGCTAAGGTTTTCAACCTTTATTTTCTTTAGAAAAAAGGCAAACAGAAACGAAAGAATATTTGACACAATAAATAAAAGTATTACTTCAATAAAAGAAAGGTTTTCCATATAAATATTACAATTTAGATATTAAAAACTGAAAGGACGGAGTAACCCATCCTTTCAGTTTATGTGTATAACGCTTAACCCAAAACTATCAGCATTATTTAAATACCACTTTAGTCAATGTAGTCTCATTGTAATGGCTGCTTACAATTTTTAAAACATACACACCACTTGCAAGTCCATTTCTTTGCATTGTTATTAACTGGTTGGGCTGTGCATTAGTTATCGTTTTGATATTTACTGTTCTGCCTGCTGCATCCGTTAATTGTATGCTGTAATTACCTCTGGCATTACTACCCAATTCAGCATTTACAAAATCAACCGCAGGGTTGGGATAAATACTGATTTGGTTTTTACCTCCACTCATCCTTACTACTACTACACTGCTATAAACAAACCGTCCATCCTGGTCAATCATTTTCAACCGCAGGTAATAAACAGGCTGCGTATAATTAATTAAAGTAAACTGATAATTATTAACAGACAAGTTTCGTGCTGGCACCATGCCACCGGTTGAATAAGCAGAACCATTGGTGCTATACTCAACTTCATACCTGCTTACATTTATTTCAGCCTCTGCCCTCCAGCTTACATTAATATCATTACCATTTCTTATTGCATTAAAGCTAATCAGCGTAAGCGGAAGTGTAAATGGTGTGCCTACCGGAATGGTATATGCCGCTACATTACTTAAATTTCCTGTATTGTCGTATGCTGCATAGTTGAAAGTAACATTACCACTATACCCTGCAGCCGGGTCTAACCTTAGCCCTGCTGCCTGAGTTGGAGTTAAAGCAATACCGCCGGGATTGGCTGCAAGTACAGCCGCAGTTAAATCTGCAAAACCACCGCTACAAGTTGCACCGGTAGGTGTTGGCGGGCATGGTATGCTGATAACACCTTGCGATGTTGGCGGCACACTTGTTATCCTGTATGAACTTATTGTACCATCTGCATCTGCGCTGTTTAAGCCGGGTATCGTTGTTGGCCCGTTTGTATTAAACATTTTTGGAGCTACCACATCATTTGACAGTGGTGGTAAACCTGTAACAGGAATGGTATAAGTAGTACTGTTGCTTATTATGCCACTGTTATCTGTTGCATGGTAATTGAAAATAACTTCTCCCTGGTAACCCGGTGCAGGGTCAAAACGCATACCAGCCATTTGTGTTGGCGTTAATGGAATACCGCCTGTTATATAGTTAGCCAGTACTGCGGCAGTTAAATCCTGAAAGCCGCCAGTACAAGTAGCACCTGTTAGTGTAGGCGGACAAGGCACACTTAATACACCTTGCGATGTAAGCGGTAGTGATTCTATTTGATAGCTTGCTATTGTACCATCAGCATCTGCTGCTATTAAGCCCGGTATAGTTGTTGGCCCGTTTGTTTGCGGCATAGCTGGCGCTACCACTGCATTTGCAACAGGTGGTAAACTGGTAACGGGGATTGTATAAACTGCACCTGCACTTGATGCACCGCTATTATCTATTGTAGTATAAGCAAATTCTACATTGCCTGCAAAATTTGGTGCAGGGTCAAAACGCATACCTGCCGCCTGTGTTGGAGTTAAAACAATGCCAGCAGGGTTAGCCGCTAAAACAGCCGGTGTTAAATCTGCAAATCCTCCGGTACAGGTTGCACCTGTTGGTGTAGGCGGGCAAGGAATACTTAATACACCTTGTGCCGCCTGTGGTACAGAAATTAAAGTATAGCTTGCAATCGTTCCATCAGCATCTGTACCTAATAATGATGGCACTGCTGTAGGCCCGTTTGTATTAGTCATTGACGGGGTTAAGATATTTCTTGCTACTGGTGGTATATTACCAGTACCAGATACCGGAAGTGTATAAGTGGAAACATTGCTTTGCAAACCGCTATTGTCAACAGCCGCATACTTAAATGCTGCCAAACCTGTAAATCCTGCCGTGGGGTCAAAGCGTAATGCAGCCGCTTGTGCAGGCGTTAATGAAATACCATTAAGGTTTGCTGCCAATACTGCTGCGGTTAAGTTTACAAAACCACCAGTACAAGTTCCACCAGTCGGTGTTGGCGGGCAAGGTACACTCAATACACCTTGCGAAGCATCAGGCACACTAAGCAAGGTATAGCTTGCAATAGTACCATCGGCATCTGTGCCACTTAAAGCCGTAACTGCTGTAACACCATTTGTATTTGGCATTACTGTGTTTACAATATCGCCGGTAACAGGTGGCTGTGGTGCCATTGTAATATTGTAGCTGGCAGTGTTGCTTACATTACCACTGTTATCTGTAGTTGTATAATTAAATGGGGCAGTACCGCTAAAGCCTGTTGCAGGGTCAAACCTGATAGCGGCTGCTTGTGCAGGGGTTAATACAATACCACCGGGATTTGCTGCTAGCACTGCAGGTGTTAAACTAACAAAACCGCCGGTACAAGTACCGCCTGTTGGTGTTGGCGGGCAAGGTACGCTTAGTACACCTTGCGTTGCCGTAGGAACTGTGGTAATATTAAAAGATGCTATCGTACCATCAGCATCGCTGCCGGATAATACCGGTATTACTGTTGGCCCTGCATTAAATGGAACAAAGGTATTAATGTTAGTTGCTGTTGGTGGTGTATTGGCAATGGGTAAATTATATGTTGCAATGTTGCTTACCGAACCGGTATTATCGGTTGCAGTGTAAGTAAATGATGCTGTTCCTGTAAAGCCCGGCGCAGGGTCAAAAAATAATCTTGCTGCTTCGGCAGGTGTTAATACAGTTCCTGCATTTAAAGCTGCAAAGCCACCTGTACAAGTTGTACCTGCTGGTGTAGATGGGCATGAGACTCTCAACACACCCTGACCAACCGGTGGAATACTGCCGATTGTATAGGATGCAACAGTGCCATCCAAATCAGTTGCTGATAATGACGGTATAGCTGTATTTCCTAAACTGTTATTAATAGATTGCGAAGTAATATTATCTGCTAATGGTGGCCTTGCTGTAGTGGCAGAAGCTGTTACCGGTATAGTATAATTAGCAGTGTTACTTGTATTACCGCTGTTATCAACTGCATTGTAATTAAAAGTAGCATTACCAATAAAACCGATAGCAGGGTCAAAACGCATACCCGCCATTTGTGTGGCTGTTAATGGAATGCCTGAAGGGTAGCCGGAAAGAATTGCAGCAGTCAAATCCTGAAAGCCACCTGTACAGGTTGCTCCTGTTAGTGTTGGCGGACAAGGCACACTTAATACACCTTGTACGGTTGGCGGCAATGTTGTTAATTGATACGTTGATATAGTTCCATCAACATCCGAAGAATTTAAACCTTGTATGGCAGTTGGCCCGTTGGTATTAGGCATACTGTTTTCCATTATATTATTAGATACCGGCGGCAAAGCAATTACCGGAAGTGTGTAGGTTGCAGTATTGCTTATATTACCATCATTATCTGTAGCATTAAAAGTAAATGAGGCATTGCCTGTAAAATTTGGTGCAGGGTCAAACCGCATTGCTGCGGCCTGTGTAGGCGTTAATACTATACCACCGGGATTGGCGGCTAATACTGCTGCTGTTAAATCTGCAAAACCACCTGTACAGGTTGCTCCGGTTGGCGTTGGTGGACAAGGAATACTTAAAACACCCTGTGCAGCAGAAGGTACAGTAGTAATTTTATAGCTCGCAACAGTACCATCTAAATCTGATGCTGTTAAACCGGGTATTGCTGTTGCAGCATTACCTTGTAGCATTGGAGTATTTAAAAAATTATCAGCAGTTGGTGGATATTCAGGAATTACTTTGGTAAAAGCAATATCACCAATCGCAATGGCTTGTCCTGCCGGATTGCCGGTTGCACCGGGTCCCTGGTCCCATAATATTGTTATCTCTGTAACAGGGTTACCAAACTGTACATAAACTGTGGCTCCCTGTGTGGTTATACTATTGGTTGCAGCATTGGCATTAAAAGTCGAATTACCGAATGCAGAATTTCCACTAATCAATACAGTATCGGGGCCAGTTGCTGTTGCCTGAAATTTTGTAACAATTGGGTTAGGTACTGCAACGGTACCGTTTTTGCCAGTAATGGTTATTCTGTCAACATAGGTTAATGGGCTTGTTCTATCCATATCCCCTACATAAAAAGATACGCCGTTAACGGGTCTTGTAAAAGTTATTACTGTGATAACAGTTGAAGTAAGCGTATTCCAGTTAACCCATTGAACTAATGGACTGCCAGCAGTAGTTCCCGGCAGAAACCAGTTTACACCTCCTGTAGCTCCAACTATTGGAGAGTTATTCTGAAAGGCATCATTGGCTGCTGCACCCGGCGCACTAACATTACCGGCAGGGCTTGTGTTTGTAATAACTACCGTAGCGTCAATACCAGAACCACCAATATTTGTTACGGTTTTGGAGTAAGTAGGCCCTACCCATGATGTAGAACCCCAATTTAAATTGTAGGTTTGTGCATTTAAAATGTTACTGCAAAAAAGGGTAACAACTAATAGTAAAATTGGTAGAAGAGCTTTTTTTTTAATAGCAGAAACAAAGTTGTTTTTGAAAATAAAATTTCCAAAACACTGGCTGTCAAACAATTGGGGGGGGGTAAGATGACTTACATTAAAAACATGGCTTGAACTTTTGTAAAGATTTTTCATCAAAAATGATTTTTTAAATGTTGGATAATACATGTTAGTTGGACACAAAGCTAACTAAGTTGCACAATAACGCAAAAAGACCGGGTTTATTACTTATACACTTATACACATAGGTTATTATTCCGATTTGGATTTATGTGTCTGCCGAAAAATAAAAAATATAAGGTGTTGGGTGTGTCGTGCCTTGTATGGTCTGTCATTAGTAAAATTGTTATTGTTAGTTTGGGTTGCTGCAATGTCTGTCCAATGTTAGTATTGTCGCTGGATAGGCTTGCAGGTATTGGTATTACCGAAATGCAGAGAATAGAATTTTGTCCGCTGGGTGGTGGGTGGGCTTGGATGCTGAGTAAAGATTTATTGCTGAAGTGTCGAACAAATTGTTGATAGATATTCGTCAGCCGGGGTGGGTGGGTTGTGTGTTGGCATTTTTAGCTCTTTGCAAGGTTTGGTTTTGTGTCGGGGTTTCGTGTGCCTTGCAATGTGCTAAAAATAGCGTAGGGTCGGGTGGCAAAGTCATGTTAGCTTGAATTTAAGTAGGATGCTGATTAGGGTGACATACAACACTTCAAATTTATGATATAAGACGCAGGGTATAAAATTATTTAGCTATTGAAAATCAGCGAATTGATGTTATACATTTTGTATTGTTGTTAGGTCAATCCAATCTACCATTCCAATTCATTTTTCTTCCATAAATCATCAAATGGGCTTATAATATTCACTAATTGCTTTTTACTTACATGTAAATATCGTTCGGTTGTCTTAAGATTGAAATGTCCCAATAAGTCTTTAATGTACCTTATATCCGTTCCTTTATCAAGCAGGTGTGTAGCAAAACTGTGTCTCAGGCTATGGATGCCAACTTCTTTTCTGATACCGGCTTTATGTTTTGCATTGGTAAATATCTGCTGTACCGTCCGGGTGGGATAAGCAGTGAATGTTTGTTCTGATTCAAATAAATACACTTTTGGACGAGGTTTATATTCCTGTATATATTTTCTGAGAATATCCAGCACCAAAGGACTTAAATTAACATACCTGTCTTTTTTCCCCTTAGCCCGTTGAACAAGAATTTGCATTCTTTTACTATCTATATCCGAAATTTTCAGGTTCACAATTTCACTTACCCTAAGGCCCGAACTATACGCCGTAAACAACATTGCTTTATGTTTTTTATTGGCCAGGGCATTGAACAGGTTTGTTAATTCCGTTTCGTTCAACAATTTTGGTAGTAAAAATGGTTTTTTAGGCCTCGGTATTTCCCAAAAAAATTTATCTCTTTTCAATACTTGCTCGTAATAAAATTTCATCGCATTTATCCGGCTGTGCAACGTATTCTCTGTCAGCTTCAGTTTTTCATAACAATAAATGAGGTAGCGTTTCAAAAGTTCCGGTGTCAGATCATCGGCAGGAATAGTTTTGAGAATGGTCAATAATTGTGTCATCTCACCCAAATAGGTTTTGATGGTGGAAGGGCTATATGCTTTTAATTTCAGGTGTTGCTCCATGGCAGGAATTACATGTGCATTCACGGCTTGTATTTTACCACCTTTATAAACTGTTACTTGTTTTTTTGATGTCGTAGGCAACAGCATGGCCGGGGTTACAGGTTTGGCAGTTACGGAAGTTTTAGCCGGCGCCACCTTTTTCTTTTTTGCTGCCAGGTATTCATGCAATGCCGATTGTTCAATAGCAGCTTTCCCTTTTAATGCAAAGAAAAGTTTATTGTAATTTTCTTTGCTGAGTGGGATGTACCAGCACTTATTTGTCTGGCTCCACTTAGCCCCGGCGTTTTTCCGGATGGCTCCGTTCAATACAGTCGTATTTTCAAAATAGATACCAATACATTCCTGGTTCTTGTGGTAAAGTGGTTTGAGCGTCACCTTTTTCATGTACTCAATTTACATTATCTCCACAAAAAAAGCCCGGTTGGCAGCGGAGTCTTGCCATATTCTTTGCAAAATCAATCAACACAATTCCAAACTCCGGAGTCACCGGCGGGTGGGCTGGAAAAAAAGCGCAGCATTCTTTTTTCATTGATTTTTTTTCAAGAAATAAAGTTGAGAAAGAAAAAGATACCGGGTCAGGCCCGGCATGACATCGCTCCGTAGCAGCACCACCTACTCAAAACAATCAACCTTTTCCTGTGCCTTGTTCCGACGTAGTATAAACCTCTCTTTACTATAAACACTTTCAAGGCGGAACACAGCACTTTTCGTTGCCAACCATAACAAGCAGCGGAGTCTTACATATTGCTTCAATCATCCCTAATCTAAAAACAACAGGACGCAGACAAAACAGAAAAGGGGGCGGGGGATGGCAAAGCCTGCGGAGCAATAGCGTTTGCCTTGATCTTTTTGTTTCTTTTTGCATCAAGGTAAAAAGAAAAGCAAGAAAAAATATTATCTCGCTTCTTAGCATTTTCATACCTCCATTCTCTGGTTTACTAAGTTTCCACCTAAGCACACAGAATTAATAAAAAAGAAAAAGATACCGGGTCAGACCCGGCATGACATAGCTCCGTAGTAGCAGCCTTTGCTTTGTTGAATCTTCAAACCTTGCAACACTCATACGCAATGTCAAAAAGTAAGTAAAGAAAAATCATAAGCCCTTACGCAGATCTTTAAATTATCTCCACAAAAAAAAGCACCATTACTGGTGCTCTTCATTAGCGATTAGCTCCTGGTTAGACTAAATTTTAAAACCAACAGTCAGCAATGCATTGCCGCCTGTCTGCTTTATACTGGCGCCGGAGAAGGCAGAGTTTTGTAAGCGATAGGCATAATGTACATCGGATCCCATGGTGTGCACATATGTAAGGTCTACAAATATGCCTTTGTTTCTGTAACCCAGGCCACCACTTAACGAGAAGCGATTCCCTTTTTCTCCATTCCCTAAGTTTTTATACGGGTTGCCATAGTAAGCAACACCCAGCCTCGTCATAATAGTGGTAAATTTTAATTCGCCGCCGGCTTTAAAATTGAAAGCTCCTTTATAGGCATTGTCAATGGCTCTGTTCAATGATTTCAGGTAGTCTTTTGTTGACTGGCTGTTATCACCTTCCGGGTCGGTGCTGAAGGAAGAAGCTTTATAGTTCACATATTCAATATCAGCCGTCAAAAATCCTTTTTGTTTTCTTACATCTTCAATCTCCCGCAGCACATAGGAAGCACTGGCCATGATGCGGTAAGGAGTTACAATCCAGTATTTGAATTCTGCATCGTTACCATTGGTAAATAAGCCGGATTCCTGTGTAAGGGAGCCTTTATAGTTTTCTGTATTGGTAGTTACAGAGGCATTGTACCTGTCTGTCATCATATAAAAAGTGGGAGTGTGAATAGCAAGACCCAGACGCACATATTCTACCGGTTTATAAATAATTCCCATTTTAATATTTATACCATTACCATTGGTGGTAAGGTTTTCTGTGATGGAGGCATAATCAAATTTATTGGCCGTATTGGTAGAGCCGTCAGCTTCTGTAAATGTGGCTTCTTTTTCATAGTGTAGAAAGGGGATGCCTATTGTTCCGCCCACATAAAATTTATCCCTGCTGTTGCCTGCAAATGCCAATGCCAGTTCGGTAATGCCACCCCGGTTGATAACAGTATTTTCCTGCAACAGATTTCCGATGGTTGCTCTTGACTGAAATTGATAGTTACCTGACGAACCTCCTGCAATAGTATCTATCCAGTAAGTGTTGAAGGCAAGGCTGGTACCAAATGGATAATTGCTGGCTACACTATTGGCATCTTTATCATTTTTTATTTCCTCCAGGAATTTCTGGGAATAAGAATTTTGTGTATTGGATCCACGGTATAATATGTTGCTGCCAAAACTGGCTGTCCGGTTGATGGCAACAGCCACGGCCANNTTTCTTGCGGTCATTGGTACCAGTGCCAAGCACTACACCGGTGGTACCGAATGAAAGGTTGTTCTTTTTATCCTGTTCAGTGCGGCCATAGTAAGTGGATTTGTTTCTCCACAGGTTGAAGCCGGGTGTTATAACAAAATCACCGGTTTTATAAAAGCCAAGTCCCGCCGGGTTTACATAAGCCGCTGAAAGATCGCCGCCGAGGGAGGTCATAGCGCCACCAACAGCCTGTTGTCTTGCCGTGCCGCTTGAAATAATCCAGGAGGACCGTAAAGCATCGGCAGGCTCCTGGGCAAATATTGATGTTGACGATATGGTACAGGTAAGTATGAAAAATATCTTTCTCATGGTGTCATGAATTAAAAGCAATGAATAAAATGTTCAGCAATCTGAACGCTGTTATTATAGCCTCCCCTTGCGGAGAAGTTAGGAGGGGCCATTTAAAATCTCCGCACAGGTGCCGGTGTACTGCCACCACTGCTGCCGGATGATGATGATCCGGAACTGCTGCCTGTGGAAGAAGAGTTACTTTTTGTGCCGCTGCCGGATGAATTATTATTTCCCCCGAAGACTTCCCGCAGGATATTGCCAGCGTTGCTGTTATTATTGGAATTGCTGTTCCTCGGAGAGTTGTAAGTATTGTTGTTAGAATTATTATTACCACCCCGTATTTTAGGAGTTGAATAATTACTATTATTTATTGCATTATTGTTGTACGAGTTCAGGTTAAATGTTCTTGGACCTGAGTAAGTAACACTTGTCTTCGGATTCACAATGATATAACCGTTGTAATAGGGATTGTAATGATTGTTCCAGTAAGAGGCAGGTGTCCATGGATTACCAAAACAGTTATAGCCATAGTTGTTGAAAGTATAACGGCGGCTGTAATAAAAGGGGTCATCCATATCTGACCAGCGGTTACGGTTCCTAACTTTCATCCGCAGGTAATTGTCATCATAGTATTCGTCTTCATTGTTGCGGTATTGACGGTCGTCATTTTTCTCAGTACGTACATATTCGTCCTGCGATCTTACAGGAGAATAATACACATCATCGGGGGTTTGACCTGTTTTATAAGAGGTAGTACAACTGCTGAGAGCAGCTACTGTTAGTGCCAGGAGTAAAATTTTTGATTTCATGGCAAATGGTTTATCGGGTTAAAAATGAAGTTACTACTTTTGTGCGACTTTCAACGGTACACAATCGTTTGCGTTCAGGCAACAAATATTTAACCATTTGCTGAATTTATTGCGGGAAGTGCTGTTAAATTAAAACTAAAGATTGCTGG
>MTKZ01011773.1_pt1 | contig 11346 bp, 11 predicted proteins | sample 1042781 | NCBI WGS metagenome assembly MTKZ01 (sample SAMN06212207, study PRJNA360539) | anaerobic digester metagenome | biome: Wastewater treatment plant; material: sludge; isolation source: anaerobic digester fed with sludge from wastewater treatment plant | place: Denmark: WWTP Viborg ...
GAATCACAAGTAGTTCCTAAAGAGTTACTTCTTAATCTAGAAAAACATAATCTTGTTAAATCTTCCTTCTCTTCTAACAGTATTGAAGGTAACCCACTCTCTCAAGAAGAAGTTACTAATTTAATACTAGGAGGTAGAGTACCAGCCAATAGAGATGAAAAAGAAGTTAAAAACTATTTTGATATTCTTAAACAGATAGGGAAAGAGTATGACACATTAGATATTGATACTATACTTAAAATCCATAAACAACTTTTAGAAGGTGTCGAAAATGAAATTGGTGGAGAAATTAGGAATAGGAAAGTTGTTGTGGGAAACCCTTCTCAAGACGGTACCATTGTTATTAAACATGAACCACCTAAACATACAAGAAAAGAAATTGAAGAGCTACTTAAAGAATTAATTGAATGGACTAATATCTCTGAAGAATTACCTATACTTAAAGCAGGTATATATCATCATGAGTTGGTATATATTCATCCATTTGTAGATGGAAATGGTAGGTTGTGCAGATTAACTACTACACTTTTGTTAGATAGGTTGGGGTACAAGATAAATAAATATTTCATACTAGATGACTACTATGATTTAGATAGGATTCAATACTCTGACTCACTAAACTCTGCTGATAGTGGAGATAAGACAGAATGGTTAGAGTATTTTACAGATGGTGTTAAGTATTCTTTACAATCTGCATTAGCTAAGATAGAGGAAGGTTTAAAGAATATATCTTTTGATATGCGTCCTACAAACAGGGAGAGGGATGTATTAGAATTAATAAAGAAGTACAAAGAGATTACTTCTTCGGATGTTTCTAAAGATTTAAATATTTCTAGACAACAGGCTTTTAATCTATTAGATGGTCTCGTTTCTAAGGGTTATTTAGAGAAACAGGGTAGTACTAAGAATAGCTTTTATACATTAAGATAGTCTTTGTCTCATTCTCATTTTACATAGGTACCAGACCTGTATGTCCCGCCATATTCCAACATGTTCCAACAAGACCCGTCCACTATCTTTTAAAAACCCTTATTGGGATTGAGTTATTTTAACCCTAAAAAGTGAAGTTCTCAAAAGTAAGGCCTGGTGGATGAAAAGAGTCAAAAAAGAGTAGTTTTTAAGAGCTCTTGGTTCGAAGTATTTTACTTTAAGATTTGCTCTAAAATTTTTAGAACCCTTCTCTATAAGATTCATATCTACTTTGTAAAATCGGCTATTTCCCCTACTATTGATTCTCTATCTCTGACATCTTAAATTGACTATTATACAAAGATGCATAGAAACCATCCTTCTTCAATAGATCCTCATGATTACCCTTTTCTACTATATTGCCCTTATCCATAACCAAAATTAAATCTGATTTCTTAATTGTTGATAACCTATGAGCTATTACAAAAGTAGTTCTACCCTCCATTAATCTCTCCATAGCATTTTGTATCAATATCTCAGTTCTTGTGTCTACAGAGCTAGTAGCTTCATCGAGTATTAACATGGGAGGATTTTCTAACATAGCTCTAGCTATTGTTATCAACTGCTTCTCTCCCTGAGATATATTATCTGCTTCTTCATTGATTATCATATCATACCCATCTGGAAGAGAGTGTATAAAGTGATCTGCATGTGCTGTCTTAGCTGCATTAATAATATCTGAATCTTTTGCATTGATACTACCATAGGAAATGTTTTCTTTAATAGTACCTTTAAACAACCAAGTATCTTGTAATACCATTCCAAACATTCTTCTTAAATCCTCCCTTTTCATATTTCTAATATCTACTCCGTCTATTTTAATAGATCCGCTATCTACATCATAAAATCTCATTAAGAGATTAACTATTGTTGTTTTACCTGCACCAGTAGGTCCAACAATAGCAATCTTTTGACCCGCTTTAATATCTGCACTAAAGTCCTTTATAACTACTTTTTTAGGATCATATCCAAACTTTACATTTTTAAATTCTACATTTCCTTTAATAGATGATAAAACAATTGGGTATTTAACATTCTCTATCTCTTCTTTCTCATCCAAGAACTCAAATATCCTTTCAGCTGCGGCTGCTGTAGATTGTAATACATTAGTAATATTTGCAGTCTGAGCTATAGGTTGAGTAAACTGTTGCATATATTGAATAAATGCCTGTATATCACCTATATTTATAGTACCTTTAATTGTTAACCAACCACCTAATACTGCAATACCAACATAACCGACATTACCTAAGATATTAATAATAGGGAAAAGTAAACCAGAGAGAAATTGTGATTTCCATGCACTATCATATAAAGTATCATTAATTATATTGAATTTCTTCAATGCTCTTCCTTCTCCATTAAAAACCTTCACAATATTGTGACCAGCATACATCTCCTCGATATGACCATTTATTTCTGCCAAAGAATCTTGTTGTTTTTTAAATAGCTTTTGAGATTTTTTCACTATGAAAACAATAAATACAAAACTAATAGGCAGTACAATTACCGCTACTAGGGTAAGTAACCAACTAATAGTTAACATCATTACCAAAATACCAAGTATAGTAGTAACAGATGTAATTATCTGAGTCATACTTTGATTCAAACTCTGACTTACAGTATCTACATCATTTGTAATTCTACTTAGTACTTCACCATATGTCTGTTTATCGAAATATTTAATCGGTAATTTAGATATTTTTGCTTGTATCTCTTTTCTGAAATTGTATGTTATCTTCTGAGATATACCAGACATAATCCAACCTTGAGAATATGCAAGGCCAGCACTAAATAAATACAAACCTATTAAAATTAATACTGTCTTACCAATAACATTGAATTGAATCTGAGGCCTTGTTGAGAAATCAACACTCTTTATCTTCTCTAACTTGTCATTTGGTATCTTGGAGAGCATCTGCGCAGGTATCACCTTGATAATGTCATTCCCTGTTGTACCTTTGGGTAGGGTTACTCCTTTGGGAAGATTTTTTACTATTTGGTCGTAAATAGTTATCTTTGTATAGTCATTAACAATCTGATTAGTAATATCTCCCAATATTCTTGGACTAAGAATAGTAAATATCGTACTAGCTATCGAGAATATTATTACTATTAAAACAGATTTTGTATATGGAGCTAAATATTTAAGTAGTGTTTTCATTGCACCTTTAAAATTCTTAGCTTTTTGCCCACCTTGCATCATAGCCATAGGACCACCCATTGGACCACCTTTTGGTTGTGTTTGTCTTTTATCTTCCATTATCTAACTCCTTTTGTGATAACTGAGACAGTGCTATCTCTTTATATACTAAACATGTCTCCATTAATTGTTTATGCTTCCCTATTCCCGCCACCTTTCCATCATCTAAAACAACAATCTGATCTGCATCAAGTATTGTTCCAATTCTTTGAGCAACAATGATAACGGTAGAATTCTTTGTTACACTCTTTAATTCATTTCTTAGTTTTGCATCTGTTTTAAAATCTAGTGCAGAGAAGCTATCATCAAAAATATATATCTCAGGTTTGGTAATCACAGCTCTTGCTACAGCCAACCTCTGTTTCTGGCCACCCGATATATTTGCACCTCCCTGAGCAATTGCGGAATCATATCTCTGTTTGAGAGTGCTAATAAATTCAGAGGATTGGGATATCTTAGCTGCACTTTTTACTTCTTTATCGGTTGCATTTGGTCTTGCATATTTAATATTAGATTCAATCGTTCCAGAGAAAAGAACTCCTTTTTGAGGTATATATCCAATTTTTTTATGTAATTCCTTCTGCTTCATATCTTTAATATTGATCCCGTCTATTAATATCTCTCCAGAGGTAACATCAAAGAATCTAGGTATTAGATTTATTACAGTAGATTTACCACTACCAGTACCTCCAATTATAGCTGTAGTCTGACCAGGTTTCGCAGTAAAGGATATATTGTAAAGAACAGGGACATCCGCATCAGGGTATGAGAATGTAACGTTATTAAATTTCACAACACCACTTGTTTTCCCACTACTCTTTTTAGCTTTTTCAGGATCTACTATTGCAGGATCGACATTTAATACTTCAGATATCCTTTGTGCCGATACAGATGCTCTAGGTACAAGTATGAAAACAATTGAAATCATCAAAAATGACATAATAACCTGCATAGCATATTGCATAAATGCAATCATATCACCTATCTGTAATTCACCAGTGTCTATTAGGTGAGCACCTACCCAAATTATTCCAATTGTTGTTAGATTAAAAATGAGCATCATTACTGGTTGCATAACCACCATTATTCTATTTACAAATAGATTTATACTTTTTAATTCCATATTTACCTTGTCAAACTTCTTTTCTTCAAACTCCTCTGTATTAAAAGCTCTAATAACCCTAAGCCCTGTTAAGTTTTGTCTTGTTACTAGATTAAGTAAATCTATCAATTTTTGAACTAATTTAAATTTAGGAATGGCTACAGAAAAGAGAATTAAAATGATAACCAGAAGTACAGTTACAGCTACTCCCATAATCCAAGTCATGGAGGGGGCCATCTGATTAGCTTTAATAATCGCACCAATACCCATAATAGGGGCGGATACAATCATTCTAAAGATAATGATCATAACCATCTGGACCTGTTGGATATCATTTGTAGTTCGAGTAATGAGAGATGCAATTGAGAATTTGTTAAACTCAATTAAAGAGAATGATTCTACTTTACTAAATACTTCCTTTCTAACTGTCTTAGAAAATCCAGTACCTATCCTAGAAGAAATATATCCAACAATAATGGTACTAACAGCACCAATTGCTGTAACAAAAAGCATCTTTAATCCAATATTCCGTATTAGAGATTGATTCTCTCCTATGATTCCCTCATTAACAATTCTAGCCATATAATCAGGTAGCTCGAGGGATGCCATTACTTGAATGTATGTAAATACAAGCATTAACAGGAGCAGGAATATATATGGTTTTAGATATTTAAATAGTTTTAACATATTGAGTTTTTAATTGACTGTAATATTATCATAAACTGAAGGCAATTAGAAAAATTTCTTAACGATAAAATATTTGTAGAATTACAGCCGAAGAAAGATATTTATGAACAAAAAAAATATATTTAGATAACAAGGTAACAACAAACTTTATATAGGAAGTATTTTATGCTATTATTACTTATCTCATAGAGGTTTACTGCAATCGCTGTAGTATCTATTAATTTTGTAAAAACATGAGAATATTTAAATTATAATTAATGAACCTGAATGAAATTATTTAAAGACATGTGGAAAGATTTAAGCCCCTATCTAACATGTGAAAAAGGATTAGATCAGGGATATGCCAATGGAAAATATACTAGAGAATTTGCGAAATATTGTAAACATGTTGTCGGTATCGATTTATCTGAGGACTTTTATAAACAAGCAAAAGAAAATTTAAAAGATTTAGACAATGTTGAACTTAAGATAATGGATGCTTTAAAAGTTGATTATCCTGATAAGTATTTTGATGTTATATTTAATACAAGTTTTCACGAATTTGATTTAAAAGATTTTAATGAGTTCAAAATCGATTATGAATTAAAGACCAAAATATTAAAAGAAATGGTCAGGCTAACTGATACAATTGTATTTTCAGAATGTGCACCTGAAAATATCTCAGGTAAATTATTCCAAGTTTTTTATCCAATTGAAGATCATTCAAAAAGAATAGAAATATCGAATGAAATTATTGATAAAGTATTAAAGGAGGAAGGATATAAATTAATTTTATGTGATAGGGCTGTTGATGAAATAACATTTAAGTCGAGACGAGAGTTTGAAGAAGAAATGATAGATTGGTGGTCAAATGTTAGAATTCCTTCGAATGAAAAAGAAAAACGGGAGATGATAAACAAAATTGATGCGATTTTAGAAACTGAACATATGCTAAGTGATTTAACATTCCACGATGTATTTAGATATACAGTATATAAGAAGTAATTCTAACCAGATAAAGAGAATCTTACAAGAAAGATGGTAAAGAAAATATTGCAGTGGGAAGGAGAAATTAAAAAAGAAACCAAAATTTTAAATGTAGATGCAGATAAACATCTTTTAACGGACCAAGAGAATATTACATACGAATACAATAATTTAATATGGGCTGCTGACTTGAAAACACTTTACAGAATTGTAAAAGTTGATAAATCATTCCTTAAAAACCAGAAGCTGTTTGAAGACACAAAAGAGCATATTTTCAAAAGCAGGGGTGGAGATTCTGTCTTCTCTCTTTTTCTTGAAGTCGACGAGCCTCTTGAGAGCTTTGAAAAGATATCTAATGGACATCTCTTCTATACTCCTTCAAGACAGGGTTTGGGTCAAACTCACAGAATTGATTTACAGAATCTTCTTGAGAATTTTGAGAACCTGTCTAAAGAAGAAATTTATTTATGGTTAGATAAATTTACAAAGTTAAATACATACGAGATTTCTATTCCTGGCCTTAAAGATCCTGGAATGGTTCCCCCTAGAAAAACTGGCATGACAATTAGCATTCTAGCTGAATATGATCTGTTTAAAAAAATTGAGGAGGCTGGATGGCTTGATGAATTTGTTTTTGAACTTGAGAAAGATGTTATCACTGTTATATCTGATTCTATTTTCCCTATGTTAAAAAAGAAAGTTGTTAAGCAGTTCTCTTTTACTCCATTAAGCATTGAAAACAGGGTTGGTAGCTCCCAAGGTGGAATAACTGGATGGGCCTTTGAGAAAGATATGCCAGTAGTAAACAGGTTACAATTGTCTAGCACTTCCGTACTAACTCCTTTCCCCTCTATCTATCAGGCTGGTCAGTGGGCCTACAGTCCTGCAGGAGTTCCTATGTCAATACTCACTGGAAAGATAGCAGCAGATAAGGTTATATAATAATTTTTAGAGGTATATAAACGAAAGTATGACACAGATCCCTGATGAAGAAATAAAGCTTGTTGATGCTACTGGAAAAGAAATGGATGAAATTGCTGGAGGAGGAGGAGATGGAGGATGGATGGAAAAATGGGGACAAGAAATCATTCATAAAGAGATCTTTTCTAGATTAAAACCCAATGATATTATTCTTGATCTAGCAAGTGGAGATGGTCGTGCTAGCAATGTTTTCTCAATGAGAAATATTCCGGTTATTACTGTTGATCTTAACAGAGATAGGCTAAAAGAGGGTAGTGAAATTCGTGATAAGGCTGGTATTGGTAAAGTAACAGAATTAATTGATGATGTTCGTGAATTAAGTATAGAAAAAATCGGGAAGGGTGCAACAATTATAATTGCTAGTGATACTGTAATACATTTTACAAAAAGTGAAAGTGATAAATTTATAAACAATCTCCCCTTACTATTAAACCCTACTGAAAGAGGGCTTGTGTACATAAATGTCCCATCAACAGAGAGTATGACTTTCCAATATCCAAAGTACTTTGGAGCTACCGTACTAGATAATAGAACCCTTAAAATAATGTGCGCTTGTAGTGGTGAACTTAAAGAAGAACCTTTCCCCTTTTATGCAAAAGGTGAGCTTGAAGCATTGTTTGCTTTACTTGGAGGAAATATTCTGGCTACAAATGAATTGAAGAGAAGTGAATCTTCTTTACTTCATGAGGTAGTAGTAGAATTCAAACCTAAGAGAAACTCTTAATTAGAAACGACCATAACTCAATTTGGTATATTCTTTCAGTTAACTTAACAATTATTTACAAATTTTTAAAAGCTATTGTAAGATACATAAAGTATTTATTTATACTCTCTTGGGTAGAATTATACTCATTATCATACTTAAAATAGTCTACCCATATCTCCCTCATCCTTGTTAGTTCTCTATATTGAGAAGATGTTAATTTAGACTTTTTAGTTAAGTCGAAAAGTTCTAGAGATCTATTAAATGCAATATTTGAATACTCTCTATTCTTTTCCCTCCAACTAATAGCTCTATACACTTCACTACCGATATTAGCCATCTGTTCAAGAAAACATTTCTTTATCCATTCTCCATCTGCTTGATTCTTATGCTGTATATTATTCATCTGCTATCTTTGAGTTAACAATATCTAAAATCTTTTTCTGTATGTCTTCGTTTTCTACTCCCCTAGAGTGATTACCCTGCGAAGGTCTTAGATTTATCATAGAATCAAATTCTACTCTTTCTCCTATTTCCAATTCGGGGTATATATTTATCCCCCAAAGATTTTCCTGTTGTGAACCTAATTGAAGTAAATATGCTTCTTGATCTGAATGTAATTCTGCATCAACAACAAGAATGTGTTTCTCTACATCTACCACTGCCTTAACTAAATTACCAAACATCCTCGAAGACATATCCTTCAATTCTTTAATACTAATTTTGCTTTCTACTATTTCCATAACCCCATTATATCAGGTATACGTTTCTATTTTATACCCTTTCTTTTGTCTAATTTTTTAAATCTTTATTTGGGATCTTTTTAGGTTCTAGTCGTAACTATTAAAAGAAAAATATATATGATAATATTTGGTAATAAATTAAAATAACCTCTAATGAAGAAGTTACTGATATCATTTTCCCTTATTATATTTATACTTATATTACTAGTTGGAGGTGTGTTAGCATACTTTGGCTTTATACCCGCCCTCTCTAAGACCTTTGTTAAGCGTGTAAACTTGGGTATAGAAAATGACCCACAACTTAGTTTAGATTTAAGAGGAAAAACAGGAGTACAGTTTAATATCCCCGAGGAGCAATTACCTACTGATAAAGATGTAATATACGAAGGTGTGTTAAATATTGATGAGTCTTTAACATCAGAACAGATTACATCAATACTTAATATTGTAAAAACAGAATTTTATAGCATTCCATTTTCAAATGTACAAATTAGAATTAACAACGATGGTACTGGGGAAGCTTCTTTTGATTTAGATATCGAAACAACTGTAAATGAAGCTAAGAAATTAGGTTACTCTGATGAGGACATAGAGAAAGGAAAGAAGTATTTAGGTGTATTAGGAGACTCGGTTTATGTTTATGCAAAACTTTCATTTGATATATCAAATGATGAATTAACAGTTAACCCATATGCATTTAGAATTCAAAACTTTAATGTCCCAAGCAGTATTATGAAAATGGTTGCAGATACTGGAAGTAATGCAATTGAAGACAGATTAGCACAAGTTCCAAATCTATATATAGAATCACTTAAACAGGTAGGAGATAAACTACAATTTAAAGGTACCATCCCTCAGAGTTTAAGAACTGCAGATTAATCAATGAAAGAAGAATAAAAACAGGAGACTTTTGAATTCTAAATACCTTATGGGGATGGAGTTATTTAGACTTGTTTAATAACAAAAGACTAGAGATTGTACAATCCAATTAACAAAATGACTAAACTTTTCTTACTAAATCAACACTTCCTTCATACAAATCATAACCAAAAATATGAGTAAGTTTTTTATCAATACCCACAAAATTGCTGTTATCTGTAAGAACCTTAAGAACATTCTTTGATACAACATCTGTAATAACTCCCTCCTCATCTAACATTGCTAAATCCTCAGTATATAGGCCTTTCCGTTCCTCCTTTGCCCTTTTAACTACTTCATCAATATCCATATCTTTGAAAACTATTAATGATAAATGGCCATTACTTGACAATACACTTTCAACTTTTGCTCTTGAATATATATGAGACAGGAACCCCAACCAATCACTTCTCTCGTCTTCCTCGTCGTCAGGGTTGTAGGAGAAGCCATCTGCCCCGACAAACCGTTTTTCTACCCTATCAAAGTCCGTCAAAACAGGATGCGTATGAATGAAAAAGATATTCTCCAATCCTTCATTTTTTACATTAGGAATAGCTCCAAATTTTCCACATTGAGGAAATCTATTTATTAAATATTTACCTTCTGGATTCTTGTAAATCCCAAGACCGAATTCTCTATTTGTTAAAAGAGATACTAAGAGCATTTTATCAAAATCTTTCCTCATAATACTCAAAAAGCTATTTACACCCTCCTCACTTTCAAAAAGTTCTTCAGATAAGCCAAGCAAAGGCTCCAATAATAAAGGACCCTTCTTATCACCTAATTCATTTTCTAGGATTTCCCTTTCCGTAATATCAAGTTTCTTCCAGAATGCATCTACAAAGTAAGCTAACTTTGCTGAATATTCATTACCTCCAGAATCTCTAAAAGGTTTGTTAGAAGAATTATTTAATTCTTGAACTTCCTTTTCATTCAAATCCCCAAGAGATATGACTCTTTCTATTAAGAATTTTTCATAGTCAATATCCTTAGATCCTTCATACAGGAGGCTAATATATGTACCAAGAGCAATTTCTCCAATTTTAGAGAACTTCTCTTCCTTTTCCTCCTGTAAATCACTATTATTGCTTCCAAATTCGTTCATATACACTATTATATACCATAATTAGTTCCAGACATGTATGTTCGGCCATTTTCAGTATGTTCCAACAAGTCCTATTCACTCTCTTACATACTTGAAGTATAATAAAACCATGCAAGACAAAAATTTACTTAAAGAAGCGCTTAAAAAATATAACAAAGCTAGTTACTATGTTCAATCTTGGAAAGAGTATCAGATAGAATTAAATACTCTAACTAAAAAGATTGTTGAATATATCAATGAGAACAAAATAGTCATTGATGCTGTTGTACCTATACTTCGTGGAGGTAATATTCCTGCTACATACCTAGCTTATACTCTTGGTGTATTAAATATACTACCTGTTCAGTATAAGTATTTCTTCATAGATGGAAAAAGGTGTGAATTAAGAAGACTATGTACAATAAATAAAGAGGCAATACATAAAGAAAATCCTACCTTTCTTCTAGTAGAAGGTAACCATTGCTACGGGAATCAAGCAAGATACGCAGCAAGGGATTTAAAGGAAGCATTCCCAAAGTGTAAAATAATATATGGTGCATCAAACATGGACTACAATTACAAGGATGTAGTTAAAGATGCAGAGATATCTTTCTACGGTCGTTTAACAAATGATTGTAAAGAACTTTCAAATGAAGAGTGTCAACGTTTAGGTCTTGAATACAAAAGAGATTTACTATTTCCATGGGAGAAGGTTGATGAGGAATGGGAGATTGTTGAACTCAAGCAACATAAATACAATAACCTAAAAGAGATACAGAAGAATTCACAATTAGTTGCAGAGTATGATTTATCATAATTCCCAGACGTGTATGTCCCATCATTTCCAACATGTTCCAACAAGACCTGTCCACTATCTTTTAAAACCCTTATGGGGATTGAGTTATTTAGACTCTAAAAAGTAAAAGTTTCAAAAGTAAGGCCTGGTGGATGAAAAGAATTAACAAAAAGATGTTTTGAAGAGCTCTTCAA